>Ga0116227_10001863_pt1 | contig 47996 bp, 36 predicted proteins | sample S1TSphgellanicum_FD_89693 | JGI IMG/M metagenome (GOLD analysis project Ga0116227, IMG submission 89693) | Host-associated microbial communities from peat moss isolated from Minnesota, USA - S1T2_Fb - Sphagnum magellanicum MG | ecosystem: Host-associated > Plants > Peat moss > Unclassified... | reverse complement strand
TCTCACACCTGTTCAGGGACCATCAACAGTAGTATGTATGATAGTGACTTAACTATCACAACTTCCCCACTGACTTCATCAGCTCCCTACAGTGGGTAAAGGCCGGTGACAAGCACCATCCTACAAACTGAGTTTCTGCTGCAATTCCGGAAGCAATGGGAAGACTCAGCCATACTACTGGGTAGCAACAGACCCCACAACAAAGACCAGACAAAGAAACAAAGAAAGACAGAAAGGGAAAAGAACAGGGAAAGACTAAGAACAAAGAAACAAAGAAAGACACATGGAAAAGAACCCACACAAAGATAACCTGAGTCACAGCACTCAATAATATTGCTTGGGTGCAAAATGTAAATTGCATTGTAGGTTCTTGCAGACCACTCCATGATAAAGTCAGACCCCTGCTTTCACCAACTTCAGCTCTGCTTCACATATTGAGAACTATTATACACCTGGCCAATTGAGAGCTGACCAGCCAATCTAAAAGCCTATCAGGGACAGGGTAAGAGTCACGTCTACCAGAGGGAAAACGAATTGTGAGCAAAACTGAGCACAGAGCCCACACATTTAAGGAATTATCTGGAACCCAACAAAATTTAGCAGTTCTTATCACCTAAGCTTAATGCAAGCCCTTAAAATCTATGACTGGGAAGGTTAACTCTTTACTCTGCTTGTCAATTGCAACACACCTCCAGGTACTATGATGTGGCATCAATCCCATGCACTACTTCCACCACCATAACCCCCATAGCCGCTGCCACCACCACCACCATAACCACCACCTCCTCCATGACCACCACCACCTCCTCTGCCACCTTCTCTGCGGTAGTCACGGCCTCCAAACTTGGACCCTCCCCCAGACCGCCTATTCCTGCCCCCTCCTCCATAACTTGCCCTGGTAGCATAATTTAGGAGCCAGCCTGGAACTTCTTGATTGGACTCCTGCATAAGCTCAGACAAAGGTCTAGCTAATGATGAATCTTTCTCATTAAAGAATGCAGTGGCTAACCCACTCTTTCCTGCCCGTCCAGTACGACCAATGCGATGCACATAGTCATCAATGTCACTGGGCAAGTCAAAATTCACCACATGGGCAACATGAGGAATATCCAACCCTCGAGCTGCTACATCTGTTGCTACCAGTATGGGTGTTACTCCTGTCCTGAAAGATCTGAGTGCATGCTCCCGCTCCTGCAAGTCAGATGCAAAGCTTTCAAACCCATGCAGACTCTCAGCCAAGATATCTATGAGATCACGGAGGCAATTCCATGGCAACAGTTTGAAGGTAACTGTTCTGTCAGTTACAACAAATCAAAACTAAAAAGAAAAAAGTTAGTGCTGTTGTAAACTTAGTAGTGTCACTCACAAGGTGTCAGACCATCACTTTAATCTGAATCTCAAACAATTTTCCACACTGTAATGAGACAGTGTAGATTGACAAAGTAAGGCACCCTACTGAAGAAGGCTAAGACAATTTGCACTGAGCATATTCTTTCCATGACAAGGGTAGGATTTTGCTACATTTTCAAACATCACTAGAACAGCTTTGCAAGCACAGACTCTTTACAGAAAACTCAGACCCATACTACAAAGTAGGACAAAAATACTCCTGTTCTCCAAGTTGCATCATACACAAACCAAAAAATATAGTCAAGTTATTTCAACACGTATAGACTGCAAGAGGCTGCAAAGAGCATTGAGATGCGAACTGTACCGATTGTGATCGGTCACCATGAATGGTGGTGGCTGGAAAACCCATCCGGCATAACCAATCCTCCAAAGCATCAGCTCCTTTTTTGGTTTCCACAAATACAAGCGTCAAGGAATGCTGGGAATCACCACAGACAATGGAACTGGATGAGCACCTTCAAAAGGCCTTTGCTCAAGGGGCAATGCAAATACACTTCTATGAGATTGCAGAAACATCTCCACAACAACACTTTGAAGGTAATGCAACAAACATATAATAGTGAGATATGGCAGCCTTTACCTGCATACACCACACACAAATAAAGTTATATGATGGAATCAGAGTACCTGGCCAGGTGGAGCAGTAGCTGATTGGGCATGGATTAGATCCATAAGCAGGCTCCGCTTGTCAGCATCTTGCACATACTCAACGCGCTGCACTATAAGTTCAGTGCTAGATCCCACTCTCCCAACTGCAAGAAAAATGTAGTTTGAAAGAAAGTCTGATGCCAATCTCTGCAATCATGGCCAAGGGTTCACATCAGGGAGGTATTATGCCATCCAACAAGTACTTTAAACCTACACCAGCTTCTCTTCCAATCCTAGGGAAGATAAGTTACTCCTCTTGTTATGTAATAGTGTGTATGAAGAAAGATGCTACCAATGGTCACAATGACTGTAAGACTTCAGGCACAAACCTTGATCTGTTGAAGAGAGCAGATGAGAGTGTATGAAAAACCATAATACCAAAATATCCTCATTGTTCAGTAAACCCACACTACACTCGACTTGCCAAAGGAGAAGAGTATTTGGGAAAAGCTACCTGAATTTCCCTTGGAAAAGTTGCACTAAAAAGCATGGTCTGACGCACACCAGCAGGTGGCATATCCGTCTGTTCAACAATTCTGCGAATTTGAGGTTCAAACCCCATGTCCAACATACGGTCTGCCTCATCCAAGGCCAAATAGCGGACCATTGACAATGAGACTCTAGCTCTTTCCAACAAATCACTTAATCGTCCAGGAGTTGCAACCAAGATATCTACACCTCTTTCCATGTCTCGTAGCTGTAAACATACACCAATCATCACTCATTTTCCCATATCATAAAGTGCAAAAGACATACGCTCAGTAACTTTTCAGTTTCAGACATAAAAAAGCAATAAACATGATACAAAAGTGGATGGGATGAAACCTGCTGATGAACAGGAGCACCTCCATATGCAACTACAACCCTGATGCCTGTCTGATAGGCGAATTTCTTTGCCTCATCATGTATCTGCAGACAAACACTTTTCTGTTGTGATTCCACTACAAATTGTGTCAAATTTAACAACCCCAAAAGCTGAGATCACAGAAAATGCCCCAAAGGAGATGGCATATGTGGTGAACTGGAAGCAGTCACAGCCACTGATTAGCATCTCGTGGCCTATGGGCACACTCAAAACTCACAACTACTTATCAATTCGTTCTCACCCAACCTCCATAGCTGAAGCAACCACATGCTCAATCCAAACTACAGAAAAATGATGAGACAATGCAAAAATGCTCTTTCTGAACAACTGCACATTTGCAGCTTGGTAATAAAGTGGCTCATATTGCCTAGATCGATGCCTTCATTTTCAAAAAGCCAAGGATCAATAAGTTGTTGGCTTCATGTCGTGCTCAAGATTGCCAAAAACCTTAACAGGGTAGTGCACAGGGCACAGAAATAGTCCAATCCACCTTAACAGCAACAACAACTAAAACAGGAATAATATGTTTCTCTTGCACCAGTCCATAGTTTGACAGATATCTGATCACACCACTTGAAAATGAATCCATCTGTTGGGATCAAGAAAGAAATGCTCAGCAGCAACAATTATGAGGTCAAGAGATGAGAATTAATTTAGCAGCAAACCTGACAAGAAAGTTCCCGAGTGGGTGATAGGATTAAAGCCAGTGGAAGAGCTTTCCGACCACCTCGAGGACGACCAGGTGGTGTGTTCCTCATGATCCCTGCAATGATGGGAAAACAGAAAGCAGCTGTTTTGCCTGACCCAGTTTGTGCACAAGCCATCAAATCCCTTCCAGCCAGAGAGATTGGGATGGCATGCTTCTGCACAGGAGTGGGTTTCACATACTTGCATCTCCGAATGTTCTCATTTAATGCATGTCCCAAATCTATCTCTGCAAACGTGTTCACTGACTGGGGCACATTTTCTCCACTGGTCTCAACTGGAATATCCTCATAAGCATCAAAATTGATGCCAGTATTCTCACGATCAAAGATAGCAACCTCTACTGTCACCTCCTCATTGGCAAATGGATTCACTTCTCGATCTCTTCCTCCACCCCAACCACCACCCCTACCACCCCCACCGCGGCCCCACGATCTTCCACCACCATTTCCCCAGCTAGCACCAGGCCCTGCTATCACTGTTGGTGCCCAAGCACTCCCATTACTTGTCTGCCGATCATCACCCCATGCTGCTGGTGCTGCTCCAGCAGCCTGAGGAGCTGCCCAAGCACCTCCTTGTCTTGAGCCCAAAGGTCCACTGGCACCCAAAACTCCAGGCCCACCTCCAGAGTTTGGCAGTACAGCAGCACCTCCCAACACTACATCGGTAACAGGAATTACAGGTGCTGCATCTTGTGTCCTATTCCTGAGGTGAGGGGGAACATATGATGATGTCCTGGCTGGACGGTCTGCTGTCACTGTTGCTGCTGCTGTTGGACCTCCTCCCTGCTTCTCTGCCACCATCTTAGGTGGCGACTCTGCCCATGCTAATGGCATATCTCTTGTATCTCTCCCTCTTTTGTTGTTTTTTGTATCTCTCTCTTTGTCTCTGTGTGTATCTCTGCTCCTGGATTTTGTTCTCCACTGTTGATGTACTGAACAAACCAACCAACCCTTGCCTTACTAAGGTAAGAAACAACCCTTGACTTGACTTGACGGATCCTGCACCCTGACCACTAGAAAACAACTATGACAGAGGGCCTACATCCATATCCCTCCACAATTGAACCCCAAAAACCCTAACCAACTGCTGCAATTTCTGTCTACACATCACTCTGACCTCTAAAATCAGGAGCCACCCATCCACTGGAAGGAAACCTCAGTTCTACTTCTTCAACTCTTTTGCAGTCAAGCAAGGTTCAACATACCTTCTTGCGAAGTTCAAGCTCCGCTGAAGACGTTCGAATAAAAGCAGCCCAGTGTTCCAAAAGCCCTCTTCACTCCTTAAAATCTCTTCCTCTTTTTCTGTCACAGAAAGAAAGAAAAAGCCAAAACCCGCATCAAAACTACCATCAAGACTGCGAGTTACCCGTCATCAACCGAACATAAGCTCATCAAATGGTCAGCGCGAGAAACAAAGCTCAAAAAGAGACAAAAGAACCCCACGCTCGCTCGGTTACCACACAGTCCCCCCCCCCTCAAAGAAGACATGGGAAACCGAACACGACGACAACGGCGCCGTCTCTCTTCCTCCTCTGCAAACTCATCCATCTGTCTACCCTTCCCCGCTTTCTTAGAGGGAAAAAAGAAACGGCGATGAAAAAAAACCAATACACCAAAGAGGAAAAAAAAACAGAAAGTATCACGGTGGAGCGATGTTACTTACCTTCTCTAAGTTTAAATCTGCGTACGTCTCTTGCTCCTTCTTCCCAGTGTGCGGATTTGCGCTGCGATGTGCGCTTGGCTCACACAGTTTCGACGTCGCGCGAAGCGAGGGAGGGACAAGAGGAGGGGACGACGACGCTCGCGGAAACCCTAACACAAGGACCTACCTAACTTCTTACCTACCTACCCTGCTCTTTTCTACCTGCCATATGGTTTTCTTTCCTACCTGCTGACCAAAAGAGGCCGTTTCACACTCTTGGGCCTTCTTTGTCAAAACTACGCATTTCCTATTGGCGGGCTGTCACGCAAATTAGCCTAGACCTCTCGCCCCTGGCCAAGTCTCCGTAACGTTTGGAACAAGGGTGCTTTTCACACTTGTCAATGCCATGCGGTTCTTATGGCAGGCAGACAGACAGACAGGCAGAGGGAGAAAGAAAGGGAAACGCAGTTTTCGTTCTTTGATTGTTGCGCTCTGTCAGCGGGATTCATCAGGCATAGATCGGGTGCTTTTCTTGCAGTGGTTTGCAGATTCAGGAACTTGGGGTCTTGGTTGGACCTTGTTGATGTTGAAGAGATGGTGGATTCCCACTTTTTCGGTTCTCTACTCTCCTCGTCACTGTAGCTGAGTTTGAACATCGTGGGTAGCAGCTAGCATGACTTGGTAGTGATTTTGAACCCACGAGCAAGCAAGCCTTGCAAGGTCCTCTACTGGGTTGAAGCTAGAGACACAAGCAATTTTTTTTTTTTTTTGAAGGAAAGAATATAATGGCGGAGATCGCAAAGGAAGTTTCAACGATAGGGGGCATCGCGACTGTATCCGTCTTGCATTCCTTCATCCCCACACATTGGCTGCCATTCTCCATTGTTGGTCGAGCACAAAACTGGACCATCTCACAAACTCTTTTCGTCAGTACGTGCTCCTTCTAAAACCTAGCACTCACTTCCTCAAGACCTAGTTGACAACAGAGGAGTGAAAAGTCAAGTTTTTCTGATTGTTGTTTTCTTGGATATCAGCAGAAAAGTTGAAGAGCTTAAGAATCCATATTTCTGTTCCTAGGGTTAAGGTTCCTCCTTGCATGAAAAATGCATGCTCAGTTGGAAAGAGCTCTATTGGAAAAAAAGAACAACATCCAAAGCTACAAAGCTCAGCTTTGTATGATGTTTTAGGGTTACCAATCACAACCTGTGATCAAGAGAGTCCTGCAAAATCTCTCGTTCATATTATTCAGTACCCCAATTGAGAGTTTTGAACTGACTTCCTATGGCTGCTTGTGAGCTTTAGATAGACATACACAACAATGTATCTGTGTTTGCCAGGTCTGCATCTCCTGTATCCATAGGTCCTTTGTGATATTGTGTCTTCCAATTTTTATTTGTATGCATCAAGATCTGGACATGGTAATTAGGTTTTTCTGGCTCTAGTAGATGACTAACACAACTCTGTGAATCTGCATTCAAGGCTGAGAAAAGGGATGTGATGGCAAATGGTTGCAGCTGCATTGGGTGCTGTATGTCATGTGTTATCAACATCAATTCTGGGTGTAGCAGCAATTACTATGGCAAACACCATAGCTGGAGAGGGTACAGTTCACTCGCTCGCATCTCTATTGCTTGTTGTCCTTGGCGCAGGCTACATTGTTCTGTTTTTGCTAGGGAAGGGAGGTCATGGGCATGCAGGGCACAATCATTCAATGGAGAAAATGGCAGTGGCTGGGCTAATCCTGGTGCCAACTCTTTCACCATGTGCCACTACTTTACCTGTATTTCTTGCGGTTGGGAATGAGTCATCTGGGGCTTTGTTTCTGGCAATTGGTGTGCTCCTTGCAAGTACTCTCACAGTCATGCTCACATTAGTGACTCTCTCTTACTATGGGGCTGCGCAACTAAAGTTCCATTGGATAGAGCGTTATGACAAGGTTCTGGTTGGCTCTGTGCTGTGCTTGGTGGGTATTCTCACCTTCATTTTCCATGATCACCATGGAGACGGGCATTCTCATGCAGCTGATGCTGCAGTCTTGGCAAATGGCACAACTCAAGCTCACATTCATGAACGGAAGTTGCTATGGTACTTTCCATAAATGCTCATAGGTGCGGTGCTCATCACACCTGTTGCATGTCCTGCTGATGAGTTTTTGCAGAATGCACATTTGTTTCTCCAATTCCCATTGGTGCTTACAGAGTCAAATGCTAATTGTCAGAGCTGTTGCAAGTCACAACTGAATTTGATGCCTGCGGCAACAAAAAGCTGCACAGCTTTTCCATAGTTCTAGTTCCTTCTTTGAATTGGTGCCCATAGGGCGCATGTGCCAGAATTGGGTGTAAGTTATGCTCATTACAACTAGATGGTGAGAATGGCACATCTCTCCTTGCACACCCTTGAAAATTGTTGAGAGCTCAGGCTGTTAGCAGCAACATGTTTTTTTACTCTCTTGAATTCAAATAGAAAGTTTCCTAAGATATTTGCATGCATCTGTTTCTCTTTAGGAAATTATCCTGTATGAACAAACCGTTCTTCTTGAAGTCTGTGATCAACAAGTGGGGTTGATACATAATTATTCAGAGGCGCAAAATTTCGTGCTGCTAGCACTAACTACAAGTTTTCATGACACATCCTATTGTTATAATTTTCATGATGAATAGGATCTAGACATTTCGTAGTCTGCTGTTGTTTAACATGTACCATTAACAACCAACCAGCTTGGTTATTATGCCAATGATAAATGTTTCCTCCTTGTTGCAAATCTCGTTTGTTGGGTGTGTATGATGATAGTCGAGTGCACCTTATGTTATTCAACAATTGGTGTTAAGACTAACATTGGCACCAACATTGTTTTAGGGTTCGTTTAGGTTGATTGGTAAGTAAACATTCCCACTTATTAGTGTTGGTCTAGTGTATCTAAAGAGGGTTGACATTAACTTCATGTTAACACCATGAACAAATCCTTTCTATCCATGCCTATTGTAGAATGTTATTTCAATTTTCTCACACAATTGTGACTTTGTCACTTGGTGCTTCATCATGTTGTTGCTTATTGTTTTGTTTGTGCTTGTTGTTTAACTAATCTCATCGCTTACCTGCATTGTTGTTTGTGCTAATTGTGCCCTTTTCTAATAGGTTTCTTATTGAATGTGTATAAAGTTGACATTAATGTATTCCACTTGCTTTCTACACTAGTAAAAGTTACAAAGAAAGTGGGTGGGCTCAATTGGCGTAACATAGCAAATGCATTTTTTTAAAAAAAATTAGGTGACGATCTCAAATGTGTTGAATATCCTAAATTAAAACACAATAATTTATTTAAATTGGGTTCATTTATAAATTCTTATATTCTTTTTTATATAATCATGTAATTTGCCTTTTCATATTCTAATCCATGAGGCAAATTTAATTTGTTGCACAAGAACTTTTTATGGTTTTGAAAAAATAAGTTTGAAATGTGTTTAGCAAAATGTGTTCTCTATGCATTGAATCTTATTGAGCAATATCTTGGTATTGAAATTTGGTCAAAACGGAAGGTTTTCAACGCTTTCTAAAAAATAATGTAGTATAATTACATTTTTCATTGTTTTGATTTTGAAAAAGGTGATTTGGTTATAATCTAGATTATGTGCCATTGTAATAACATTTTCATCATTTATAATTTGGTCAAATGATAGTAATATTTTAACTAAACTATTTGTGGTGACATCTTTTCTTCAATTTTATTTGAAGGATTTTTTTTCAATGTCCATTTCTACATCTTAGGAAGTATGAAGATGAATTTGATTTTGTTGATATTTTGCAATATTGAACGTGTCTTCCCACGTAGGCTTTAATGAAATCTTTGCATCTACATATAATGAAATTTTCATGAGGGCTTCAAAGCTAACATCATTCAGTTAAGTCAAATGTTTCCCAATAGATAAGGTGATATGCATTTTAATATATGTTTAAATAGTAAAAAATGGAATTGATTGGCTATGGGATTAAAACCTTTTACTAACTTTTTTTGTTTGTATCTTTTTGAAATTTTGAAGCTTTTTAAGTTGATTGTGTATTTTTTTTGGCTTAGTATTGAATGCATATTATTTTTGTAAAACATGTTAGCAATTTTCTTGAGAGAATGATGTTTATGTGTTTCCAATGGCAAAGTTCATTTTTCCATTTGAAATATATATTTTTTGGATATCTCATTTGAAAATTTTGGGGATTACAAATTCATTGTTGATAGTTAAACTATCTCAAATTACAACATTACTTATGTTTGGAAAAATACTTGGCATAGGAGGAACTTCATCAATTTTCATGTTCACAATATCATAATTCAAATTTATTTCATGTATTAAAATCTCACATTGTTGCATTTCATTTAATATGTTTGATTGACAATCACCATTTTAAGAATTTTTGGTTGAACTTTTTGAAAGTTTTTTGTTATTTTGATTTCATGTATAAAATGCATTTTATTATTTTCAAGGTTAAACATTGGATCTAGATATTTTATTTTGACAAAAATTAGGTCTTGTTTTAAGATTTTTTTTCATTCATATTCATTAAATTTTGTAACATATGTCATCATGGTCTTTTGTCCATGTAACATATGTATTATATATATATCATTGTTTATAGATTCGTTCCTTACATCATTTTTTGTTATGAAAAGAAATGTCATTTTATTCATGTTTGCCATTGTCAATTTTTTTTTTAATTTATTTTGTGATGTTCTGAATATTGTTTATTAAATATGAATCTTGTCTTAGAAGATATTCCATAGGTTCAAAATAAACATTCATATATGTTAAAATTAATTTTTCATGTTTATTAAATTCCTCTCTAAAATTCATGTATGGTCTGCACATTTTTGTCAACCATGCTTCCAAAAAATGTTTTATGAATTTGAATTTAACCAAAAGAAGATTTTAGAATTAGCCCATAAACCTCCATTGGTTGTTGTACATTTCATTTTGTGTAAATAGTTCTTGACATAATTAACACCACATAAACCTTTAAAAAGAATAAAACTAAATGTAAACTTCAAACAATGTTTAATTTGATAATCATTGTAAATTATATTAATTATTGTTGGGTTTTTGGATTTAACAATCCTTTTGAACCCTTCAAGACAACTATGTTAGTTTTATTAATTACAATATTTACAATAAAAAATTGAAAGGAATGTACTAAGTTGTATAATTTATTTAATTTCTATTTATGGATAAATGTTGTTTACTTTTATGTTTATTAGTGTTCATTGGATGCATTTGATTTTAAATTACAAACCATATGAAGATTTTGATAGCTATAAATTTCCTTTTATGGGGATATAAGGGAAAGGACTATTTTTAAAACCATTTGATTGAACATGTGTCAACTTTTTTTGTGTTTTTAATTTTGACCCAAAATATTGATGCACAACAATGTATGCATGTTAAAAATCATCACCGCCACCATACAAATTATTTTAATTTTAATTATTTATTTATTTCAATTAAGTTTGCCACATGTAAATGTTATTTTTGATAGATAATGAAAAATGCTTATATTTTCTTTTGGTTCTTTGGGGTTTATTCTTATCATGATTGTGCCTTAATGTAAACATAATTCAAAAAATAGAATGAACATTTTGTGGGACGTTCTATATTTTTAGGGACAATTCAAATTTTTTGCAAATAGATAAAACAATATCCATTATAAAAATATTAAAATTTTGAACTTCAAATTGAAAGCAATAATGACTTCATAATCAAATCAACTCAAGCAATCATAGTAAGGCCACATCTAAAGTTAGTTAATATTTTTTTTTCACTTTTAAAGTAGGATGCCCTTTGACCACAAATTTAAGCTCTTGGCCACTACTTAGCATGAATTGAAGGTGCTTTTGACAAATAATAAACAAATGTTTGTAGATAATTGAAAAACATTTCTCTCCCAACTTTCATATTTTAGGAAACCAATATGAATAAGTGATGAATATTTGAAGTTGAAACATAGGTTGTCCCATAAATGATGCATATGACGTCTCATAACTAATAATATTTACCCCTATGCAGTTCACATTTAAGAAATGTTTATTAGAAGTTGATTTTAATCATTTGAACATTGTAATTAATCTTTTAAATGATGTAATATTTCATATCCTATCATCATTTCCCCAAATGCCTTTCACCCACTTTCCTATATCATTAAACCCTTAAATTATAACCAATCATTTGAAAGCATAAACACATTTCCCAAATATGCATATTCTTGAACACTTAAACTTATATTTGCACATAGACTTATTTCTAAAATTGTTTTCATTCCCCAAAAGTTGTTTAAATAACAATGTTTTATAACCATCATCACCTAAGTGCTTAAATGGTCTCCCTACATGTGTTTAAGATTCTCATGAAGAATTTATTAGGAATATGTTCCATAGAACACAATATTATAAACCTTTACAAATTTAAAACATCCTACCTTAACACTACTTTTTAATTAATTTATTTGTGTGTTTACCATTAACAAGCTAAAAGGCTATTCACTTAACAACACAAATAAAGACATATGTGTACATTTGATGCTAACATAAAATCTAAGTTAGAATAACTTACCATGTTTTCTAGTGTCCTTGTGGTGAACCTATTTAAATGAAAAAACAACATTTCAACAATGACATCATTATTTCAATGTTTATAAAACAATGTTGATGTCATTTTTGCATGATGACATTGCATCTTTTTGCACCACTTTTGTTCAACAACATTGTGTTTTTCACCATTTTTCTTTCTTAATTTTATTAGTTTTGATGTGTTCATTTGCATTTGGTCATTTATGTTTCGTTGCAATTAAGTTTTAATTTTTTATTCATTCATCTTTTTGTTCATTCATTTGCATATCGTCTTCTTTATTCATGTGTATTATGTCTCATCTTTTTGCTTATTCCACTTACGTATCATCTTTTTGCTCATTTATATCTTTATGGTTTTTAATCATTTATGCATTTTGCATTATGATCTCATTTTGTTCATATGCAAATTTAGGTTTTCATTTTTAAAAATATTTTCTATTATATGTTTGTTGTTTTTGTTGAAGTTTCTATTGTAGAATATCTATCATCCACATCCAATACTAAGATATCATATTCATTATACATCCATAGGATATTATATATTTAATCAATGGTTATGGATCATTTTAGGATTTGCAATATTTGTGGACCCCAATCTATGGTACTTCACTATGTATATATGTTGTAATTAGTTATTTTAATGATGATGTAATACATATTATTGTGACATTGTTAATATGGTATTAGAGCTAGAACGTTTAAGTTATCATTTTCATACTAAAATGTGCTCCTAGATCTATAAATTAGAAAGTTTGTCTAAAGTGAACATTGTTTTTTTTAATACATACTAAAGGAGGAAGTTGTCATGTCAGAAACACAAGGAGGTCATGGTAGCATGTTGGTTAGAGAAACCAACAAACTAGTTGGTAGTAGCAACTATTACATATGGTAACTCAAAATGAAAGTTATATTGAGAAGGGAGAATGCGTGGGATCTCACTAAGACTCACATTCAACCTGATTACTTTTTTACAGTGGTTCTTAAAACCTAGTATATTAGAAAAAAAAATGAGGACAACAAAAAATCCCGCATTGTCAAAAATATAGTTGTCTGTAGCAAATAACTTGTTTGGTTTTCTATCAACTTTCCATGACCTAACACTTGCTTGGGATGTTTTATGTCGTAAGTTTGCGTTCGATAATCAATCACACTTGTTCATGTTGACTAAGCAACTACACATTTTAAAAATGTCATGGAGGTTCAATGGAAGAATATGTCAACAGAACTAACGATCTAAAGGACAAGTTGTTAGAGTTAGATGAAGTAGTTCTAGACTACTCATTTTATTAGCTCATATTCAACGATTTGTTGAAAAACCATGAAGGAGTTGTTCAAACCTTGAATAATATGGATACAATATTTAGTTTCAATTAACTATCAACCAAATTGTTAGCAAAAGCTACATGCCAAGAGTAGTGAACATCACAACTTGGTGATGAAAAGGCATTAGATGTTCATTTCAATCAAACTATAATATTTTTGGCCAAAAAGATTCAACTTTGGATGACTGAAAGGTAATTTCCAACACAAAACATCTTTCGTGTGTATGGATGTTTTCAAATAAGAAAAATAAAAATGTAGTTTCAAAGAAGACAAAGTATGTTTGGTCTAAAAAATGGCCAACGAGTTTAGATCGCCTATTACAATTATGGTTAGATGGGTCACAATGTTGTTGAGTGCTTGGATCAGCCAAATCGACCTACACATTTTAATTCAAGAAGAGATTAATTTAATTACATTATGTATGTTAATGTAGTGCAAAATTTTAATGTAACATTATTTGAGATTTCATGTTGCTTGAATTTTCCTCAACCATCATCATAAACTTAATAGGTTTCGTAGGTTCGTACAAATTTTGTGTGAAATTTGATTTTCATAGGTTCATACAAAAATTGCACGAATTTAGTGTTATGGTTGATATGAATGATATTTGTATGTATTCAATATTTTAAATATTTAACAAATGAAACATTGTTTTTGAATGATATACATGAATGTTCATCTTTAATACACAAAAATAACATAATTTTATCCAAAATTACATCACAATAATTGCACAGATTTAGTTATAATGTAAATTATATGTATTTCACATTAAAACATCATAAGTAAACAAAACATCATTTATATAAAAATAATATGTATAGTTTTCGTGCCATTTTTACACTTTGAAGTGCATAAATGTTGCACGGACATATTGTTTTACGATTTTTGCACAGATTCTATTGAAATTTTGTGATATTGTAAGTTTATGATATGGTACATGGATAGTGGAGCCACATATCATGTTATAGGCTCTAAAGAGAATGTAAGTCATCTTTTAAAAAGTAGTGTAAAAAAAAAATCAAAATAGTTGGACAAAAAAATCACAACATTCATGGAATCAATACCTCAACTATAAGCATTATTTATGGTGAAATAAATTTGACAAATGTTTTGTACATGCCAACTTTGAAAAAAGTTTAATATTAATTGAAATAATTTATAATATAAGCAACGTTATCATTTTCTTCAATACACACTACAGGATCCTAGATGACCTTAATAACAAAAATGTTATTACCATAGATCCAACTAATGGACTCTACAAATTTAAATCCCAATGTCAAATTAATAAAATAAAACCATGAAAGGTTGAAAAACTATGGCTTAAAAGGTTTGCTCATTTTAGCTATTATGGTTTAAATCATTTTTCAAAACACAACTGAATGATAGGCTTGCTAAATATAACACTTGTGAAGAAACCATGCAAAAATTGCTTTGCAGAACGTTAACATAAAGAACGATTCATCACAAACTTCATGCGCCATGATTTAACAATAATAGTCATGCAAAATCTACTTTTCATAGTTCGCATGGAATATACACAAATGTCATTCATCTATTTGTATTGTTTAAACATCAAAAGTTGTGTGCATTGTTTAAACACAAATGTAATATGCCTATTCATAGTTTTTAGTCACAAATGTTGTATATCTATTCATGTTGTTTACACATGAAAGTTGTGCACACAACTTTCGTGCTTGAATAATGCACAACACTCATGTTTGAATAATACAAACTCAAGAAATAACAAATTTTGCACAAATTTAGAATGAACCCATGAAGCTTGTAAATTTGTGATGTTCCCATGACCTTCCAAAAATTAAGCAACATTTCCAATTGATTCTATCCATTCATCTCACCCACTCAAATTTAGTTGGTCCACTTTCAACTCTATTGTTGAACAAATTGAAATATTTTGTGGTCTTCACTAACGATTACTTTCAGAAAAGTTGGATTTATTTCATGCGAAGCAAAATTGAACAAAGTTCAAAATATTTAAGGAGCTTCAATTGGAGGAAACATGAATCATAAAATCAAAACAATCAGGACCAATTGAAGAGGTGAATTTACATTAATAGAATTCAACAACTAATGCTTCAAACATGACATCACAAGACAACTGACACAAGTGTTGACATTGTAGCAAAATGGCATTGCAGAGCAAAGGAATAAAATGTTGGTGGAGCAAGCACATTCATTGGTAGTTCATTATCGGGATTTTTGTGGACAAAAACCATCTCAACAATGAACTATTTTGTAAATTGCAATCCAACCATGGCAAAGTTAAGAGTAATAATAGAAGAAAAAACCCAAAAAGGTTTGAAATTGAAAGGATAGTCAATCCACAAGTAAGTAGCTCCAAACCAAAGATGGTATCCAACTAGAAATAGGTCACTAACAAAAAAAATTCAAGATTATTACTAGACATTTATAACAAAAATTACCTCTTATAATGAAGTAGTAACTGATGATAGGTGGATTGAAACCATGTAGTAGGAAATTGACTCAATAAAAAATGATAATACATGGAATATAATTAATAGGCCAAATAAAAAATTCTAATTATTACTAAATGGCTTTACAAATTGAAAAAAAACCACTAGGAAAAGTGCATAAACTAAAAACTAGGATCGTAACAAGAGGTTTCCAATAGCTAGTAATAATATATTACTTTGACAAATTTGCACATGTTGTAAGATGGTCCACTATAAGATCAGTACTATCCATAGCTACCCAAAAAAAAATGGAAAGTAAAACATCTGGATGTTAAGACAACTTTTTTGAACGAACATTTGAAGGAGGTCTACATGGAAATCCTCAAAGGTTTTGAAGGAGTGGGGGATTCCATTAGGTGTGCAAATTGAACCAAATTCTTTATGGGTTGAAATAGGCCCCCAAAGCTTGGTACACAAATATAGACTCATGGCTTCTGGAACATGGCATGATAAGGAACAATGTTAATTCGAACATGTACTTCAAGGTGAAAGATGGGAAATGAATCATCATATTCTTGTACGTTAAGAATCTAGTGATCACCAAAGACAATGGTAAAAATGTGAAATTCTTTTAGTAAGAACTTGCTAACAACTTTAAAATGACTGATCTTGGGATCACAAGGCTTCATTTTAGAGTTGAATTGGAACATTATCCATTAAGCATTTGGTTGCATCAAAAAACATATATGTATTTGTAAGATATTAACAAAGTATGATACGAACAATTAGACACCATAAAAAAGACTAATGGACCCTTGTATGTAATTTCAAAGGAAAATGCGAAGCCAAAAAGTAGATCCAAAAAACTATAGATCACTGGTAGGAAACTTGATCTACTTGACAAACACAAGACTAATGACATATGTTTCATGGTGAATTATGTGAGTAAATTCATGGATGAACTAGAAGAGGTTCACTTGCAAGCAGCCAAACAAATCTTAAAGTATTTGAAAGGTACCTTGGATTTTGGATTGCACTTGGCATGTAATGGAGATGAAATTTATTTCACCTTCATTAACCATAGATTGGGGATGAAATTTGAACACTAGACGATCAACATCATGTATTGTTCATAAATTTAGGAACCCCAAAATTCATTGGTCAAACAAACTACAAGATGTAGTGTCACTTTCAATCATGACAGTGGAATATAGGGTTCTTTCTAATGTTGTAGTTGATATTTTTCATTTACAAAAACTATTCACATATTTAGATGCCACTCAATATAAGTCTACTCCTTTGTATAACAATAACCAATGTTGTATTCAATTAATAAAAAATCCAGTAATGCATGAGAAAACCAAGCTTATAGACATTATAACACACTTTATTAAAAAATTAATTAATTAGAAAAAATAAAAGTAGATTATGTCCCCTCATCCTTACAACAAGTAGATATGTTCATTAAGCCACTAACTCACGTTCATTATGCATACAATAGGGAAAAACTAGGAATCAAACCCTTAAGTTGAACCTATAATATATAACCTAGCCACTATTACAAAAACATAGTTTTTATGTTATTAACATGATGTTTAAAATGACTATATAATCAATATTTAGAATACATTAATAGTTTGAAGTGACTAAATATGTCCATCATGATTAAAGTCAAAGTAGCAATGTTTGTTATGACTAAAAATCTAGCATTATAGTAAAATCAAACAATATGTTGCACATATGGTAAATGTGGCTGCCCACGTGGATTTGTCTATGTTGATTAATACAACTAACATGACTAAAAGTAGTCATAAAATATGGCACATTGGATGTGGTATTAACAAAATGGAAAAAAAATCATAATTTCATTCTAAAAATTTCATTATGAAAAAAATGACAAAAGACATAGTTTTCATGATTTCAATTATTATGCATACTTATTCAAATAAATAAATAGTTTACAAGGGGTAAATTTGAAAATGAAAGTAATGAAAAAATGGAATATTAATTACAAATATGCTATTTTATCAAAATTTTAAAAAATCATAATATCTAATTAAATGTACATCTTAATCTTGAATTATTCAAATTCCATGATTCAATTCGTATTTGTGATGAATCAATTGAAAGCATATATATGTCCAAATTAAATTAGCCACAAATTAAACTATCTATTTATTTATTTATGATCAAATGACATGAGTAAAATGGAATCATAAAATGAATTAATTTCTTTAAGTTTAATAAAAGTTATAATCAAACTAATGTACATCTCATTTAAATTTGAAGTTAAAAAAATTAAAACTAAATAATCTATAAAATTATAGTAAAATCTATCGTTACTACAAAAACATTGTAACATTGAGTTCAATTCTTTTACTTTTATTACAAAAATTGATATAAGATTAAAGGCATACAAAATTTAATACCATAATTTCATAAGTGATCTTTTTTGGTTATGATATTTTAAAGATATTTAAAAAAATTTTAATTCTTGATAAATATGTGGCATAAATCAAAATATGTAAATTAATGGAATGTTTAATACTTTGGATTAAAAATATTATAAAATTGAAGTCAATGATGAAAGTAAGGAAAGCAAATATAACCAAATAGTTATATGCAAAATTTATAACCCAAGCAAAAAAAAACATTATTTGAATTTTTGAAAAAAATATTAAATTTTTTAAAAAATTGCAAGGCATCACAAATTTCAATATGATTATGATAATAAGTTATTTTTACTTAAATAATTATAGATTATAACTCAATCAAAGATTTAATACATTATATATGAATTTTTAAATTAATTGAATTAATTATTTGTTCATGATTTGAAACTAAAGAAATTAAAAAAATCAATGTAATTGTGAAAGTAAATGTTTTATTTAAATAACTATATTTCATACATTACATATGAATTTTTAAACTAAATATTTAAAGCCATCTTAGTTGTTGTACAATTTGAAATGGAAAAAAATCACAAAGTTTCATGAAAGTTAATAAATTAGATGTGTTTAGGTAATATTTGAATATATAATTCAATTAAAAATTTCAAATGATGCATTTGACTTTGTTAATTAATGAGTATTTGAACAATTATGATTTACACATATTTTTGAATTAAAAAAATTACAAAGTTTAGTGTAATAATAAACCTACCAAATCAATAAAATCAAATAGTGATATTAATTTAATTTATTTTTTTGTTCAAAATGTCTGTATATATATTTTGTGATGTTATTTTTTGTCATCACACGAGGTGATGGCTTGGTGGTTAAAGCCTTGTAGTGTGGGCAAGAAGGTTGTGGGTTCAAACCTTACTTGGAACACATTAAAAGGAATTGTGCCTTTGGGATTCAAAGGCATATGATGTCAATTGACGCGATTTGTTAGTAATGTTAGCTTGGAAAATAAATAAATAAATAAAATCCTGGAAAATTGCGCCTTTGGGGATTCAAAGGCATATGACATTAGTTGACATGACTTGCTAGTAATGTCAACTTGGAAAATAAATATATAAATAAAATTCTAGCGTTAAATTTCATATCAAAGGTGTTAGCATTTTGGATTCACCTATAGTTCAAAAATATTAAAAACTTCCATGATGTCATTATATATTCATATAAATAATATAACTTTAAATTTAAAATCAAATTAATAATGCCACGTCAATTAGTAGCTTTAGTCATTTTAGTCATATTAATCATATATTTTTAGTCACATTTGTGTAAAAATGATTGTTTTACCATGACTTTAACCAATTTTGTTCATTGTTTAATGTGATTAAAAATATGACTAAACTTCGTTTAAAAAATTAACTTAAAAACACATATATGTAGTAGTGAGCTTCTCCCCATGACTTGAAACTTTTATGTTTTGTTCTAGTGAAACCCTTCGCATGTTACTCACATTCTCCCCATGAAGGATAAATACTTGGTTGGTGTCTTTTACAAATGACATATAACTTATGATTATTGGTTTCAAGTAAGCATGCTCTCTAAGCTTCTTCAATTTGGTTTACTTCTGTTACAAATCCCACTATCTAACCTTGGCACTTGTTCATCAAAACTTTGAATATCTATAATTTTTTCAACTTGGTTTGACGAATGGAACAATAAAAAAAACAACACATCGAAGAGGAAATCACATGCTCACCATGCAACAACAACAAACAACCATACTGCCATTAGTAGTTCTTCAATTTGCACACATTACACCTTTTTTGTTATAATTCTTGTAGAGAATTTAGCATATACACAAACTAAATTCTAGGATTTTGTACTTATTGTGCTCATGGACTCAACTTGTTTGTGAAAATTATTGACAACTTAAATAGTAAAAAAATATACTTTAGACATGTATAATCAAGAGATTGAGAGCAAGGTAAGGTGTTAATTTATGTGCTTTCAACATTGATGAAGTTTCTATTGTAAAATATCAATCATCCACATCCAATACTAAGATATCATACACTTTCTACATTCATAGGATATTAGATATATAATCATTGGTTATGGATCACTCTAGAATTTGTAGTATATGTGGACCCCAAACTATGGTATTCCACTATATATATATGCTACAACTAGTTACTTTGATGATGAAGTAATACAAATTCTTGTGACATTATTAATATTATTTTAGTACATTGTTTTTGTGACATGGGTGAATTTGAAAATAACTTGAACCATGCTCTAATTTCATGTACATTTGATTTCAACATCTTTCATCTTGAAAATTTTAATTTGTTGGTTTTGAAGCAGTTCTTGTGCTTGTGAACATTGTTATTTGATTTTCATATTTGTACTGTGAATTTTGTTAATTGAAATGTTAACATTTTGTTATCTATTTTAATCATCTTCACAATGTCATTATTTGTAATAGATCATTCCTTTTAATATTTATGTTGTTAAGTGTTGTTCAATCATCAATGGGAAAAGGTTTGACAGTTTTCACTTGTACATTGGAGTTCTTATTCAACGAATTGTCTTTATGAAGTAGGATGTTAGAAAATTGTGGAATGCAAAACTTTGAAGGCACACAACATAATGTGTGACAATTTAAAAAACAAAATTTTATTTGATTTACATCAACTTTTTTTAGATCACCAATTTAACAATTCATTTTCAATTCATTTGTTTATATATTCAATGATATTGCACCATTTCTAATTATCTTAACCACATTTTGTTACATTGTGTTGATATCAATTGTCATGTTAATTGCCATGTAAACTTCAACGATAGTTTTTAATATTATGTGTGAACATTGGTATTGTTCCATTGTTTTGAAATCTAGTTAACATTGTTTTACTAACAAGAATGCATGCTTATTAAAACAATCAAATTGTCATTTTACTAGTATTGGTTTTGTGTAGCATAGTTTCCCTTGATAGATACATTCAAGGGATGGATGGGCACTCCCTAATTACTTTACAAAGTAGTAAGCGCATGCTCATTTCTATACATTAAGGATTTTGAACCATTTAGATTTTTAAACATCGACCACTATGTTAGGATAGCTAACAATTATGTTAAATTATGGAACAATGACAAGGAAATGCCATTAATTATGGGAACAATGTCGACTTGTATGAGATTTTTATAATCTAAGGAACCCTAAAAATTGGCATAATATGCACTCAAAATCCATAATAATATTGTGGGTAGGCTCATGCTAGAGACAAAGAGGGAGAGGAGAAAACGAAAGAAAGTTGGATGGATGAGGTTTTTGGGCAAGGATTATAGATGAAAAAAGTAGATGCAAAAAGTGCCCCCTTTCCCTCTCTCATTTAGGGTTTCCATTTTGCACTCTCCTTTGTAGAGCAGATAGTGTAGTTGTTGGCCATTTGGTTTCTCTCACGCTAACTCTCTTGCAGTTGTTCTCGTGCTGTTGTGGTTGCTGCTGCTGCTGCTTCTTCCAATCTCAGACCCAGCTAGCTTCTCTCTAACCCGACGCATAACACAGCCACAGAACTCTCCTTTCGACTCATTCTGAAGCATTTTCTGGTGCTGTCTCTGTGTATCTGTTTGTGTGTGTTTTGTCAGCTTTGGTAATTCGGTTAATTGTTGGAGTAGGAGAAGAAGAAGAAGAAGAAGAAGGAGATAGTACTAGTGCGTGCAACGTTGCGTGCAACAAGAGTCTGGCTCTCTGCAGAAAAGAATAGCCGCTAAGGTTCTTCTTCTTTATAGAGCAACAACAAGATATATCCATATCCATATTTGATTTTGCTTCCTCATCTGCGGCTGTTTTGCGGTGGTGGTGGTGGCGGATTGGGAAGTGTGTGCAGATTTTTCCATTCTTTTCCTCAAGTGGGGCAGAAGAAGATCGATGCCAGAGGAGCCTCATCGCACTGCCATCTTTGTTGTGCATCTGGGGTTTTGTGCTAGAAAAAAGTGTGTTACGTAGTTAGTTTCTTTGCAAATTCTCGGAGAATACAGAGATAGTACCAGTGTTTTTCTTTGTATGTTGTGGTCGATTTCCTGATTTCAATTGTGGACGGTGAATGCTCGTCTTTCTGGCGAATGCTCTGTTAGCAGCTTGATTTTTGATCGTCTTTTCTTGCACTGAATTGGGATCGTTGTCAATTCCATTTTTGCTGCAAAGTTGCATGACTTGTTTGTACATTTTCCTTTCGTGTCTGGCACGTCTGCCGCTTTGTTTTTTTTCTTTTGTTACGAGCGGAGGCCTTTTTACGGTTCCTTGAACAACGCTGGACAGGGTTTCTCTCGGTTCGAGCTCCCGATCCGAGGCGCATTACATCCCTGACGACATCCGTTGTTTCTTCTCTCTCGTAGCGTGTCTATCTGTCTGTCTGTCTCGCTGTCCGTCTCTCTCTTCACGGAGTTTTGTCTGAAGATCGGAGGTTCGAAGAGGTTGCCATCCTGATTAGGTGACCTTCTGTTCCTGGCCTGTGTGTGTGTCTTTTCGCCACCACCTTTGTTCTCATTGTGTATTTTTCGATTGCTTCTGGGGATTTTTGTTGAGTCGTTGCCGAGTCAATTTCGTTCCTCTAAGAGATAGGAACAAGGAACCAGAAACCAGGTCCGTAAAACTGGGATTTTCATCAAGGGGTTTGAATTTTTTTTTTCTCTGTGCATACCATTCACATATGTGTCTATAGATTTGCTTGCCACCTTTTATGCCCGGTTGTGAATTTTTTGTATGTTTGTGATGATGAGTATGTTGTGGAAGGACTAAATAGAACAGCATATTAGTGCAAGGTGGTGTGCTTGTGGCCTCTTAGAATGTGATGAAGAGGATGTCGGATTATTAGGGTTTTGTAGCCCTTAGAATGTGATGGAGAGGATGTTAAGGTGTTAGGGTTTTGTAACACTCTTTTCCAGGGCCAACAACAAACTTCATAGGAGTTTTGAAAGCAAGACTGACACATAGTGCTTGTGTTGTTGCAATAGCATAGATATATGGGCTAGCCATCGGATATTGTGTCCTTACATGGGACGAGACAGTGACTGCGGGCTTCCCCCCTCAAAGCGATTGAAGCTCAGTAAACCTTGTCCCTGGAAGGTGGTGGAAGGGTTTCCTACCGGAGTTGTGGGTGTGGGCTCTGGTGCAGCCCCAATGGCCACAGATTTAGCTGCCAATGAAGTAGAAACATTGGGCTCTCGAGGTCAAATCCGAAAGGTTGAATTTGTGAGAATCATTGCTCAGGCACTCTTCTCGCTCGGCTATCAGCAAGCAGGCTCAATGCTTGAACAGGAATCTGGGATCATGTTGCAGTCACCAGTTGTAGCTGAATTTCGGCAGGATATTCTGGCAGGTCAATGGGACAAAAGCTTAGGTATACTTCGCATGATTGGTCCAATTGACGAGGAGACCCTCAAATCTGCATCATTTCTCATATTGCAGCAAAAGTTTCTGGAGCTTTTGGATCATGGTGAAACTACTGCTGCCTTAAAAACACTCCGCTCTGAGATATCCACTTTAGACATCAATACACAAAGAGTACACCAGCTGGCAAGCTTCATTATGTGCCCGTCCCGGGAAGTCTTGCTAGAAAAAGCGGACTGGAGGGGGGCAGGGGAAGATTCGCGAATTCATTTGCTCGAAGAGTTACAACAGTTGCTTCCCCCTTCTATCATGATTCCTGAGAGACGACTGGAGCATCTTGTGGAACAGGCACTGGATGTGCAGCGTGATGCATGTGTATTCCACAACTCATTGGATCATGCTCTGTCTCTTTATGCTGACCATCGATGCAATCGAGATCAGATCCCTACACAGACTCTACAGGTAGATGCTCAAATCCATCACTGTTGTATATCTATGCACAGGATTTGGGAGGTTGCTGACATTCCTGTTGTGTGGGTGACTTAGACACTGCCTTGCTGTTCATGAGTATGAAAGGAGCTTTTAGTCTGTGTTTCCATTTTTTTCTCTCCCTCTCTGAGTGGTTGTAGGGGTTCAATGCCACTGGTCTATTAAATTGAAGTTTGATGTCATCTTGCTCTATGTCTCTATGTCTCCCTATATTTCATGTTGCTATTTAGCTTGCTCACTTTCACATGCTGAGTGCAAGTGTTTAGTTTTCTCCTGTTGTTTTGAGCTGCCAAGTGAATTGTCATCTTGTTGTCTGAACTATGCATAATGAGGGGCTCACAATGTGACAAGGCCAAGGGGTACTGTTTGTTGTATAGGTGTACCATAAGACATATATGTGCCTATGTTATGTAGAATTTAACTCTCTACTACAAGGATTTACAGTGTTCGCCTTGTTTACAGATAACTGGCTGGCAGATTTTGACAGCACATTTATTGCAGTGGAAGGAATATCTGGGGTGTGCAATGCACTCAGTATTGACTGTGTTACTGGGTAGACAATGAGAGATCAGGGTGAGGAATGTTATGAATAGGCTTGTCACTATAGATCCCTTCTTGTTACCAGTAGCCATTGAGGCACTAACCCTCAACCACTGGTATTTTTGGGTGTGAATGGTCTAGGTTTATGCTATGACCCTGAAAGCATTAGAAGGTGCCTTTCTATTGTATGCTGCACACATTCTTGAGCAGTCAAGGGCATAAGTTCTGTTTGCAATAGGGTGTAAAGATACTCTCATTGAAAACAGGAGGTGTTGAGAATAAGTTTTAACATAACATCACTGTGGTCATAGGGGTCCTGTTCATGTTTAATTATAGACTGCTTCACAGCAAGTCCTTAAGTTGCTGATTTAGGTGAAGAACACTTGGTTGGGAGAAATGTGCTTGAAGCATCTGCTGATGCAAGTTTAAGCCAAACACCGTTCTTTGTGACTTTTCAGTGAAAATCAAGGGCTCGGGAACACGCTGGGGGACCATTGCCAGATGCCAAGGAAGTCTTATTTACAGCATCCTCAGCATAGGTTATCTCAGAGTAGGTAACTGGATAGTTATAGCACAGCATATTCAGGGTAAGAGCCAGCTTCAATCCCATCAATGCCTATGTGTAGCTGCGATAGCAAATGTCAAGATGGCAAAGGCCCTGCTTCATGTGAAGTGAATTGACCATACAAAAAGAGTCTTATCATGGCAATGTTCAGGTAAAGTGGGTTGCTTACAGGGCTTTCCATTATGGTTTTGTATCTACAGACAGAGGTACCAAGACCATTCTCCATCATATTAAGGGTGCCACCAAGCCCCACCTTACACATTTAAGTCAGCTCACTCTAGAGTTTAGGGTGTTCTTGTATCGACTGTGGCACCCAGAAGTGTAGCATCTCCTTAAGGGTTTTTCCTTAACCTTATCACATTAGGGGAATTGCATGGCCTCTAGAAGTGAACAAAGTGAAAGTTTGTGATGTATCATGTCCACATCTGCTGAGTCCATAGTGAGTCACAGCATATTTGGCCATTGTTTCTGTACTGTAACGTAAGGAAGTAGATTGTGTGAGGTAACTGCAAGGTGATACAATTAGCAGTTGTAGCTGTAAAGGTTCTTGCAATCTCATGGGTGATCTAACTAGAAGGTGCATGGACAAGGTTGGCCACACCACTTGCTCAGTGCAAATCATCCAAGTATGGTTTGTGATGATGGTTTGGCAGTTGGTTTGGGTCTGTGTTTTTCACAATTAAGAATTATGGTGTGATTTTTATGCTCTCTTGTGAACTGGTTGTGTTTGGCATTGTGGCTTTGGTTGGTTTTGTTGGTGTATATTTCTTATTTACTGTGTAAATCTTCTTTAATGTCAGAACCTGTGTTTGATGATATTGTTGACCAGGTAAGTAGTCCATCAACTTGATAGCATCAGGCCTATGTTGAAGTATTCTTTTCTCTTGTCTCTGTTTTTACTGGATCATGAAATGGGCAATTTCTAATACAGTCACCTGAAAGATAATGTTACATTTGACTTGCTCTCACCCGGCCTTAGAGCATATATATCTTTGATCTCTGTATTTCTGCATGGTTCATGGATAATAGAAAAGACCAATGTCACACATGTGATGTGTTAACAGTAGTTAGTTCACTATTCCTTGTAGACTGAGTGCATAAACTCTGAGGTCCTGCTTGAGGAGGCTCATGGTTTTGAAATGGCTGTCAATGAAAGTGAATGTAAGGCCCAGTATTGCTGGATTTGTTGGGTGCTGGGTGTATGGTTGTGCAGGTGCTAGAAGCACATGAAGATGAAGTGTGGTTTCTGCAGTTTTCACATGATGGTCACTATCTGGCATCTACATCTAAAGACTGTACAGCCATTGTTTGGGAGGTTAGTGGATTTTATGCTACCTCCTTTGATGTTCCAGTCCTACTGATAAGCTTTTTTCCTATCTTTACCACTAGCACAGTGTGGATTGTGAGATGTATTTCTGTTGTTTCCTTTTTGCATGGCTCATCTTCTGAACACAGTTAAATGGTATTGACTATTGATGCAACTGTGAGATTCTCTTAAGACCAGTACTCCAATTAAATGTTGCCCATGTGCACTCATTTCCTTGTAAGGTTGCCTTCAGAGGCCAACTTCTCCTGTGACATCATGAAGCCTGTGGCACTGTTAGAAATCAATGCACTTTTATTTTCAGTCACCTTGTCTGATTCTTCAAGGAGTGCATTGGCACAAAGGATCCTTGGTTCTCTGGGAGGGACCAGATTGGAGGAATGTGGGTCAAACAGTCAATGGGAATCCTTGCACTACTGTGAACTTTGCCTGTCCAAGTATCTTTATTGTGGCAGGAGGCAGACCTACAACTGTGCTTCTTACAGAGAACTGCACATCATCAGTTGTGAGCCACCAGATCCCATCTCACATTGACTTGGAATGCAGGTTAATGATGACGAGTCGGTCATCCTGAAGCATACTTTGACTGGTCACCGGAAGCCAGTATCTTTTGTTTCTTGGAGTCCTGACAGTACCATGCTACTCACATCTGGCAATCAAGAAGTTGTCAAGCTCTGGGACATCCGCACAGGCGAGTGTAAACACACGTTTGATAAGCCTAGCAGCTGCTTCACATCCTGTGCGTGGTTCCCTGATGGCCATCATTTGGTTTCAGGTGGAGGGGATAAGTGTATTTACATGTGGGACCTTGAGGTATGAGCCTTGCTTCCCAGAAATGGTAGCCCCCAGCAAGTTGCATAGCACTTGTTTTTGAGAGTCTATCCCATCCTAGTCCCACTGCTTCCTTGACAACCAGGACCATGATTTAGCTTTCATGATCATGTCCATCAGGCATCCCAATCTTTATTGGGTTCTTCCATTTTCCATATGCTTGGATATCATTGAAGTTGATCTGATTTGTTGTGTTTCCTGATCCATGTGTTGTCCATGGGTGAGAGTCTCACGGATTCAATGGTTTCCAGGGCCGGGAGTTACAGTCATGGAAGGCTGCCTGCTTGCCCCATATCAATGATTTGGCCATTACTGTAGATGGGAGCCACATGGTACGCGTTTGAAGTTTGCAAGTGACAAGGTTGTGCTATCTGGGCTTTGGATTCACGAGAGTGGCAGATATTGTACCTGTTTTTATGCTAAATTGCCTCTTGCACAAGTCCCATGCTAGCTTTGCATGATCTAAGAAGTAATCTGGTTGTTGAGTTCGGTATTCTGCAGATTATGCATGGATCTGGAATCCAATATCACACTTCCTCTCTGGTCTCTCTGATCCTAGTGTTGCCTGGGGTACATCACTTTGCAGGTGAGCACCTCTGCACAGAAAGGGATCCGAATATATAACTTGGAGGTAAAATCAGAACGGATTATAGACGAGGAGAAGGCTATAACATCACTGTCATTGAGTAAGGATGGGAAATACCTGCTGGTCAATCTGGTGAACCAAGAAATTCACTTGTGGGACATTGCTGGCAAATTAAAATCACCTTTGAAGTACAGAGGCCATAGGCAACAGCGATATGTGATTCGATCCTGCTTTGGAGGATCTGATCAGGCTTTTATTGCTAGTGGCAGTGAAGATTCACAGGTTTCTCTACCCTTTGTCCAAATCTACTTCTCTAAGCCTCTCAGCTACAACTCCATGTGCTTGTACCAGACCAGTCAATCAGTCTGCATGTTGGAGACCCACCAAGTTAGCAAGCAGTGGTGATGCAGATTTTGCTGCAGTTGGTCAGCTTTCATAACTAAGATGTCCTAATACCTTCTGGATGAAACGCAGGTTTACATATGGCACAGGGGAAATGGTGACCTGCTGGAGGTGTTGCCAGGCCACTCAGGCACAGTGAATAGTGTAAGCTGGAATCCAGTAAATCCCCACATGTTCGCCTCAGCAAGTGATGACCACACTATCCGGATTTGGGGATTGAGTAGGAGGCAAGAGAGAAGTTCTAGGACTGCAGGCTCATCCTCTGCTGCCATTGACCACCTTGCTAATGGTGGGCCACATGAGCTGTTGGAAAATCTAAGACCTTTCCAACCAGAGACCGTTTAGTATGAAATTGGCATTATCAAGTGACATGGCAGTCAGTTTGGTCTATTCTTTGTCAGTACATCTCTCATTGATTCTTTTCATTTGTTGATGGTAGAGCAAGGTTTTCCTTAAGATCTAGCTCTGTGTGTGTGTGTCTTTGGGAGATGGTTTGATGCCCATATATAGGAGAACTGGTCTAAACAGGCCAGGGAGGTTTTTCTTCAGCAATAAATTACAATCCATCAGTGGTAAATGGGGTATTTCAAAGTCAGCTGCAAGTACAAAGTGCCCAAACCATGGAGCACACATGCCTCGATGTTTTGTATTCCAATGCTTCCACAGTGCTAAACTCTAGTTTTAAGTGTGCTGCCTCTGAACTCTGCTTCTGCCCTTGATGATGGATTGGATTCTAACTATGACAGCCTTCCTAACTTGCTCACATGGCTCAGGTTTCACCTAGGTACTTAGAGGGAGAATAATTTGTCTCTAAGCTTCATTTGGGAAGATGATTTGAGTTGTGGGTGCACACAGACTTCTGCTCCTTGGACAGCAATTCTAATCTGCCAGGCCACAGGATTTTGAGAGATCCCAAACCTTGTCCAAGATAACGAAGGGCCAATGATGTAGTTGAGCAGTTCCACTTATCTATGGCTCCTTATAAATGCACATTACTTCTGGAAAAGTTCACGTCCTAGGCAAGCTTTCAGATCCCAAACCCAGAATTTTATGTACTTGCTGACCCTGAAACTGCTACAAGTGCGGACTTCAGAATCCTCTGAGCTCTCTCTGTGTGCATGGACTTTACAAGAACTCTCTCACACTGGCAGAAATCTTATGACTATTTTTCTGTGTTAATTTTCCTAGCTCCTGATGGGAGATGCGTCAGTCATCTCCTTTGGTAGTTGACAGTGCTACTGTGGATTTGTAGTTTACTGCTCCACAAGATTGGACATACATGAAACTTGTAAATCAACCCAAGAAAACACGCAACGACTGATGTTCTAATATAGAGGTTGTAATCACACTCATTTCTAACTAGACCATTCCTATGAAAAAATGAATTAAACTTGGTATATACCATGCCTGTTGAGCTCACCTCAATCCATGAAGAGCCTTCTTTAGCAAGCAAACTTTATCCTCCTCTCTTGTTATCTTGGATCCTTTCGGTTGACACACATATATTTCTTCCTCAAGCTCTCCATTAAGAAAGGCAGATTTAACACCTATTGTTTGATTTTTCTTTATGCTAATGCAACAAGTGTTTTAATGGTTGCCCATTTCACTCTAGGAGCAAAAGTCTCTTAGAAATCAATTAGTTCAAAACCCCGAGCAACTAATCTAGCTTTGAGGTTGCCAACATTGCCATTTGTAGCAAATTTAATCTTGAATGTCCATTTGTAGGAAACATGAATATTTCTTGATGGAAGATTGATCAATTCACAAGTTTGCTTGCACATAATTGAGTCATACTTCATTTGCATTACTACTTGCCATCTAGGATGATCATAAGCCTCCTCAAAACTTTCTTGTTCACCTCAAGAGAATAGATGTAATCTTTTGAATGAAAGGCAACATTCCTAAATTGCTTTGATGGTGATCTCATTGGTGAAGGATGAGGCCTTGGTCATCTTCTAACAACTTGGGGTGAAAAGTCTTTTTTTCCCTCTAGAGATTCGACAAAGTTTGGTTCATTTTCTATTTTTGGTTGTTTTCCTTCAACTATTGCACGTGCCTCTTGACTTACTAGTATTAGTTCATCCTTACTTGATTCAAATTCAAGTTGAATCATTAGTTCTTTTTAGTTGCTAACAATGATCCCTTTCTCATATTCAATGCTTTAGGAGTTAGCATTCTTGGTAATGATGATCCTCCTCACTTGAAGATTATAGAATCTCTTGGCTTTAGATGCCTTGTCATAGCCTATGAAGGTGCATATAATCACTCTAACTCAAGTTTAGTTTGTCTTTCCTTCCTTGGGGTACATGCAAATAAGCCAAACAACCAAAGACTTGCAATTGACTAATCTATCAAAAATATAATCGGTATACACATGCGTAGGTGCCATCTTTTCAATTTCTTTGGATGGGCTCTTGCTAACCAAATAATTGGCTACGTTCATCACCTTCATCCACCTATCTATAGGTAGTTGTGATTTTGTTGCATGTTATGAGCTCTATCAAGTATGGCATGATGCTTCCATTCATTCAATCCGTTTAGTAAGTTGTGTTAGTCACATTGAGTGTTGAATTTTGTTTTCTTGGCAATATTAAAAAAATTCATTGGACATAAATTCTCTTGCCCAAATAGTATTAAATATCTTGATCCTCTCCTTGTTTTGATTTTCAATTGTTTCCTTCATTATCTTGAACTTCTAAAATGCTTGCAGTTTTGCTAATAAAAAATAAATGCACATTCTTTTAAACATATATTAATGAATGTTACAAAACTTTTTGAACCTCCAAGTCATTATTCTTGAAATGTCCACATACTTATTCATGGAAAATTTCATTGACCTTAGTGGAGTTAATCAAGTTTTGTTGCCTACCCAAGACACAACGATCACACATTTTTGTTATAATAAGATTGTTAGGCATTCCTTTAGATAGTCCTACACTTGAAAATTCATGTTAGAGTTGTACATTGATATTACTCTCAACAATGAGTAATTCTTGTAATCTTGCATTTTTTTTCTCCAGGTCTTGCAATTAGTTTATATAGACCATTAATCAAATTTCTTTTCCATTTGCTAAGATTTTGTCACATAATCCAAAACTTGTTGGATTCAAACATGACAACATATCCCAAATTGACTTTAGCTCTTCTTAAAAGTAGATTTTTCTTGACACTAAGGAAATACAAAACATTATGTTCATCTATATTGTTCCATTGTGAAGCCAATCTTTCAACTATTTTTCATTGGGATAGATGGGGTGTTTTTTAGCCCATGTTTAGGTCAACAACACTTGATGTAGACCTCTAGTTTCTATGGTTTAATTTGCATCTCAAGATTGGGATTTTAACCATAGGTTCTTTGCATGTTGTGGTAAGCCTTCCTCATAGCAAATCTCCCCGTCTACAAGCACCTTGCTATTTGTTTCAATAGAAGTTGCCTTTGCAAGGTCTTCAATATTTGTTGAAAAAAAAACTTCATTGGTGATTGTTTTCATTTCATGATTTCCATTCGTTGCTATTCAAACAACAACTAATTAGTCAATTCGTTTATAATGGGAAGCTCATCTTGCCCATTCACGATGGTGATGAAGTAATCATAATAGTCAAGCATGGCATTAATGATGATCCAATTTTTTTTGGAAATTTCCATTAAACTTTACAAACTAGCTAGTTGGCTCATGCAATCCTTGACCTTGTGCAATGGCTTTGAAATGATTTTTCTTTCAACCAATGTAAGGGATTGGAACTTAATCAATAGGTACATTATTCTTGCCAACTTTTGATTGGTGTAAGGGGTCATTAGTTGAATCCAAAATGCCATGGGGTTATCCAATGTTGCAATGTAATGGACAATTCAAGCCTTCACATTAATGATGATGAATGCTTGAGTTTTGTGCCTCCTCTTTCACTTGTTGATTCTTGTAATCTTGTAAATTGTTTGTCACATAGATGCATGAATGTATGGCACCCTAAACCAACTTATTAACTTCACACATGCTCATAATATTTTGTTAATTCATGTTAACTAATTACTAATTGTGTGATCTTCAATGAAAATTTCATTCAGTGCTAAGTCTCTTCCTAGTTGTTTTATTTACTACAATAAGAAATACATGTTGTCACTAACTCTTAGGTTCTAATACCATGTCAAATAAAAATAAAAATATTATTTGAAAAACAAGTATTGGAAATCCCAATTATTAAAAAATATAAAGGATCAACATATAATAAGCCTGTTTACCTACCACATGTACCTCACTTTCTGATTTTTCCAATTAAAATTTTAAAAATGCTAGCTTCCTTTACAAATTAGTGACCTTTAAAAAAATAGCGAAACATTACATTATCAACTAGGTGTGCTACTAATTTAAAGGACTTTGATTAAACTTACATTATATTATAACTACATGCAACCTTGAGTGGGTCATTAAATTAAATTTTGATCAATCTTTAAAAAAATCTTATCATTCATGAACTTTTGGAAACTGTTAATTATTATTGATTAAAATGCAAGAGGAAAGTAATTTAATTTCCATAGATCTTTACAAGTAGGTTGTAAATTTTATTGCAATGTACTAACAAAGCATAGTACTACACCTACCCAAGTTTTCACCTAGTCGCATAATTAACAATTGACCAATTCTTATTTTGGATGTACAATTACTTTTGACCCAAAATTCTCCAAAAATTCTATATCGATAGAAACCTAATGAGTTAAAAAAAAAATCTAGACCTAAAAAGAAACATGGAGTCAAATTGATTATATCTCGAAACATAGTCTTCCAAGTACATTAGATTACTTATCAAATGATGATGATGAAGATTCACGCGTTTTCTTTTCTAGGGAATTGGAGCTCATTTTGACCTCACAAAATAAAAAGAAATATTATGTTACAAATTAACACTTTGCATGACTTCACACCATTTTACATAGATTTTATTTACAATAATGATGTGACGTTAAAATATTGTACTTTTATGTACTATAAATGCTAACATTGCCTTAATAATAATTAATAATGCATCACAAGCTTTAGCAACATGATGTAATTACATCAAATTGAGAACCAATTTAACATATGTTACAACACATTTCAGTTTGCAATAATGATGAAGATTTGTAATTGAAAATCAATTTGTAATCTACAATAACAATGAGGATTTCAAAATTGAACACCAAATTGGAATTTGCAACAAGAAGGACTTTGAACTTGAACATTAATTTGAAATTTGCAATAATGAAAAAAACTGCACTCAACATGAATGCATTAGGAATCAAAATTAGAGAAATCAAATTGAAAATTGTAGTGCTTCAAGAAAAGTTCATTGATTAGATGTTCATCATTTGTGAAACATGCAATAACTTTAAGAAACACTAATAGTATTCCGACCTATGAATGAAAATTAGCAATTAGCCCAAACATGTTGTACAGCTTTGAAGATTCAAATGTTACAAAATCTAACATTTTCATACAATACTAATATACTTCACATAAAGTGGAAAACACAAAAGACATTGAAACTTGTTGGGTAGACAACATTGAAATGGAGCAATAATCTATGCAACCTTTTTGTGGTTTGATGCATCATTTTTGCAAGCATGGGGTAATGAAGGTAGATGTTATCAAATTCAATTGATGCATTTCCTCACTAGCGAGGAAGTATATATTGTTCATAAGTAGTCACATGTGCACATACCCTTATGATCACCAATTGGCCCAAATGTGCTTCACATGCATTCCTTTTCAATGGGAAAAGCTTACTTTCAGAAAATTTAGTTGACATGATGGACAAAAGGTTGAAATAAAAATGACCAAAAATAGTGAGAAGAACCAAATTTTGTTGCATTTTACATTCCAAGCTTATTAAGATTTCCATTTTTGGACCTCCTCTTTCAACTAAATTTACCAGCACACCATCCACTGGATGCTCGTTATTACTCAGTTGTGGATGAACTTCATCTGAGTTAATATTTGATTTCACTTGATAACCAATTGGGTAAGAAATAGGTCTCATATACAGGCCGCACATAGATAGGAAAATAGGTAACTACTAGGTAAGTAGATGGTTTATACTTAGGCGAGGGCTGTTTTTACTACCTACCTACCTACTAACAACCCTACTAACTTGTGGGTTGTTAGTAGGTAGGTAGTGGGAAAAAAAAAAAGCACTGAGCTAACCACCATGGTTACCTCTGTAACTGGAACCCAACGGAAAACTGTTTCATGACCACTTACCATCCATCCCTTGATTTTCTTCAGCATCATCAAGTATCATCATCCATCATTTTCATTCAGCTTTGGGTTTGCAATCTTAGTGGCTTAATTACATCAAGTTAAAGATGTTTCCAGTCCTCTAGTAGTGTCATGGGAAGAATGTTGGTGTCATGTACTGAAGTAGAAATTAGACTATAGGGCACTCAATGATGCAGCTGGAGAAGTTGTGTGACTTCAAAAAAGAGCTCAAGATCGAAGAACAATTTAAGCCCACAACCATTTTTTGTGATAACCAAAGTGCTCTGAAACTGGTGAAGAATCCGCAAGAACCAAGCAGATTGAATTACAACATCATTTCATAAGGGAGAAAGCTGAACAAGGACACTTGTGGAAGTTGGATCTGTTCCAACATCAGAAGAGGAGGCAAATTTCTTGACAAAACCACTTGGTTTGAGCAAAGATTTGAAGCCTGGAGAGAGCTTGGTAGGAGTGACTAGCTTGAGTCAACTCAAGATAGAACCGCTTCAGCATCTGGGCACTAATATTTAGAAACTTTATTAACTCATAGGACTACTAGTATAATCTCTATTCATTTCTCTCAAGAGTTTTAGTGTGCTGCTTTCAAGACAAAACAAGGGGTGTGTCACACTGTGTGGCCTTGCCATTTACATTAACAAGTATCTTTAAGGCAAATGAAGAATTATGGAAACTCAAATATTTCACCATGCAAAAAATATAATCTTCAAAAAATCCTCCAAAAAGAAACCAAAATCCTTCAAGGTATTATAACTCTATAACAAATCTCAAGTTTCAACACAAGACAAAATATCATCTTTCAAAAAGCTTCATATAAAAATAGACCTATTCTTACCAAGGGGCCAAAATCCCTTAAGCTACTATACTCTATAATGAATCGAAACACAATATCCTTGCCTTGGTAGGCAAGGCCAATAAACACACATGTGCACTGAAGTGTGAGGGAGATTGTAAGATTGATCTTGAGACTGAATTTAGTGGTCTTATTAGAAAGATCAGGTATGTTGTAGGTAACTACTTAGTATGCACACTGATCTTGTATCATACACCACTGCAACGAAAGATGTCCTTGCACGTTAAATGATTTCATTGAATTTTGAATCACTGCAACGAAAGGTGTCCTTGTACCTTAAATGATTTCATTGGATTTTGAGTGAATTCACCAGTCCTAATGAATAGGACTTAGTGGGATGCAGTGAATTCACTGGTCAAGCGAATGAGGACTAGTGAACTGCACTTGCATTTTGTAACAAGAGTGCAGTAATGAATAGGGGGATGCAGTGAATTCACTGGTCCAGCGAATGAGGACTAGTGAACTGCACCTGCATTTTGTCACAGAGTGCAGTGAAGTGGTTCTGTCATTGGGAATTCCAAGACATGGGTTTCAACTAAAAGCTTAGTTTTCGTCTGACATTGTGATCAGCACTCGTGAGGTCTGGCTCCCAGGGGTAGTGGACAAATCGGCTCAAGAGCTCTGTGGGCTGCAAGGAGGAATTGCATGGCTAAGTTTTTGCATCATGCACATTTATCTAGGATTACAGTGTCTCCGTAAATCAGAAAGGAACAAAGTTCTCGCGAATTTCTTCCAGGTGATAGATCTGTTGAAGTGATCATGATTCAAAATATAACTTCAGCTGCCAAACTCAAGTACATAAGGTGACGGATCAAAAATCCTTGAGCCATTTCTGGACGGCTGCTTAAATCGTGAAGAACACACGATTTCACTCTTGAAGTTTGTTTGAATCATCTCTACATTCCTGCAACTAATTATATACCACTACTGTTATGGAAAAGAGTTTGTGTACTCTGATAGTGCAAGTCACCTTGTCAGAGTAGCTACCTGTCTCGCCAGCTCCTGAATTCGTCTCTTTTGTTGCCTTGCAGGAAGCCTGTTGATCTCTTCGCACGAGGGGAGATTGTGAACTGAGTCGGGAAAGTTATATTGCTTTTTTTTCTTGTTGCAGTAAAAAGTGCCCACATCAAAGGCTCGAGCGGCCTGTTCCGGTGTTGGATAGGAACCGAGCCAAATCCTTTCGGCCGCATTAGTTGGCCTTATCTCCGTCACCCAGGAAGAAGTCGACTTTGTCGCTCGTCGGATTCCCTTAAATCTACGCCCAGGCGTCGAAGCGCTTGCTGACCCTTTCCTATGTTGCACTTCCTCTTCGGCCTTCAACTCATGACGAGGTTCCGACAATCGTACTCCTCCAGCCTCATCGACTGAAGGCACACCGTAATCTTGTTGCCATTTTATTTCAGGTAGGTTCCAGCACTCTTCATGGATTCCAGGTAGACCTTCGAGCCACGGGTCGATCCTCCACCGCAGTAGAGCGCGGGAGAAGCATTTCAAGGCTTCCGTTATGTGAAGCAGAAGGCTCCAGCCCTGTCCAGGCTGCCGCACAGCTATCTGCTTCCCACAATCTTGTACTGACATCTTCGACGTAATATTGACTACTCTCTGTACTCTTCCCTGCCTGCCTTCCTCCTGTTACACACACACACACACGACTGAACTAGTGAAAAAACTTCTCTTCAGCTGCTAGAACAGCGCCTTTTGTAGAGTCAGTTGCAGCTTCTCCACTACCGCATCAACGTCGTAGCGCAGTTATAACTCGGATCAACACCAGATCACAACACGATCCTCGGACCTCCCCGGGCACTGCTAATTCGGGTTCCCGAATTTCTTAGACCTAAGTACTCCTCACCGCCACGCACGTCGACTGCAAAGCTGGTGAGAGAGTAACCAAAAAGAAAAAAAGATAAAAGCTAGTTCACAATCCTATTTCTCCGAGATCCAAACTACCAGCGCCAGAATCTTACAAACATGAAGACGACCGGAAGAAAATCACGATTTAGAACTTCAGGAATTGAGAACAGCTTCATGAGATTGAAAACTAGTTATCCGAAGAAGTACAAAACTAGACGAAAATCTGCCACAGCCAAGAGAAAAAAGAGAGAGAGAGAGAGAGAGAGAGAGAGAGAGAAATGGAATTACTGAAATCAGACTGAGGAGAGTTAAGTAAACAATTCAGTGCTCTCGGGAGAAAGAAAGCTCGTGGGAGGAGAGAAGAGAAGAACGGTAGAGAGAGAGAGAGAGAGAGAGAGCGCGAAAGCTCCAAGCATGAGGGACGGGATACCGCCGAGGGGGGCACGTTGCGAGAGTCCAGATTATTAACACAAAATTGAGTCCTCGTAGATGTTTCATCCACAATGTTAGATGAAAACCACATAGTAGTACCCCACCACCACCCCCCACCACCACCCGCCAGCCCCCTCAATGAACCCCCATTTTAAAGAGACTTTTTTGAAAGTAGCCAATTTTGACCAAAGAAAAATCGGTATGGATTACCTTTCCACAAAGTAACCGTGAACACAAATTTTGGTATCATATAAAAAAAAGAAAATAAAAATCAAAGAGTATCTCCAGTGGTGCTCAGTATGTGACCTGCACAGTAAAATTGGATGAAGAAAAGTCAAACTATACCGGTTTGCCTCAAGAATACGGTTTTGGCTCAGCAGAATTGTTCAGCCTCTGCAATGCCTGCCCTGGTAAAGAGTGTAATAAATATGATCTGACTGCTCGTACATGGTTAACTAATAAGAGTGTAGTAAATATGATCTGACTGCTGGTCCGTGGTTTACTAAATAAGAGTGTAATAAATATGATCTGACTGCTGCTGGTACGTGGTTTTGCTATTAGTAGTATCCCACCTATTTGTTGTCCAAGTTTTCAGTTTTATGGGTGTGGTTGGTTGCAAAAAAAAAGTAAATAACTAAACTTGGATGTGAAAAATATGTTTGCAGGGTCCCAACTTTTAAAATGTAATTTCCATATTTGTTTCTCCACATTTTGAAGAGTCTTCAAAAAGGATGTTTTAACTATGACTTTACATGTTTGGGGGAACTTCATGGACCATTTCCTATTTTTTACTGTTGCTAGTTTGAACTTTGGACTTTCGACTTTCCATAAAGGGGAATTCAGTGGAGCTCAATGTTTAATATTGTTTGGAGTTGAAAAGTGATTTTTATTTTGGCTTTTAGTAGTGGAGATTTGGATCTTAGCAATTGACCTCGGACCCACCCACTCGGCCTTGTTTCCTTCATTTCTTTTTTCCCTTGTTGATTTCACACTCTTGTAATCTCTAGTTTGGCATTATTATACAAAAAGTAAATATAGGCTTTCCTTTTATGAGATGAAGATTTAAAGTAACCACTAATTTAGAGTTGAAAGTACTAATTTCCTTTAATTAAAGGTTTGAGATTATAATATTTAATTTAACTAATAGTCACAAGTTGATAACAATTTCAGGTAAGAAGTAAATAAATGACTATTTTATTTGATTATTACTTGTGAGTTTTGTGAATTTGTTCATACATTGTTCATACATTCTTCTTTGAAAGGAGACATCTGGGTGTACCCATTAAGTGCGAATGCTTAACAATTTAAACTTTTGGGCCAGACCCGTTTATGCATGTAAATGAAGTATCAAGAATAGAAATTGTAAGTTCCCTTGAATATATGATTAGTGAAGGCTAATTGTTTTGCACATCTATGAAAAAGATTGTGGGTTACAATTAAGAAAAATCCTTCCATGCTCCACCTCTTTCCCATTTAAAATTTGCCCTTGTGTTCCCATACGGTTTCCCAATAGTTTATGCCAAAACTAAAATTTGTGCCTTTTCACATCCATCTATAATGTATAGATAACATGGACATGAAAAGACACATGTTAATTTTTCTTTTGATATCCATGTGGGTGGGTAGGAGAAGTTAGGAGTGAGTTAGATAGCTTTAGAAGAGTTAACTTCACATGGCACAAATAGATATACATACTTTTAAAAAAATATTTGTATATATTATAACTATTACATAATTTTTAGTGATAAATCAAGTTAATGTTCAAATTGTGTGATGTAGTTAGATAATAATGTTTACAATATATCATTATATAGCATTTGGTTGAATTTTGAATGAGATTAATGGGCATAGAATATTTAGAAATATAAAGATTATAATGATTTTTAAAACATTGGTTAAGTAGTATCTATCTATTAAGGATGATAGTTTGTTTGTTGCTCATGTTGAGATCTCCCAAACCATGGTGTCCTTGGATGACTTGGGGTGCATTGAGGTGATTCATAATGTTTAGACTTACATTGCAAAAGTTATTGAATATTGAACATTTTTGTCCTTCAATATTCAGTAAAATAAAAACCAAGGAAATGGGGCATTCTTTTGATATTATTGAAAAATGTTCAATGAAGAGGACTTTATGGAGGAAATTTTATAATTTTAAGATTTAAGATGCAAGAGATATTGAATTTTGAATGATTTTTGTCATTGAAAATTTAATATAAATTCAAATTTCAAAATCAACTAGTTGAATAATGAGTTCACATTTGGGCCAATAACATAGACCACATTAACACCAATGACAAAAAAAAGGTAACCAACTCCATTATGCCACATCATCCTTTCATCATACCCACCATTCACAATTGGCAAATTTTGTGAAATTACTATTTGATTCCAATGAGAATGGTACACTGGAGCTAGTTTAAGGAAGGCAATTTGGGGTTCCATAACTCATCTTTTTCAATGATAGTTCCAAGTGATGATTTCACATTGAATTCCTTTTATAGTTGTCTTTTCTTATCATCATTTTTCAATCATCACATGCAAAAATTGAATGAATTTGTCATCCCAACATAAACATTAGAAGAAAATCATATATCAACAAGTATATTTATAGCTAGTTTTTAGCTAGAAACAATATTTGTAACTAAATTTTGTATAGTTGGGCATGACAAGTTGTAATAACAACTAGTTGGAAATGACATTACATATTTCATATATGCTACTATATGCGTTCATCTATTGCCTTATAAGATATAGTGGTTGCCCTTACAATGATTATGCAACTATTTTAGTGGTCATTTTTGCAAAATGTGTATAAACCATTGGTGAACACATGACAACAAATTAAAACTACCTACCTTTTGTGGGATGATATTTGGTGAGTAGGTGAGTTTGAATGTGAACTTGATGAAATATTTCAAGGTATATTTCATTCACATCAACATTATATTCTTTGACATATTTTTCCAATGTAGACAAAATATTTGTTAATAGTTTCCAATATTTTACCATGTCATCAAAAGTTTTATGTGGCAATATTCATGTTTTTTATGTACATAGTTGCTAGGTGGACAAAAGGAATTTGAAAGGAATATATGTGGAGGTGGCAAAGAGTTGGTTACAACCTTTATGTGTGGGTACAATACGTGAAACAACAAGTTCATTATTATGGGGCATAAGAACAAGACACATAAATAAATTGAATTTTATTCCTAGTTGATTTTAAGAATTTTTTGTCTTTTTGCACCAACATTAACAACTTTAACTTTAGTAGTCAACACTACTTCAACTTGAATATAACCAATGTCCCTTCTAGTACCATGATGAATTATGCTAGAATATAACTTAAAATTGTACATGTGTTTTGGGTAGAAAAACAATCTATAGTTTGGGAGCACAAATTTTCCTATTGCGCATATTGCTCTTCATTTGAAATAATCCCCTATACACATGTATGTAATAAAGAGTCAACATTTACAATTTGGCCCCTTGTCAAGTTGTGGAAAACTTTTTTTTTTTTTTTTGTGACTTTCATTGTTTTGAATGAAATCTCTTTAAATTCTACCAACTTGGCCTTCATAAGTTTCATGCAGGTCTTCAACTTCTCCTATACATTTTTTAAAAAATGGTAAAATGAACTTATATATGTAATTCATTAACTAAATTAGTAGTGAAAAATCAAGTTCCATTGTTGTTTGTTGTTTTTTCATAATATCATCCAATTGATCAAAATGAATGTACTTATATCAAATTCAACTTTGAAATTAGTAAACTTAAATTTTCTTGAAAAAGTAGGTAGAAAACAAATATAATTTTAAAATACACATTACCTTCCAAACTTTTTTGCATATCTCCAATCAAACATAGCCATTGTAATAAACTCCTTGTATTTTGATCGTTCAACATATCCACCATTATGGGCCAACCATAAAGCTCTATTGCCCAAAGTTGTTGTTGGTTTTATAGCTTTATGGTATATAATGGTTACAATAACATTCGAATCCATAATAAGAACATACCCAAACAACTACAAACTTTCATTCAATTCTTCATCTTGGTCGAACCCCCTCTTGATTTCTTTAAAATTGAAGACCTTGAATACCATTACAATAGATCTCACACATTGAAGGATGTCTATCCCCTCATTTTTTTGCTTTTGAGTCACCTTGATTGACTCCTCAAATGTCAATGAAATCATAAATGGCCTAATTATACATATTTGAAACACATAGACACACAAGACAACACCATTGACAATACAAACAAACTCTTCAAGTGTTAATGAAACCATAGATGACATAATTATACCAATTTGAAACACATAGACACACAAGATAACACCAATGAAAATAAAAACAAAACAACTTTGAACATGCATCTTAGTCTTCAAAGATGGGATGTTGAAATACCAATGTTAAATGTCAAATAGTTGGTTACTTTTGAAAATTACTTGGAGGCCAAATTTTTTAAAAGTTTTATGGAGATTCATAGAATCAATTTAGATTATGTGGCTAGAACATGTATGTGTTTATAGGCTCATGGGCTGGTCATTTTATGGATGCTAGGCTATTAAATGCCCCGTTTCATCCAATAGGTTGCATATGACCATGTATGTTAATATTTGTTTGGTAAAACAAAGTGCACAAGTAATATGCAAAAACATTGTTTGTAAATAACTATTATACATTGAACTGTTAGTTCATTCAAGATATGTTTGAAAGACATTTAAACACCCCTCATTCTCCCCCTTTTCCCCTCATCCCATTTTCATTCAACTAAGGGGTTTACCCATTCAATGAACAATGTCCAACCTCGAGATAGAACGGGAACATCATTTTTCAATGTTCAACATAATAAGGTTGAACGTTATTTTTCAAGTTACTCTCCAAGTTTGTTTAGGTCATAGTAGGTTTTTGACTTATCAAAAGGCCTTTGTTGAGGTGATAATATATTTCTTTGCTTGAAATAATATAATTTAGAATAACTATTTACACATTGTGTTGGAATGGGGGCACTCTTCGAGAAATGTTGGATCATAACACCAAATATTCACCCCTTATGGATAGTCAAATGTTATTGTGAGAAGGGGGGCCCAATATGGAAGGGCAAAGACGATTTGTCACCTTTAGGGGAAATTTTGTGAAAATGATTTGGGCATTCATGAACATCTTGAATGTAGTACACCATGATGGGATTTCGCATAATGATTTGTGGAAAGGACATCATGTTGCATTTTTCACCCAACAACCCATATATTGTGTACATTGGTGTGTGTGATTGGGGTGAAGTTGGAGAGTTGCAAGAGGTGACTTCATCCTTCTATGGATTTTCCAAGGAACATGATGCCATTAACACAAGGAAATTATGTTGGTGGGTAGCCCTAGAACTATTTTTGTTCATGGTGAATCTAGAATTATGAATTTCCCTAGATGTATGTGAAACAAAATCAAACAACTTCAAGGTTTAAAACATATTTAATTAGTATGCTTGCAAATGTGATATGAGCTAAAGATTGGGATGTGGATTAGTTTTTGGACAATTCAACCAAGATGTCAATTGCCAAGGGGTGCAAATGAGATATCATGAACCACATCCGTCCCCTTGACCAACTATTTATTTTCGAACATTTTGAATAAAATTTTAAAAAAAAATCTTGAATATTTTCTTCACACTATTATGTTATGATTTACATTAAAGATTTGTTTAAATATGTCATTTTCAAAAAACATCAAATCCATTTACAAGTTCTTATACTGCTTTAAAACATTGGTTATAGTGTTTTCAAAATGCTTTTGAATATTTTTCATTCACTAGATTGATTTCAAACATTTAGAAAATGTATTCCAATACATTGAAAATAAGATTATGTAAAAGCGATTCCATTTGGAGTTCTTTATTTTTTCTAAAATGTCAGATACACAAACCAATTGGTTACATTTACTTGTACATTAATGTGACTACACCTCAAGGTGATTCACGATATGTATGAGGTGAATCCAAAGTTGTGAAAAATTGTCCAGCATGTCTCATACATGTTGATGAGGCTTCCATACAATTGGATTTCACTTGAAGAATGTTACTGAAGACATTCATAGATTATTAGTAGTTGGTGCATATATGAATCGTCAAAAGTGATATGATTTGGACTTTTTAATTTAATAAAATGAAGTTTTGTTGAGGAATCATGATGTCATGTGTGATTTATTTTGAAGTTTGAATAGTTTTGGGATTTTCATTGAACACAATTAAAATTTCACAAGTTTTAATTCATTTGCATTAATATTGTGATTATCCTTGTGCAAATGCTAAGGGGCATAAATAGTAACATACATCCCATCATTTCATGTTTCCAAACTATTTCCTTGCCAATATTTTGACATTTTGGAAGATCCATGTGTCCATGTTTAAAATACAAAATACTTCGATAAAAGGTCATACATATCAAATAATGGAATAACATCAATAGATATTTAGTTGAAATTATATTTTTAATGCAAATGGAAACCTTCCACATTTTTATAAAAAAAACTTGGTGTTGAAAAAATTGGTGAAATTTAACCAAATTATAAGAAATTTGGTGAAATTTACATTCAAAATCCAATATTTTCTTCAATTTTCCCAACTTTTATTCTTAAAAAGAAAAAATTCGTCTAGGAAAACATTGAAAAAAAATCAATTTAGTCATCATAGTTTGATCACCAATTCTTGTGCAGTGATCAAATTTTTTGATGATTGAAATAATTTTCATTGTTGGTTGTTTGTGGTGACCAAAATAATTTCAATAATGCCTATCGTGACCAAAATGATTTTGGTCATTGAGTGCTTGTGGTGATCAAATGTCATTTTAACCACCACAATTTATAGGGCATCAAATGGTGTGAATTTTGGTTGTTCTAAACCTTTGATGAGCTTGATTTGGGCATTGACCTATGTTGACCCTAGATTTACTATGTTGACCTTATTATGATGTGACATTGGGTAGTGTCAGCATGCAAATGAACACATTGTGTCATGACCGACGTTTGGACACTATTACAACCATCTTTTCATTATTTGTTGTTTATCGTTCATACAATATAGTATGACCAACTCCTTTTAATCCTTTTATTTGTTGGTGCTAAAACATCAAGAACTTCCCCACCTTGAGGAGTACTGCTTCCATGATAATTATTTCAATCAATGCAAAAGACTTTTCCATTGCCCCTTCTAGGTTCACTTTTTGACTTCTCAAGAGGTTTGTTTTGTTTTTACATTATACAAAACACTTTTAAAATGAAATTTGACAAAGGGTTAATGTGAGTAGATGCATGAATGAGTGGTTCATTTCTATGACATTTTTTTGGTTTTTTAGTACCCATCTTATTTCAATGTCTCTTAGCTAAACACATAATCTTTAAATCTTGTCATATATTTTAGCCACAAATAGAAAACAATGCTCTAACAATCACATAAGATTTTAATAATATCGGAAGTGATGTTAAAATTTCAAGAAATTAAATTTTGGGGCTACCAAAAATGGAAAATTATATATATATTTCCAAAGGTGTGTAAAACATCAAACACAATAAAATGATCTTTACAATGACCTTTGGGCTTTTTTTCCTTGAAAACCTTTTTCATCCATAAATGTTGGTTATTCACAAAATGAATGAATTTAATTGAAATTGGGTTCCAAATGTTGAATTTGAATATTTATTGCAAAGGATTCAAAATATTTGTTGAATAATTATAATAATAGTGAAATCAAATGTATAACTAAGGTTGAAACTCATTTTACCACCAACATTGGGGTAAAAAAGAGTTATAATGCCTTGTCAATGCAACTTCTATACATTAGGTTTTGATCAAGCACCTTGAGCCCAACCCCCATTATGGGAAAACTATGGTCTTTGGTGTTGAATCCCCTTTCTTTTATGAATATTTTTTGGCCACTTCAATGCATGTTTGTCAATTAATTAATTCATTTTGAGGATTCCTTTTCTACATTAACAAGAACCGCACCCACCTTTTTTGGTGAGTACCTAATTTAGAATATCTTGGAAAAAAAATCTTTTAGGATGTCTTTTAAAAATTTTTAAAATTTTTTACTATTTTATTAAGCTTTTCACTAAAAATTTGTTAAAAAAATGTCATTTTCAAATATTTCAAGTCATTAAACAAGTCATTTTTTCTATTTAAAATATTACTCCAAAACATGGTATCCATTATTAGTCCTATATGATTTACACATGGCATGAACAACTAGAAATGGCATAAGTGACAAGTTGATTTGATTGTGTAATAAAAAACAACCAATCATAAAAACCATGTTTTGATGTAGTGTAAACATTAGTTACAATGTTTAATTAAAAAATATTTTCTTGTATTTCTAATTCATTAGGTTGATTTCAAATTTATTCACATGTTTTCATGATATATTATGAATGTTTTTATGTAAGTAAATCCATCAATTTCAATGCTAGCTTAAATTATCATTTTAAAACATGAAAACCAAACATTATTTACACTTGTTGTGGCTTCTATTAGTGTCAATTTACCCAATTATATATTTCCAAATATTCTATCAATTTTTAAATTTTCCTTCAAAAAAATATTTCTGAAAAAAAATATTTGTTGAAAATTTCAACATTTTTAATAAGAATATAATCAATGTCTAACTAGCCCAAATATTACAATAACCTTGTTCATTTATTTCAATAGACTTTTGGTGTGTAAAAGGTGATAATGATAAATTGGAAGTGTCTTGGAGTCCTTGAATTTTGATATATTCACAAAAAAGGTTTTAGACGTATCAAAATTGTTTGAATAATCCTAACCATCCATTGTGACACACATCAACCATAAGATTAACCAAACATCTCCATTGTCCACCCACAAATTGTGTATAGATGTGTTACCATAGGTTTTAAAAAAGGACGAGAGTAACTAATCATGTCTTATTCCTTCAAGTTTGTTTTTATTATGATACCATGATTATAAGTGTATTCTTTTTGAAATTCCAGTTTTTTTCTTTAAATTATTATTAATACTTGAGATTAAATTATTGATATGGTTGTCGCCTTCACAATAACACATATTGCAACAATTGTATTAATTAATGCATGGTTTTTATGTTTTAATGTCAAAAATCATATTAGTGATCGATGTTTATAATGTGTTACATGATAATGTTTTTAGAATATTATTGGAACATGTCAATTTTTTTGAAATGAATATAATGGGTATAAAATATTCAAACCCACTTTAAAAACATTGTAACCAATTTTTTTATTATTTAGAATTTAATCCTCTTAAAAATGATCTAAGTTGACTTGAAATGGCTTGAAAATGACATGATCATGAACAATAATTATTCACACTGTTACATAACAATATATTGTGACTTTTTTTTATGTCACTAACAATTTTGGTCATTGTAAAAATCATTCCCTTGTGAATCCAATCCCATTATTATTTTTAAATATCATCTTAAATGAAAAATGTGGTTTTTTATATTATATGTATATGCATGTGTGACTCCTAATATTGGTGTTTACATTGAATATCTTACAAAGTTTTGATGAACAACATAAAAATATGTTTGGTCAATTTTTATGTTATGATTTTCAATATATAATATTAAAATCCCTTTAAAGTGAAATTCTTAATTGGAAATGTCATACAACAAGGTAAATATATACAATCCATTAATTAAAAAATGACATATTTTTTATTATTTGCACAATTAAAGTTGAAAATTAATTTTCAAACTACATGTTTTTCCATGTGACAATTAAAGTATTTATATTTAATGATAACTAGTTGTAAATATTAACCTGATCAATCCATGTCAACTTAAGAATATTTTTGTTTCCCAAATTTATAAAAAAAATTCAATAAAACATGGCATTGTGTTGATTAAATTTATTATTTTATGGTCATGTTTAATATTCACAAGGATGGCCAAACAAATATATAGACACATTATAAAATCAAATTGTATTTTTTAAAAAAAATGGTTATGTTATGTCTTGGTTGGAAAAAATGCAATTTGATGTAAAGTAATTTGGAATTGATCGCCATCTCAATCCCAAGTTAAATCAACCATCCAAAGTTGTAACTTGGGAAAACTAGTTTTTAAACATTTATTTATTATTGATGTTAAAATTTATTGACCTTTTCAATAAAAAAAACAACTTGATGATAATAATATTTTATTATCACCATGTTTAACAATTTTTGTGTGCACATATCAAATTTTATTCAACAAATAATATTTACGATGAAATCAAAGTTGATCACCAAATTTAAATTATTCAATTTCGGGCAATATATTATGATTGAAAGTTGTGGTTGAAATGACACCACCCCCAAAAGAATGGGATTCCCTCATGTTTTTTTTTTTTTTTTTGGGTCAATTTTTTCATGTTGCACCAAAAGTGTTGATCAATTGCAAGAG
>Ga0116227_10001862_pt1 | contig 48003 bp, 41 predicted proteins | sample S1TSphgellanicum_FD_89693 | JGI IMG/M metagenome (GOLD analysis project Ga0116227, IMG submission 89693) | Host-associated microbial communities from peat moss isolated from Minnesota, USA - S1T2_Fb - Sphagnum magellanicum MG | ecosystem: Host-associated > Plants > Peat moss > Unclassified... | reverse complement strand
GGTCGCGGGTCACCTGCGGCGCCTTCTGGTACTCGGCCAGCACCGAGGCGAAGCGGCCTGCATCACCCTGCGCCTGTGCCACGATGCGCGCCTTGTAGGCTTCGGATTCTTCCTTCAGGCGCGAAGCCGTACCGGTGGCGAGCGGCACCACGTTGTTGGCGTACGCCTGGGCTTCGTTCTTGGCGCGTTCACGCTCCTGACCGGCCTTGAGCACGTCGTCGAACGCGGCCTGCACCTGCTCGGGCGGACGCACGCCGCCCTGCTGCAGGTTGATACCGACCACTTCGACACCGACCTTGTAGCGGTCGAGGATGGTCTGCATCAGCGCGCGCACGCGCGGTGCGATCTGGTCGCGCTCTTCGGCCAGCGCGGCGTCCATCTTCATCTTGCCGACCACCTCGCGCACGGAGGTCTCGGCCACCTGCACGACGGTCTCGGCGGGCGATTTGCTTTCGTACAGCCAAGCGCGCGCGTCGCTCAGGCGGTACTGCACCGCGAACTTGATTTCGACGATGTTCTCGTCTTCGGTCAGCATGGCCGACTCGCGCAGGCCGGTGGAGCGCACGATGGCGTCGCGGCCCACGTCGGTGGAGCGGATCTGCGTGACCACCACCACTTCGGGGCGCTGGATGGGGTACGGCAGGCGCCAGTTGAAGCCGGCGCCGACAGTCGTCTTGTAGCGGCCGAACTGGGTCACGACTGCCTGCTGGCCTTCGTTCACGATGAAGAAGCCGGTACCGAGCCAGATGAGCACGGCCACGGCAGCCACCAGGCCGAGGCCGAATCCTGCGTTCTTCATGTCGGGCCGGTAGCCGTTGCCGCCACCATTGCTGTTGCCGCCGCTGGGCCGGTTGCCGCCGCCCTTGCCGCCGCCGAAGAAACCGCCGAGCTTGCGATTGAGGTCGCGCCACAGTTCATCGAGGTCGGGCGGGCCCTGGTTGGGACCCTGGCCGCGGGGACGGTCGTTGTTGTTGCTGTTGTTGCCCGAAGGCGGGGGCGTCGGTGCGCCCGGAGGATTGGCGTCGGGGGGGCGGTTGCCGGCTGGGCGATCACCGTTGGAGGACGGCTCGTCGCCACGACCCCATCGGCCATCGTTCAGATTGAACATGCCCAGAAACCCTCTCCGCGCTGGCTTTGAATTCATTCGCTTCGTTCTCTTGTCAGTGGCGGGATTGTGCCCAATCAATTGGCCGCATCGTGCAATTCAGCGTTCGCCTCAGGGGACATCGTATCGGCTACGGAGCCCGATTGCCGGGCGAGCTCGGCGCGCAGCAACGGCACGCCCTCGCCGCTTCTGGCGCTCAGGAAGATGCGGGGAACCTGCACGCCGTCGATTTCCATCTCGTCCTGCAGATGCAGCGGATGCTGCGTGCTTTCAAGGGCGTCGAGCTTGTTGAAGACCAGAAGCTGCGGGACGGTGTCGGCACCGATCTCGCGCAGCACGGTCTGCACTTCGGCCATCTGTTCGGGGTAATGGGGGTTGGAGGCGTCGACGACGTGCAGCAGCAGGTCGGCGTCGACCGCCTCCTGCAGCGTCGCCTTGAACGCGTCGACCAGCCCGTGCGGCAGGTCGCGGATGAAGCCCACGGTGTCGGAAATCGACACCTGGCGCCGCGCATCGCCCAGGTAGAGATTGCGCGTGGTGGTGTCGAGCGTGGCGAACAGCTGGTCGGCCGCATAGGCGCGGGCCTTGACCAGTGCATTGAACAGCGACGACTTGCCGGCGTTGGTATAGCCGACGAGCGAGATGTTGAAGGTGTCGCGCCGCTCGCGCTGCCGGCGCTGCGTGCCGCGTTGGCGCTTGACCTTCTGCAACCGCTCCTTGGTGCGCTTGATGGCCTCGCTGATCATGCGGCGGTCCAGCTCGATCTGCTTTTCCCCCGGACCGCCACGCACACCGGCACCGCCGGTTTGACGCTCCAGGTGGGACCAGCGGCGCACCAGCCGGGTACTGAGGTACTGCAGGCGGGCCAGCTCGACCTGCAGCTTGCCTTCGTGGCTGCGCGCACGCTGGGCGAAGATCTCAAGGATCAGCAGCGTGCGATCGTTCACCGGCAAGCCGAGGTGGCGTTCAAGATTGCGTTGCTGCGCAGGCGAAAGCGACTGGTCGAACAACACCTCGACCGCGCCGTGGTGCTGCGCCAGCAGGCGTATCTCGTCAGCCTTGCCGCTGCCCACGAACAAGGCCGCGTCAGGGGCCTTGCGCTTGGCGGTAATGCGCGCCACGGGGTTCAGTCCTGCGGTCTGGGCAAGCAGGCCGAGCTCTTCCAGCTCGGAATCGAAATGCGGCAGCCCCAGATCGACCCCCACCAACAGCACCGGGGCTGCGGTTTGGCCGGGGAAGTCGTCGAGGCTCAAGTCAGCGAGGGGACAGGCTCAGCGCCTTGTCCGTCGCAGGTCGTGCAGCCGCCGCTCACGCGGCAGCGTCGCCATCCGCGCTGTCGGCGGTGGAGAAGTTCACGGCGCGTCCGGGAACGATGGTGGAAATCGCATGCTTGTAGACCATCTGCGTGACGGTATTGCGCAGCAACACCACATACTGGTCGAAGGATTCGATTTGACCTTGCAGCTTGATGCCGTTGACCAAATAGATGGACACCGGAACGTGCTCGCGGCGCAGCGCGTTCAGAAAAGGATCCTGCAAAAGTTGGCCTTTATTGCTCACGATATTCTCCGTGTTCAAAGAATGTTGTTGTAAAACGTCACCTTACCACACCGCATTCGCCTAAACGGAAATCCGTCACGAATTTCCACAAGAAAACAAGGGCACTTACGCGGCACTGCCGACCCGGCCGCTCAGGCGTCGCCTTTGTCGGAGAACGGGTTCTGGGAAGTCTTCATCTCGATGCGCAGCGGTGTGCCGACAAGGTCGAACTCCTTGCGGAAGCGCCCCTCGAGAAAGCGCTTGTAGGCATCCGTGACGTGCTCCAGCGAATTGCCGTGGATCACGATCACCGGCGGGTTCATCCCCCCCTGATGCGCATAGCGCAGCTTGGGCCGGAACATGCCGCCGCGCTTCGGGCTCTGGAACTGCACAGCCTCCAGCAACAGCCGCGTGAGTACCGGCGTGGACATCTTGCAGGTGGCCGACCTGTGCGCCTGCGCGATCGACCCCCACAGCGGCCCCAGGCCCTGGCGCTTCTTCGCGGAAATGAAATGCATGGCGGCGAACTTCAGGAAGGCCAGCCGCGTCTCGATGGAACGCTGCAGCAGCTCGCGCTGGTACTGGTCCACCGCATCCCACTTGTTCACGGCGAGCACCACGGCGCGCCCGCTCTCCAGGATGTAGCCGGCGATGTGCGCATCCTGGTCGGTCACGCCCTGGGTGGCGTCGAGCAACAGCAGGACGACGTTGGCGGATTCGATGGCCTGCAGGGTCTTGACCACCGAGAACTTCTCGATGGCCTCGAACACCCTGCCCTTGCGGCGCAGCCCGGCGGTATCGATCAATTCGAAGCGCTGGCCGTCGCGCTCGAAAGGAACGCTGATCGCATCACGCGTGGTGCCAGGCATGTCGAACGCGACCAGCCGCTCTTCGCCGAGCCAGGTATTGATCAGCGTGGACTTGCCGACGTTCGGGCGGCCGGCCACCGCCAGCTTGATGACACCGCTGTCGGCGTCGCCTTCGGTGTCGTCCGGCTCCGGCAGGTGCAGTGGCTCGAGCGCCAGCTCGACCAGGCTGCGGATGCCTTGGCCGTGAGCAGCGGAGACAGGGTAGACCTCACCCAGCCCGAGCTCGAAGAAATCGACCAGCTGCACGCCTTCGCGCATGCCCTCGGCCTTGTTGGCCGCCAGCACGCACGGCTTGCCCAGGCGCCGCAGATAGCGCGCGATGTCATGGTCCTGCGCCGACAGTCCGGCGCGGGCATCGACGACGAAGATCACCACGTCCGCTTCTGCCACGGCCTGCTGCGTCTGCTTGGCCATCTCCTTGAAGATGCCGTCGGATGCATCCGGCTCGAAACCACCGGTGTCGATGACGATGTACTCGTGCTTGCCCTGGCGGCCATTGCCGTAGTGGCGGTCGCGCGTGAGGCCGGCGAAGTCGGCCACGATGGCATCGCGCGACTTGGTGAGGCGATTGAAGAGCGTCGATTTGCCGACGTTGGGACGCCCTACGAGCGCGATGACGGGTTTCATGGATCCTGTTCTGGTGGCGTTCAGTCCGGCACGAAGCCGAACACGCCACCGTTCTTCGTCACCACGACCAGCGAGCCGCCCACTTCCACCGGCGCGGTGGTGATGGCGGAGCCGTCGGTCGTCAGACGGTTGAGCGGCGCACCGTCTTCGCGCGCGAAGAAGTGCACCAGGCCGTCGCCATCGCCGAACACGACGGAGCGGCCCAGCACCAGCGGTGCAGAGAGGTGGCGGTACTGCAGCCGGTCCACGCTCCAGGCGCGCTCGCCGTCGCGGCGGCGCCAGGCATTCACGACACCATTGGATTCGGTACCGAAGATGCGCGCGTCGTCGCCGTCCACGCCGGTATAGCCGCTGGCCGGCTTGCTCCAGAGCGTCTGGCCACGGGTGGCGTCCACGCAGCCGACGGCCGCCTGGAACGCACGGGTGCAGATCACGCCATCGAGGCGGCTCACGCGGCCTACCAGGTCGACCAGGCGCTCGACGTCGTTGGTGCCGCGCGGCGCGGCGACCGGAGCCTCCCAGCGCAGGCTGCCATTGTCGGGATCGAGGCCGGACAGCCGGCCCGAGAGCCCGACCACGAGCGTGTTGCCCATGGCGAGCAACACGCCCGCATGCCGCAGCACCAGCGGCTCGCCGCCGGGGCGCTGCTGCGTCCACAGCTTGCGGCCGCTTTGGCCGTCATAGGCGGACACCGAACGATCCGCCGCCAGCACGAAGACCCGGCCGCCCGCCACGAGGGGTGCCGTGAAGGCCTCGGCCGCCAGCTTGGTGCGCCAGCGCTGGCGCCCCTCTGCAAACGCAATGATTTCGTTGCTGCGGCTGACCACGGCGGTCAGCGTGCCGTCCGTGCCCACGCCTGCGGACAACGGCGCGCCGGCACCGGCACGCCACAGCTCGCGGCCGGTGCGGCCGTCCAGCGCGACGACGGTGCCATCGTCGCTGGCCAACGTCAGGGTGTCGCCCTGCACTGCCGGCGTGAGCGAGAAGCCGACGGCCGGGATCTTGGCGGTCCAGGCCTGCCGCACGCCAAGTACGGCGACATTGGGGGCCAAAGGCTTGGGCTCGACCTTCTTGGAGCCGAACCAGCCGCTCACGGTGGAGCAACCCGCCAGCGAAACTACCAAAACAATAGCAGACAGCCTAGGTGCCGCCTTGGCTAGACGGCTAATTGGCTTGCAATTCATCTCGAGCGTCACGGTTTCTTCTCCACTGCGGCGGCAGGAGCCACCAGGGATGCACCGGCGCGCGGGTCGACGCCGAGAGCGTTGAGCTTGATTTCGACGAGCTGCCGGTAGTCGGTGCCATCGTCGAATGCCTTCCAGGCGCGTCCGTATGCGGCGGCGGCCTCGTCCTTCTTGCCCTGCGCCAGCAGCACGTCGCCCTTGCGATCGTCGGCCAGCGCTGCGAAGGACGGCGGGAAGCTCGCATCGAGCTGGCGCATCGCCTCGTCGTAGGCCTTGGCGTCGAGCAGCACGGCGGCCAGGCGCAGGCGGGCCAGCGCCTTGTAGCCGGCGTCCCCCGACTTGTCGGCGACCCAGCCGAGCGCCGCCTTGGCCGCATCGATCTGGCCCTTGTCGTAGAGCGCCTTGCCGGCCAGCAGCCCCCCCTGGGAGGCGTAGATGGTGCGGCCGAACTTGTCCTTCAGGTCATTGAAGGCGCGTTCCACGCGCGTGGCATCGCCCGCCTCGGCGGCGCGGTCGACCTCGTCGTAGAGCACCGAGGCCTGGCTGGCCTGGCGGCGCTGCCAGTACTGGTAGCCGTTCCAGGCGGCAAGCGCGCCGAACACCACGATCAACGCCCACGTGATGAGCGTGCCCCAGCGGTTCCAGAAATGCTTGAGCTGATCGAGCTGTTCTTGTTCTTCGAGATCGAGATGGGAAGCCATGGATCGGGTAGTCGTTCAGTTCAGTTAAGGGCGGGATTGTAGGGTGGGTGCCCAGGCGGCTACCGCATCCAGTGCTTCGAGGCGCTGGGTGCCGGCGCCGTCGCGCAGCGCCTTGACGGTGACCTGGCCACGCGCGAACTCCTCAGCGCCAAACACCAGGGCATAGTGCGCGCCGCTGCCGTCAGCTTTCTTGAACTGCGACTTCATGCTGCCGGGGCTGCCGCCGGTGCCGGCATGCATCTGCACCGAGACGCCTGCGGCGCGCAGCGCCTCGAGCGTGCGCAGCGCCGCCGGCACCGTGGCGGCGTCGGGCAGCACCGCATACACGTCAGGCGCAGGCGCCTCCACCGCAGCACCCTGCTCCTTCAGCAGCTCCAGCACGCGTTCCACGCCCATGGCCCAGCCCACGGCCGGTGCGGCCTTGCCGCCGATCTGCGCGATCAGGTCGTCGTAGCGACCGCCAGCACACACCGTGCCTTGCGACCCGAGCCGGTCGGTCACGAACTCGAACACCGTCAGGTTGTAGTAGTCGAGCCCGCGCACCAGGCGCGGGTTGATGGTGTAGGCGATGCCGTTGGCCTTGAGGATGGACTGCAGGCCCTCGAAATGCGCCAGCGACTCGGCGCCAAGGAAGTCGATCAGCTTCGGGGCGGACTCGACCACCGCCTTCATGGCGGGATTCTTGGTATCGAGGATGCGCAGGGGATTGCTGTGCAGGCGCCGCCGGCCATCCTCGTCCAGCAGGTCGGCATGCTGCTCGAAGTGGGCAATCAGCTGGGCACGGTGCAACGCCCGCTCCTGGGGCTGCCCCAGGCTGTTGAGCTCCAGGCGCACGTCCGTCAGGCCGATGGCCCTCCACAGCGCATGGGCCAGCAGGATCAGTTCGGCATCGACATCGGGGCCGGAAAAGCCCAGCGCCTCGGCACCGATCTGGTGGAACTGGCGGTAGCGGCCCCGCTGCGGCTTCTCGCGGCGGAACATCGGCCCCATGTAGTACAGCCGCTTGCCGCCGTCGTACAACAGGTTGCTCTCGACCACGGCCCGCACCACGCCGGCGGTGTTCTCGGGCCGCATGGTCAGGTGCTCGAACTGGCCGTGCTTGTCGGAGCGGTCCTCGAACGAGTACATCTCCTTCTCGACGATGTCGGTCACCTCGCCGATGCCGCGCACGAACAGGTCGGTGTGCTCCAGGATCGGCGTACGAATGTTGCGATAGGCATAGCGCGCCATCAGTTGGCGCACCGTGGCCTCCAGCCACTCCCAGCGCGCCGACTCGGGCGGCAGGAGGTCGTTCATGCCCTTCACGCCAACGAGCTTGGCAGGCTTGCCCTTGGAGGTTGCAGCCGCGGACGCAGAGGCCTCCGCTGCGGCGGGATTGTTCTCAGCCATGTGTGGAATCAGGTCGCCGCCACGGAGGCTGGCGCACCAAAGCGTTGTTCGATGTAGCTCTCGACGAGCTGGTGGAATTCCGCGGCGATGTTGTCGCCGCGCAGGGTCAGGGCTTTCTCCCCGTCGATGAACACCGGCGCCGCCGGGGCCTCGCCGGTCCCCGGCAGGCTGATGCCGATGTCGGCATGCTTGCTCTCACCAGGGCCATTGACGATGCAGCCCATGACGGCGACCTTCAGGCCCTCGACGCCGGGATACTTCTTGCGCCAGACCGGCATCTGCTGGCGCAGGTAGTCGTCGATCTGCTTGGCCAGTTCCTGGAAAGTGGTGCTGGTGGTGCGGCCACAACCGGGGCAAGCGGTCACGCTGGGCACGAAGATGCGCAAACCCAGCGCCTGCAGGATCTCGGAGGCGATGACCACTTCCTGGGTCCGCGACTCCCCCGGCTGCGGGGTCAGGGAGACACGGATGGTGTCGCCAATGCCTTCCTGCAGCAGCAGCGACAGCGCGGCCGTCGACGCCACCGTGCCCTTGGTGCCCATGCCGGCCTCGGTCAGGCCCAGGTGCAGCGGGTAGTCGCAGCGGCGCGCCAGCTCGCGGTAGACCGAGACCAGGTCCTGCACGCCACTGACCTTGCAGGACAGGATGACCTGGCTGCCGTCCATGCCCATGGATTCGGCGAGCCGGGCAGAATCTATGGCCGAGGTGATCAGTGCCTCGTACATCACCTGGCGTGCATCCCAGGGCTGAGCGCGACGGCTGTTCTCGTCCATGAGGGCGGCCAGCAACTCCTGGTCCAGGCTGCCCCAGTTGACGCCAATGCGCACCGGCTTGTTCCAGCGCAGCGCGGCTTCGATCATCTGGCCGAACTGCCTGTCGTGCTTGTCGCCCTTGCCGACGTTGCCGGGGTTGATGCGGTATTTGGACAAAGCCTCGGCACAGGCCGGATAGTCGGTCAGCAGCCGGTGGCCGTTGTAGTGGAAATCGCCCACCAGCGGCACATCCACCCCCATGCGGTCCAACTGCTCGCGGATATAGGGCACCTGCGCCGCGGCCTCGGGCGTGTTGACCGTCAGGCGCACCATCTCCGAACCGGCCAGCGCCAGCTCCTTGACCTGGATGGCGGTGCCGATGGCATCGACCGTATCGGTGTTGGTCATGGACTGCACGCGCACCGGCGCGTCGCCGCCGACGGTGACCACGCGCGCGCCCCAGACCACGCGCGCCTGCCGCGAGCGCCGCGGCAGCGGCTTTGCCACCGCGATGGGCTGAGCGTCACCCGAAGACATCGGTGCCATGTTCATTTCACCTCGAAGCGCGCCACATTGCTGCGCATGATGGACGTCAAGTCGAAAGGCCGGCCATGCACCTGCACCTCGGTGGCATCGGCCCGCCCCACGGTGACGGACAAGGGCAGCGTACCGCTGACATCCTGCGACTCGCCCTCGGCAAGGGTCTTCTGCAGTACCACGACGCCACGCGCGTCGGTCACCTTCACCCAGGATTCCGCCCGTGCGCGCAAAGACAGGGGCACGTTCATGTCGGCAGGAGCGGCAACCGCCGCAGCCTGCGTCTGCCGTTCGGGCACAACAGGCGGCGCCACCGAGGCAACTTCGGGCTTGACCGCCGCATTGCCGGCCTCTGCCGGCGTGGCCGGCTCCACCGGCGCCGCGGCGGCCAGCGGCTCCGCGGCGGGCTGCTGTGCCTCGGCCTCGGTACGCTCGGTACTCAGGCGCTCACGCAGCGCGTCGGCCCAGCCATGCATGGTAGAGGGCGGGACCAGCACCAGCACGGCTGCAGCCAGCAGCAGGAGCAGCACGCCCCACAGCAGGGGACGCGGAAACTGCTGGGCCAGGCCAGGCTTGCGACCCGCGACAGACGGGATGTTGCCAGACAGCGCACGCACATCGTCTGCCAGGCGACCCGCTCCCGCGCGTGGGAGCTGGGCCAGAATGGGCGCAGACTCGACGCGCAGCAGGCGGCAGATGCTTGCCACCAGCGCGCGCGTGAAGGCCGCATCGGGCAGCAGGTCGAACCGGTCGGCCTCGATGGCCTCCAGCCTGGCCACCGGCACCTTCAGGGCTGCTGCAAGCGCAGCGATGTGCACGCCGGCGGCCTCGCGTACCTGGCGGAGCTGTGCGCCAGGTGCCCGGCCAGCCTCGGTTTGCATCAGCACGTCTTCACTCATTGAACGCTCCACGGTCCAGGGCTGCACGCTCGGTCGACAAGGGGAAACGCTTGCGCAGCTGGTCTCCCAGTTGCCCCATGGCCACCTGGTCGCCGATGCGGCGCTCCACCTTGATTCCGAGCCATAGGGACTCCGCGGTCGCGTATTCCCCGTTGTTGATCCGCCGCATGTAGAACTGGGCCCGCGACGCCTCGCCACGCTGGAACAGCAGGTTGGCCAGCGTGTAGCCCGTGATCGGATTGCCGGGATCCAGCCTGTAGGACTCTGCCAGGGTCTGCTCCGCCAGCGCAAGCTGGCCTGCGCGCACCTCGCACAGGCCCTGCGTCATCAAGGTCTTGGCCTTTTCGCCATAGGTCGGCTGCGCAACGGCCAGGCTGAAGAGCGTGTCGGCTTCGGCATAGCGCTTTTGCTGGCAGAGCAGCCAGCCGTGGTTGTGCATGGCGTCCGCATCCCGTGGATTGAGCGCCACGGCACGCCTGAAACTGTCTTCAGCCAGGCTGAAGTCGCCAAGCCGCATGTAGATCAGCCCGCGCAGGTTGTAGGCCTCGCCATAGGTCGGGTCGGCGGCGAGCGATTGCTTGATCTCGTCCAGGGCAATCGTGGCCTTGTCCCCCTGAAAGTAGCTGGCGGCGAGTTCGAGCCGGATGCGCGCGCGGCGCCGCTCGGGCTTTTCGTCGGAGGCGGTGACCAGATCCTGCCGCTCAGCGGCAGCATCGCCGCTGCCCGGAGTGGTGCCGGAGCGCCCGGCACAGGCCTGCAGCAGAGTGCAGACCCACAACAGCAGCACCATGCACCCAAACGCCCGCCCAGCCCTCGACAGGCGCACTGCACACGTCATCTCAAACCTCCTTGGTGGTGCCGGCCACGGATCGGGCCGGCATGAGCATCACGGTACGCTGCCGTGCGATGCGCTCACCCACGCGGGTTCGGTCCTTGACGTCGCCAGCCAGTTGGCCACAGGCAGCATCGATGTCGTCACCCCGGGTCTTGCGCACGGTGGTGACGATACCAGCATCACTCAGCGCCTTGGCGAAAGCCGCCACGCGCGGAGCAGGCGAACGCAGCAGACCGGAGGCTGGGAACGGGTTGAAGGGAATGAGGTTGAACTTGCAGGACACGCCACGTCCGGCGTGCGTCCTGACCAACTGGATCAACTGCTCGGCATGCTCGGGCTGGTCGTTGACACCGTCGAGCATGCAGTATTCGAAAGTGATGAAATCGCGCGGCGCGTGCACCAGATAACGGTTGCAGGCATCCATCAGCTCGGCGATGGGGTATTTGCGGTTGAGCGGCACGAGGTTGTCGCGCAGCGCGTCGTTGGGCGCGTGCAGTGACACCGCCAGCGCCACCGGACAGTCTTCGGAGAGGCGGTCCATCATGGGGACCACACCGGAGGTGGACACTGTCACGCGGCGCCGCGACAGGCCGTAGGCATGGTCATCCAGCATGGTGCGCAGCGCTGGCACCAGGGCACCGTAGTTCTGCAGAGGCTCACCCATCCCCATCATCACCACATTGGAGATGACTCGATCGCTGGTATTGCGGCGCTTGCGCAGGAAATGCTCGGCATACCAGAGCTGGGCCACGATCTCGGCCGTCGTCAGGTTGCGGCTGAAACCCTGGTGGCCCGTGGAGCAGAAGCGGCAGTTCACCGCACAGCCGGCTTGCGACGACACGCACAGCGTACCGCGATCGTCTTCGGGGATGAACACGGCCTCGACCGCATCGCCCGCGCCGACGTCGAACAGCCACTTGATGGTGCCATCGGCCGAAACATGCTCGGCAACAACAGGCAAGGCACGCACTTCGGCCGTACCCTGCAGCTTCTCGCGCAGCGACTTGGCCAGATCAGTCATCTGACTGAAGTCCGCCGCACCGCGCTGGTGGACCCAGCGGAACAGCTGGGTCGCGCGGAAGCGTTTTTCTCCCAACCGCTCGCAATAGGCGGCCAGCCCCTCCAGATCGAAGTCGAGCAGGTTGACCGTCATGTGAGCAGGGGCCCAGCCCTCAGCGGCTGTAGACGTTCAGGGAGGGGAAGAAGAAAGCGACCTCTACCGCAGCGGTTTCGGCGGCATCGGAACCGTGCACGGCGTTGGCGTCGATGCTGTCGGCGAAGTCGGCGCGGATGGTACCGGCGTCAGCCTTCTTCGGATCCGTTGCGCCCATGAGGTCGCGGTTCTTCTGGATGGCGTTCTCGCCTTCGAGCACTTGCACGAACACCGGGCCGGAGATCATGAAGTCCACGAGATCCTTGAAGAACGGGCGAGCCTTGTGCACTGCATAGAACTGCTCGGCTTCCGCGCGGGAGAGCTGCACCAGGCGCGCTGCGGCGACCTTGAGGCCGGCCGCTTCGAAGCGGGACACGATCTGGCCGATGACGTTCTTGGCCACTGCGTCGGGCTTGATGATGGAGAGGGTGCGTTCGATTGCCATTGCTGAAATTTTCCTACTGGATTCGTATTGAAGGCTTGCGGTTTTTGCCCCACGGGACAAAGCCGCTCATTTTAGCCTGCGGCATAACCGCCCGGACGCAAAAGGCCCGGCCGGCACTGCCAAAGACAGGGCTTCAGCGCTATGCCGCTGCCGGGCGAGGCCTCAGCGGCCCCGTCCGCCACGGCGGAAGCCGCCGCCGCCGCCGCCAGACGGGCCGCCTTGGCGGCCCTGCCGCTGCCGCGAGAAGCTGTCGGCTCCGATGTAGCCCACCGAGGTCTTCATCGGATCGGGCTGGCTTGCGCCTGCATTCTGCCTATCGCCGCCCCGCGCCGGCCTACCCGGCTTTCCCTTGCCGGCGAAGCGGTTATCGCCGCCCTGCGCACCTCTCGCCGGCTGGCCGGCGCCACGCGGCGCGCCATCGCGGCGGTTGCGGCCATTGCCACCCCGGCCGTCGATGGGCGCTCCGCCCCCCGAGGGCTCGCGTCGCTCAGCTCCCGCCGCACGCATCAGGGCATCGATGTCGCGCTCGTCCAGCTCGAGCCAGGCGCCACGCTTGAGACCGCGCGGCAGCATCATGGCGCCATAGCGGATGCGGATGAGCCGGCTGACGGCATGCCCCACGGCCTCCAGCATGCGGCGCACCTCGCGGTTGCGCCCCTCGGAGATGGTGACCCGGTACCAGCAGTTGGAACCCTCACCGCCGCCATCCTCGATGGAGCCGAACTGCGCCTTGCCATCCGACAGTGACACGCCGTCCAGCAGGCGCTGCTTCTCGTCGTTGCTCAGCGCCCCCAGCACACGTACGGCGTATTCACGCTCCAGGCCGAAGCGCGGGTGCATCAGCTTGTTGGCCAACTCGCCCGAGCTGGTGAACAGCAGCAGCCCTTCGGTGTTCAGGTCGAGGCGGCCGACAGACTGCCACTTGCCCTGCTGAAGACGCGGCAGCTTGCGGAAGACGGTGGGGCGATTCTGCGGATCGTCATGCGTGACGACTTCGCCCACCGGCTTGTGGTAGGCGATCACGCGGGCCGGCGGCGGATCGATACGGTAGCGGATCGGCTTGCCGTTGACCTTGACCTGGTCACCGTACTGAATGCGCTGGCCGATGTGGGCGGGCTCGTTGTTGACGGAAATGCGCCCCTCGAGGATGAGCTGCTCCATCTCCAGGCGCGAACCCAGGCCAGCCTGCGCCAGCACCTTGTGCAGCTTGGGCGTCTCCTGCTGGGGCGCCAGCACGCGCTTGGAGGGCAGCAGCACGGCGGCATCGTCCTCTTCGGCATCGAACTTGCCCGAGACCACGTCGTCGAACTGGATTGCTGCCGGCAAATCTTCAGGCTGAGCAGCACGCGGTGCAGCGACCGCTGTCACCGGCTCTGCATCCGGCACGGCAGGCTGCAGGTCTTGCCCACCATCACCCTGAGGCTGAGGCACAACGGGGACTTCTGCCGAAGGCTCGCCTTCGATCTGCTCGGCGGGCCGGCGACGGCGCTTGGCAGCCTTCGGCGCCGGCGCCTCACCCTCTACGGGGGTCGGGGCAGCGGCATTCGCCTGTGAGCCTTCATGCTCCGGCGGCAACTGGTCGTCGGGATTGGAATCGTTCATACGGCGTCGGAAGAAGAATGGTCGGGGGCGGACTCGGAAGCCTCGCCAGGAAGAGAGGGCGAGGACGACAGCGGGTCGACCTCGGGAATGGGTTCGGCTCCTGCTGGCTCGCCCGCATGTTCAGCATCTTGCGCGGGCACCGGCACGACTTCGGCATCACCATCAATCGCCAGCGCCGCCTGTCCGCTTCCATGGGCACCGCCCAGGGCAGCCTGCATGGCCTGCTCGGCGGCGGCACTGTCGGCCAGCGGCAGTTGGTCCAGCGAGGCGATACCCAGGTCGTCAAGAAACTGCCGCGTCGTGGCAAAGAGCGCCGGTCGCCCCACGGAGTCCCGATGGCCGATGACTTCGATCCAGCCGCGGTCCTCGATCTGCTTGAGCACAAGGCTGTTGACGGCGACGCCGCGGATGTCCTCGATATCGCCCCGCGTGACCGGCTGACGATAGGCGATGATCGCCAGCGTTTCCAATACCGCACGGGTGTAGCGCGGGGGCTTTTCCGGATGAAGGCGGTCAAGATAGGGACGCATGGCGGGCCGGCTCTGGAAACGCCAGCCGCTGGCGACCTGCACCAGCTCGACACCGCGCTGCACCCAGTCGGACTGCAGGTCTTCCAGCAGTTGGCGCACGGTATCCGCGCCGATGGCATCGTCGAACAGCACGCGCAGTTCACGCAGGGCCAGTGGCTGCTGCGAGCAGATCAGAGCGGTTTCGAGGATGCGCTTGGCATCCGTCGTATTCATGAGTCGTCGGTCCGGATGAGCGCACGTCTTGCGCAGGCAGTGCGCCGGTGTGCGTAGGTCGAAAGGCGATGGACGGAGAGCTTCGCAAGCCGCCGAGGCATCGGGTCGGGGTGCCGTGGCCACCTCTTGCGCGAACGGCCCTGCGTGGCTGGACCAAGCGGGGCGTCAGACTGGATTGTAATCCAGCCCCCATTCGGCCATGGCACGCGTCATGTCCTGTGGCGGTGCGGCCTCGAAGTAAAGCGACTCCCCTGTCATCGGGTGCATGAAAGCCAGACGCCACGCGTGCAGCGCCTGGCGCTGCATGCCGGCGGCGGCCACTCCGCCATACACCCCATCGGCCACCAGAGGATGGCCGATCGACGCCAGATGGACACGGATCTGGTGGGTACGACCGGTATGCAATGCGCAGCGCAGCCAGCAGCCATGGTCAGCGTTCTGCAGCAGCGTCACGGTGGTGCGCGCCGCCTTGCCGGCCTGGAATGCCAGATCCACCACCGCCATGCGCAGGCGATTGCGAGGATCGCGCCCCACCGCTGCGTCGATATCCCGTGTCGCAGGGCCGGTCCATGCCTTGTGGGCCAGGGCAAGGTACTGCCGACTCACTTCGCGCGCGGCGATAGCCTGCACCAGCGCGTCCATGCTTGCCCGGCTGCGCGCCACGACCATCAGCCCGCTCGTATCCTTGTCGAGACGGTGCACGATACCCGCGCGCGGCAGCATCGCCGCCCCTTCGTACCGCCCGAGCAGGGCGTTGAGCAAGGTACCGCTCCAATTGCCCGGCGCAGGATGGACCACCAGACCGGCCGGCTTGTTGACGACCAGCAGGTGCTCGTCCTCGAATACCACGTCGAGCGGCAAGGCCTCTGGGCGAAAGGCCTGGCTTTGTGGCGTGGGCCGCAGCTCCACCTGCAGCACGTCGCCGGCGCGGACACGGGCGGCCGGCTTCTGCACCAGCACGCCATTGCTTTGCACCCCCCCCAACGTCAGCAGTTGCTGCAGGTAATTGCGGGAGAATTCCGGCACAGCCTGCGCCAGGGCCCGGTCCACTCGCTGGCCGTGCAATTCACCGGAGACGACCACGCGGCGCCATTCGCTGTCGGGGCCGGCATCCCCTCCCTCGTCCTGGCCGTCCTCGAAACCGGTCGGCAATGGGGGGGTCGATATAATCGGAGAGGTTTTTCTCAAGAAGGTCTTCCGTGATGCGTCGAGTGAAATTATCGGTTCAGCCCATGCTCGCAGCGGCCCTTCTGGCGAGCCTGCTGGCAGGCTGCTCCAGTACGGTAGAGGACAAGACCGCGGGCTGGAGCCCCAACCGGATCTATTCAGAGGCCAAGGACGAGCTGAATTCAGGCTCTTACGACAAGGCCGTTCCTCTGTTCGAGAAGCTCGAAGGACGCGCCGCGGGCACGGCTCTCGCCCAGCAGGCCCAGCTCGACAAGGCGTATGCACAGTACAAGGGCGGCGAACAGGCGCAGGCACTGGCCACGCTGGACCGCTTCATCAAGCTGCATCCGGCCAGCCCTGCTCTGGACTATGCGCTCTACCTCAAGGGCCTGGTCAACTTCAACGACAACCTCGGGCTTTTCTCCTTCATTTCCCGACAGGACCTGTCCGAGCGCGACCAGAAGGCTGCCAAGGACTCCTTCGAGTCCTTCCGTGAGCTGACCACGCGTTTTCCCGATTCGCGCTACACACCGGATGCGCGCCAGCGCATGACCTACATCGTCAACTCGCTGGCCTTGTACGAAGTGCATGTGGCACGCTACTACTTCAACCGGGGCGCCTACGTGGCGGCCATCAACCGGGCCCAGATCGCGATCTCTGACTATCGTGATGTCCCGGCAGTGGAAGAGGCGCTGTATATCCTGATGCGATCCTACGATGCACTTGGCATGGCGCAGTTGCGGGATGACACGCGCCGCGTGCTGGATACCAATTTCCCGCAGAGCGAGTACCTGACGCGCGGCTTCAAGGGCAGTACGGATCCGTGGTGGAAGGTGTGGTGAGCGACTCAAGCTCTGCATAAAAGGCATCCTCCGAGTCCAGGCGCCGCATCGGTGGCAGTGCGGCCAACAGACGGCGTCCATAGGACATGGTGGTGAGCCGGGCATCCCCCACCACCAGAATGCCACGATCAGTCTCGCGCCTTATTAGGCGACCCGCTCCCTGCTTGAGCGCCACCGCGGCCTCGGGCACGGAATAGTCCCGGAAAGCGCTGCGGCCGGCCTGCTCCAGGCGCTGGCTGCGCGCCTCCACCAACGGATCATGGGGCGGCGGGAAGGGCAGCTTGTCTATCACCACCAGCTGCAGTGCGTCACCCGGCACATCAACCCCCTCCCAGAACGAAGCCGACGCCACCAGTACGCAGCCCCGCCCACCGTCCTGGCTCCCTTCGCGGAAACGCTCCATCAGGCGCCGCTTCGGCCACTCCCCCTGCACCAGGACTTCGATGGCTTCGCTGGCTTCGAAATACTGCCGCAGCGCGTCGCCTATGGTGCGCAAGGCTCGCAACGTCGTGGTGAGCACGAGCGTACGGCCACCCAGCCGTTCTGCGGCATCGGCGCACAGGCGCGCCAGCGCCGCCGCATGTCCCGGATCAGCCGGCCGAGGCAGCCAGATCGGCACATAGAGTGCGGCCTGCGCGGCGTAGTCGAACGGACTGCTCACCTGCAGCACCCGCGCCTCGCCCACCAGGCCACAGGGCTCGGTGAACCAGCGCAGCTGTGGCTCGTCGCCCAGTGTCGCTGAAGTGAAGATCCAGGCACGTGGTCGGTCGCCCGGCTCCGACGCCTCCATCACCTGCGACGGTGAGGCCTCTTGCGCTTCCGGCGGCAGGCGCAGCAGGCGGGTGCGAACCGCGGATGCAATGTCCAGCGGCGACTCGACCATGCGCAGTTGCGCTCCGGCATCCGCCCAGCGGACGGCGCCAGCGCCGCAGGTTGCCGTGAAATGTGCGGCCTTGCGCTGCAATTCCAGACCACGCTCGTGCAGCCGCTGGAGGTCCGGCGCCATCTCCATGCAGGTCTCGAGCACCTGCAGCGCCTCCTGACAGGCGAGATCGATCTTGCGCAGAGCCACCTCCCAATCCAGAGGAGAAGCCCCCTCCGGCGCCGAACCGGACCAGCGCAGACGGGCACCCGGCGAGGTGCCGCCGAGCGAGAGCCGCAGATCCCGCGCCGACTGCTCGACCGCGCTGCTGGCGCCCGGCCAGTCAGCCAGGCCGCGGGCGCAGTGCAGGCCGGCCCCCAGCAGATCGCGGGCAAAGTCATGCAGTTGCCCGGTACTGAATTGCATGCCAAGGAACTGCACGCCAGTCTCGTTGAGCTGATGCGCCTCGTCGAATATCGCCACGCGGACTGTCGGCAGCAACTCCGCCATTCCAGACTCCCGCACCGCCAGATCTGCAAAGAAGAGATGGTGATTGACCACGACAAGGTCAGCGGCAAGGGCGTCGCGCCGCGCCATATTGACGTGGCAGGAACGGAGCTTCGGGCACTGCGCACCGAGGCAGTTGTCTCGCGTCGAGGTCACCAGGGGAATGACAGGCGAGCGTTCATCCAGGCCGGGCAGCTCCGCCAGGTCGCCGGTGCGCGTGACCTGCGACCATTGCTCCACCTTGGCCAGGCCACGTGCCACAAAGGGACCGGCGTCGGCCGTGTTCTGCCTGGCCCCCTCGAGGCGATGCAGACATAGATAGCTGGAGCGCCCCTTCAGCAGCGCCGTGCGCAACGGTACACCCAGGGCCTGCACCAGGTGCGGCAGGTCCCGCTGGAACAGCTGGTCCTGCAAGGTCTTGGTCGCCGTGGACACCAGTACACGCTCGCCGCTGAGAATGGCCGGCACCAGGTAGGAGAAGGTCTTGCCGACGCCGGTGCCGGCCTCGACCACCAGCACACCGCCCTCCTCCAGCGTTTCCGCCACGGCGATCGCCATGTCGGTCTGCCCCTCCCGCGTCCTGAACTGCTCCTCTGCCCGGGCCAGGGCACCGTCGGGCAGGAATGCAGCGACGACCTGCGGCACCAGGCGTAGAGGCTTGGGGAAACTGCTCAAGAAGAGTCCAACAGAAGATGCCGCGAATGCACCGCGGCTTGGTTCGATAATAGAAAAGGAGGACTGACATGCTGGCGCACCGCCAGCATCCACTACCCAGCATGAATACAGGCTACAGGCTCGTCGGCACCACCGGGATCCATAAGGGCGACCGCCATTATCAGCAAGACCAGGTGGTACTGCTGACCCACCCCCACACCCACGGTTGCGTACTCGGCGTGGTCGCCGACGGCATGGGCGGGCGCAGCGGCGGACGCAAGGCTGCGGACCAGGTCATTCTCACGGCACGCCAGTTGTTCGAACGCTATGCCCCTGCGCAGGACAGGCCTGCAGACTTCCTGCGCAAGCTGGTGGAGGAAGCGCATCTGGTGATCCGCCTGATCGCGATCTCGTCGGAGGAAGAGCCTCACAGCACCTTGGCTGCATTCCTGATCAGCCCCCGCGGAGAATGCCATTGGGTGCATGTAGGAGATTCACGGATATACCATTTCCGTCACCGCCTGCTGGCCTTTCGCACCATCGACCACTCCTACGTGCAGGTTCTGGTGGATCGCGGAGAGCTCAGCGAGGCGGAAGCAGAAGCCCATCCGCAGTCGAACATCCTGCTGGGTTGCCTGGGAAGCGAAGCCAATCCGCCGGTGGGCACACATGCCATCACACAGCTGCAGCCGGGCGACGTGATCATGGCTTGCAGCGACGGCATCTGGCACTATCTGCGGCCGCACGAAATGGCGACGAGCCTCGACACCTCTCCACCGCGTGAGGCGGTTCATTGGATGATTGAAACCGCAAGGCACCGGGCGCACGGCGCGGGCGACAACCTATCGGTTGCGGTGATCAAGGTCGAACCGCTGCACGCCGGGATCTGAGCCCCGAACAGCCCTCTCCCACAAAGGCCGTCAGGGAGGCGGAATGGGCAGCGGCTTGGCAGGCGGCTTGCCACTGTCCCTCTGCTCCTGCTGACGGCGTTGCAGCGATTGCCTGCGTTCCTGCGCCGCACGCTGGTTCTCTTCGAAACGCCGCCGTTGCTCCGGTGCGTCGGCAGCACGCTGCTGGCGTGCTGCCTCTGCATCGGCACGGCTGCGCTCCTGCTGGGCACGTTCCGCACGAGCCCGCTCGGCTTGCGCAGGTTGGGCCGCCTCGCGCTCCTGGCGCTGGCGCTCGGCATCCGCTTGCCGCTGCTCGGGCGGCGCCGCCCCCTGCGCGCGGCGTGCAGCACTCTCCTTGTTCAGGATATCTTGCTGCCGTTGCTCCTCAAGCCGCACCTGGCGTTCACGCTCCTTGCGCGCACGTTCACCATCTCGCACCGAGAGCTCCTCCTGGCGCAGCTCCCGCAATGGCGCCCGGTAGCGCGCCTTGGCCTCGGTCAGGCAGTCATTTACGGCAAATCGCTGATAACAGGCGGCCTGCTCGGCCGTCTGCTTCGCCTGCAAATCGGCACGGGCCGCATCGATCTCGTGCAACCTGGCCTGTGCGGCATCTGCCTCGGCAGAAGACGCCGTAGCGGCAGTCGTCTGCGCCATGGCAGTGCCGTACACCAGCCCGAGTAGCAGCAGGAATTTCATCAAGTCAGGCTCGTATCGACGGTGCGGCGTTCCAGCGCCAGGAATTCCGCAGACTGCATCTCGTTGAGGCGCGACACCGTACGGGGAAACTCATGGGCTAGCGGGCCTTCCGTATACAAATCTTCCGGCGGGACTTCAGCCGAGAGGATAAGTTTGACACGTCGGTCATACAACACATCCACCAGCCAGGTAAACCGCCGCGCCTCGGAGGCCATGCGCACTGGCATGTACGGCACGTTGCTGAGCAGCACCGTATGGAACTGCGTGGCGATTTCCAGGTAGTCATTCTGCGAGCGCGGGCCACCGCACAGGTCACGGAAATCAAACCACACCACGCCGCCGGCGCGGCGGCGCGCCCGGATCTGGCGCGCCTCGATGGTCAGCACCGGATCTTCATCCCGGGTTTCCGCCAATCGATCAAACGCCTCGCCCATCTCCGCGTCGGCTTGCGGCCCCAAGGGGGTGTGGTAGAGCTTGACGTGCTCCAGCGTGCGGCTGCGGTAGTCTGTGCCGTTGTCGACGTTGATGACCTCCAGCCGGGTCTTGAGCAACTCGATCGCCGGCAGAATCCGGTCGCGGTGCAGACCGCCCGGGTACAGGTCGTCTGGCTTGAAGTTCGACGTTGTCACAAAGCCAACGCCGTTTTCGAAAAGCGCCGCCAGCAGGCGGTGCAGGATCATCGCGTCGGTGATGTCCGCGACATGGAATTCGTCGAAGCAGATCAGGCGGTAGCGCTGGGCGATGCGCTCACCCAGGACATCCAGCGGGTTGACCGTGCCCTGCAGGCCGGCCAGTTCGCGGTGCACCTCGCGCATGAACTCGTGGAAATGCAAGCGCACCTTGCGCTGCAAGGGCACGGCGCTGAAGAAGCAATCCATGAGAAAGCTCTTGCCACGCCCCACGCCACCGTACATGTACACGCCGCGCGGAATGTCGACGCGCCCCAGCAGGCGGCGAAAAGCGCTGGAGCGCTTTTCTTTGTAGGCCGCCCAATCCTGTGCACAGCGCTCCAGCGCATCGACCGCACGCTCTTGCGCCGGGTCACTCACAAAGCCGCGCGTACGCAGCTCGGCCTCATAGGCTTCCCGGACAGACATGCGAGCCGCCACCTCAGAAGTTGAGGGTGCGCTTGTCCACCGCCAATGCGGCTTCCTTGGTGGCTTCCGACAAGGACGGATGCGCGTGGCAGATGCGGGCGATGTCCTCGGCGCTGGCCTTGAACTCCATGGCCACGACAGCCTCGGAGATCAGTTCGCTGGCCTGCGGGCCGACGATGTGCACGCCCAGGATTTCGTCGGTCTTGGCATCAGCGAGGAACTTGACGAAACCGGTCGTGTCACCCAGAGCACGGGCCCGGCCGTTGGCCAGGAAGGGGAAGGAACCCGCCTTGTAGGCCACGCCATCGGCCTTGAGCTGCTGCTCGGTCTTGCCGACCCAGGCGATCTCAGGGCTGGTGTAGATCACCCAGGGAATCGTGTTGAAGTTGACATGCCCGTGCTGGCCGGCAATGCGCTCGGCCACGGCAACGCCCTCTTCCTCGGCCTTGTGCGCCAGCATCGGGCCGCGCACCACGTCGCCCACCGCCCACACGTTGGGCAGGTTGGTCTTGCATTCGTCGTCGACCACGATGGCACCGCGCTCGTCGAGCTTCAAACCAACCGTGTCTGCGCCCAGGCCGATGGTGTTGGGTACCCGGCCAATGGAGACCACCAGCTTGTCGACATCCAGCGTCTGGGCTTCGCCCTTGGCGTTGGTGTAGGCGATGCTGACGCCCTTCTTGCCAGACTTGATCTCGCCGACCTTGACGCCCAGTTCGATCTTCAGGCCTTGCTTGGTGAAGGCCTTGTGCGCCTCCTTGGCCACCTGCTCGTCCACCGCGCCGAGGAAGGTCGGCAGGCCTTCGAGAATGGTCACATCGGCACCGAGGCGACGCCAGACCGAGCCCATTTCCAGGCCGATGACACCAGAGCCGATCAGGCCCAGCTTCTTTGGCACCGCGCCGATACGCAGGGCGCCGTCGTTCGACAGGATGTTTTCCTCGTCAAAAGGCGTGCCGGGCAGCGCGCGGGCATTGGAGCCAGTGGCGATGATGACGTGCTTGGCGCTGATGGTGTCCTCGGCGGCGCCGGTAACCTTGAGCTCGTAGCCGCCGTCCTTCGCAGCAGCGAACGAAGCGCGGCCGTGGAAGAAGGTGATCTTGTTCTTCTTGAACAGGTACTGGATGCCGTCGTTGTTCTGCTTGACGACGGTGTCCTTGCGGCCCAGCAGCGTGGGCAGGTCGAGTTCCACGCCCGACACCTTCACGCCGTGTTCGGCAAGGTGCTTGTGGGAAAACTCAAAGTGCTCGGATGACTGCAGCAGCGCCTTGGACGGGATGCAGCCCACGTTGGTGCAGGTGCCGCCCAGCGCAGGGCCGCCCTTGGCGTTCTTGGCCTCATCCACCGCAGCGACATTGAAGCCCAGCTGCGCTGCACGAATAGCAGCCACATAGCCGCCAGGGCCGCCGCCGATGACGACCACATCAAATTGTTTGGACATTGCGTTCTTTCTGGAGGTTCTTGAGTAGCCGGACCAGGTTGGCCTCAGTCAACGGCAAGCGCAGCGAGGCCCGTTCGAAAAACCCCGCGGAACCGGCTTTGCCGGGCCGCTGGGGTTGCCCCCTCTGAGGGGGGATTCGGCTACACGAAGGGAGCAAGAAACGGGGTGGTTAGATATCAAACAGCAGGCGCGACGGATCCTCCAGCGCATCCTTCATGGCGACCAGGCCCAGCACGGCTTCACGGCCGTCGATGATGCGGTGGTCGTAGGACATGGCCAGGTAGTTTATCGGGCGGATCACGATCTGGCCGTTCTCCACCACAGCGCGGTCCTTGGTCGCATGCACGCCCAAAATAGCCGATTGCGGGGGGTTGATGATGGGCGTGGACAGCATGGAGCCAAAGGTGCCGCCATTCGAGATGGAGAAGGTACCGCCGGTCATGTCGTCAATACCCAGCTTGCCGTCTTGCGCCTTCTTGCCGAATTCGGCAATCTTCTTCTCGATATCGGCAAAGCTCATCTGGTCGGCATTGCGCAGGATGGGGACCACCAAGCCGCGCGGGCTGCCCACGGCAATACCGATGTCGAAGTAGCCGTGGTAGACAATGTCATTGCCATCGACCGAAGCGTTGATCACTGGATACTTCTTCAGCGCATGCACGGCGGCTTTCACGAAGAAGCTCATGAAGCCGAGTTTGACGCCATGCTCCTTGGTGAAGCTGTCCTGGAAGCGCTTGCGCAATTCCATCACAGGCGCCATGTTGACCTCGTTGAACGTGGTCAGGATGGCGTTCGTGGACTGCGATTGCAGCAGGCGCTCGGCAATGCGAGCGCGCAGGCGGCTCATGGGCACGCGCTGCTCCGGACGGTCGCCCAATTCAGCGAAATTGGCGGCCTGTGCAGCGACCTGCGGCAAAGCGGCCTTGGGGGCAGCGGCCGGTGCCGGCGCAGCCTTCGGCGCTGCCACGGCAGCCAGCACGTCGCCCTTGGTGACGCGGCCGTCCTTGCCCGTACCGGTCACATCCCCCACGGCCAGCTTGTTGTCTGCCAGCAGCTTGGCCGCAGCAGGCATGGCGACGTCGGACTTGTTGCTGGACGCCGCTGCGGCGGCAGCCGGCGCTGGGGCCGAGGCAGGGGCAGCCGCCGCAGGTGCAGCAGCTGCGGCCTTGCCGTCCGTGTCGATGCGTGCGATCACCTGGTCGGACACAACCGTGCCGCCGTCGCCCACCACGAGCTCGGCCAGCACGCCTGCCGAAGGCGCAGGCACTTCGAGCACGACTTTGTCGGTTTCGATCTCGATCAGGATTTCATCAGCCGCGACGGCCTCACCGGCCTTCTTCTTCCATTGCAGCATGGTGGCCTCGGCCACGGACTCGGACAGCTGGGGAACTTTGACTTCTACGATAGCCATTTGATTTCTTTCGATTGAGCGGGAGAGAGGACTTGGCGTGCGCCTTACTTGGTCAGCACGAAGCCCTTGAGCTTGGCGAACGCACCGTCGACCAGCGCCTTCTGCTGTTCCTGGTGCAGATGCGAATAGCCCACGGCAGGCGAAGCGGATGCCGCGCGTCCCGAATAGCCCAGACGCTGCCCATCTGCCATGTTTTCGTGGATGTAATGCTGCACGAAGAACCAGGCCCCCTGGTTCTGCGGCTCGTCCTGGCACCACACAATCTCGGTTGCATGCGGGTACTTCTTGAGTTCAGCGGCAAAGGCCTTGTGCGGGAACGGATACAGCTGCTCCACGCGCAGGATTGCAACATCGTCCGCGCCCTTTTCCTCGCGCTTCTTGGCCAGATCGTAGTAGACCTTGCCCGAGCAGGCGATGACGCGCTTGACCTTGTCGGCCTTGAGTTCACGGCTGTCACCGATCACCGTCTTGAAGCTGCCTTGCGTGAAGTCGGCGACCGGCGAGGTCGCGTCCTTGTTCCGCAGCAGGGACTTGGGCGTCATGATGATCAGCGGCTTGCGCAGGTCACGCACCATCTGCCGGCGCAGCAGGTGGAAGATCTGGGCCGCCGTGGTCGGCTGGACCACCTGCATGTTGGTATCGGCCGACAACTGCATGAAGCGCTCCAGGCGCGCAGAGCTGTGCTCCGGGCCCTGGCCTTCATAGCCGTGCGGCAGCATCAGCGTCAGGCCGTTGACGCGACCCCACTTCACTTCTCCGGAGGCGATGAACTGGTCAATCACCACCTGCGCACCGTTGGCGAAATCGCCGAATTGCGCTTCCCAGATCACCAAGGTGTTGGGATCGTTGGATGCATAGCCGTACTCGAAGCCCAGTACGGCCTCTTCCGACAGGATGGAGTCGATGACGACAAACGGTGCCTGGTTGTCCGCCACATTCGACAGTGGCACGTAGATGCCTTCGTCGAATTTCTCGCGCTTCTGGTCGTGGACCACTGCATGGCGGTGCGTGAAAGTGCCACGGCCGCAGTCTTCACCCGACAGGCGTACCGGATAGCCGCTGGCCACCAGGGAGGCATAGGCCATGGTCTCGCCCATGCCCCAATCGACATTGATTTCGCCGCGGCCCATGGCTGCGCGATCGTCATAGACCTTCTTCACCAACTGGTGTGGCGTGACCGACGCGGGGATTGCGGTCACGCGCTCGGCCAGACGCCGCCACTCTGCCAGTGGGATTGCCGTGTCGCCGGCATCGGTCCACTTCTTGCCCAGGTAGGGGCTCCAGTCGACGGCGTACTTGCCCTTGAAGTTCGTCAGTACCGGATCTGTGGTGTGCTTGCCCGCTTCCATGGCAGCGCGGTACGCCTTGACCATGTCGTCGCCGAGCGTGTCGCCAAGCCCCTGGGCTGCGAGCTTGTCGGCGTAGAGCTTGCGCGTACCGGGATGAGCCGCGATCTTCTTGTACATGAGCGGCTGGGTGAGCGAAGGGGTGTCCTGCTCGTTGTGGCCCAACTTGCGGTAGCAGATGATGTCCACCACGACGTCCTTCTTGAATTCCATACGGAACTCAAGTGCAAGCTGGGTTGCCAGCACCACTGCTTCAGGATCGTCACCGTTGACGTGCAGCACCGGCGACTCGATCATCTTGACGACGTCGGTGCAGTACAACGTGGAACGGCTGTCGCGCGGGTCGCTGGTGGTGAAGCCGATCTGGTTGTTGATGACGATGTGCACCGTACCGCCAGTGTGGTAGCCGCGCGTCTCAGCAAGGGCCAGCGTTTCCATGATGACGCCTTGGCCAGCAAAGGCGGCGTCGCCATGCACCAGCACCGGCAGCACCTGACGGCCTTCGGGGTCGCCGCGACGGTCCATGCGGGCGCGCACCGAACCTTCCACCACCGGGTTAACGATTTCCAGGTGGGAGGGGTTGAACGCAAGGCTCAGGTGCACCGGGCCGCCAGAGGTGGTGACGTCGGAGCTGAAACCCTGGTGGTACTTCACGTCACCGCTCGGCAGATCTTCCGGTGCGGTGTGGTCGAATTCCGCGAACAGGTCGGCGGGCAGCTTGCCCAGCGAGTTCACCAGCACGTTCAGGCGGCCGCGGTGGGCCATGCCGATCACGATTTCCTGCACGCCCTTGGCGCCGGCATCCTGGATCAGGGCATCCATCGAGGCGATGAAGCTTTCGCCGCCTTCAAGCGAAAAACGCTTCTGGCCGACGTACTTGGTGTGGAGGAAACGCTCCAGGCCTTCGGCAGCCGTCAGGCGGTCGAGGATCTGCTTCTTCTGGTCGGCATTGAAGCTGGGCTTGCTGCGGATGCCTTCGAGCTTTTGCTGCCACCACCGCTTCTGGTTCTGGTCGGTGGTGTACATGTACTCGGCGCCAATGGTGCCGCAGTAAGTCTCACGCAGCGCGTTCATCAGCTCGCGCAAGGGCATCGTGTCCTTGCCGAAGAAGGTATTGCTGGTGTTGAACACGGTCTCCTGGTCGGCATCGGTAAAGCCGTAGAAGGAAAGCTCGAGTTCAGGAATGTTGTCGCGCTCGGTGCGCTTGAGCGGATCGAGGTCGGCCCAGCGCACACCGACGTTGCGATAGGCTGCGATCAGTTGCTGGACGGCGGTGCGCTTGCGACCCAGCTCGGAATCGGCATTGGCCACCACCACCTTGGTCTGGCCTTGCTTGGCACGCTCGGCAAAGGCATTGACGACCGGCAGATGCGGCACGTCGCGTGCATCGCTGCCATCCGTGGCAGGAACATGCTGCAGCGCATCAAAGTACTCGCGCCAGTTGTCCGGAACGCTGCCAGGGTTTGCGAGGTAGTTCTCGTACATCTCTTCGACATAGGGGGCATTGCCGCCGAAGAGATAGGTATTGCCTTGATAGGCGCTGTAAAGAGACGTGGTCTCACTCATGGTGCGCTACTTTCGTTTCCCTTGGGAAAACATTAGCTGGTTTGAAACCTTCCGCGACACGGCTGAACCGATTGGCGGATGCGACTGTGGCTGTGGAAGGGCCTTGTACGGGTGAGGATTGTGCCACCGAAACCATGCGGGCCTGTCAGCGCCGCGCAAGGCTGCAGCACGATGTCGGACTTTGGTGGATCGGTGCCACAGCAGAAGAAAGGGGGTTTCGCTGATACCGAAACCCCTAGAAAAGTGCATTCCCATTGCAATGGGCAACCAAAGGACCAGTCGTGCAAACGGAGCACATCGGCAGGCGATGGCTCTTGCAATAGCCTGCCGAACAGGGACGGTCTGTCAATCGCGAATTTCCAGTGCGCGATTGAGCCGCAGCGCGGCAAGCGTACACACCGCTCCCGACAGCAGGTAGATGCTCACATAGGCCAGCCCAAAATGGGCGGACAGACCCAGAGCCACCAGCGGAGCAAACGCCGCGCCGATCAGCCACGCGAGATCCGAGGTCAGAGCCGCACCGGTGTAGCGGTACTTGGATGCGAAATTGGCGGTCACGGCCCCAGCGGCTTGGCCGTAGGACAACCCCAGCAACGCAAAGCCCACGAGGATGAACACATCCTGCGCAAACGGGCCACCGCCCAACAGCACAGGGGCAAACACGCTGAACACACCGATCAAGCACGCGAGGATGCCAAGGGTGCTACGCCGGCCGATGCGATCGGCGATCAAGCCCGACGCGATGATGCCGCCCATCGCAATCACGGCCCCCACCATCTGGACGGCCAGCACATCGTTGATCGGCTGGGTCGCATACAAGGCGATCCAGGAAAGGGGGAACACCGTGACAAGATGAAACAGAGCGTAGCTTGCCAGCGCCGCAAATGCCCCGATGAGCAGATTGCTACCTTGCGTACGCATCATTTCACCCACGTTGGTCGGCTCCAGCTCCCGCTCCTCCAGCAGGCGGGAATACTCGTTGGTTTCCACCAGCCGCAAGCGTGCAAAAAGCGCGACAACATTGATAGCGAACGCGACATAGAAGGGGTAACGCCAGCCCCAGTCAAGGAAGTCCTCTATCGACAGTTCGGAATGCAGGAACAGGAAAAGCCCGCTGGCCACAATGAAGCCGATTGGCGCGCCAAGCTGGCCCAGCATGGCATACCAGCCACGGCGATTCTGGGGCGCGTTCAACGCCAGGAGCGAGGGCAGCCCGTCCCAGGACCCCCCGAGCGCTATCCCCTGCAGGAAACGGAATACGGAAAGAAGCACCACCGACGCAAAGCCCAGGCTCGTATAGCCAGGCAGGAAAGCCATGCCGGCTGTGGAGATGCCCAGCAGGAACAGCGCCGCCGTCAGCTTGGTGCCACGCCCCCATCGACGCTGGATCGCCATGAAAGCGACCGACCCCAGCGGCCGGGCTATGAAGGCAAAGGAGAAGATGATGAATGCGTACAGCGTACCCTCCAGCCGCGCCTCGAATGGGAAGAACACCGCGGGAAAGACCAGCACCGACGCGATGCCGTAGACAAAAAAGTCGAAGTACTCCGACGCTCGGCCGATGATCACGCCGATGGCGATTTCACCCGGAGCGATTCCATGGTCACCGTGGTCACCATGGCCTACAGGATGCTGCACACCGCGCTCCGTCGTGTACGAAGAAAGCGCAGAAGAATCCGGACTCACACTGAACGTCATGCCTGCTCCTGGTTGTGATTCTGGCCATGCATCGCCGGCTGAAACGGCGCAAAATTGCATCGCCCATTAGCTACCACTATAGGACAAAACGTCCAATACCCACGAGGCATCAATAGTCGTACATTCGGCGGGTTCTCGCCCCCCGTTTTCTTCTCTTTTTGCACGGCATGCCCCCCCTAAAAAAACTCCGCGCACTGCTCCTGCTTCCTGTGGCCGCCCTGCTGGCAGGCTGCAACGCGGTACTGCTGCGTCCGTCCGGCGATATTGCCGTCCAGCAGCGCGACCTGATCTATATCTCGACCTTCCTGATGCTGCTGATCATCGTTCCGGTGATCGTGCTGACCTTGTTCTTTGCCTGGCGCTATCGCAGGTCCAACACCGAGGCAACCTACTCTCCGGACTGGGACCACTCCACCCAGCTGGAACTGGTGATCTGGGCAGCGCCACTGCTGATCATCATCGCCCTCGGCGCGCTGACCTGGATCAGCACCCACACACTGGACCCCTATCGGCCTCTCAGCCGCCTTGACGCCCAGCGCGAAATCCCCGCGGGCACAAAGCCCCTCGTGGTCGAAGTGGTCGCACTCGACTGGAAGTGGCTGTTCTTCTATCCGGAGGAAGGCATTGCCACCGTGAATGAGATGGCCGCGCCAGTGGATCGCCCCATCACATTCAAGATCACGGCATCGTCGGTGATGAACTCCTTCTTCATCCCAGCCCTGGCCGGCCAGATCTACGCCATGCCAGGCATGGAAACCAAGCTGCACGCAGTCATCAACAAGCCGGGCGAATTCGAGGGCTTCTCGGCCAACTACAGCGGCGCGGGCTTCTCCGGCATGCGCTTCAAGTTCCATGGGCTGAGCAATGGCGATTTCGACCAGTGGCTGCAGAAGGTCAAGGCTGGCGGCGGGGAATTGAGCCGAGATGCCTATCTCCAGCTCGAGCGCCCTAGCGAGCGCGAACCGGTACGACGCTACGCCAGCGTGGCGAACGGCCTGTATGACGCGATCCTGAACCGCTGCGTGGAGAACAATCGCATGTGCATGAAGGACATGATGGCCATCGACGCCAATGGCGGCCTGGGCATGCCCGGCACCTACAATCTTGCCTCGCTTGACCTTGCGACACGCAGTCGCCTGGGCTTCGGCGACACACCAGCCCGAAGCTACGTCGCAGCAATGTGCACTGCCAGCGACCCGAGCGGCGCCATGGCCTCCCCCGTCGCCGACAGGCCCCTATAACACGCCGGCCTGGCAGCCCGCAGACCTCACGCTGCCAGCCCACTGCGCCGCCCCGCGTCACTCTTGCTATCCGGACCTACGATGTTCGACCATCTCGACCTAACGAAGCTCATCTTCGGCCGCCTCACCTGGGAGGCGATTCCGTATCACGAACCGATCCTGCTCGCGACCTTCATCGCCGTTGCGCTGGGCGGCTTGGCGCTCGTCGGAGCCCTGACCTATTTCCGCGTATGGGGCTACCTGTGGCGCGAGTGGTTCACCAGCATCGACCACAAGAAGATCGGCATCATGTACATCGTGCTGGGCTTGGTGATGCTGCTGCGCGGTTTTGCCGACGCGCTGATGATGCGGCTGCAGCAGGCCATCGCCTTTGGCGACTCGACCGGTTTCCTGCCACCGCACCACTACGACCAGATCTTCACGGCCCATGGCGTGATCATGATCTTCTTCGTGGCCATGCCGCTGGTCACCGGTCTCATGAACTTCGTCGTGCCACTGCAGATCGGTGCGCGCGATGTCGCCTTCCCCTTCCTCAACAACTTCAGCTTCTGGATGACGGCCAGCGGTGCCGCCCTGGTGATGATGTCGCTGTTCGTCGGCGAGTTCGCTCGTACCGGGTGGTTGGCCTACCCGCCACTGTCCGGCATCCTTTACAGCCCGGACGTGGGAGTGGATTACTACATCTGGTCCTTGCAGATCGCGGGCATCGGAACCTTGCTGTCAGGCATCAACCTGATCGCCACGATCGTGAAAATGCGTGCCCCGGGCATGAAACTGATGCGCATGCCCGTCTTCACGTGGACGTCGCTGTGCACCAACATCCTGATCGTGGCGGCATTCCCGGTCCTGACGGCCGTGCTCGCACTGCTGTCGCTCGACCGCTATGCCGGAACCAACTTCTTCACGAATGACTTCGGGGGTAACCCGATGATGTACGTGAACCTGATCTGGATCTGGGGCCACCCTGAGGTGTACATCCTGATCCTTCCGCTGTTCGGCGTGTTCTCGGAAGTGGTATCCACTTTCAGCCGCAAACGCCTGTTCGGCTACGCGTCTATGGTGTACGCGACGCTGGTGATCACCATCCTGTCCTATCTGGTCTGGCTGCACCACTTCTTCACCATGGGCTCGGGCGCGAGCGTGAACTCCTTCTTCGGGATCACGACGATGATCATCTCCATCCCCACGGGAGCAAAGATCTTCAACTGGCTCTTCACCATGTATCGCGGTCGCATCCGCTTCGAAGTGCCCATGCTCTGGACCATCGGCTTCATGATCACCTTCGTCATCGGCGGCATGACAGGCGTGCTGCTGGCCGTGCCTCCGGCGGACTTCGTGTTGCACAACAGCCTGTTCCTGATCGCCCACTTCCACAATGTGATCATCGGCGGTGTGGTCTTCGGCATCTTTGCCGGCATCACCTACTGGTTCCCCAAGGCCTTCGGCTACAAGCTTGATCCGTTCTGGGGCAAATGCTCGTTCTGGTTCTGGCTCACGGGCTTCTGGTTCGCCTTCATGCCGCTTTACGTGCTGGGCCTGATGGGCGTCACTCGCCGCATGAGCCACTTCGAGGATCCGTCCTTGCAGATCTGGTTCCAGATCGCCGCTTTCGGTGCGTTCCTGGTGGCACTCGGCATCCTGTGCTTCATCATTCAACTGGTGGTCAGCTTCATGCGCCGTGAGTCGCTGCGAGATACCACGGGCGACCCATGGGATGCCCGTACGCTCGAATGGTCCACCTCGTCGCCGCCGCCGGCCTACAACTTCGCCTTCACGCCCCGTGTCCATGACAATGATGCATGGTGGGATATGAAGCAGCGCGGCTATGTGCGCCCGCAAGCGGGATTCCTGCCGATCCACATGCCGAAGAACACTGGCGCCGGCATCGTTCTGGCGGGGCTCAGCGCTGCGCTCGGCTTTGCGCTGATCTGGCAGATGTGGGCGCTTGCGGCGATCGCCTTTGTCGTCATTCTGGTCGTGACTATCGGCCACACCTTCAACTACAAACGCGACTACTACATCCCGGCGGATCAAGTAATCCGTACCGAAGCCGATCGCACCCGACTGCTGGCCAGCCATGTCTGACATCACCGCCCCCTCCCCCCTCGGCGCAGCAGGCGCCCCTGGTACTCCGCATTTCTACGAAACCAAGGAGCACCATGTAGAGAACGGCACCCTGCTGGGATTCTGGCTGTACCTGATGAGCGACTGCCTCATCTTCGCCTGCCTGTTCGCTGTCTACGCAGTGCAGGGCCGCAGCTATGCCGCCGGCCCCTCCGGCGCGGACCTGTTCGATCTGCCCCTGGTCGCGCTGAACACGTCCATGCTGCTGCTGTCCTCCATCACCTATGGCTTTGCCATGCTGGAAATGCAGAGGAAGCGCCTGCGCCCGACGCTGGCCTGGCTAGCCGTCACCGGCCTGCTGGGCGCCGCCTTCATCGGCCTGGAGCTCTATGAATTTGCCCATCTGCTCCATGAGGGCGCAGGCCCCCAGCGCAGTGCTTTCTTGTCGTCCTTCTTCACGCTGGTCGGTACGCACGGGCTGCACGTGACATTCGGCATCATTTGGCTGGTTACGCTGATGGTGCAGGTCTCGCGCCACGGGCTGATCGCAGAGAACCGTCGGCGCCTGATGTGCCTCTCCATGTTCTGGCACTTTCTGGATGTGGTCTGGATCGGTGTCTTCACCTTCGTCTACCTGATGGGAGTGCTGCCATGAGCGCGCATACCGACACTCATTCACACGACTCCGGCCATCACGATCATGACCACGACGATGGAGCAAGCCACAGCACCCTTCGCGGCTATGTGACAGGCTTCATCCTGTCGGTGATCCTGACCGCCATTCCGTTCTGGCTGGTCATGGGCAAGGTCTTCGACTCATCGAGCACCACCGCCGCTGTTCTGCTGGGCTTTGCTGCGGTGCAGATCGTTGTGCACATGGTGTACTTCCTCCACATGAATACCCGTTCCGAGGGCGGCTGGAACATGTTGGCGCTGGTCTTTACCGTCGTGGTGGTCGTCATCGCCCTGAGCGGCTCGCTCTGGGTGATGTACCACCTCAACCACAACATGATGCCCATGTCGGTACACGACATGAAGAACATGCCTTGACCCTGCAGGGCTATAACGAAGTGGAGGCCGCCGGGCGCAGTTCGCGCTCAGCCGCCTCTTTGTTCATCTGGGCCACATGCGCGGTCTTGCTCTTCTCTGGCTTCGCCGCGCTGGGCACTTGGCAGATCGAACGCCGTACGTGGAAGCTCGATCTCATCGCCCGGGTGGAACAGCGTGTACACGCCCCTCCTGCCCTGCCGCCTGCGCCAGACCATTGGGCACAGGTGAATGCTGCCGCGGACGAGTATCGACACCTGCGCCTCACCGGGATCTTTCTTCCTGAATATGAGACGCTGGTGCAAGCCACAACCACGCGCGGCAGTGGTTTCTGGGTGCTGGTGCCGCTGCGCCTGCAGGACGGAAGCGTGGTGCTGGTCAACCGGGGCTTCATTCCGCCGGAAGGCAGGGATCGTATGGCCCGTGCCACGCGGGAGGCGCAACACGAGTCCACCATCACGGGCCTGCTGCGCATGACGGAACCAGCAGGCGGCTTCCTTCGTCGGAATGATCCAGCGGCGGATCGTTGGTATTCGCGCGACGTCCAGGCCATCGCTCAAGCGCGCGGACTTGCCAATGTCGCCCCCTACTTCCTGGATGCGGATGCCGATACCACACCCGCTCACGGAGCGGACGGACCAGCTGTCCCTGTCGGGGGACTGACAGTCATTGCCTTTCATAACAATCATCTGGTCTACGCCATCACCTGGTACGCGCTGGCCCTGATGGTGGCTGCTGCCGCATGGCGCGTCGGGCGCGAGGAGTCTCGGCAACGGCATCGTGACAATGCACCACAGGACGGTATCGATGAAAGACGCGGAGCTGCCACACAAGACTGAGGCCATGGAAGCTGTGGCCCAGAAGCCAGCGCACAACAGTGCCGCTCGGCTGGATGACGCGACCGGGCTGAAGAACATGCTGCAGCTGATCCAGCTACGCTGGATTGCGGTCATCGGGCAGGTTGTCACGATCGAAGTTGCGCACTACGGCTTCGGCATCCGCTTGCCGCTCAACCACATGCTGACGCTGCTGGCCTGCCTTGCCGCATTCAACGTCGCCAGCCAACTGCGCTATCGCAGCCGACGAGAAGTGACCAATGGAGAACTCTTTCTCGCACTGCTGGTGGACGTTGGCATGCTGACGGCCCAGCTCTATCTCAGTGGCGGCGCGACCAATCCGTTCACCTTCCTCTATCTGCTGCAGGTCACGCTTGGCGCTGTGCTGCTGAAACATTGGTCCACCTGGACCATGGTCGCGATCACCGCCGCCTGCCTGGCTGGACTTGCCTTGTTCGGCCGGCCGTTGGCACTGCCGCCCGACCATGATCGCGGGCTCTACAGCCCCTACATCCAGGGCATGCTGATCTGCTTTGCACTGAACGCCGCATTGCTGGTGATCTTCATTACGCGCATCAATCGCAATTTGCGCGAGCGCGATGCGCGCCTCGCAGATTTGCGCCAGCGCGCCGCAGAGGAAGAACATATCGTGCGCATGGGCTTGCTGGCATCTGGCGCTGCTCACGAGCTGGGCACCCCGTTGGCAACCCTTGCCGTGATTCTGGGCGACTGGCGGCACCTCCCCCACTTCAGCTCAGACCCCGAGCTGCTGCAGGAGGTCACGGAAATGCAGGCCCAGGTACAGCGCTGCAAGTCGATCGTCAGCGGCATCCTGCTGTCGGCCGGTGAGGCGCGAGGCGAGTCTTCCGAGGAGACGACGATCTGCACCTTCCTCGATGACCTGGTCGAGGAATGGAGAGGCTCCCGGCCGGTAGTCGCCTTCAGTTATGAAAATCGCTTCGGCCACGATCTGCCCATGGTCTCCGACTCGGCTCTGCAGCAAATGATCTGCAACGTACTGGACAATGCGCTGGAGGCATCTCCCCGCTGGACAGGCCTTGAAGCCTCACGGGACGCCGAGACCCTGAAACTGACGGTCACGGACGAAGGCCCAGGTTTCGCGCCTGGCATGCTCAAGCAGTTCGGCAAACCCTACCAGTCGAGCAAGGGCCGGCCTGGTGGAGGACTCGGCCTGTTCTTGGCCGTTAACGTCGCACGCACGCTGGGGGGCCGCGTCACAGCGCGCAATAGACCGGAAGGAGGAGCCAGCGTCACCATTACGCTGCCACTGTCGGCCATTACCCTCGAGGAAGATGTAGGTCATGCAAGCTGATCGCCTTCTGCTGATCGTCGAGGACGACGCTGCGTTCGCGCGCACACTCGGCCGCTCGTTTGAACGGCGCGGCTACACGGTGGCGCTCGGAGCCAGTCTGGACGACGTCACACAGTTTCTGCTGACGCACTCCCCCGGCTACGCAGTGGTCGATCTCAAGCTCAATGGCGATGCATCGGGTCTCGCCTGCGTACGGGCCCTGCATGCCCATGACCCTGCCATGCTGATCGTGGTGTTGACCGGCTTTGCCAGCATTGCCACCGCGGTCGAAGCCATCAAGCTGGGCGCTCGCCATTACCTGGCAAAGCCCTCCAACACTGACGATATCGAAGCTGCATTTGGTCGCTCCACGGGCAATACGGAAGTGGAATTGACCAACCGGTCCACCTCGATCAAGACGCTGGAGTGGGAACGGATCCACGAAACACTGGCGGAAACAGGCTTCAATATTTCCGAGACGGCCCGGCGTCTTGGAATGCATCGCCGCACGCTGGCGAGAAAGCTGGAGAAGCAACGTGTCAAGTAGGCGGCGCTCACACCGAACTGGCTATTAGCGGACTCGTCGCATGCTGGCCGGCGGGGGGAGCGAGCATGAGCGTAGCACCGTCGACCCATCTCAACGGCAGGCAGCCAGCCAACTCATACTGAGGGCCGTCGGCTGCGGCAATCTTGGTTGTAGCGAGAGGGGTACCAGCGATGCAGAAGAGCGTCCACATCCTTCAGGTAGGAGTACGGGTTGTGCCCATTTGGCTTTGCCGATCAGATCGGTAGTGCTGCTGCTCATCGAAGTTGTCATCGATGGGCAGCGCCGGGTCGCTGAGGTATTTCGTCAGGCTATTCTGGCCATAGGAGCGCCACCTGCAGGCGTTGCGGGCCACATAGGCAAGGCATGAAAAAGTGGTGGCTGATGCGTCGAATCCCGCATGGCTTGGCAAAAGACGGGCGCCTTAGCCGCAACCCGCGCAAGCGACAAGACTCTACGCTCTGCTCAGCCGTACGGCCATGCTCACCGGCCGCCCAGGCATTTGCAATCACGTCCGTGGCACTCCTGCCTGATCACGGCAGGCAGCGCTCCTTACAGCGCTTGCCGATCACGAGCGATGTTTGGCCACGGAACGAATGCAAAGACCCAAATGATGATCAGATTGAGCAAGGGAACAAGAAGCAGAAGGCTCCAAGCGCCGGCAAACCCGGCCTTCTGGGCAATTCGCCAACCAGGCACTATGAATAGTGCAATCCAGAACAAGACGATGATCAGATGCCAGATGCTGAACGATCCCATGGAGTCCTCCTGGTTGAGTTTGGATCGTATCAGCCCCCGCACAGCCGCACATATCATGCGCCGCGTCGTTCTGACGCGGGGTGGGATGGTGCGTTGAGGCGTGCGCCCGTTGATTTGGCGAAACGGCTGAAAATTTAGCTCGCGTGGAGTCGGCAAGGTCGCGGCTTCGTGGCAGTCTTGCACCGACTCGGCCTTGCGCCGCGCAAGGTGACCGTTCACGACATGCGAGTCAAGACTCCGCGTCGGCCCCCGCTACACAGGAGTTGCTGCACACAAGAATGCGAGGTCACGTGGCAGGTCTACATTCGGAAAATTCCCAGCCTGACAACGCGTCTATCGGCCATTGCGGCGAACGAAATAGGTCCATTTCCCATCCATGTCAGGCGACCCGATTCATTTGTTAGAAACAAAGAAAAACGGGTCACGACTTTTGGTCGTGACCCGTTGATCTGATTCAAGAATCCATGGTCGGCGTGGCGGGATTCGAACTCGCGACCCCTTGCACCCCATGCAAGTGCGCTACCAGGCTGCGCTACACGCCGACAAGCCTCATAGTATAAGCCGGAATCAATCCGAGACGGCCAGCAACTCTCGAATTTCGAACAATTCCTTTCGGAGCGCTGGCAGATCGTGCAACCCAGCTTCCTTCAATGGAAGGCGCTCGACAGCCGGCGTGCGCAGATCAGACACAGGGACGGTCCAGCATGCGAACTCCTCCTCGACGCCCTGCACGGCGGACCGCGCACTACCGCGCTCCGCCTGCATCCACTCTTGCAGCTTGCTGCGCGCCCCGCTGATGGTGAAACCCTCGTCGTACAGCAAGTCGCGTATGCGGCGAATCATGAGCACCTCATGATGCTGGTAGTAGCGCCGATTGCCTCGGCGCTTCATGGGCCGAAGCTGCGCGAACTCCTGCTCCCAATAACGCAGCACATGCGGCTTTACGTCGCACAGGTCCCCAACTTCGCCGATAGTGAAGTAGCGCTTGGCAGGGATGGAAGGAAGCGTCTTGACCATGGATTCACAGCGAGGCGAAGCAAGCGACTAAGGGTACCCCAACTCTCCGCCGGCAGGAAGAAGACGGAGGAGCTTCGCATACCCGAACTCAGCCCTGGATACGCTCCTTGAGCTTGTGGCTGGCATGGAACGTCACTACCCGCCGTGCCTGGATGGGAATCGACTCACCCGTCCGCGGGTTACGGCCGGGACGGGGTGCCTTGGTCCGGATCTGGAAGTTGCCAAAGCCCGACAGCTTCACATCCTCTCCTTCGACCAGCCGGGTGGACACGAGATCGAAAAAGGCATCGATCATGTCCTTGGATTCGCGCTTATTCAACCCGATCTGATCAAATAGAAGTTCGGCCAATTGCGCCTTGGTCAAGGCAGGCATCTCCAGGCTCTCGACCGATAGCATCTTGTCTGCATCCATGAGCTGCTCCTCAGGCACGAAGCCGAGCGCCGACCTGGTCCGCCAAAGCCGCCAGCACGGCCTGCACCGCGGCATCGATGCGTGGCTCGTCCAGCGCGGCGTCACCGCCATTGAGGACCAGCCTCAGTGCCAGGCTCTTCTCTCCTTCAGCCAAAGTGCTGGCTGCAGACTCTGTCCTTCCAAGCTTTGGACGGTAGATATCGAAAAGCGTGATACCACGCAACACACTGCCACCCGCGGCAGACTGTACGGCCGCCTGCACCTGGTCGTGCGTAACGGATTCCGCCACGACTACGGCAATGTCGCGTTCGACATCCTGCTGCTTTTCGACTGGCCGCGGCACCGGGATCCGACGCTGCAAAACGGCGGCAAGCTCCAACTCGAACAGCACGGGAGCCTGCGAAAACCCATAGGCTTGCCGCCAGCGGGGGTGTAGTTCACCAATGTACCCAATGCCCTTCCCCGCGAGCAGCACGCGCGCGCAACGGCCAGGATGCAGCGCAGGATGCTCACATGGTTCGAATACTGGCAAGGCAGGAGCCAGCAGCGCCTCCACGTCACCCTTGACATCGAAGAAGTCAACGGCCGCTTCCGGGCGTCCCCATTGCTGTACATCGACTGCCCCGTATGCGGCTCCAGCCACCCGCATGGGCTGGTCAAAACCCTGAACCGTGGTGTCGCTATCAGAGACCGATGCATCGCGCAAGAACACCCTGCCGCACTCAAAGACACGCACGCGCGAGGCCTTGCGATCCAGATTGAATTTCAGGACCTGCAGCAAGGATCCGAGCAGGGATGAGCGCATGACGCTCATCTGGCTCGCAATGGGATTCAGGAGCTGGATCGGCCGGTCGTTGCCCGCCAACTCCCGCTCCCAGCGCTCCTCGACAAAGCTGAAGTTGATAGTCTCCTGATAGCCGCGCGCGGCCAATGCGCGCCGCACGGCGTAAGGGCTGCGCTGCGACTCCGCACGCAGTCGCGGAGTGATCGGAGCCAATGGCGGGGTAGTCGGCAGGTTCTCGTAGCCGACCATGCGCGCAACCTCTTCGATAAGATCCTCTTCGAGCGAAAGATCGAAACGCCAAGACGGTGGCGTGACCGTCAGCGCCCCTTCGCCCAGCGCCACGGGCAGGCCCAGGGCCGTGAGGGCGTCTGCGCACTGCTGCAGCGTCAGCGGCATCCCGATTACCTTAGCCGCACGTGCTGCGCGCAGCGTTACCGGGCGGACAACCGGCAGGCTCGGCTGCAGGTCCGTCACGGGGCCGGCTTCGCCGCCACAAATCTCCAGTACGAGCGCGGTGACGCGCTCGAGGTACTCGACCGTCCGCCCTGGGTCCACGCCTCGCTCGAAACGATGTCCCGCGTCAGTCGAGAAATTGAAGCGGCGCGAGCGCCCCGCCACAGCCCGGGGGTACCAGAACGCAGCCTCGATGTAGATGTTGGTAGTTGCATCCGACACGGCGGTGGCGTCTCCGCCCATGATGCCGGCCAGAGACTCCACCTGCGCCTCGTCTGCGATCACTCCGACCTTCTCGTCCAATGCGACGGTGTTGCCGTTGAGCAGCTTCAATTGTTCCCCGGGGCGAGCCCAGCGCACGGAGAGACCGCCCTGCAGCTTATCGAGATCAAAGATGTGCGAAGGCTGCCCCAGCTCGAACATCACATAGTTCGAGATATCAACCAGGGGAGAGACGCTACGCTGACCACAGCGCGCGAGCCGGTCCACCATCCATGCAGGCGTCGCCGCCCGGGGATTGACACCGCGCACGACGCGCCCCGAAAAACGACCGCATAGCTCAGTTGCCAGCACCTGCACAGGCACTTGCTGGCCGTGAACAACGTTTGCCGCTGGAAACTGCAGCGCCTTCAGGGGCGTACGCGTCAGTGCAGCGAGTTCGCGCGCAACGCCGTAGACACTCAGGCAATGCGCCAGGTTGGGCGTGAGCTTGAGCGTGAAAAGCGTGTCATCCAGATTCAGCCAGGTGCGAATGTCGGCTCCCACCGGCGCATCGGCGGCCAGCTCCAACAACCCTTCGTTCGCTTCGCCGATCTGCAGTTCGCGCGCAGAACACAGCATCCCGAAACTCTCCACCCCGCGCAGTTTGCCAATCTTGATCAGAAATGGCTTGCCGTCTTCGCCAGGCGGCAACTCTGCACCTACCAGCGCACAAGGCACCTTGATACCAGCACGTGCATTGGGAGCGCCGCAGACAATGCTCAGCGGACTGTCCTGCCCCACATCCACCTGGCATATCCGCAGACGGTCCGCATTCGGATGCTGAAGGGCCTCAAGGATCTCTCCCACCACGATGTTGCTGAAGGGGGGAGCGACGGAATGGAGTTCCTCCACCTCAAGACCCGCCATGGTCAGCGTATTGGCCAACGCTTGCGTATCCAGCGGGGGATTGCAGAATTCACGCAGCCAGGATTCCGGAAATTGCATTTTCTCGTTCTCGAATTTTCGTTCTGATGCCGTCGATCTACTGGAACTGGCGCAGGAAGCGGATGTCGCCGTCGAAGAACAGGCGCAGATCGTTTACGCCGTAACGCAGCATGGTGAGGCGATCGGGTCCCATCCCGAATGCAAAGCCTATGAAGCGCTCGGGGTCCAGCCCCATGTTGCGTACGACATTCGGATGAACCTGCCCGGAGCCAGCGACCTCCAGCCAACGCCCCGCGTTCGGACCTGACTGAAATTGGATGTCGATCTCTGCGCTGGGCTCGGTGAATGGAAAAAAGCTGGGACGGAACCGCAGTACCAGGTCGTCCGACTCAAAAAACGTCCGGCAGAAATCGGTGAAAACGACCTTCAGGTCCTTGAAGCTCACGTTCTCGCCAACCCACAATCCCTCGCACTGATGGAACATCGGCGAATGGGTCGCATCGCTGTCCACCCGATAGGTACGGCCAGGTGCGATCACCCGGATCTCCGGCATGGCCTGGCCGGCGTCGATCAGCGCCCGATAACGCTTGACGTGCTGCACTGCATGGCGGATTTGCATCGGGCTGGTATGCGTGCGCAGCAGTAGCGGAGCCGTCTCGCTACCCCCCTCCACGTAGAAGGTATCGTGCATCGAACGCGCCGGATGGTCCTCGGGCGTGTTGAGCGCGGTGAAATTGAACCAGTCGGTTTCGATCTCAGGACCGTCAGCCACCGCAAAGCCCATCGAACTGAAAATGCCCTCGATCCGCTCGAGCGTCAGCGAAACCGGGTGCAGGCCCCCCTCCCCGCGCCGCCGGCCGGGCAGGCTCACGTCCAGCGCCTCGGCCTTGAGTTGCCGGTCCAGTTCTGCATCCGCCAGGGCCTGCCGGCGGGCATTGAGCGCAGCTTCGATGGCCTGCTTTGCGGTATTGATGACCGCGCCACGTGCCTTCTTCTCCTCGACCGGGAGTGCTGCCATGCCTTTCATCAACTCGGTGATACGGCCCGACTTGCCCAGGAACTGCGCTTTGGCATTTTCCAGATCGGCGGGGGTCGTGGCATCCGCAAAGCTCGTCTGCGCGCTCCGAACCAGGGCTTCCAACTCGTTCATAAAGTCTCTTGTGAAATGAAAAAGGGCTAGTGCTTGTTGCAAGCCCTAGCCCTTGTTTCTGGTGCACAGCCCACAGCGAAGCACGCCGCAGACTGCCGTCGAACATCAAGCTGCCAGCTTGGCCTTGACTTGTTCCACGATGCTGCCAAAGGCAGCCTTGTCATGCACAGCGAGGTCAGCCAGCATCTTGCGGTCGATCTCGATGGAGGCCTTCTTCAGGCCATTGGCAAACTGGCTGTAGGTCAGACCCAGTTCACGGGCCGCCGCATTGATACGGGCGATCCACAGCTGACGGAAGACGCGCTTCTTGGTACGGCGGTCACGGTAGGCATATTGCCCAGCCTTCATCACCGCCTGCTTGGCGATGCGGAAAACGTTACCGCGGCGACCGCGGAAGCCCTTGGCAAGGGCCAGAACCTTTTTGTGGCGGGCGCGAGCCGTTACACCACGTTTGACGCGAGGCATGTGAGTACTCCTTGTTCGTCTGGATTAAATGCCCATGCCGGGCAGCATCGCGGCCATCGAAACCATGTTGGTTTCGTGAACGGACACCGAACCGCGCAGGTGGCGCTTGTTCTTGGTGGTCTTCTTTGTCAAGATGTGACGCTTGAAGGCTTGACCGCGCTTGACGGTACCACCGGGACGAACGCGGAAGCGTTTCTTCGCGCTGCTCTTGGTCTTCATTTTGGGCATGTGAATGCTCCTTTTACTTGTGCTCGTGAGGCGCCGCGAAACCTTCGCGGGCTTGATGGCCCCGAGCCACTTTTCAGGGCAACGGATCAACCGTCGTCCTGGATGGAGAAGCCTTGGCTTCTCCTCAGCCCTCGCTTGCGCGAGGAATGAACTGTCATTTAGGCCGCAGGCGCTGCCTCTGCAGTCTTGGCCACGACCTTCTTGCGGTTCGGCGCGATCATCATGATCATCTGCCGCCCTTCAAGCTTGGGGAATTGCTCGATCACGATCAGGTCGGAGAGCTCCTCCCGTATGCGCTGCAGCAAAGCCATGCCGATTTCCTGGTGCGTGATTTCTCGCCCGCGGAAACGCAGCGTGATCTTGCACTTATCACCCTCCGCCAAGAAGCGGCGGATATTGCGCATCTTGATGTTGTAGTCGCCGTCGTCGGTGCCTGGACGGAACTTGATCTCTTTGATCTCGATGACCGTCTGCTTGGCTTTCGCTTCCGCCGCCTTCTTCTGTTCCTGGTACTTGAACTTGCCGTAGTCCATGAGGCGGCACACCGGCGGGTTGGCCGTGGCGGCGATCTCGACGAGGTCGACATCCAGCTCCCCGGCCATGCGCAAGGCGTCGGCCAAGCTCACGATCCCCAAAGGTTCATTCTCCGGGCCGGAAAGGCGCACTTCCGGCGCCATGATTTCCCGGTTCAACCGGTGCTTGCGTTCTTCGCGGTGACGGCGGTCACGAAATTCAGTAGCGATGGCTAAAATCCTTCAAAAGTCGCTACAAAATTTGTAGCAAAAGCCGCCCTAGGAACGCGCCGGAACCGTTCTTTGGAGAGATTCAGTTCTTGAGATCGATGTCACTCGAAACTTGCTGAACGAAGGCTTCGAGGGACATGACACCGAGGTCTTTATTGCCCCGGGCGCGCACAGCGACGGCGCCAGCCGCCCTCTCCTTGTCGCCCACGACGAGGATATACGGCAGCTTCTGCAACGAGTGCTCCCGTATTTTATACGTTATCTTTTCGTTGCGCAGATCCAGCTCCACCCTAAACCCTTGATTCTGCAACGTTTTGGCTATTTCGCGACAATAGTCAGCTTGGGCATCCGTGATGTTGAGCACCGCCACCTGCACCGGTGCCAGCCAAGCCGGCATGGCGCCCGCGTGGTGCTCGACGAGCATGCCGATGAAGCGCTCCAGGCTCCCCACAATGGCCCGGTGCAACATGATCGGGCGATGGCGCGCGCCGTCTTCGCCGACATACTCAGCCCCCAGGCGCTCGGGCATGGATGGGTCGACCTGGATGGTGCCGCACTGCCACTGGCGCCCGATGGCGTCGCGCAGGGTGTACTCAAGCTTGGGGCCATAGAAGGCCCCATCGCCAGGCGCAATCTGGAAGTCACAACCGGACGCACGCAAGCTGTCCATCAAGGCCTGCTCCGCCTTGTCCCAGCTCTCTTCCGAGCCAATGCGCTTTTCCGGGCGCGTGGCCACCTTGTAGATGATGTCAGTGAAGCCGAAATCCTTGTAGACGCGCTGCAGCAACGCCGTGAAGTCAGCGCACTCCTGCTGGATCTGGTCTTCGGTACAGAAGATGTGGCCATCATCCTGGGTGAAAGCGCGCACGCGCATGATGCCGTGCAGCCCACCCGTCGGCTCATTGCGATGGCACTGGCCGAACTCGCCATACCGCAAGGGTAGGTCACGATAGCTCTTCACTCCCTGGTTGAAGATCAGGATATGGCCGGGGCAGTTCATCGGCTTGAGCGCGTAGTCGCGCTTCTCGCTCTCGGTCGTGAACATGTTCTCGCGGTACTTGTCCCAGTGGCCGGTCTTCTCCCAAAGCCCCTTGTCGAGGATTTGCGGCCCCTTCACCTCTTGATAGCCATTGTCGCGATAGACGCGGCGCATGTACTGCTCCACCTCCTGCCAGATCGTCCAACCCTTGGGATGCCAAAACACAGTGCCAGGGGAGTGCTCATCGATGTGGAACAAGTCCAGCTCCCGCCCAAGGCGGCGGTGGTCCCGCTTCTCGGCCTCCTCAATGCGTTTGATGTAAGCGTCCAGATCCTTCTTGTCCGCCCAGGCCGTGCCGTAGATGCGCTGCAGTTGCTCGTTCTTGGCATCACCGCGCCAGTAGGCCCCCGATACGCGGGTAAGCTTGAAAACCTTGAGGAAGCGCGTGTTGGGCACATGAGGGCCCCGGCACATATCCACGTACTCCTGGTGGTAGTACAGGCCCATCGCCTTTTCATCCGGCATGTCCTCCACCAAGCGCAGCTTGTAGTCCTCGCCGCGCGACCGGAACACGTCGATCACCTCGGCGCGGGGCGTCATCTTCTTGATGACGTCATAGTCCTGAGCAATCAACTCCTTCATGCGCTGCTCGATAGCGGCGATGTCTTCGGGCGTGAACGGGCGCTCGTACGAGATGTCGTAGTAGAAGCCCTCCTCGATCACGGGACCGATCACCATCTTCGCCGTAGGATAGAGCTGCTTCACTGCATGCCCCACCAAGTGGGCGGTGGAATGCCGGATGATCTCCACCCCCTCCTGGTCCCGTGGGGTGATGATCTGCAGCCTGGCGTCGTGATCAATCAGGTCGCTGGCGTCAACGAGCACACCATCCACCTTGCCGGCAACGGTCATCTTGGCCAGGCCAGGGCCGATCGATAGTGCGACATCGGCGACGGACACCGGGCCGGGGAACTGGCGTTGCGAGTTGTCGGGAAGCGTGATCTGAATCATGGTGAATGCGAGAGAAAAACAAAAAAGCGCGGAAGGCCCGCGCTTTTGAGGTGTGCATCGAACGTGCAGGCGCGAACTCTCGGCCGCTAGTGGCCGGTACGGATCTCCGTCGTAGTTCGCGGTGTCATAACCAAGTTGCCTTTCTCGCCCTTGCTGGTGAATGTGCCAGGAAGTTTAGCACCCGCACGCGAAAAGGCCCGGCCAGGAGGCCGGGCGCCGTATTGCGGGCGGCAAAGCCGCCTCCAGTCAGTGGAACTGCTCTTCCTCAGTCGACCCCGTCAGGGCCGTGACACTCGACTTGCCCCCCTGGATGGCGGTTGTCACTTCGTCGAAGTAACCGGTGCCGACCTCCTGCTGATGCGACACGAACGTGTAGCCACGCTCGCGCGCCGCAAACTCGGGCTCCTGGACCTTCTCGACATAGGCCGACATACCGCGCTGCGCATAGTCCTGCGCCAGATCGAACATGTTGAACCACATCGAGTGAATGCCGGCCAGCGTGATGAACTGGTACTTGTAGCCCATGGCCCCCAGTTCACGCTGGAACTTGGCGATGGTCGCGTCGTCCAGGTTCTTCTTCCAGTTGAACGATGGCGAGCAGTTGTAGGCCAGCAGCTTGCCAGGATGCACCTTGTGGACAGCATCGGCAAACTTCTTGGCAAACGCCAGGTCAGGCGTACCCGTTTCACACCACACCAGGTCGGCATAGTGGGCGTAGGCAATGGCGCGCGAAATGGCCTGGTCTATGCCCTTGCGGGTCTTGTAGAAACCCTCGGCCGTGCGCTCGCCGATCAGGAAGGGTTTGTCATTCTCGTCGTGATCGCTGGTGATGAGGTCAGCGGCCTCTGCATCGGTTCGGGCGATCACCAGCGTCGGCGTTCCGCACACATCGGCCGCCATGCGCGCGGCGACCAGTTTCTGCACGGCATCCTGCGTCGGCACCAGGACTTTGCCACCCATGTGGCCGCATTTCTTGACGGATGCCAACTGGTCCTCGAAGTGCACTCCGCCGGCACCGGCGCGGATCATCGCCTTCATCAGTTCGAACGCGTTGAGCACGCCGCCGAAGCCCGCCTCGGCGTCGGCCACGATGGGGGCAAAGTAGTCCACATGTCCCTTGTCGCCAGGATTGACGCCCTTGGACCATTGGATCTCGTCGGCACGACGGAAGGTGTTGTTGATGCGCTCGACCACCGTGGGAACCGAGTCCACCGGATACAGCGACTGGTCCGGGTACATCGCGGCATAGCTGTTGTTGTCAGCTGCCACCTGCCAGCCGGACAAGTAGATGGCCTTGATACCCGCCTTGACCTGCTGCATGGCCTGCCCACCCGTCAGCGCCCCCAGGCAGTTGACGTAGGGCTCGGTGTGCACCAGATCCCAGAGCTTCTCTGCACCACGACGGGCCAGGGTGTACTCGATGGGGAAGGATCCGCGCAGACGGACCACGTCAGCGGCGCTGTAGCCCCGCTTGATCCCCTTCCAGCGGGGGTCGGTGGCCCACTCCTTCTCAAGCGCAGAAATCTGCTGCTCACGGCTCAACTGTTCAGTGATGGCTTGCGGCATGTTGACACTCCAGGGTTGATGAGAGGAAGACTTGGCGCAGAAGCTGCCTCCGAGTCTGTGAGGCAACTTTAAGTCCTCTACAAGACTTTGCCACATCCTATATCTTATATAAGATCAAATATTTTCATTAAATAAATCAACAACTTATAAAAAACAAACCTCAATGTGAAATGCAATTTCTCATATCAAGAAAATATAGTGCGGCGCAGCATTTTCACTTTTCACAATAAGAAAACAAAAGGAGCGCCATGAAATCGCCCGGGGCAACAAGCCGCCCGAGCTGCAGCACATGCATCCGCCACGGTGTGGCGTGCACCTCCTGCAACAGCAAAACCACACGTGCACCACCCCCTCCACCAGAGGGGTGAAAAAGTGCGTTTTCGCTTGGAAACGCGTTTTTTCTCCAGTAGCATGCGCACAGCCAGCGGAGAGGCTGCTTTCTTGCTGGCCATAGGACAAAACCAACTTCCAGATAAGGAATAGATCATGGCAACTGCAAAGAAAGCTCCGGCCAAAGCGCCGGCCAAGAAGGCTGCACCGGCGAAGGCTCCTGCGGCAAAGAAGGCGCCCGCAGCAAAGCGCACTCCCAACGCTGCGTTCATGAAGGCGCTCACGCCGAGCCCGGCACTGGCTGCCGTGGTGGGCACGGCCCCTCTGCCGCGCACCGAGATCGTCAGCAAGCTCTGGACGTACATCAAGAAGCACGACCTGCAAGACAAGGCCAACAAGCGCAACATCAACGCGGATGCCAAGCTCAAGTTGATCTTCGGCAAGGACCAGGTCTCGATGTTCGAGCTGGCTTCGCTGATCGGCAAGCATGTGAGCTGAGACCAGCGCAACAAGCAAAAGGCCGGCTTTGCCGGCCTTTTGCTTGTTGCGCCAGAAAGGCCCCCTACTGCCTTGGCTTGCAGGGACGCGGCAGCAACATTGGACGGGTCAAAATCCTTGCGAGCAGCAGGTCATCTGCTGCGCCCCTATTAATGCGACGAATTCGCATTTATACTTGGCGCAATCGTCCACCTGCCCTGCCTGCCGTATCCCACCATGATCGTCTGCGTATGCCATCGGGTCTCAGACCGCGAAATTGCCCGCCATGTGCGAGCGGGACTGAGCTTCGACGATATCCAGTTTGAACTAGGCGTAGCCACGCAGTGCGGCCAATGCGAAACCTGCGCGCGCGATGTGGTCGCGCAGTGCAGTGCGTCGCATCCCGTTGCAGCGTTGCAACGGGATACTGGTCACCACGTGATCCAGCTCGCATCCTCCATAACGGATAGCCAGGCATGGAACCGCTCTCAATCCTCAGCAGCAACCTGATGCCGATTGCAGGTTCGGCGTGGTGGATCTTCCGTAAATAAACTCTGCGTGCGACCGCTTCAGTGGATCGCGCCGCCGAAATGACAGCTTCACAACGCTACGCTCCTGCGCCGCGCATCAGCAGGAATGCCGCCATTGTTGGTGGCGTGGTTCTCTTTCATGTGGCCGTACTCTGGGCCATTCAGTCGGGTCTGGTGAAGCGCGCCATCGACATTGTTGTTCCCGCCGAGATCATCAGCGAGATCATCACGCCACCCGAACCCCAGATTCCACCCGCGCCCCCCCCCCCCCCCCCCCCCACCCCCCCCCCCCCCCCCCCCCCCCGCCCCGAAAAACCCCCCCCCCCCCCCCCCCCCCCCCCCGGGGGCGCGG
>Ga0116227_10001861_pt1 | contig 48004 bp, 26 predicted proteins | sample S1TSphgellanicum_FD_89693 | JGI IMG/M metagenome (GOLD analysis project Ga0116227, IMG submission 89693) | Host-associated microbial communities from peat moss isolated from Minnesota, USA - S1T2_Fb - Sphagnum magellanicum MG | ecosystem: Host-associated > Plants > Peat moss > Unclassified... | reverse complement strand
ACTCCCAACGCTCTAGGCTCAACTCAAAGAACTATGTTCTTTGAGCCCTCTCTCACACTTTATACCCCCACTCACAACATGAGGGTGGGTCCTACCAGAAGAGCCACTCTCCTCTAACCCTAAACCTAGAAACCCTAAGTAGGCATTATTCGCTACCATAGCACACTATATGTTATAGCTAACACACATATGGTCATGACATTTTTTTTTTGTTGTTGAGTGGAATTTCATGGTATGTTTGTGAGATGGGGGTTGATGGTCTTGTTTTATGTAATAATGGGAACTTGGAAGATATTGCAAATAGAATGACATGTTTTAGATTTAGGTGTTAATGTTGTTTGGTTTGTATAGAGCCTCCTTTGATTCTAGTTAGAGATAATCCAAAATTGGATTGGGGTTCAACCCCCTTGGGAGGCATATTCCTTTTTTGTTTATATGTTATTTTCATTCTTCTAACATATTTTCACATTCTTATTCTTCTTTAGTAACAAGTTCTTACACTTCTTATCCATTGGTATTGCCCAATTGCAACCACAACTTGTTATCAACAAATTGATACTTGGTAGGGTATAAGTTTTCAATACCTTGTTTGGGACTTGATTAGTCACAAGGGTCATTTTTCAATGTCTAATTAACATTGGTCATATCTAATATGCATGTCTTTGGTGGGTCCACTATCTCCAATTTTTTCCTTATTCTTCATGTATAGTAAACGTAAAGTGTTATATTATTCTCCATAATTTGTAGACAACAAGTTTAAAACTTTAGTGGTTTAAACTTTTGTCCATGATATTTAAAATATGTACTTCATCCAAATTATTATGTATTACCCATTATAACATTGGCAATGGATATATTCTTATATCTAGAGCAATTAACCCTTGGCTTGGGCACTTTCAATTAACATTTCAAAATTATTACCCAACAATACATTCATTATGCATGATAATCAAATTCAATGCTTTTGGTTATTTTTCATTCCATGAATGATTTAATTGTTAAAGCATTGTACATCCATAAAGATTCAACTTTAAAATAATTTCCAAAATGCAAAGTTGAAAAAAGGAAAGCTTTGAAGTGTCATTGTTATAATACTATAAAATTACAACTAATAAACTTTCAACCTTCTACAAACTAATGCTTATCATTATAAATTGTGAAATAATTGTGAATGTTATAGGGTGAATGCATAATTGAGTGGTTCACATTTTAAAGTAACATGTCCACACAAATCCATTTTATAGTGTTAAGCTAATAATTTAACACTATCATTAGTTAGATGGTAAAAGTGTTCATGTATCAAAAGCAATAACATCCATATCAATAACACCATGAAGTAAAGATCTAGAAATATGTATTTTTTATTTTCATTTTTTTTAGAATTAAAAAAAAATGACAACTTTATGGAAATATGATTCAATTAAGTGGCCATTCAAAGGTCCCTAGTTAGAATTTGGTTACAATTCTTGAGGGAAAGATTTCACATAGGTTTAATATGATATACCATGTATTAAGGAGCTATAAATAATTTGGAATGAAATTCAATATGAACTACTCACTTTTTTACCATTCCAATTAGGCTATTAATTCATATTTTTGGACTTCAAAAGTTGAACATTAAAAGTGAGTGTATTTTTGTCAAAAACTAATTGTGCATATGTTTTCATAATCAAGTTGCTAATTTACAACCAAATCCTAATTGGAAAATTTAAGACTATATGTTTTGCTAGAAGATATTAAAATGAGATGGTTATTGAAGAAACCCAAAAAATCACAAAATTGAGCCACTCAACCATGCATTCACCTTGTATAGATATTCTTGATTGTCAAAATTTTGGAATTAGTCAAAATGGGGATGCCAACTTTTTTTTAAATGAAATATATCCACAAAACACCTTATATTTGTGAATAGTTTTTTAATAAACATTATGAGACCATTCACTAAATTGATCTCCATACTAAAAGCATCTTTAGTGATGATTCCTTATTTGTGTAATGTACTACTTGCACCAATGCCTCCACATCCATCCAAGATATAATCATAAATGTTTCCCCTCCCACCCATTTTAGTAAAAATCTTTGCAATATAAATTGAGTGACTATTAAAACTTCACCACTTAGGCCAATGATTACAATTGGCCAATTGGGTGAAAGTACACTACGGGTGAACCAATTTTCACCAAAAAAGGTGATGTATAACTAGTATCATAGTACGTAATAAGTTAAAATTTTGATGGCATCATTTGACAATCCTATACATAAGCAAAAAGCCCTAGAACATGCACAACAACATTTTGGAACTCAAATTTCACTTTAAATCAAAATTAATTTCAATCCAACGGTTAGATGAAAAGGATTGAATAAAAACAATGTAAAAAACATATATAATGTGCAATTTTTTGTCCGCCATAGGGCCTCATGTTTGTGGTTCATAACACATTACTAAAAAAATAAATCTGAAAAAATGATGCAATTTCCAACTATAAAATCTTTTTCTCTTTCTTTTGGTATTGGTTTTTTCTTCAAATACTTAGAATATTTGGCTTTTAGTGCTAAAAAAAAAGAAAAAAACACTTAATTTTAATGAATTTTCAGCCAAAAATTTTAAACTTTCAAATGGCCCTAGATTTTGATTTATATCAATAATAGTGACCACAAAAAAATTCACCAAAAAATTTCACTTGCAACCCTAGTTTTGAAGTATGTATGTACTTTTTCATACTTTGTGACAAGTATTATTTCATCGCAAATATACTTCATATGTTGGATTTTTCACAAATGTTTGTTGGAATTATTTTTTAAATGATTATCTTAAGTCTAAATCTAATCCAATATACTTCAAACAAACAAAAAAATCAAAAAATGTGATGTCTATACTTACATAAAAAAAACCAAATGTAAAAATGCAGTATTTGTGACTACAATTTTTGGGGGGCATAGTGTGCTTTTACCCAATTGAAAATAATTATTTCCATTTAGTGCAATGTTTGTCACAATCGCTACTTAGGGCATACTTAATTTAAAAAACACATTTACAACATTTGATTACTATGTTTCATCCAAAATATAGGTTACAAAGAGTTCTTATTGCTATGGATGGAAATGTTCTAATGCATTTACATATGGGGGCTATTTCCTATTCAATTTGTTAACCTTTCAATTATCATTTTTATTCTAATTTCTTGACCTCACAATTCCACAATATTGCATTACAAGTGGTATCATTTAGTTTCCAAGTAATGCAACAAGCATGCAAGGCAAACATTGTGATATAAAATCAAAATACTTGAGTGCTCTTGTGCTACTTGTTAATATAACATTGTCATCAACAATTTAATCTTGGGCAATTTGACAACCTAGGGATGACTATGTAACTAAACAACAACAATCCACCATTTCTAGTTTTTAACCCCCGACATATGTATAGTTCAAATTAAAGATCATTATTTTGTATATGTGTGTCACAAATCCAATATGAAAATCATGTTTTTTGAAAATGATATGAACTCCTCAAAAAACGCATCAATTTGAACCCCAAAAAAGTTCATTGCTAAAGTTTTACAATTTTTTTTAGAAAACTTCATTTTTGCATTAGTTGTGATTTTGCATAAGGCATATTGAGTCCCTTACAAAAATTTCAAATAAAAAATTCACATAAAAATTCACACAACAAGACTAGTCCATGTATTACTTTTAAAAAAATCTACATACTTAATTTAAGAACATTTGCTAACAATATTATCACATATATGTCTTCACAATGAAATTGGTAATTTAATATCAAATTCCATTAGATAAAATATTAATTATGGTACCCAAAAATATTTTGAACAAAATGGTCCTTTGTATAAACTTGCATTACACCAACATGGCACTAATATTCATCCACCCATTCGTGCATTCACCTTTTCACCACAATGTGGTTCAACACATTGGAATTTGAACAAACAAACTTGGCAAGAAGATTGGTTCTTGAAAAAAATTCAACAAATTATGAAGATACGATTACAAAGTTCAAAATAAATAAATATAAAAGTTCATAATTCTACAATTCATAAACCCATCTAGTTTCTTCTACAATGAGGTAGAGTTCAAATCTAAATCAAGCCAAAATTTTGACACAATTTTTCATGAAATTTACATTATCACATCAATGAACATTTCAACAATGCCAACATTTGGGATTTGCTGCCAAATGCAAAAAATAGGTTGGAAACATAAGGTTATTTACCCAAAACATGCAAGGTTAGGGCTAGGGTGCATTCCCCAGATTAGAAGCCTAGGATGAGTAGGCATAAATGCAAACTCTTGTAGGTTGGTACACATCTACCACGATGCATCCCATTAATCTAAAAACTAAATGGATGAACATATAAACTATGGAGGTATAAATAACTATTGAGAATTAATAATACTAACCAATATGTGAGCCGACATATGTTAGTTTTAAGTGGTGTGTGGGGGCCAATGTAATATAAGGATAGTAGGTTGGTTATATTGGAACACTTTCTTTCAATCTACACACCATTTAAAATTAACATATTTATATTCAACTAATCATTCTAACTACTTCATCATAGATTTACATGCAAAACTTACATATGAAAATAGCAAGTCTAAAAGACAAACTTCACTTAAAGACGAAAGTAATTTAAATAATTTTAAAATATGGTTCAAATGAATGTGATAAAAAAAATTAATTAGATATTTTGAGACTCATATATTTAAAGAAGGGATGATAGGTGATATCCTTATTAGGTTTCAAAGTTTAAAAAAATTGTATCCAACCAAAAGGCTTTGTGCAGTGGATGCAACGTTGAGGTGCTCATTTTTATGATGCAATTCCATTTTTCTTAGACCCATCTTATTTAAATGTTTCATAGAGAAAATATAACCTTAAATTTTCCAATTGATTCTAGATTAACAACTTGATTGTGAAGACACATGTGTGATTTTTTAAAACAAAAATACATTCATTTTTTTGTAATGGACTTTTTAAGTTTTGAAAGTGAACTAGTTCTTTGATTGAAGTTTTATAAAATGAAATTATTGACATTAATTTTCATTTCAAATGATTTGGAGTGATTAAGGATGTGTTATGTTCCAAATCAAAGAACCCATGTATGAAAACCTTCATTTGAAAACCTTAGCACAAGTATAATAATTATTATAATAGATAATGTCATTTTCCATGTCTTATTACTAAAATCTCAATCAAAACAAAATGTTTAGACTTGTTATGGTTCAATAAATTAAAAACAAATAATTTAATGACACATCCCTAGGTTTGTCATGTAGTTTCATGAATAAAAAAATGTAGATTTCCAATTTTGTAGTGAAATGTAAACCTAGGGCATGTTACCTAATTCTGCTAGAAAAAAAAGGTGGTGTGAGCTTTGGGTTGGGACTAGGATGAACTCACAAAGTTTAATTAAAAATGAAGTCAATATGGACTCACTATGAAAGCAAGGGGGTAGTGCAAATTGGAGCCAAAATGGTGCACATATGAAGTTGTGTGAAACGCACACACTCACATGATTCATTATGGCCTAGACATGGAAAGATTCAATATTTTCCTCCTTATACTTTGTAGATGGTGCCAATGACTACATCAAGGTTACATAAATTCTCAAGATTCCCATGAAATTCCCAAGTTATAAATCTCATTATTTTGTGGGTTCATAAGTTCTCCTCCATATGGACTCGCTTCAATTTAGGAACTTTTATATGCAAGGTTGTAGCATATTAATTCACATTTCTAACAGTGTATCACATGTTTCCATCAAAGGTGGTTTGATTATTTTGTAAGATGTTATATTCATTGGGAGTAAAATTGTGTACTAGAATTTGATTTTCAACCATTTTTAAAGCTTTAACTAATGTTTTGGATCTTCAAATGGGGAATGTGATTCACTTTAGATATTTAATCTTGGACACATTCCAATGGTTTAAAGAGGACCCAATTTGGACAAAATTTGGTCCCCCAAATTTTGTTCCAAAAATTCACCCTACAACAAGAGGTGTCCATGTATGCAAAGTGATTTCACTAGATTTTGAGTGAATTCACTAGTTGTAGTGAATGGGACCTAGTGGGTATGCAATGAATTGCACCAACTTTTTGTAGTAGATCAAAACACTTCAAGATTTCAATTTCAAAGTATGAATAAATCCCAATAGTACACAAGTATGGGAGTGTGTTTGAAGCTCAAGACATTCTTCTAGCCCCCTCCCCTTATCACAATTTACCATTGGTAGTAAGCTTAAGGCTAGGTTTGCATTATTTTTCCTCACAATGTCTAAGACCACTAAAACCCAAGAAATATGCTCCAAATTGAACATGTCATACAATATTTTTAAAAATCTTTTCAAGGATCAAAACTTTGACGTTGAAAGCTTTTCAATAAGAGTTTACATGTGAGAATTATGAACATGCAAAGTTGTGGGATTCATAACTTGGCAAAATCAAGAATTTTCGGAACTTTTGGGAATTCCAAAAAAATTTGTCACTTTGATGCATCACCATTGTTAATCATAGAGTTTGGGCCATAATGTGTCATATGAGATTTGCTCATGTGTGCTTCATTCATGCACCATTTTGGCTCCAATTTGCAAAAATCACCTGTTTTCTTGGTTTTTGAAATTTTATATCACCTTGTGTCATGGACACAAAACAATAAAGGAACATAGTGCAAAAAGGTGGCATCTATGACTAGGATATTTTACAATTATGTCTCAAGGTTAGTTAATAGTAGTTTTTTTCCATTTTTGAACCATTTTGTAACTTTAGTTTTATTTGGCCTTTTATGATTAAAGTTGCAACTATTTTTGCAACTTTTACACAATTGACCTTGTTTGATTTAATTATAACTATTTTAAAACTAGGACATCAATTTTATATATTAAAATATTAAAATTGTAAATAAATTCACATGTGATGTCAGCCACCAAATTAAAATGAATTTTTAAAAATTCAACTTTTTTACTTGATATCTTTTTTTTTTAAAGAGAAAACTTGGTGGTGCATAAAAACTTTGGCATTTTTTCCCATTTTTTTCTCCTGATTTTACACTGCATAAAAAAAATTCCAATTTTATGAATTTAAGATGTAGCCATAAAAATCGTACATGACATTGACAAGTGACAAATTTAGTTAGAATTTTTTTAATATAAAGATCCAAAATTGGATCCAATGGTCTTGATCATTGGAGGATCTAGACTAAATCAGACAATTGTCATTATGTTGTAAAGTATAATTTTGGAGCTAAAGAATTAATTTGAATGAAATGGAGCTTTCAAATGTTGATCTTGTCATGGAATGAATATTACATGTGTTCATCTTATTTTGGAGTTGATGATCTCTTTTTACAACAACTCAAAAAATTATGATTTAAATCTCCATCCCTTGAATTCCTAAACATTTGTTTCTCTCATGTAAATTATGGTTGTTTTACAAGGTGTAAATAGAGGAAAGTCTAATAAAAAGTTGGAAACCCAATCAACAAGAAGTTTGTCTTTGTGTGAGAGCTTTGGAGAGAAGTTGAAATGAAACTTTTTATGCAACAAATATTTGAAGCATATAGGTCAAGACTTCAAAGTTGATGATCTCTAGTTATTTCCATTTAAATATTGTTCAAATATATTTTTATCCTTTAAGTTCTTTTACAATTCTTTTTCCATGGGCCAAATGCAATTGTTACATAAGGTACAAAAACCAAAAAGCTTTCCATTGATAATGATGTTTTTGTGTTAGAGTTGTGGATGTAATTTGCATTGACATTTGCTATGAGTGTAGCCCAAGCCTTGGGGTTGTGTTTAAAGAATAGTAAAATAGGGTTTGTTTCATTACATGACTATGAGATTTATTTGTGGGTGAGGGTTTTTTTTGGTTGAGATGTTGATCTTGTATGGATTCATTTTGTTTAGTAATAGTAATATGTGCCTAAATGCACCTAACAATGTTATAAGGCAATGGGTCATTATCTCATTGATATGAGTTATGTGATTATAATAGGAAAAATGTTACATTTAGACTTGGGTGAACTATTGTGATTGAATACATGTAGCAAAGGGATTGCTAGTGTTTTAGTGGGGCACTACGGGGTTTTCCATGTCTATTGATCAATTGAATATAAGTTGCATTGTATTTAATTGGAACAAGGGCCAATATGGAATGAATTGCAACAAATATGGATCATGTGATGGTGGTTTGTTTAGTTTTTGGATGATGGGGCAATTGATTACTTTATTTTTTTGGGCAAGCAAAACAATAGTTGCTAGTTCATGTTTGTAATGTAATTTAAAGTTCTATGTGTCCTCTTTATTTAACAATGTGTGCATGTTTACAAGATTAGGACTTGTCTACATGGTGATGTAATTTCAAGACTAGATGCTTGTGATTTGACTTAAAATATATCGTGTTGCTTTCTTCCAAACATTTTTTTTCCCTTTGTGGATTATGTGTTTTTTAGTTTTTCTTGATGGCAATGTTTCATTTGGATGGAAATCTTGAACTCACCATCCTTCCAGATTCCTCTAAAGTTTTATATGTTGCTGAAAAATGCTTATGGGAATGAATAATCAATAGTTTATCACAAAACCCTAAACTGTTGACTGTGCATCAATATATTACAGACGTCCCTACATTGTAAACTCTTCAATGTTGATCACGTGACAAAACATCTTTTTTATATTCAATTTTCACATTTTTCTTTCTTTCTTGTTTTGTATATATTGCCCATTGCATAATTTGACATGTTCACTTTTCATGGTTGTGAATTGAAATCCAATTCCATAGTTTAGCATACTCTGTTGCCTTCTTCATGTTTCTGTATTATAATTCCCTTGTCACGTGTCTTGCCTCTTGTGTCTTGGTAAACAATGAAAATATGCTTGTTTCATAATTAAATGATAAAATATCACCTAAAACCTTTGAATGTCCTTTCCAATTATAGTTTTGTGCATGACATATTTTATACATGCAACCCACAAACAAACACTATTATTTTATGAAACACAACTATTTTATTCAACAATTTTAGAGTATGAAGAAGCCTAGGTTTTAGGGTTAAACCTTTTCAAACAATAAGTTCATTTGGAAAGTTTCAAAAAAAAAAGTTTATTTATGATGAATTTCATCCATGTTCATCATCCATGTCAATTTAGATTCTATCCTATGTGGAAAAAAAATCCAATAATATCATATCCACATCATCAAAAGATTCTTCTAAAAATTCTATCATGCTCACCCCCTCACGTTCACGTTCACACATTCACAAGATAGCATCGTTGAGTAGTAGGAATGATTACCCATGGATGAAAAAAATTCACATGGTTAGGATGATAGGAATCATTGTTTAGAACCAAGATGACAGTTAGCAATTGCTTATTAGACCCAAAAATGTCTTCACCCTTGAGCTACAAAAGGCAATTTGTGAAGGATGATCCGGACGTGTAATTTGCCACAGTTGTTGCAAAGTCTAGCAATATCACTAGACCTCGGGCCCTCCTCAACAACAATTCATTCCTATCAAGTCCATGACTAAATGGACCTCCTTACAAATATTGTTTATACAATAAACTATTTGAAAGCACGAATGTAATCGTTGAATGCCACTATGTAAATACAAGTGCCATGATTTGAATTCGATTATTACAACTAGATGTTATGCACAATTTCTACTAAATTGCAAGTGGGCAGGTCCGCCCACTCATCATCATTGAACTTCTACAAATCAAATAAAGGAAACATCAGCAAAATTTGAAATTCACAATGAAGATGGAGATAGAGTGTAAATGAACCTACAATTTTGAATGCATAAAAAAGAGGGGGAGTCATAAGAAGTTCACAAAAGAAATACTCACATCCAAACCATGAAACCTCCCCATTGTCTAACATGAAAATGCCAAAAACTAAGCCAATTACTAAGCTAATCATGGACACTTGCCTTATAAATAGCCCTAGATGAGAACCACCAACGACAAACTAGAGCATAGAGACTATTAGCCTCCCCAAGGGATGTTGCATTGTTGTACTAGTGCAAAGAGCCTTGTGTTGATATTGTATCTCAAGTTTGATAAGTTGTTTGGTGTGTTTATTGAGCAACTAAGGCCAATGGAGTAAACATGTGCGTTCCTTATCAACCATCATGATAGAGGGATCCCCCAAACCATAAACAATTATGATCATGTTTTAATTGGTGTGCTATTAACCATTAATCCCTTAAATTTTAGTTTTGGAAACCCATGCTTCAACATTGTCTCATTTTGTCCACATGTCCTTAAACTATATATCGCAAAGCACTATGGTCATCACTTTATAATAAGCATGATTGTACATAGAACAAGCCATAGTTGTCCAACCAACAACATGCTTCAAATGATCAAACATAATCCAAGTGTTTTACAAATCCCCCTAAGGTTACATTTGTGTAATGAGGCTCACTCCACTCCCCACACCATTTATCAACATCTTAAAAATGAACACCTTTTGTCCTAGAACTTATCTTGGGAAGCAACACCCCTAGATGAACTCATAACGACTCTTGGACTTTAATTCAAGGATCCTATCAATTTATAGCCACCCGCTAAATGATGCTTGAAAGAAGCAATGAGGTTACGAATGTTGGGAAAGCTCAATTCACAAAACTTGTCCTTGATGTGCTCTAGTTTTTTCACTATTGAAAAGCTCTAGTGTGCCATTGCTACAATCATCCAACAAATGCCTTGCCACTTGAGGTTTTGCTAGCATTCAAGGAATTTGTAGATATTTATGCATCAAACATGCAATCCACCTCCTTTGCAATCAACCTTCTAGTTTCATCCATAGACTCCCTATGCTTTCCATCCACAACAAGGTGTTTATGGACCCCTAGATGAATCACCACTCTTGAGATAGACTAAAATCTATGCCCAACATAATAGATTCATCCATTGCAATACATGACATAGAAGGGAGGAACATGATATAACTTGCAACCAAGCGAGGAAGCAGATGAAGTTAAAGCCATCTGACCTACAACTAGAATATGAATGCATTCACCACACCAAAGGATTTCATTGCAAGAACTAGAACACACAAAGTTCTCACAATCATTTTGCACACAACACAAGTGCTCCAAGCAATGAGCCTTCTAGAAGCTAAGCCCAAAATTGTTTTTTATATTTGTTGTGATTAGCTTGCACTAAGCATGGCCATTGTACTTTCTGTCCATGCCTTACATTTGGGAGGGTTGTGAACATTTGGAAAAAACAGTGACAATTTGAACAAAACATCCCCATCGAAAGTAATCAACAAGATTTGGACTTTTTGAATAGGTATCTTGTCATAATCCAAATTTCATAACTCCTTGGAAGTATGTCCTAGTAGTGCCATCGTACGGAGGCAAGAAACAAGATATTGAATACTTTCGATGGGCTAGATGGTTTTGGTGACAACGAGGCACCAAATTGAGGAATCCCTTTTAGTGATTTCATTGATGAAGGAAGGGGTGTCTAGTCGTCACCTAAAGAAGAATCAAATAGTTAAATGAAAATAGAAGATGGAAGAACATTAAAACATTAAAGGAGAATGTTGTTAACTTCATGTTCTTGCTTCACAATCTTGACTATAGAACATGTCATTCTTAACATCATGATGGTTTCTTAAGAATTATGAGTCAAACTATCGCCAACAATGTGATAATAGCCATTACCAACCACCCAATGTCTCCCTTGAGGGGAGGTCATAGGAATCTAGTACAACGAACTTATTAGAATCATATGAAACGTCCTTGGATACATGTAAAGAACTTGGTTGGAAAACAAACATAACATACAAATAATGTTCTAAGACGGAGGTCATCCCTAAATCGTCGACCATGATGGTGAGGTCCAAACGTCCAACAACATGAAATGTTGCCATATTACAATGGGCACAAAGATAGTAACAAAGGAATTGAAAGGGAGATGAAACAACACGAATGCAAACAAAATGAAGTGTAATAAAATGGAGGGCTCAAATTTGAATGGTTTAGAAGATGAAGAGGAGGAACCCCTTGGGGGGGACAATAGTAAAAAAAAGTAAAAAATATGTGAGTAAAAATATAAGGTGCAATATATTGGTTGTTAGGTTAAAAAAATGAGTTAATTACTTTTAAAATAAGGTACGTTTTATCAAATAATCAATTTAATTATAACATAAGGTATGTAAATAATATGAAACAATGGATTATAATTAATGCAAGGTGGTTTTAATATGTATATATTATAAAATTAAATAACAATAAGATGATTAAATATAGTTTGGACAATTATTTAATCCCCCCCCTAAAAATGGTTGTTTGACACATGTAGATCCCAAACTTTACTTTAAGTGTTCCCCCAAGAGGAACTCCTAGAAATATTATCCACGTAGGGAGCGGGACAAACATGAGATTGGACAAAACACAATGAGGAAGAAAATGACACATAAGAAAACTAGATAGAAGATTGGCAAAGGTTAACCTTGAATGGTAAAACTCAAACAAGATTATTATAGCCAAAGATTATGTTTATTGATGGAATTTGGTGCTAATAATTCAATTGCAACGAAGTGTTTGTATTGATACATGTATCATCAAAGACCCAACCAATAGTTTCCATAGGCTAGCCTTCATTATTTAAATTACATAAATGTAATGGATATGAGGCAACAAATCAAAAAGTGAAAGAAAATGTTGAGAGCTATTAAAAAAAGTGGACAAAAATTTGTGTTTGATTCGTTGAACATCGGCAATCGTAATATTAAGGATGTGTTTTTAAAAGTATATACGAATTAGAAAAAGAATGTACTACCACCACAAAAATGTGGGTGGCAAGACATTAAGAGAAGAAGATGATCCTAAAGCAACCAGAAATGTGGTTAACATGAACCATATTAGCTATACATATAATGTACAAAAATGTAAAAGAAAAATGGTGTAGAGGGTAATAGCTGGAAAAGAGCATAAGGTGATAGGGTAATAGGCATAGGGCAATTGTGGAGGTGAGCAGTTACATCCAAGGCCATAAGTAGAATAATAATCTAAGCAATATATGTTAGTTCAATGATTATATGCACAGTCCAAACTTTGGCGTAAACAAATTGTGTGAAAAGCTACTAGGACGAGATTTCATTGAGGATAAAGGATGTTGCAAAAAAATAATTAAAACCGCATTGTGAATGGGTTGCCAAAAAATCTAATTAATGGTTGCAAAACTAGAACTCGTTAGGCATTGGTAATGACAATAAATATTTTTCTCAAAATAAATTACATTTTTTTGGGGAAGCAATATTCAAAGCAAAATCATATCTCTACACAAGTCACAACACATATTGGACATTCTTGTTGCATTACATATAATAACAATTATGATGCACATATCACAACAAATATGAGACAAACATTTTCACAAAAATTGATTACAACCATGATGAACTATTATGAAGGTAATGATATGACAACACGTCTAGAAACATATATAACCACATGATTAACCACATATCTGGTAATTGACTCAACATAGAGATTCCACCACATATGCAATGTAATATACTAACTGCATATACAAGGTGTAACAAGTGTACAACATAGATATGGTGTATATGACATTCAAATACTTGAAGTATTATGCATATCTATTTGCTATAAATATATGTTCCATAGGCATGCACCATATGTATGTCCCACTTATGTGTATGTACCAATTATGTTCCATAAACTTGTACCATCTTTATGTGCCACATCCATGTACTTAATGTATGTGCCATTTAAATTTATGCACAATATGTTTGTTCCATAAATAGCTATGCACCATAAACATATAACTTTTGAATGTGTTATGATTTGCATGTGATATATGTGAAATTGGAACATTTTTATATTATGTGTTATATGCATATTCATCCTATATCCATTGGTATATGCACTAGGCGTAAATTTGGTACATGTTCAACACATAATAATAGAACATGTACCACTTACAAGACACATGAAATGGCAATTCTGATTGTACATATAGTTATATGCAGTTGAAATTTGACGATCAATAAATATTATATGCCTCACATAGGTGATGACCCCAACATCTTTGGGTTATGTGAAACAACTTTAAATTTGGATATTCATTTGTGATTTACATGACTCTCATACGAGATATTGATTTGAATATTCTAGTATAACAAAGACAATTATAAAATGTGAAATTAAGTATCTTACCTATATGATTCATTTGAATGGAAATTAAATACAAACAAATATGTGGAATCTATTAACTTATGATATGTTATTTAAAGAACATGAAGAATATCCGTACACATTCAAATAAAACTAGAACACATCCAGAGTGATTATGGGGTTTGGAGTGGTTAGTATATACATAATGCAACTTCACTCTTGCAACATTTGTCGAAATTAAAAAATTTCAAACACCTTGCTCACATATCATTTTGTATAATTATGGCCATTCCAGAAGTGTGGTGACAATGGAACAAATGTCTTGGAATATCATATGGATGATTAGTCATGGATTTTATTTCATGGGAAAAGGTTAAATTAGTTTTAAAAAAGGCTAACATTTGAATTTTTTTTTTGATATTATCAATCAACAATCCCATTTCTTGTGGAATGGTAACATCAAATTATTTTCATTTAGAAGAAAAACAATTCAAAACTAAATTACATGGTTAAAACCAAATCAGACATGACATAGGAAAAATTTAAGTTAAAATTTTGTTTAATTTTTTCCCCACAAATTTGAACTATAACGCCACAATTTGTAGAAATCCCATAATCTAATTCAATAGTTCCTATGGATAATAAATGCACTTAGAAGATTAACCATACATCAACTAATGCATGATATCATTGGATTAGATTGAAATAACCCACAAAATGGCATCTTTTTCATGCATAAAACAATCCACAAAAATTGGAAATTAAGAACAAAGAAAAAAAATTCTTTAAAAAACCAATTAATAAATAAAATTTATCTACAATCTCCATTGTAAAAGGTAAAAGGTACATTGGATTCAAAGTGGGAAAAGGTGCCTATAAATTGAAAGCCTATTCCATAACCAAAATAAATGACACAATGCCAAAACATGTTTTTCATGACTTCGACATTTATGATTAATGTCTTAATCTAGTCATGTAGTCACATGTCTTTAGTCATATACTTTTACTCAAATTTGTGACTACATTGCAATTGCATTATGACTACATGACTAGATTAGGACTATTTTGTAACTACATTGCAACTACATGATTAACCTACATACATTAATAACCTACCTACTATGTAGTACATACGTATGTACGTATTAGGTAGTATGTATATACATGCGTGTGTACCTATTTACTTACCTACCTACCTACCTACTACCTACTACTAATACCTATTGACCTACCTACCTACTAGATAAGTAGAATGACGTATGTACCTACTACTGGGCACCTACCTACCTAACTACATACTACTTATTATTAGGTACCTACTTACCTACCTATATATTAGATAGGTAGTATGTATATACGTACTATTATGCACCTACCTACCTACTTACCTACCTACTGGGTAGACAATACATACATACCTACCTACTATTTACCTATTATTACATTTAGGTAATTACTTACCTATTACCTACCAAGCTAGGTACCTACTAGGTTACTATGTAGGTTTTATGTTGTTAGGTATGTACCTAAATACTTAACCAAGGTAGCTAGGCTAGGCTAATTGTAAAGTAGGTTAGAAAAAATGTTTATAACAATATGGTGACAATATTTGCTATGTAAAAATCATGTGGTGTAACAATTAAGTGGGGGTTAAGGACTTCTTCCCTCAATGTGGAGGTGAGGGGTTTAAGTCCTCAAAGTTGTAACTTAGTGAACTAACCTAATTAGCTTAGCTTGCTAGCTAAATTAGCAAATGAACACAAGTTATCCCTTGGCCCTTACATTCCTAGGTAGGCTAGGGCTTAAATTCCTAACATATAGGTTGGGTTTTCAGCCTTTATACCATGTGGCAACTTAGTCACGTGTTTACATGGCATGGGTGGAAAACATATTTATTTCATATTTAATGAATTATATCCAATGGCCATAATTTATGGATATCATCAAGCATTGATAACTTGTATGATTTTATAGTCATAAAAGTCACTATCGTATATTGTTTTGTGATTGAACCATAATAACGATTATGTGTCTTAAATGACGTGTCATATTCGACTACATAATCATGTAGTCATGGATGTCTTCCATGACTAACAACCTAGTCATAAATCAAGTCACAAAAGACAGCTTTTGGTGTTGTGTGAACTTAAGGTTTTACTTGTATTCCATGTTGAATGGTTGTTAAGCATATTAATCCCAATTTAATTGATTGGAATTGTCAAATAATGTTACTAAATAGTTGTAGTGAAACTTTAGTTGTAAAGCCCATGACTTCTACTTAATGCAAGTTGTGTGAAATGTTTGTATGTCTTAAGGTTGATCACAGTGATGGAATATCACTTCTTTTCACTTTTTAGACCCTACCAATAGAAGAATTAAAAAAAACCCCAAAATCTTTCCACGTAAACAACTCATATCCAAAAAAAAAGGTTTGTTATGTCTTATAGTAGCCCCATTATAAAGATTTTACAAATTTGGATAATAACTATCTAATCTACAAAATAATAAACCATGTTACTACTAGATCCTCCAAACCCAAATTATCCAGAAATGTTTTGGATGCATTTCTTTTTGTAATAATTGGCAACATTCCAATCCTTTAAACTTGAACAACTTGAAAATGGCAAAAGCCTCACATGGGCCCATCCCATTAGAACCCCAAAACCCATGGTTAAAAATAGCATGAGGAATCTTAGGCTTTAATAGCCTTGTCAACTTGTTATCGATGTCTTGCAAATTTAACACAAGCAAAAAACATTCCCACCAAATCACAATTTTTGCACATCAAGTAGCCATGTGCTCCTTTATTTTTGTAGTGTGCATCTGATCATGACACACACAAAGTACCTTATTACTCTTGGCCATGGCTGTGTAACAAAACACCCCAAGACCTTATGGGATCAAATAGCAGGAACCTTAGTTTCAATCCTTCTACAAACGACAATGATAAGATCTCTGCTAATAAAACCAATAAGCCCCATAGGTGACACTATCTAGCAGCAAAACATTAAATCACAAAAATCTTCTTTGGAATCTAAACTTGAGATTAATGAGCACAAACAATGTTATTGTCCACTTTCACTAAACACTAATCACAACTAGCTCATACACCAGTGGTTTTGTAATTTGTCTACAAAGTAAACCATTCTTTGGTTACTTGAATATGGGCCCCTTTTTTGGTCCCTATAAAACCCATCTTTGGTTTCTTCTTGAAACTTCTAGCAAGAAATATTTAAATTAGTGACAATGGTCCAACTTATTTTTAAAAATATAAGAACCAAGTATTAGTGTGTAACCAACCTTAATTGTTAGGGGGGGGGGGAAAAACTTGCCATGCAATTTTTTGTACAATGTGGTTTTATAGTGAGTTGTTATGTGTGAGTTTATTAACATACTATTAAGAACTTTCATTTCCATATATTGGTTTGACATGCAAAAATAGCCAAGTACCACAACCTTCAATGTGCCTACAATTTGGTTTTTGTTAATTGTTCGTCCATACTCCATAGCATATCACAATCAAACAATGTACACCATACTTACTACATTAATTTTATTGGCTTTGACAAATTTGGGATTTCAACCTTCCATAAAACCCATATAATTAGGTTACATATTGTGGACCAACATATATATAATATGTAAGTGTAGGCATGTCGCCACTTTCAAAGTTTCAAGTATTGAATTTATGGTCCATATTTTGTTGGAACAATAAAAACTCTTCATTTTATAGTCCCAAAGGTTTTTTTTTTTTGCTATGAACATCCTTTTATTGAATATAGGGTACTTTAGTGTTTGGGTGGTATCCTTAATTTATTTTATGGAACCAAAGTGCATTGTTTAGTTAAGAGTCATAGTTCATGTCTTATAAATTTTTGAGAAAGAAAAAGAGAGAGGCCCTCCTCCTCCCCTAGTAACATGAGCGTAATATTTTCAAATGGGTATGGTGTACACCCACTAAGGGAATGTGTACTAAGCCCATCTTGTAAATTATTTTCTCTCTTATATGGGACAATATATAATCCAACCATGGAAAGTTCCAAGGTTTTTGCATGATACCATTGATCCTACCTACATATCCCATTAACCATGAATTGGGATCCTTTTCACTTAAGTGGTTCAAGACCCATCTTGTATACATAGGAAAGTACATAAAGGTTATTGTAAACCTCTTGTTACCTAATGAATTTATATATATTGTGGAAACATCCCTCTTGTAAAAATTAGCAATTCATGGTGTGTGTGCAATCTTCTATGGGTTGAGAGACCCCAATAGATTGCAAATTCCTTTTCTCTCTTTTATATCAATGAAAGGTTTTAAAGAAAACCTTACCTTTCATGTATAAAGGGATCCCAATGGTCAATAAATAGTTTGCAAAAAAAAAAAACTTGTGTCCTTGTTAATCGGAAACAAAAAGACATACCTTGCAATCTTTTGCATAAGGGTTCGATATTGAATCCAACCAATGGAAAGATGTTGTCTATCATATATTTGTATTATATGCAATAATCAAATTGGATCAAAATCATGATTTCGAAAAAGGCATCTTCAACATTGTTAGATACATATAAAATTGTAAAGCATTGGGAAATGCTTACCTTGTATGATTGTATAATGGGTATGTTTGAATGAAACTTGATAAATTGACAATAGGAAAAATGAAGTTATCTCCTTTTGTCGTATTTGCAAAGTCAAACTGAGTTATTATCCTGATTAATAAGGATATGCAGATTCATAAAATTGACCTCAATGCCTCCACCTAGCAAGTTGGCATCGTATTTAATGACTTGTGGCTTGATCTACATTATGTCAAGTGGATATACCTAGAAAGGTTGTCCTTTGTCCTAGGATTATATGGGTCCAAAAATAAATTTGGATCCCCCACATTAATCCAACATATGTCATCCATGTATCTTGTTGCATATTTGAATTTGCCCATAATGTTTGTTCCACGTAGTTTGGCCAATTCCACAATGAATTGACATTCATAGAAGAGGAAATATATATTACACCACAAAGGTGAACATGCAAAACCCATGGGAATTCTAAAGATTTGTCTCCAAACTCTACCCCCCAATGACACATGACAATTGGAGATTAACCAAAAATTGACCTTAATCAATCAATTAGTTGTGAATCCAACCCAACTACCATTTTTAGACATAATGGCTACCCATTTGGTATTGGTCTACTTTCCTTTTGTCCATTTCTCTAAGTCAATTTTAGCTTAGAGAAGATATTTTGACCTAGGGTGTTGTGAATGATATTGTTGAAAAACATTTTTGACAAAGAAAGATACTGCAAAAATCAGATTCTCTTTCCCTTCAATAGGTATATTTTCATGACATTGTGTAATATCTATTACAAAGACATCTTATATATTTTCAAGAAGGTTAATTGTAAAATCAACAATTGATTATACAATCCAAAACATAGATGTTTTGATATTGAAAAATCTCTAATACCCATATATTCTAATTTTGCTCCATTCCTTAAAAAGAATCATGAGTTTCATAAAGGCATAAATGACTACATGTGTCGTCAATGTAAAAATGTACCCATGGGCATTGGTGAGCCACCTATAGCTATTTTTATGGAGCTTATAAATTGGCATTATAAATGGTAAAGATGTAAACATCATTGGCATCTCAAGAAGAATTGTTTCTAACTTTATTGCAATTAAATTTGCAATATGCATCATCAAGATCCATGAACCCCCTTTAACACAAGGTATGAAATCCTTTCCTTGTAGTCTATTTTAGGCTTGTGTTTGGATATTTTTGTGCATATAATGCAAATATTGTTGGTAGCTTTGTCAATCCTAGATATAAACATTCTCTCTAGGATCCATTTGAGTTCATTTTGTAAAAACTCATTATTCCAACCCTCCTTGCCGTTATGCATAAGAAAAAATGGATTTTTCTTTAGCATTAAAAAAAATCCACCAAGTGTGTTCCCACACCCAATTGCAAGAGGTATCTAGATCCACATTGAATTTAGCTAAATTTAGCAAGCCCCAAACTTGTACCCAAGCATCCAACATTGCCGACACTACCTCTTTAGCCTTATTAAGAAAATGGAATGTGATTCAAGCGATGTATTAGATTATTTCTCAAAACATTGTTTGAGATTATATTTAAATTCATGGTTCTAACATGATGCATCCTAGAACCAGAATCCATGTGGAATTCCTCTTGTGTGAAAGGATCAAGATACTGTGAAAACCTTTTATGCGAAACACAACCGTATGCCATATTCAACAAAAATTTATTGAAACAAAAAATTTGAAAAATAATGGTAGGTTTGTAGATGTCATTTTTTACTATGTTCATATATTTCTAGCCAAAAATCAACATGCATAAGTATCTAAAACAACATACCCAAACCAAAATGTAATAATGCCTCATTACATATTTTTTGTGGTTTGATCAACTACATTGCTTTATTCACATACAACATATTGACATATCATGTTCCCTTGGTCCTTTTAGGGGGCATCAAAATGTTTTTGCCAAGTACGTCATGCTCCACCCTTTTATTTGATACATGTTCATCCTTTAACTAGTTGTATAACATTTGCAACTAAGTCTTGTTTTTGCAACTAATTTTACAACAATCAAATATCCAAATATTATTTGTCACATGTTTTAAATTAGGGTAATTTTAAAACAATGATTTTAAATAATGAAAAAATCCATGCCATCAAATTCTAATGACTTGAGATGGTGCCATTTGGCAATACCAAAATCCACCATGTGGCATTATGGAAAAATTTGGGTGAATTTGTTTTTATTATTCAAACATTGATCTTGGTCATATATTGTGACACATGGCACAATTGAAATCTACCATGTGGAATATTAATAATATTTTGGAAAAATCAAATGAATATTTATTTGAGTAGGTATAGGTAGGTAGGACATACCTAGGTACCTATCTACCTAGGTTACATACTTACTTACCTATTTATATGAGTAAGAAATTATAGTAGGTAGGTAAGTACATGGGCTAAAAAATAGCCATGTAAATATTGTTATTTCATTTTATGTTTTACTTTTAAAGTTAAGATTCTTTGGGCTCATCCCTAATGGAACATGTTTTTTATTGTGAAAACATAAGAAAAGGCACCTTTCTTATATAGTTTTCAAAATGAGATTGAAGGACAAAACATATGGGTTAAATTTTCTAGTTCCACTTTAGTTGCAAATTGAGTTGCAATTAGAAATATTTTCCCATATGTTTTGTGCTTGTTTTTTTATTTTGTAAACTATATAACTAAATAGGTAAATAAGAAAATATTTAACTAACTAATTAATTAGCCACTAACTAATTACCTACCTACCTACCCACTTACAACCTACCTATAAATACCTACCATTCTTTAATTGTTTAATTTTATAAGTAACTTTCATATTGTCTACTAACTAATCAATTAATTCATAATCATGTTTCATCAACAACATGCAATTATTTTATGAAATGAATTAACTATTTATTATTTTGTTCTAAATTATTATTAACAATAACTTTTTTTGAGACTTAATCTTTTAAATTTTAGTTATCAACTAAAAAAAAAATTTAATTTGTAATTGATTGACTATCTAGTTTAATTAATTATTAAATCATAATAAATACTGAAATTTCAATATTAACTATTAAACTATGAACTTATTTAACTGATTAATATAATTTAAAAAGATAATCAGCTTGAATTAATCATTAATAATAAATAAATAATTTAGCTCGTGAATATTTATTGATTACTATTTAATAGCTCATTAAATATTAGTTTAATATTTATTAACCTTAACTTTTATTTCAATATGATTTACATTATTAATTGAAATAATATTTAACTTTTAATCAATATTAAACCAACTAATAAATATAAATTATTAATCTTAAACTTATGAACTAAATAAAAACTCAAGTTAATTTTTCATTAATAATAACAAAAAAATAAATTTGTCAAATTTAAATTAATATTCTGATAAGCTAATTAGTTCTTAAATAAGTAATACTTATTATCTATTTACAATAATGATTGATTAGTAAATACGAATTATCAGATAATTCAATGAGTATTAATTAAATATTAATTAGATTAATAAATGAAGTATTAATCAACTTTTAATCAATTTTAAAGCCATTCCTAAATATTAAATATCAATTCTCAACTTATGAACCAAGCAGAAAATAATTTAATTAATCATTAATAATAACTACATAATTGAATTAGTGAAATTTTAATTAATACTTTTATAAGCTACATAACAATTAAATAAGTAATACTTATTATCTATTTACCGTAACTCTTGATTAGTAAATACAAGTTATCAGTTAATTAGTTGAATATTAATTAAAATATTAATTAAATTTTAATAAAGTTTGATTTGACTAATAAACATGAATTATTAATTCTGAACTTATGAATTCAGTAGGAAATAAATATAACTAATCATTAATAAAACTAAATAATTGAATATGTGAAATTTTAATTTAATATTTTTATAACCTAAATAACTATTAATTAGTTTATTAATCGTTATTGGTTAATTACCATAACTTGTGATTAGTAACTATAAATGATTAGATAATCAAATGAAAATAAATAAATAATAATTAAATTACTCAATATTTATTTATAGTTTGTAGTTTCAAATTAATAGCTTAAAATGAAAAACTTATCAAATAAATTAGTAAATATTGAAGTTTATATATTAAAATAAACATGGTATATTTGTAAACAAACTACAATATAAAATCAAGGTGAAATTAATTTTTTTGATATGTGCTTAATATAGGTTAAATATATCTAAATATGTTAAATAGGTTTTCATATATGCTTCATATACCTTGATTACCATGACACCAAAAATATGGATATATGAATGCATCCATGATTGGGTTTGTAGTCATATATGCCACTAGTGACTACATGACTACAATTTTTTTAAAATATTATATAAAATATATAGATTTTTGTATACAATATAATATAGTAATACATAGTGTTATATACTATATACTATATATATAATTTCATATCAATATTTAAGTATATTTTTCATATTTATTTTTATAAAAATAATAATTAATTTAATTTAATTTTGAATTATTTATGTATCGTATATGTATGGTTTGTATACAAATAATTTAAAAAACAGATCATACCATATCAATGTCATACATTCATTGTACATACAATCAATCAACATACCCCGACATTGACCATGATCAACATGGTTAAACTTGGTCAACGTCTTAGTATCAAGTTTTTGCCTTGGACCTATTGGAAATGGTGCAAGGCCTTTACCTACCACATTAGATGTGAAACATTGTACTCACATGTAGGATTTATCATCTTTCAATGTTTAAATGTAAAAAAACACAAAGTTTAAAATATAATTTCTTTTTCAATACTTACTCAAACGAAAACTTAAATATGGATTACTAGACTTTGAAGTATAATTTACATATGTGCACCAAATAAAAATTCAAACAACAAATTTTGAATGTGGAAAATCACTTTTGAACCTCAAATTTTTTAACATATCTGTTATGTTTCAATACGTTATAAATGTAAATAAATATGTATATATATTACGTACCATGCTATATACACATAACATTATTTTACACATATGTGTGTGTGTATATTAACATGCATTCAATATATTAGTATTATACATATTACATATTATATGTATATAGATTCAATATTTATATTTTATATACAAATATTTAATTTTCATTATATCATTTAATGTAATAAGCATATATTGAATTATATTTATATATTTATTTTCGTTATACAATTAATTAGTTAATTAAATTCGTGATGATTATAATATAATATAATGTATATATATTTAAAAACATATTTACAAATTAATTTTATTATATATATTATAATCCAACCACTTATTATAACATTATAATTGTAGATTTGGTAACAAATTTGTCTTTTTTTCTTGGAGTTCTTTGTTCAAGCATTGTTAGTTATGTTGCAATATTGTGGGTGTTAGTTTCAACAAATGTGCATGTTTCCAATGTAGCCCAATGCTCAGAATGACATGTCTACTAGTCTATAATCCTTATAAAATGTTTGCAACCTCATCTGACTTCATAATTTATTAGCATCCACAACATGACTGTAATTTTTTTGTGGCTCTCATCAAATGGAATTTTTTCCTTTTCATTTTTCACAAATGATTATTAACACAAGATATTAATAATCATCTTCAAATAGCCTTGTGTGTTAAAGGTTTTTTAGCTTTTACTATGGTTCATATGACAATAATGGGAATGGCTATATTGTTTACATTGTTTTATGTCAACCTAAATGTTGACATAGTTGGAGCTAGGAAGATGACAAAGTGTAATTACCATCCTTTAAATGGTCATATGTTCTACTACAGGCCATGAAATGCAAATTTTGGATATTGTAAATGTAGTTTAAGGGCTTCTAGGTAATTGTTTTGGAATTGATGTTTCAATTTGAAACAATTGCATTCCATCCATTTATGGAAGTATGCTATTGGGCCCAAATCAAATGTTATAACAATAGCAAACTCATGTCACTTGTTTGTTAATGAGATGAACTTGATAGTTGTGGAAGTGAATGAACGATACCTAGGGGAAATGTTATTCAACAATCCTTGTAATTATCCTACACTTGACCTATAGGTATTTGTTGCTTTTGCAATGCCACTATTTTGGGTTGGGTATCGCTTTGGAGCATCCTTTATTGCATTAATTGCATAACTTAGAGGTGACATTTATATAAAAGTAGCTAATATTTGTCCAAACATGGTAGAGAGATTGGAGAGAGATAACCTTGAAAATAATCCAATGAAACTTATTTTAATTGTTGATTTGGTAAGCCTTCAATTTACAAATTGAGGTAGTGTTGGATAGAATTAATGCACTACTATCTTTTTTTGCCATTTTCTTTAGTCATGTTTTTTATTTTGCTTTTGAAATCTTTTAAATGGGCTATAAAACTACATCTACCCACTAATGGAGATTGTGTTGTAGCCCATGGTGTGGATTTGTTTGAAAGTATTGCATTTGCAATCATTATTACCATGATTTTTAGTGGATTTGTGGTCAAATGTTGTGAGCTTGGAGGTTTGTCTTTGATCTCATTTAAGTAATTTCTTGCAAGATTGATTGTGATGGCAAATATTGTAACATGTGATTTTGGCTTTCTAGGAGAAAAAATGGATTGGATCGAATGTGATTGTGCTTTAAAATTGAGTTGGATGGGATGTTCAACATGTGCACAACATTTGTAGTCCTTTATGTTAGAGATGTTTGATTCCTAAAACATATTTTGTTTGAATAGATGCATGTAATTTCATCTTATTGACCCTTGTAATGGATTCATTTGATATAATGTCGGAATTGCATTTACCAAGAACACATGTGAAGTGGGTTGGAAGTACGTGCTTGAAAACCCAATGGTTATTTTGCATAAGGGATATTGAGTAACCTTCTTTTAGTAGTATTGGCTTTTGGGGGCTCATAAGTTTTTGAACTTGGGGACTTTTCAATAGTTGAATAACATAATTTTTCTATTGGAATTATGGAAATGAACTTTAGATGTGAAAGCATAATTACAACAAAAATAATGTTAGGTCATAGCCTGAAATCCTTTGTTGGAGGTTAATGTTCAATGGAATGAGTGTCTTTAACATAGATGAATTTAAAAGTGGGCAAAGCTTTTGTGCACTAAAAGAAAATTGGCAATTTGCGATTGGTCCTTACAACTAGTTTTTAGTTGCAAGCAACATTTACAACTAAAATCTCATTAGTTGTGTTGGACAAGTCACATACTATGACGTTAGTCGTAAATGATAATGAACTTTGGATAAAAGAAAAAATCAATGAAATACACCTTCATCCTTTAATTGGTTGTATAAGTATTGTCATTTGTGACAAATATGTAATTATTTTGATGGACAAAATGAAAACAAATGATGTGTTACCACATGTCCCATCTTTTAGTTATTAATTTAAAGTGTTTTAAATATAATTTTGAAATAGTCTAAGTTGTCCAATTTATATGTTTGGATGGTTTTAGATTGTGAATGGCAAGATCAAAATGTGCCACGTGGCATATTAATTAAAATTTCCAAAATTAATTTAAGCAGGTGGGTAGGAAGGATATACTTACTTATTTACTTAGAATAAACACCTACCTACTTACCTAGGTTAGATATCTATTTAGATAGGTATGTAGGTAAGTAGTTAGGTTGGTAGGTTGGTTAGGGAAATAGAGTAGTTAAGGGGTTGTTACATTTGGTTTTCTTAAAAACTTTTGGGTTAAGCCTTTTAAAGTGGCTCATCCCATATGGCCCATGTTTTTGAATTATAAAATGTATAGAAAAAACCTTCTTTATTTACTTTTCAAACTGATAATGGAAGATAAAGCTTATGGGATAAATTTTGGAGTTGGACATTAGTTGCAAACTATGTTCCAATTACAAAGTTTAATTGCAAGCTACTTACAATTAAAAGGCTAACTCCATATCTTGAATCTTAATTTTTATGTGAAGGGTATTTGCAAGCTAGAGTGGATCACTTTTAACCAATTTTTTGAGTCCTTAAATTTTTTTAAGTTATTAACTTGTAAAAATGTTCATCTTTTTTTTAAAAAATGACACATGACCATGTAATATCTCATAGGCTATAACGTTTGTGAAAAAAAAATAGTAATTCATTAAAATGTAATAATGAAAAACTTTACCATTTTCATTATTTTTTGGCCTATGTAAAAGTCCATAAAACTTTTATGTGACATTCAAATGATTTATGAACACCCATTAAAAATTATTAACCACAATTTTTGAGTTTTGGAGAAAAGATGAATTTTGTTCATTATAAGCTCAACATATGGTGAATCCATTTACACATCCTTTATGTACTATCACACTGTAACTAATATGTGATGAAAAGTCCCCCATCTAGTGTAGAAAATTCAACTTCAAATAATTTCAAGATTCTATCACATTAGATTATATAACAATCACATACATGAGACCTTTTTCATCAAATTTAATAACAATTGGACTTGGGACTAATTCAAATCCACGAGGGTGTTAAAAAAAAATGGACTATCACACCAAATGTGATCCACTCTAACTTGCAAATACCTTGAAAGCATAGTTAGGTGAAAATTTTAGATTGTCCCAATGCAATTGTTTTGATTGTAGATGAACTAAAATTATAAAGCCATATTGAACATCAACATTTCATTTTTTACATTATTCATGTTGCAATAGACTTTAATGATTTTCATATTACAATTTATGTATGATTTTTTTAAGAAATGGATTCATATGGAATTTTGAAATGACGATATTATGTTCATCTTGAAAAACAAATGTGGATTCAAAAAGTATGTCATGGTAGTGTCAAAATAAAAAAATATTCCACCACCAAATTAAGAATTTAAAAGTAAAACATGCATCAAAAAATTTCCAATACAAAATTATTTCATTTAAAAAAATTTAAATGTTACAATTGTCATCATTTTTTATCATTTAAAAAAAATCACATTGAAATCTCCAGGCATTCACATGAACTTTTTGATGAATCACATGTCTAAAGGTATATACATAAGGTGGCCTACTAATAGTTATTACCAAAAGCATAATGGATAGTTATAAATTTATAGCTTGATAATGATTATAATTGCAAGAATTATATATAGTATAAGATGTGGAATCTTCAAAATGTCAAAAGTGAACCTCTTAACCATGTTTTTACCTATTTAATAGAAAATACATGTCAAGGTTGTTGAATAATGGTCCACACAAGCAATTCAATTTCCAAGTCTTCATCCTCATTTCATTTCCAAACTTGTATTATTTCAGCATTCATGAAAATTTTAGTTCTTATTTCAGCTCATTTTAATGTCACAAAGAAACAAACAACTTTGACTTTTTAGATATTAAGATATTAGAAGGAATATGTAGAAATAAGTACCATGAAACCTTTACACATCCATACAAGTGCTAATCATGAACATATTCATTGTAAATTATATAATTAAGTAGGTAAATGACTAACTACTAAGTAAATAATTAACTAATAAAAAATTTGCTATTCATTAATTAATTAACTGATAAACTACCTAATTAAATTATTAACAACAAAAATGAACTAATAAATTATTTAAAGAGATCACTAATTCATCAATAAATTTATGTACATAATTATAAAATTCAAATTTCATTCAAAATATTATTATATAAACATGGAATTTTTAATTTTTAATATATTATTTATAAAATATGATCTAATTAATATAATTAAATAATAATAATAAGCATTATATATTGATATTAACTATTAAAATTATTATTATGATGAATAAAAACTGAAAAACTGAATAAATTCATATACTAAAAAATTATTATTATATCTAATAATTAGCCTACACAAAAAATATTATAATTATTCCAAATTATATTTTCATTTGGTATAGGGAATATTAAATAAATATTAAATAGCTAACAATAATAATAATCATTATCGAATTATTATTGTAACCTAAGCGTAAGGGTTTTTTTTTTTGAATTCTTCAAGTAGGTGTACTATCAAGGATCCTTAGCATTAATTGGCAATAAATGGTGATTATCATGGTGGACTAGTGGATCTTTTTTGGAATCTTGGCCAGTTTTAGCAACCTAATGGAACACATTGTCTAAATCTAGCGACTTTTAATTTATTTTTTTCAAGATATGGCGAATTTTTAAAAAGCATTCTCAAAAATCCCTTTATTGATTTGCCAACCATTTTTTTGTCGTCAAGTAATTCACCACAAAAAAAGAACCCTACCTGGGCTAACTATTTTATTATTATTCATTAATATTTTGATTATTATGACTATTTTTGAACTACTTTAATAAACATTTAAACTTAATGGTTTTTTATGTAATTAGTGTAAAATTAATTTTATTACTTAAAAAAATCAACACTTAATATAAGATTTCATTTTTAAATAATAATTATGAACTATAAATTAAATAATTATAAGTAATAAATAAAATAATTTGTAAAAATTACAGTATTTTTCCTAATTACAGTAAAATCCATATAAAACTCTAAAATCAGATTAGAAATTATAAATAAGGTGGGAAATTTCACAAAACTTTTAAGGCAACAAGCTTGAATTTAAAATCACTAGTCACCAATGTGTTTTTTCACAAAATTTTGAAACAAAAAAAAAATCCCATAAACCTAGAAAAATTCCCAAATAAACTGGGGCTCAAAATGTTTATTAAATGCCCTATAAAATGCCCTAATTTGAGTACAATTAGCATTAGATATGGAAAATTCCCCATAAAGTTTAGAACGCAAACTTGAAAATAAAAAACTCGAATCACCATTTGACTAGATTTATAAACTCTAGAGATTAGATTAATATGGATGCAACTAATTATGTTTGTCACTTGCTGATTAACATTGATTTCCTTGTGTTGGGACCATTTGAAATAAAATGGGTTGCTATTGCTTGTTTGATGTGTATGCAACCTCCAACACACAACAACACAATCCACACATTAGAACAATGATTGATGATGCCCCCCAAACTTCAAATTATTTCCGTGCCACCCTATAAATAACTTATGTCCAACTAGGGTGAAAAGGTTTACATATGTGGATACAACAACATTTGTCTCTAAAAAATTATTGCAGATACTTGGATATAGTGAACAAGCATATTAGTCAAATGCTTGACACCCCAGTACTTGATAGGCAGTGGGATGCACATGGCAACAACACTATTCTTTGTTCCCTAATTGCAGCCGATATGATAGAAAATTGCAACCCATCAACACAATACTGAACAAACCCACTACTAAATGCTGTGAATTTCAGAAGGATATAAAAGTCATACCTTGATGATAGTGTAGAGATGTGCTTCCACCTTCTCCTTCTTCTTCTTTACCTTCACCTTGTTCCTTTCTTATTTGTGAAAACCTCACATATGTGTTTAGTTAGTAAAGGTCAATATCCAAGTGCAAACATGTATATACTCTAAGTAATTATATTGCCTATCTTACCACTAGAACAAGATTCTTGAAATGGGTTTATAACTTAGCATTCTTGAAGTAAAATTTAAAAAGTAAAAGCTTCAGTTCATCTCTCTTTCTCTTTCCCTTAATAACTTCACACTTGCACACATAGTTATGACATTCTTCATTTTGCACATTAAAATTCTTTAAAATTCTTCGTTTAGCACCTTGTCATAACATTCTTTACCCGCGAATGTTTACCAAATTACACTGATTGATCTATAAATTTTTTAAAAATTCTTTAAAATTCTTGCTTCTTTGGGCTTCCATAACATTTTCGCACCAAGAATGTCATAACTATGCTTGCACATGAGCTAAAAGTGTTGGCAACAGGATTGACTGGTAAGAAGGACAAGAAACTCCATTCAATAAGAACTATAAATGGTGATGGTGATTGCCCAAAGCTAATTTTATAAAAAAGTGTTGTGACTAATACATGTGTGTCATTGAACTGTTCACAATTTAATGATAGAACTCAAAAGGTACTGAAAAGTTTGGTACTTGAGTTGTAGGTGTAGCAAAAAACCTTATCCCCTAGCTGTCCATCTGCAGAAAGGAGCTATCCATATGCCCTAGTCTATGAATATTTCCAATTCTTGGAACCCCTATCTTATATCTCTCAAAGTCTAAAAGTGCCTGCAATGTCAGAATTTCACAAAAAATCATACACAAGTTAACAAATTTATAAAACCTGAATCAAAAAATACAACATCCATTTGTTTTCTTCCTATGATAATTTTAAAAAGGGTAGCACAAACAATGATAAGGGATGTGGGAATGATTATACCTTTTCACAAAAGCCACGAAATGACCATGAAATTGTTATACATGTCTTGGAAGAAAATTCATCCAAAACAATCAGCCTATTTATACAAAAAAACTTTGACTGTGTTGATAGATTTGGAGATGGAAGGGGGTGAACAAAAAATTAATACTCATTTGCTACAAGAAAAAAAAGGATATTCATCAAATGCAGGTGAGCATTTCTCTCTGTGTTTGTAACCCATTATTGAATGGCTCTCTTTTTCGAAGCAATATAAATAAACGAGGAACAAAGGTTTCAAGTGTCAACACCAAAATTGTGAAACAATGCCATGGAAGACCATTTCTAATTCTTTCATTTCCACAAAAGGAGTTCCCTCCATATAGGTGTCCCCCTTATTGACCTCAACACTGTTCCGCTATGGAGACACACCTGGCTCATATGCCTTCAGTGCTTGTGTTATCACCTCCATTTACCACCACTTGATCTACATTGGCAATAGTAGTATTGTTAATTGCCTCTAACAAAAGTCCAAGCTGTTAAGAGTTGTTCTTTCCAACCCCAATGAGTTGTTGTGTAATTCCCATGCCTTCCTCTACCATCACCTCTTATGCCTTTCCACCTTTCATGTGGGTTTTTCTTTCCAAACAAAAATCCAAAACAACATTTACAGAAGAAGATAACCTTGATGCTACACCATCTTCTCTAACCCTTCAGGACTTCCATTGTATAGCTACTAGCTATTACTAAACCAACATTGCTATTTGACTGCCGTTAGCCACACTTGTTTCACCAAATCATGCTTGTCAACAAATAGATTGCATTTCTTCGTCATTGGGAATACGATCAAACACAAAAACCTTCATTATTGATTGCAGAAAAGAAGACACTACGTGTAAGAAAACCATGAAACGTTGATGTGGTAAAAATTTTACTGCAATACCTTCAAAGGAAATGCCTACACCCACCACACACTTTGTGATATAATGGGTAACATAAAAGAGTGGACCAACCTTCTCTTTAACAAGTTTAGCATATTGGCTGCTATTTTTTGTGGTGGTCAACAAAGGGTGAACATCATCAAACATAAGAAACATACATGTTTCCATCTCCTAGATCAACATCCTACTAGTATGTGAAATCACTTGAATTTGAATTAATGAATTACATTTCTACTCTACAAAACATATAAAGCCCCAATGCAACAACAAAAATCTTCCTAGAAAAACACCAAGAGAAGTAACTTGAATTGAAAGTTCAAGAATTGCAACCTTAGCACACACATCTCTTCTTGGAACATGGACATAAATCCTTTATTTGAAACAACAAGAAGTCAAATCCCACCTGGTGTTCTCTAGGAAAATTGTTGAAAGCTTCTGATGGAACGCTGGAAATCAAAACTTGCAAAGCTCAAACCACAAATAAATAGGTGAACTTGTAGTACACCAAAATTTGCTAAGTTGGTCAATTTGCTAAGTTGCCCAGTCAGTGTAAACTAGAAATAACACCTCAATTTGACCCAAAATGTGTTAGTGAAGAGCTTCTACAAAAAAAAAATCTACATACATATACATTATTGATCTTAATTGTCTCCAAGTTAAATCCCCCCTAAACGTGCCCTCTTCTACCATCAACTTAGTGCTTCAAGTGGTAGAGATTCATGGTCATCTTACAACTGGTTGCCAACTGTCTCGAAAGGTTGACCCCTATAAACATCAAATGTGTCAGCATTCTTCAAGTGATCTTCACTAAGAGATACATTTCTAGCAAAAACCACACTCAACACAAATGCATGATTGTTTGTTTCCGCCAAAAGCTTTGTATGCTAAGGTGAAAGCTACTGCACTACTTGCTCCACAACTCTTACACATGTTTCTGAGCAAATCATGTAGTAGTCATTCATTATGCTCTAAACCTCCTTGTATAGCTAGGACATCTTGAAAATATAAAAAAGAAAAATCTTCAAACATTGATATTACTACATTTTACACCCCAACTTGGCAACGATAGAGAGGTAAGAAACAAATGTAGACTCCATCCACTAACGAATTAAAAACAACAATGGATTACACCTACCACCAATCAGGGCATTAGGCTAGATTCAATGCCTTAGTCCACATTTATGACTTGGACTGGGCTTATACTACATGGCCAGTTTACCTAACTCTAACACCATGCATTTCCAATCAAAATTGCCACCATCTCCATTGAAATTTTAAAATTACCAACTCAATTGTTATATAGGGTTCTTACATTGTAACAATTATAGGTGTGGCATTAGAATATGTCAACTACAAATGAGTGTCATTGATTATTACCTAGGGAGCTTTTGTACATACCTGAGGAACCACTAATCATAGCATTAAGGCTCAATGCTTGCAGTTCACCTTGCCAACAAGATCTCGATTTGTACTTGGTATCAACCAAAATAAATGGTTATAACATGTAACCATTTATAGTCAAGGTGTCTCTATCTCAATTGACTGCAAAAATCTTGTTTAGATTGTTCTTCAAGGTACATACGTGCAAATATAATAACTCTTGGTTAAGCATAATTAACTGCAACCTGCAAAAATCGTGTAGCCCATATGCACTATTCTGGAACCACCAATCATGGCATTAGGCTAACTTGAATGTGTGCAGTTCGCCTTTACAACTAGGTCTAGGCTTATACTATAGGACAAGTTACCTAATTTTATCATGTAGGTATTTCCAATAAAAAATGTCTCCATCTCCACTGAAACTTGAAAATACCAACTCAATTGTTGTTTAGGATACTGAAACCATACCAATTCTAGTTGTGGCATAAGAAGATGCCAACTGCAAATGAGTGCCATGGATTATTGCATAAGCAACCTCTATACATACTTGGGCAAACACTAATCAAAGCATTAGGGTTCAATGCTTGCAGTTCACCTTGCCAACTGGATTGGGATTTAACCTTGGTATCAAGCAAAGTGCATGGCTCTAGCATGCAAGCATTTCCAGTCCAAGCTAGTTCCATCCCAATTAATTGTAAAAATCTAGTTTGGATTGTTCTTCAAGGGACCTGCGCACAGATATAACAAGTCTTCGTTAGGCATAATCACATCCAGTATGCTAATTGCCTAATAGCTCGTGCGCATAGTCGTGAAACCACCAATCAAGGCATTAGGCTAGGTTCAATGCCTGCAATTGACCTTTACAACTAGGGCTAGGCTTATACTAAATGACTAGTAGACCTAATTTTAGCATCCAAGCATTTCCAATTAGAGTTGATTCCATCTCCATTTAAACTTTTAAAAATACCATCTCAGTTGTTGCATAAGGTACCTATCTCATATAACAATTTATGTGCATATGTATAGATCCACCAATCATGGTAATAGGTTGTAATGCCTATGGTCCACATTTTCAATTGTATTTGGATTTATACGAGAAAAAACCAGCTCGATGATTTTAGCATGTAAGCATTTATAGGCAAAATTGTCTTTATTTCAATAGAATGTAAAAAACTCACAAGACTTGTTGTACATGATACCTATGTCATACCAAATCTACATTAAGGTTAACTATATGTGCTCTGCAAAGTAGTTGCATGAACTACACATGATTTGTGTGCATAGCCAATAAGATTTTGCTCGCTGATTTCCCTTTGGATCTCCATTGTGATTGTTGATTGCTCCTTTCAAATACCACCCGCAAGTCAAAATTAACTTTTCCATGCTTGCCAATTATTGTTATTTTTGTGGACTAATTCCTAGCTCTCTTCAATCCACATTTGGGGACCTGTCATGAATCTCCCTTAACTAGATTATAAAATTTGCAAATTTAGAAGGTCGCTTCCCTTCTTTTTACATCATGGCACATTTGAAAAAAATCTAGTGAGTTTAAACTGCATAATAATCGGTGCAAAACATGGTGCTAAATTCTCCCTAATCACTACCCAAATAGTTCTTGCAAAAACTCCCTTGGCCATAAGACTATTTTCCACATCATCCACTAAATTTCAAAGATTTGGGATAATCCCAGCAGTTCCATTAAGCCTAATAATGCGATAATGATCATCAAAGCAGGCAAAAATGGTGGTTAACTGGTTGTGGTGTGGATTATATAGGCTGGAAGCTTTTAATGAGAAATGGGAGGGTATGGTGCAGTGGGTAAAAGTGGCAGAGAAGGAGAAGGATACTCTTGAGGTAAGTAAAATGCTTCAAACTTGCAACATCTTTGTTGAAGATGATTTGATATTTTAATTGTCAAAAGCTTGAAAGCATCTAGGGAGTAGCCTTGAGTGTCCTCCTCCAAACTTTAGTTTTTATTACTTAGAGCTGATGCACAAGGACTTGGAATGTTGGCCACCTCCTATCACCATGCAAAAATTTTGAACAAATATTGGACACCCCAGATAACATGGTAGTGTAATTGTGGACACAAAAACAAAATTCACTAAAGTGTTATGCAAGTTTTTCAGCAAGTTAGGGATTTGTGCACTATAACAAGATTTAGGGAATTAGGAATAAGAAAATACAAGCTTGCACAATATTGCTTGGAAGCATAGTTAGGATAAAGTGAAAGGACACTTGAGAGAGGTTTGTAGATTGAGACATTTAGCTTACATCTTTGTCATGTTTGTCAAAATTCATGCAAATACGTGCAAACACATTCCATGGACTATATGGAGGTTTTGTCATGATGATTTTGATGGATCTTTGTTTCAAATGTGCTTAGAGTGTCAATATGAAGTTAAGAATTAGACGCTCAAGGAAACAAAGGTCTTAAATTGGTGGAATATTACAATAAAGCTTGCTCTAGAGGAGACAAATAGGGATGGGCAGAAACTCAAAGAAAAGGTTGTAGAACTGGAAAGCACCCTGACTATGGAACGGTATATGTTTGGGAATACTCATTCTTAGACCTTATCTTTTCTAGTTTATCTTTTGTTGGGTTTGGTGTTGTCCTTTTTGTCCTAATAGGGAGTATTTTAGGAATGTGAAATAGCCCTAATGTATGGTGATCAAACCATGTTGATTTTCTCAAAGTTTCTTAAGCTTCTGGACAAATGCTAGACAAAAATAGAAGTTCCTGATACTTGCTCCTAATTATTCTAGAAGGCCCTTAATTAGGGTGTTTGAAAATCTAACAGTAAAAAAAGTGCAACCCATTTAGTGGAAATCATAAAGTTGGAAAAGACATTTTAGATAGAAAGACCAAACATCATGAGGTCAGTTGGCATAAAAGTAATTTTTAATGTGGGTGCTATTTTACAACTAGTATAATATGCATTGGGCCTAAATAGTGCACTTTAGCTTTAACATGTATGAAAAAAGGCAACTATTGAGAACAAGCATCACTGTAAATCCATGCACTTTCATTTTATTGAAATTATATTGAGTTGCTTCAAATGCAGGTAATAAAATGAGAGCTAAAGAGTTCTTTAGATCAATTCCAAGGCTATGAATGCAAAGACTTGAAATCCCAAAAGGATGTAAAGCACCTGAAGCAAAAGCTCAAGAAGGCGGAGGAAAATATTACAAAGGTTATTTCCTTCTTACATCCATGTGAAATGTAGCAATTTCTGTTTGGATGAATCTTCATCAATTCTAGTGCCATCTCAATCCAAGTATATGTCGTGTTGAGATAAAAATACTGCAAAGATTTAGGAAGTGGAAAAGGAAATTGTCAAGCCCATAAAGAAACTTAGGGAGGAAGAGAAAGTGCTTGAAGCAATACAAGAGAACTGCAAAGGTGTAGACCTGCTAAACTTATTTTCCCTAGCTAAATCTAGCTTCTTATTTCATGTGAAGTTGAACATTGGATTCTCTACCTTGTGTTCAATTTTTGTTGTTGTGAATGGTAGATTCTTAAACACTAGACTAATTCCATGTGAAGTCATTAAGCAAAGCACATTGTTTCCAATTGAGATTTTCAAGTTCCATGAACATGCAATAATGTGCATTGAGTTCGAGCCTTGGGAAAAGCACACCATTGACTGTCAAGGGAAGATTAATGTTGCCAAATCAAAGAGCAAGATGTTCAAAGGAAAGGTTGGCCCTATCTTCATTGTTCACATGCCTACCATTATGTTTTTGGAATTATCAGCTTTCTGAGACTCTTATATTGGGATAGTTGGTGAGTAGGAGTATTGTGATAGTGTTATTCAATAATATGCATAAAACAAGCCAAAAAAAAAGATCTTGCAATCAAATATGGGTACAAGGATCTTCTTGAAGTCAATCTTGACATCATTTGTTAGGTCTCATGGACAAGGGGAAAAATCATTTTTTCATAATTTTGTTGCAATACCATATTGTAACATTGCTATAGTATGTAAAAAATGTTCTTCAAACATTACTTTATAGTTTTCCTATGCATAATGTACATCTACCAACTTGCTGCTAAGTTGACTCGAAAGAAACACAAATGGGTGTATTGTGATGATCACATAGATTGTGTTTTTTCTCACCTAGCAAGACAACTATATGATACCTTTAGCCCCAGTGTTTTGGGTTCTTTCCAATGTGCAAAACTAATGTCGTTAGTTCTGGCGAAAGCAAGGGGTGCAGTGGACATAGTGAGTGTTGGGCCTATAACTATTGTTAAGGAAAAAAACATTATGAAGGGGAGGAGAAAAAAGGTAAGGAATTTTGGCCAGTTTTGTTTGAGAACATCTCTGCACAAACAATCTATTTTTAAACCATTGCATGTGTACTCTCACTCATCCCATTAGTTATCATATTGAATATTATGTTGTAACAACATGGCCAAGCTCCACTCAATGGTTATAGAACTGAGTTAGTTTTGTAATTGGTCCTTGACTGGCTAGTTATATGATGCATCTTGTGACATAATTAACAGCATGGTGATTCAATATTTAGGTTTAAAAATTGAGTAAAATTCTAAAAATTTCTATGCCTGGATAAAGAAGTTTGACCTTGCTATTTTTTCTTAATAATGAGAATGAATTTTTCTCAATTCTTATGAAAAATATCTGTCCAATGTCTAGAGTAAGAATGCTAGTACTAACTACAAAGCTACAATACATTCCTGATTGTCATTTAGAATAGTTAATGGTTGTTTAAAACCCTATCATTGGAAAACTGACCTAGACCCCAATAGGTGATGTAATCTCATTGAGTCACTAATAACATGTGGTGATGACTCTTGATGCATGTTTGTGCGAACTACAACAAATTCCAAGTGGACAACCTAGTGTTGGAACCAGGAAGCTAGAAGCATGATTGTTTTGTGCACAAAAGTTGTTTGTAGTTGGGCAACTTGGGGTGTGATGTGTTGTAGGACTTGACCCATAAACACATCAAAGCTTGTGGACCTGCAATAGAGGTGCTCTCATCATGACATGGTATCACAACTTTATAACAACCATCAGACTAGGTAGTCCCAAAGCTTGAAGTGTGTTTAATGATGGGTGTGATTTGGCATGGCAGGTTTGTCATGTATAATGGGTTATATTCTTGATCCTATGGCATAATTTGTACTTGTATTTAGCTAACACCATCATGGGGTTGCACGTAGTGACACATGTTATGATGGAACACACACTATGATGGGACACCCAGGAGGAGTAGCCCTACTACATATAAATCTAATCATTGGGTGGGCTGACTATTTACTTCCCATAGATTTGTACTAAGCAAATTCTTTCAATGTTGGGCCCAAACATGTGATTTGTGGCAATCTACACAAGAATGGACAATGGCAGCAGACCCTAGTTGGTTTGTCTGATGTTAAGCAGCAGGAATGTTGTTTGGAGTATTGTTGATCATGGCAAGAATGGTGCAGATCGAAGAGCATTTGGAGGCAATAAGAGGACCCATGAGGGGTGGATGTGGTTGTAATTGAATGTAACAGTCTAGGCACTACCAGGTTTTGAATATACTTACTTACATTAGAAGATGTGGGCTAAAATAGGTTGTTGCACTAGGGACCTTGCAGGTAGAAAGGTGAACTCAATATTACTTATGTTAAATTTTTCCCCAGTAAACCCATGTGGGCTATTCAAATGCTTGGAATAGTTCACGTGTAATCAGATTGATGAGCGCAAGAACTTGTAACCCATTGCCATAGTAATAATTTCTAGCTTGGTTTGGGTGGGAGGCCAAGCAAATTGGCATGTCAAGCCTAAACTACCAAATTCTTATGTAATTTTACCTTGGGTGCTTAATTTTTTGGGATTGTAGGCAATTTATAAATGCTCCTAGCATTGGGTTTCAAAACTCAATAAGTATATACTGTGTTTATTATAAATATTAGGCAAAGCCATAAACATTTAGGATCTACTATGTGCAACATGAAATTGGACGACATAGAAAATCATGCATTATCTGTAAATAAATGCATTATTTAAAACTAAAATCTAAAAACTAGTCGCGATGTTTCCATGTGTCATAATCCAACGATGGATCGCTCATTGCACAAGATTGGGCAATTCCATATCAACAATAGACACGTGGCAACTTGCAACTTAAACTTTACATGCCACGTGTCTGAATCGAAATGGTCATAATGGAGGGTTCACGTTATTTCAATAATTAGAAAATTTGTAAATAATATTGTCTATTATCTTGCCACGTGTTGCAATTTGGTTAGCCGAACCTCATGCTAGATCACACACAAGATGAAAATATGGAGGACCCACAAATCTCCATGTGGCGTCCATCCATTGCTTGCTAGGATGCCACATGTCATAATCGTCACGAGTAAAATCAAACGGTTTGTATATATTGTAATTATTTAGTAATATAGTAAATACCATATTAAAAGCCACGTGTCATAATCCTAGTGCTTGAATCAAACAAGTAGTATTATTAGATGTCATGAAAATTTTCTAAATCAAATATCTAATATACCATGTGGTGTTTGGGCATCAGTGGAAAATAATAACCAATATGATTATTGAATACTTGCACCACATACATATACTCATATTTTGTCATGAACTGGTATTTGTACGCTGAACAATTTCCATCCAACCCCGTTGTCGCCTTCGACTAAGGATGACTACAACTTGTCCAATGCGACTACACAACTTTTAGTTGTAGATGTCGCCTACAACTAGAAAATAGTCATAGGGACAAGTTGAAAAAGTCTATTTTTCTTCTAGTGATATGCATTGAATTATGCTATTGGAGCCATGTTAGCTCAAAACCCTGACAATACCATTGATAAACCAATTTATTATGCCAACCAACTAATGACTAAAATTGAGAAGAATTACTCAACCACAGAGAAGGAAACCCTTTCAATGATTTATGCTATAAAGAAATTCCATCATTATCTCTTGGGAAATAACTTCACATTGATTGTAGACCATCAAGCCTTGATCTACTTAGTCAATAAACCAACTATAACCAGATGAATAAAACGATGGCTATTATTATTGCAAGAATTTAATTTCAAAATAATCTATAAACTAGGAAAGGTGCATGTTGTACCAGACTAGTTATTGCATGCTGGAAATGGTGAACTTGTTGTTGGTGTGGAGGATCAATTATTTGATGTTGTTCTTTTTTTATTGATTTTCGATTGGTATACACCAATTAAAGAATATTTATGCAAGGGATATTTTAGAGATGATGTCCCTTAGGAGGAGTGGAAACATTTCACCATATACATTTTATGGAGAAAAATTATACAAATTAGGACCAAATGGCATTCGTTGGTAATGTGTCACCTACTAAAACAAATACTATCATTACCGAACTTCATGATGGGCCAATTGGACATTATGGTATAAAAAATACTATTAAAAAGATATTTATAGCAACTTACTAGTGGTTGACAATTCAACGGGACGTGGCAGAATCATTCCAGTTTTGCAACATATGTCAACAACTAACACCTATGTATAAAAGTGGCAAGGGTCCACTACAACCAGTTCTTGCTTTTGAACCATTTATAAACTAGGGCTTGGATTACATGGGTCCAATCAAACCTCCAGCATGTTATACTGTAAACTAATATATTATAGTTGTTATCGATTACACAACAGACTAGGTAGAAGTGAAGTCATTATGAGATAATACAGCTAAAAACACTACGAAGTTTCTATATGAAAACATTATTACATGATTTAGTGTCCTACCCACTTAGTTAATGATCAAAGGAACCATTTCATAAACAACTCCATTGAGTTATTGGTGTAACAATTTATGATTACACATCATAAGTCCACCACTTATTATCCTCAAAGAAATGGTTAGGCAGAATCAATCAATAAAACGTTAAAGTAAATATTAACAAAGTTGGTAAATGCTAACCAAAATGATTGGGATGTAATTGTACCTATTGCATTATGGGTCTACCAAACTGCATATAAAGTGTCCACACAACATACACCATACGAACTAATATATGGGTTGATGCCATTCTTACCTACTGAATTCATAGTCCCAACCAATTGAACATTTGCTGAGAAGGATGGAAGTCGAATGAATGCATTATTAGTTTGAATGGAAGATTTAGTTTTTTTTTATGAAAAAAGAATTATAGTAGGAGAAAACATTGATTACATTCAAATACTAAGAAAGCATAAGAGGAATGATGAAAAACAATTAAAGAAATTTGAAGATGGAGATTTGGTGTTATGGCTTCTAAAGGATCCAAAATTTAAGGAAGGGAATTTCTTTTTCCATGGACTAGCCCATTTCAAATAAAAAAGGCTTTCAGTAACAATATTGTCCAATTAAGCACATTAAGTAATGAAGATATAACATTGGTGAATGTCAATAAATTAAAAGCTTATCGAAATCCAATCATTACGGTTGTCACAATCACAATAATCATGCAAGATGAAAATAGAATCTTGTTGAATGGTATACCAAGAAGAATAATTGGCGAAAGGACGTAGATTTATGAACGTTTCAAGTTAAATGAACAAAAAGGTGAAGCAAAACACAATAAGAATTACGATGGTGAAATTATTACATCCTTACCTAAAAAGTGGATTAGGGATCATGAACACCAAAAATGTGTCACAACCACTCATCATGACATGACAATCAAACTAATTTCTAGGATAGGAATTCCACCTCATAAACCTTTATGGTTGCAAGTGTTGTACCTAATTCATCAAGAAAAAAACTTCTTACGAAATTTGCAGCAACGGTTCCGACGTCATGGGAAATTGTTACTTAAGGAAAAGAATTATTTGAATGACTAGAATGAATGTGTCATAGAAGCCAAATTGGATGATCTTTAGGCCAATTATTTTGCAAAGCAAAAGAAAGATCAAATGGAAGAGCAAGGAATTTCTATAGTAGCGAGAGGGAAAGAAGGAAGGGAAAGTGGTGCAAGGAGTGGAAGAGAGTAACTAGTGTATACCCTGTCTTCAGAAAAACTTTGGTTGACTTTTGATACAAAGTTAGAGTGGCAAATGCCTAGCAATTCAAATTTGGAGTATAACATTTCTTTCTCCCACCTCATCTCATTATTATAGATGTTGGGAGAAGGTGAAATGTATAGAAAAGACCTTGCAGCCTATAAAATTTTGAGTGTTTACTAATGTAGAGAAAGAGTACATCAACAAAAAATTGGAACATAGGTTTTTTAGGGTCATTGGCATGCAAAGTGAAATGAAACGCTTAAAAAAATAACAATAGAAGAAGAAACAAAAATTGAAAAGTTGATCCGTCATTTAAAATTGGATTTAAAAATTAAAAAAATGATCAAACAACTATTATGCCCACCCACTGTGACAACAATATTTGTGTTGTGGAATAAAGAATTCAACTATTACAAGAAATAACGTTTGGACACAACAATGGGAAAGCACAAACTCGAAGTTGCGTTGTCTTTTGGAGCAAAAAGGATGAAATCCAAAACAAAGGACACAAACATGGAGATCCATCCTACGATGCTGGATCAAATTCATTTCTCAGTGTGCATGTACATCACAATGCATGTAGCCAAAAAGGAGGAGCACACTTGAATGATCGAAGCCAAGCTCAACGATTTTCGTCGACTTGACTATAACACAATTAGCCTCCATGCTATCAAGGAGATTATATGCGGCTTCTGGGTTCACAATGCGACAAACATCTTGCGAGGTAAGCAAATTTCTTAAAAATTACTTGACATTAATCGTATTTTCAAATTACCAACAAAGGGGATTGTAGTACCTGCACGAAAAACGTACAATGAAAAATGGTCGAAATACTTTGAGGGAGGAAAAGAAAAACATTACAAGCAAGATTCAAGGTATATTTTTGTGAAGGTGTGCACTTTTGGGATGTAGATGCGACTCACGACATTAACAAAGGTTGCAACATTTTCAGTAAGGTAATCATTATGTCTCAGGAACCTTATTATCTGCAATCAGTGCAATTGATAGAAGGATGGTTAATTGGGCCAAATGGTTCAAGGTACGATTGTATAAAGAGACGATTGCAATCCAAATTAAGGTAATAAAGGTATGAAAGGTAGGGAATAACTTGATTGAACTTGCCCTGACTCTTGTGGCAAAACATTATGGTACATTATAATACACAGAGGAAGATGAAGAGGAACCAATCGCAACACCCAAAGAAGACAAATAAGAGGATGTTTCAAGTCCCTTCAATTCCATCCATATGTGTTAATTTGGTTGCAACATCTTCACAAAAGGGAATTTTACATGTGGAAGGGGAGCAAGTACATGAGCAAGCATATATGTTGACAGAAACAGTGTAGGAAGGAGGTCCTTTTCACAATGAGATACAAGAGATGAAGAGGTGCAAAAGATGATTACATTTCAACCAAATTCCTAAGATCAACAATTCATTGACATATTGTTGGATAGTTCCATGGTGGATGAATCTCATGGGGAGACTATCATAAAGGCAAATGACTTCAAAACTAAAAACGTTCAACTAGATTTGGCAAAAGACAAAAATGAATCTTAGTCAAATTCGGAAGCAATCCTTGCGACCCAACTAGTGTCGATAGGTACATCCATCGATAGACAGGTAGATGAAGAAGTCCAACCGAATTTGGTAGGAATGTTTGTCAAATATGGAACATTAGGGTTTATTCATGAAGTTGGACTAGACACTACCTAGATAGGTGATGTTGGAGATGACTTTATCCTTATACTTGATTATTACCAAGAAGGAAAAGGAGTTGAGTATTCATTAGAGCATGAAGATTCCATGGAAGTTCATATAGTAAAACTAGTGCATGCATTGGCCACAAAAACGAAAGACGTGAAACAATCTTATGGGAAAAGAATTTAGTAACTTTCTTTGGAGTTGGAGCATCTACAAGGCATAATATTTTATGAGCAAGAGCGTGCTGAACATCGGATTTATCCCCTAGAGTTTGAAACCCACAAGCAGGAATGGAAGAAAAAATAATGTTGGGCTTGTGTTTGCTCAGAAACCAGTTGGATAAAAAACTCCATGATACTCAACAAAAGTTGGAAAAGACTCAAGAGGAGGAGAAGGAAGCAAAGGAGACTCTGAAGGTTATATAGCAGAACTTCACAATTATGGATGGTGCATTCACCCGAGTGGTGGAGGAGATGAAAAATGTAGCAATTCGTCACGAAGAAACATTAACCACAACATTGGTTAGGCATAAAGAAGAGATGTAGTTGGTCACCGAGTGCTTGAAGAAGGTTGAACATAAATTCCTTGAGATGCAAACAGAGAAGGAGACTTAGCATGCCAAGTGCCTAAGCTTTGAGTTGGAGGTACAAATGTTCAAAGAATAAAAGTAGAGCATTACACGAGCCAGTGAAACACGTGAAAGAACTTTGTTGGAAAAGGTACAAGGTTTGGAGGAACATGTTCAACTTGCTAATGCCAAAGATATGGAAGTAGTTGCACAAAGGGAAGCAAAAGTTAAACAAGATGTAGAAACAACAAAATGGAAGGCATTAGCATTGGAGTAGTTGGTTAAGGTGGTACTGCTCAATCAACTTTTGGAAAATCAAGGTGATGAACTCTCTATAGTCCTTATTGAAGCCTAACTATTAATGGTGCAATTGTATTACCATAAGGAGCAAAACATGGTAATGCAGTTCAATCTAATACATGTGAACTTAAGGGAGTGAAAAAAATTTGAAAGCACAAAGTTAGAAGAAGAGGAGGAAGATATGGGAAGAACCCCCATAGCATCGTGAGCTACCATTTTTAGAATAGATCACTTAATAAGACATCTTTGTAAAAACCCAAGGAGTCTAACGCCACGTGAATTCCAATAATGTTTCCCCCATCCATTAGTTGCTAGAAAGGACAAGGCCTGTCATAAGTTTATGGTTGGAACGATGCTAGGGAAGAGTTCTACATTAGAGGCCAACTCTAATGACGATATTGATGACTTCCTAATTATAGCTGACATCTTTTGATCTTGGACAATAACTTCGCGCAAGGAATAGATTTACTTAGAATGTTGGTGACCTTGTGTGCACATTAAGGTCCTAAGGGGGGGATGATGTTAGGAATATAACATTTACTGAATTGTGAATAAGGAGTAATTAAAGAAGTTTGTGTAAGGACCCTAATGCAACAAAACAATCTGTCTGCCAAATTAAGTTATAGCTAATCTAAGTTAAACATTTTACCAAGGGTTGGTAAGGTTATATTTGGTAAACCTAACAAGTTCAACTATCAACACACTTACCAACTGAACCCATTGGCCTATTGGAATGACGTAGGTTTAGTTATCTAAAGGTTTGAGGAAATAGGGAGGAGGATGGAGATATTAAGAAGGCTAGGGAATAGTTGTTACCAATTAGCCTAAAACAAATGATACTTATGTACTCAAACCTGGTAATACACACACACAAATTTTATGACCATGAGATGTTTTTTTATATGAATGTTTCATCTTCCACATTGCTTGCTTGTAGTAATTGCAGCTTGTAATATGTTTTAACTACTTGGGTACATGGTACTGCATGTAGGTGGTAGACAAAAACCCAATAGTGATGAATACCCAAGTCACATAAAAAACATCACTAACATGTTATGAAACTTTAAAAATAATAATCTAGTTATGTTCCATAACCTTTTTTAACAATCTCATTTGAATCATAATCATCAACTTTGAACACCTCACATATTTACATTAAGAGAAAATGTTGTGCCAAACTTTGGGTGTTTTTTTGCTTACAAAATGATGCGTGTTGCAATTTTCGAAACTTGTGTGCACATAGGATTTTTGATTTTGTTGGCATTTTTTCACTAAAAAATGGCCTTTTTTTTTCTCAAACTCGAACATTCTATTGACATGTCAAGAACATCCACCAATTCCATGTCATTCTAAATGCTCCCTATGCAAACAATATACATCGCACATCACTTGTTCCATCTTTAGTAAAGCATTAAATAATTTGCAAAACTCATTGTTGATTGTAAGAATTTTTTTTTTCTCACATTGACATTTTATAAAAAAGATTGTTTTAGTCAACATTGTTATAAATTTTTTAAAATGATCATACCTTGTAGACTATATGAAATTTTCAAACAAATATCGAATGATTTGCAAGTTTGACCCAATCTTGAGGAGCTCAAATGTGAGATGCATCAATATCCAACTCTTGGACACTTTTCAAAACAAATACAACATATTTGCTTTCATGACCATGATAGCTTTTGATGATACTAATCCACCAACAACTTGAATAGTAAATCTCCATTGCATCATTCATCAACCAACTTTTAATATATAATGCAAATGGAACCAATCATACTTGTTAAATATTTGTGTTATTTTCACATAGATATTCACATTGTCATCAATAAATTCATCATATTACACTATGTAATCCTCTTTGAACACTTGAAAAATGTAGTTGGTAAATCATCAACCAAGAAATCTATCTTTGACTCTTTGGACTTCAATCTAAAATTTTTTTATACACATATTAGAGAAACTTTCACTATTGTATTTGGGAGGGAAATTTGTACAAAGAGAGCATATGGAATCATTCAAAGTCTTGACGTAGTACACAATGTTACAATATTTAGTCGAAAAGGATGCATTATTAAACATTCAACTAGTCTTATCCTTCAAATTTTACTAATGCAACAAAGGTATTAAAGATCAAAATTAAGCATCACCAAATAAAACATCACTAATAGGATGCCCATACCTTTTGACTATTGTATCGATCTTAGATATCAAGTTCTAAGTTCTCTTCATGGATGTCGTGCGAATACATATCGTCATACAACATACATCATTGACATACCATACTCACATACACACACAAACACATAATATGGACAAGAGCATACACAAATACAAGTGTACCACAATTGAAAATGACACAAGAAATATCTACTATCATAAAACTCGTGATGCAAACACATACAATCAAGCCAAGCTCACTCCACTCAAAGAATCTAGGTCGATGCTAACATGACACCATAGCTCGAAGCTCCATTAACTCCAACTACTCCCAATGCTCTATGCTCTAGTTCTTTGAGCCTTCTTTCACACTTTATACCCCCACTCACAACATGAAGGTGGGTCCTACCAAAAGAGCCACTCTCCTCTAACCCTAAACCTAGAAACCCTAAGTAGGCACTACTCGCTACCATAGCACACTATAGGTTATAACTAACACACATATGGTTATGACATGGAATGGACATTTTACATAACATCTAAGTAGCCTGAAAATGTTGCTACACACTTCCTTGTGTGATAAAAGCTTATTTTAGTTGGGGTTATATGCAAATGGAAAAATCACAAGCATGCAAATTTATATTATGCTAGTTGTCAAGTCAAGCAACTAAGAAATGCCTAAAGGTTGTCACATGGAATGTGGTTGGCCCACATTATTAGTGGCACATACAACAAATTCATTACTAGCAATGATATTTGCTCAAAGCTTTATGACTAACATCTCATAAATGCGAATTATGAAAAAAAAAAAAAAAAAACACCAAAATACCACAACTTTTCAAAAAAAAAAAAAAAAAAAAAAAAAAAAAAAAAAAAAAAAAAAAAAAAAAAAAAGAAAACACAAAAAAACAAATAGATTAAAGGATGT
>Ga0116227_10001860_pt1 | contig 48005 bp, 38 predicted proteins | sample S1TSphgellanicum_FD_89693 | JGI IMG/M metagenome (GOLD analysis project Ga0116227, IMG submission 89693) | Host-associated microbial communities from peat moss isolated from Minnesota, USA - S1T2_Fb - Sphagnum magellanicum MG | ecosystem: Host-associated > Plants > Peat moss > Unclassified... | reverse complement strand
GTGCAGAACAGGCATGGTCATGGCCATTCCAGAGGTGTCACTGGTTTCAGTGTCTCATTCAGACTGGCAAGTGAGCTCTCTGCAGACAAGGTACCGTCATGGGCCATGGCCATTCCAGATGTGTAACCGGCTTTGGTGTCTTATGCAGAACTGCCGTGAACCCATGTGGAACAGGCCATTCTTGACACATAACTGCTTTTGATGTCTTATACATATTAAGCCCTATGAACATGCACCGTCATGGGCCATGCCCATTCCAGATGCGTAACTGGTTTTGGTGTCTTATTCAGACCTGCAGTGAACCCTGTGGAATAGGCCATTGTCATGGGCATTCCAGAAGTGTGATCCGTTTTGGTATCTTATTGACTGGCAGCAAACCCTACAGAACAAGCACCTTTGTGACCATTCCGGAGGTGGAACCAGTCTTGGTGTCTTATTCTGGTGCCTTTTTGGGCTAGAAAAGTGGTCAACTACTAGTTTCACTTCTGACTTTGCCAGTTCCACTTGTGATGCGAATCAACAATGGAAAACACTGGTTACGCTTGGAATTATGTCCTTTTAGCAGATGGAATTACGCCTTGCCCAACTGGGCTCAATGTGTTTCTACGGCGGAATGGGTTCTTTTTCCAGAGTATATCAACAGGTTTTCAGAGGGTTGCAAATGTTGATGTTATCAAACCTCAAAAGTGGTCAGACTTGCTATATGTATGTCATTGGGCCATCTGCTATTTCATGTTGTGTTGGAGTGCAAATCTTAACAATTATGAGTGAAATAGGGTTCGCTGCTGAATATGGTGGGTCAAAATTCATCAAGTAGGTGCGTTACGTGCAGGTCAGTTTCATATACATAAATTTTTTTAATTTTTTTAAGTGTCCAAAAAAATCTGAAAAACCATGCAAAAATGTCCCAATAAATGAATATAGCTCATGATAAATGAATATAGTTCACAATTACAATGCCTAACTTTGTGAAAAATTCAAGAATATATGTTGAAAGCACAATAAAGTTTGAGGCTGGTTGCCCGATGGGCAGGACTTTTGAGCTTTGGAGTTTGTTAATTAACTCACCTTCTTTTTGTTCATGCTCTAACTTTTCTTTTCAGTCAAGTGACATGTTGAAGCCATTTTACTAAACTTTCACCAACATGAACAAATTGTCCTTAGGCTTTGTCACTAATTGGTAAATTATAATCCATACCCATGTTGTCAAGTGACTTTGTTAGAATAGTTATTATATTTAATGATATTGTAGTTTTCGATTGATTAAATTTTAGTGGGTCTTATTTGGGGTGTTTGCATACACAAAGCACAATTATAAGCCAATTTAGAGCTAGTTTACATTATGTTCAAGTTTGTAAGCTTTTGATACTTACAAAGATATCACAATTATATATAAGTTTTTTATAATGAAACTTAGATATTAACACAAATATCACAATCAACCACCTCCAACTGACACCAATTTTATCAAGGTTCAAATTGTGATTACAAAGCAAAGTTATTTGCTCCAATAATAGTCAACTTATGAAAAACCCTAAAAAAGTACCTGAATAAGACATCAAAAGCCTATTTGGGGCCAACCATGCAAACTTGAGTATGGATTTACAATTTACTTATGTTACTTCTAAATCACACCCCATACCCCATAATTGCACACAATGTTAGTTGAGTGTGTTTCACTCTATTTCTCATTACACACAATAATGAAGTCCAAGTTTAACTCATAATTTCATCATCTAAAAAATGGGTACAGATTATTTACATAGAATGTCATTTATATAAAAAAATAATGATTTTTATTTGTTTGTGTGAGTTGTTCAAAGCAATGTTGGGCAAGTACCCAATTTGGTGGGTTAGAATCATTGGTTATGGTTTTGCTTAATAAAATTCGAATCGGAACTAGATTTAATTTTTGGAACTAGTTCTAGAATTGGAATTAGATATTTAAAAATCAGACTTGAAACTGGGATTTTGTTCTATTTAGTATGGAATCAAAATTGAAATTGAGATTTTTGAAAAAAAAGACTAAAATTAAAGGCTAATTGATGATTAATCATCAATTACTATCTAGGTTGTTTGGAATCAAATTAAAATCAAGTTTGATTTATAGAATTGAAAATAGTTTTTTAAAAATTCTAAAAAAACCGAATACTCAATTTTATTTATGTGTGGAGTCAAAATTAGAACAAAAACCATTCTCTCTTTTTTTTAAACTGAATCACCCAACATTTTATACCTACACACAACCCTACTTATTAACCAATGTTGTGTAATTATTTAAATTTTTTTTAAAAGCTGATTTTGATTTTCAAATTATTTTCGAATCAAAGAACCACAAGTTTCAGTTTTTTGAAAAAAAAATTCAAAGATTTGCTAATCCCAATATTCCATAAACCTTCAAAAATTAGCAATAAACTATGAATTTATGGTCAACTGTAAAAATAATTTAAAATTAAGAACCATGTTTATATATTAAAATTCAGTTTTTGATTTTCTGAGAACCACATTATGAGTTGTAAGAACTGCCTTCATAACCATTGAGGGTTTATCTATCTTTCTCATAATCACCCATCATCAATTGTTATTAACGCTCTTGTTGTATAAAAATCTTTCCCATGGTGGTGATCTTTCCAAAGTTGTTTTGTCAATTAGGAACTTCAAATGTATGAACATCTTCAATGATAATATTTTAAAATAGCACTATATCCTAAATGTGTAGATCCATGTAGCTTGGTTAGTGTAGGAAGGGTTTTGAACATCAATAATGAATTAACATAGCATGTGCCAAATGAGGATATGATGATTTTAGTTGTTTTCATCAATATAGAAAACAAGGATCATGCACACAAAGAGCATAAGCTTGCACAAATCATGTTTTCATCGGTTTTTGTATGTAATGTGTTTTTTAAATGTTGTGATTTTCTTTTAATGATTTACATAGAACTACACTTTTGAGTTTTGTGATTTTTGACAAAATTGAAGGTTGATTAAAAGGTAATTTTGAGAAGGGTTGCAAATGTGAGACAAAATTGTGAGGGATTACAATCTTGAATGTTTCATGGAAGGCATTGAAGATGGTGATAATCCCTAAGGAATTCAATTGCATTTCAATTGCAACGCTCTATATTTCATTTGTGAGCCATGTAGGGCCTCAACAAGTTTGATTGAAAAAACCTCACCACTAATTATACCTTTTTTCAAAGCTATTGGGTATAGATATGGTGTCATCATTCAAAATTGCAAACTTTATTTGACTTGTGTTGTTTGAGGTGTGTATAAGTGTTGAAACATTTATATGAAGGGCTTTGATGAAGTTGGAGACATCACTTTAAGTGTCAAAAAGATTACAAGGGTTGAAGATCACATAGGGGTCAAAGATTGTGCAAGTGTTAAAAAGATTAAAATATGACAACCCTAGTCATAAAAGCAGGGTAGAGCATATAATCAATGTAACTTCTCAAGCTTTTTAAATCACCAAAATTTTAGGTATTTTTTAACAACTTCATTTGGCATTAGGTTTTTTGGAATCACAAATAGTGCAAACACATTATGGTTTTCCATGATGGAGATTTTTTCCAAAGTCAAAATTGAAGCCATGTGTACAATGGCTTTTACTTATGCTATTAAAGCACATTCTTTGAGTTTTGCATTGTTTTGATCATCCTTGGTTGCACATGAAGCTTGTAGTTGCATCATGACTTTCAAGTCCTTGGAGTTTTTTGTGAAATTTATATTCACTTTTGGAATCCTTATGTGTTTTTCTAAATTTTCAATTTCCTCATGATATTTTTCCTACATGGGCTCATTTTCTTATTTTCTTCTAGATAATCTTTACCTAGCAAGGTACAACTTTTAGGATCAACCAATAATGTATGAAAAAACCTTAATTTCTTTTGGGGTGAACTTAGATTTGGAAAGCTCTAACAATTTTTGTAATGTACATCCATTAGAAGTATAATTGTTGCTAAGGGCAACAACAACTTAGTAATTGTCACAAAAATTCACAATGTTGTGTTTGATGCATCCCCATTTTGTCTCCAAATTTCTAGATGGGCACTTTTAACAATTTGTTAGTCAATTGTTGTTATAGTGTGTACTGATACACTTTTAAAATGCTGAATTTTTTTGTTCATTCCCTTTAATAAGATTTTGCGTGATGTGTAAGATCGACCTACAAATTTACTTCTCCTCCTCCATTAGGGTGAAAGTAGGAAAAAAAGGAACCAACCAGTGTGTGGACAATCCTTAAAAATTGTTCTTTGAAAATTTGAAAAATCACCATGGGAACATTATATAGGAAAAAAATTGTTTTATTTTTTAAATAAGTTTTTATACTTTCAAAGTTGCAACTACAAAATTTTCATGAAAATTCATCATGTTTAAATAGTCTTTTTCTATGTTTAAAACACTCAACAAAAACATGTGGACAAGTAGTTTTTTTGTATCAAAATTATTTTTCCATTATCAAATGTTCACTAAATCATTTCAATTTTTTTTGTGAACTTTAATATATTCCACAAGAAGGGATCCATGTGTTCAAAACATTCAAAAAATAAAAATACATATACCTTTCTAGCTTTTAATACCTAAACGTCATTTTACATTATTATATTTTTGAGTTTGTAATCATGGTTCAAAGTAAAGTTATAGATTTGATTATAACGTAAGGCTTGATGCAAAACAAATTGAGTTTTTAACATGTTATATGTGATATTTGGCCTCAAATTTGATATTCAATTTTAAAAATTGTGTGAAAAATGCAATAAAAACCAATAAAAAAACTACCACATGGAAAATGCAGTCTTTATAAAAGACTTTAACCTTAGCATAACTGGCTCTTTTTTTCATTCTTTCACCCATTATGACATTATTTCCTTTCCTTGATTTTATATATGTGTTAAGGGTGTTCTATTCTCTTAAATTACAAATTTTTTTCTTATAAGTTTTTAATTATGGTTTATAAAAATCATTAATAGGTGGGTTTATTCCAAATATGAAAAATATGGAAACAAAAACATAAAAATTTTACTTATTCACAAAGAACAAAATTAAGATGAATTCCCACACATAAAATCAAAAAGGAAAAAGCTTAAAAAATCGGAAGTGTAATAGTCTAAAAAATAAAAATTACAAAAATTACAAAATAAAAGTAGTCCTTGTCATCCTAAAAAAATCCTATTATTTGTACGAAATCATAATTATTTCAACTTACAAAGTCACTAGCCAATACAAACTCAAAATCAAAATATAAGATTTACTAGTCACAAGTTTAAATCAACATGTTTTGTGAACAACCGATTATTGTAATAGACCAATTACCAATTCACATAATAGACTGGTTAACTTAAAGACATGTTATGCAATAATAACTAAATTGGTTACCAATTGGTCAACCAATTATTATATACATAGTTGAAAATTGGGTTAACATTACTCCCTTTTGGAAACTAGATTTCATACTCGAGATCAATCACCCATAATTATTTGTTTTACACCTATAACTAAATCATCAATAGGTTTTTCACTTGTTGTATCAACAAGTTTAACCACATGAATAGGTTCAAACCTTGGTCTTTTAGCAACATGTGTATCCTTTAATACTATATTTCGAGTTTTAAAAACTTCAAAGGCATGTGTGATAGTACAATCAATGTGATCTCTACACCTACCCCAATATCTGGTATAACTAATGGGACAAGTTTGGGAATAACAAATTCTTCCAACTCTTCTACCTTGGTAATAACATTTACAATAGGTACTTCCATAGTTTTTGTGGGTAAAGACAAAATATAAGAAACAGTGGTAGGCTCAGTCCTCCTCTGAATTGCTATGGTTCCTCTATGGTAATGACAACTGGTTCACTTTGAAAATTCGTAACTATAGATATTAGCTACACAAATGAAAACTTCTAGAAAACATTGAAAGGTACTTCAACCAATTTGTTACTAAGCTGATCATATGTATAACCTTCAAATTGTAATTGGTATGCAAGCAATTCATTCAAATAGGCCTTTTCATTTGCATAAACAATTTTTATATTATCTTGGATTTGTTCCTCCATAATCTCATGTATAGTTTGCCACAATTTTTCCCATTTTGGATTCTTTTCTACTAAGGCTTGATTCTGCACCTTAAGCAAGGCATTATCTAAAAGCAATTCCTCAAACTCCCTCAATTGGTTATCCATATTAGTAGTTTGAAAAGCTTTATTAAGTAACTAGCGAAATGTTTCTAATTCGCCCTTTAGTTCTTGAATTTGTACCCGAAGTTCATCATGTGTATGATTCTCCATGTCTATGTTAGATATCAAACACATTAGCGGTGTAATTAAATTGATAGCTAAAACACATACCCATTGCTTTTCATGGATGAGGTCATTAACACTATTGCTAAGCATGAAGTTTATACCTTTCTAAATGGATTTTTAGGATATCATTAGATATCAATTACAACAAAAGACCAACACAAAACTACTTTTGTGACAGATTGGGGGGCTTTCGTGGGTAGTGATGCCATTTGTTGTCAAAAATGGACAGCCCACTTATCAGAGGGTAGTAACTAAAGCATTTCATGAATACATTGATGTATTCATGGAGATTTTTCTTGATGATTTTACATTTTTCAATGACATGTTGATTCACCTTGAAAAATTCAAAAATGTTTTCTTAATTGTAAAGAGTTTGGTATTAGCCTGAACCCAGACAAATTTGCATTCATGGTGTTTTAATAACCATTTTAAGTTTCATAGTGTCCAAAAAGGGCAAAGTCATGGATACTAAGAAGGTTGAGGTTTTAGTAAACATGCTAATATTTATTACTTTCCAGGAAATCCAAGTTTTCAATGGGATGGCATAGTTCTATGATAGCTACAATGGATACGTTAAATATCAAACCCATGGTAGGTTATTTTGGGACTAGTTCTACTATATTAAAATCTAGTGTGCATGCTTATTTAGAAACTAGTTCAATATGAATGGTATTGTTATAATTTCTGTAGAAAACAAGTCTACCTTTATGGCAAACATCACAACTTCTTTTTCATATAATATTCCAGAATAGAAACTAGAACACATTGGTCTTTTGGTTTGAACACCAAGTTTTTTAATAACAAGTATGGTTTTTAATATACTTGTTCCTAGTATAGTAATAATATTAGTTCCCTGATCGTGGGATACTTTGGCATTTTTCAACAGTGGGCGTCCTAGCAACATTGAATAACTATCTAATTTAAAACATTATTGTTGATAATAGTAAATGTAATAATGTAAGCAATTCCATGAACAAATACATTCAAATCCTTAATAATACCAAGTGGTTTAACTCTAATTTGATCTACCATACGTATATTAAAAGGCATTGGATTAAGCTTTAACAAACCTAATGTACTTTTAGGATTTTAGTAATTTGATGTTTATTTTAAAACCTCCATCAATTAACACATCATCAATAAAGTTCTTACCAACTTGAACTTGAATTACTGCCATTTAGTGGTCAAAGGTAGCTGTTACACATGTAGGTTCAAAATGAACAAATTCAGATTACATCGATTAAATAGACTTAAGTGGTTTGAAAATGTACCATTTAATGTTTGGCACAATCCTCAAGAGTTGCCCCAAGTTAGTCACATACTTGGTTTCCAAAAATTGAAAGTTGATGTCTCTCTAATATTTTCCAAAGTCTTTTCTAGTAGTGTTGTTTGTGGAATCAAATGGACATGTTGCTTACCAACAACTAGTTGATTTATCAATTCTAGTAAACCAACCCAATTTGAATGAAATGGTACATTCATATCAATAGGTGCTTCTGATGTTGAATTATTCCTTTGTGATTCCTCAACAAAAGAATCACACATTTGTTTTTATGTTTGCCAATTAGTTATTGTTTTTGCTTTCATTAATTCACATGTGTTTAAGCACATGTTGCTTTAATACTTGATTACATGTTATGACAACAATAATTTCATTAATTGGTACATTATCTGGTTTAGAAAGTTTTGATATTATAGTGGTAATAATGATTGGCTTAGTTCGAAACATGTTCTAAATTTTTTTTTTAAAAGATAATTAAGTGCACAATGTTTAGAATTAGAACAAATAATACATGGATATCTTATGTTAAGGACATGAGGAACCACAAGAACAAAGGCTAAAGGAAGGGTTTAAATTCAATTTTCAAACAAGGAATAAAATAAGATTATGTGATTAAAAAACAAAAGCATAAAAATTAAAAATAAGAACACGAAATGTGCAAAACAAATGTGAAAATAAATCTTTATTATATTAACATATGTAAGCATGAACATGAAAAGAACATGATAAGGCTATGGTGTAAGATCATGCCTAATATTGGTGTTGAATATATTAATGAAAGGTCTTACTTCTATTTTTACCCTTTTGGGGACCTAACTCAAGGAAGTTTCCAAGGAAGCTTTTATGGGTGCATCAAGTAAAATAGCTTTTTAATTTAATTGAAAGTTAAATGGGACTTAACTTGAAGTTGATTAGGAGTTAACTAAGAGTTAATTAAGAGTTAATTGCAATTTAACTAGAAATTAACTTGGATTTAACTAAAACTTAACTAGGAATTAATTAAGAGATATAGATGAAGATTATGGATGAATTTCATCCATTAGAAAATGGTGTTCAATCTTTACATTTGTCACACCTTAATGGTACTTTAGTTAATTTAACTGGTTGTGTAGTAACTTTAACGATTAGTTCAATAATTTTTGTGGGTATAAGTACTACAAGTTCTTCTTTTTTTGGTTATGATAGGTTTTTTTGGCATGACCCATTTTTCCATAGTTTGAACATGTTACTAACTACTTAGTAATAGTATAATGGACTATTGGTTGTGTAACCAGTTTGGACTTCAATTGAGTTATCAAAGCACTATAATTTACTATGACTGGTCCATTTTTTCCATAGATCCCTATAATTTCCTTATGTTTGAAAAGGGTATTTCTTGTCATACATGTTGTTGCCAATTTGATTTATGGTTGCAAACCTGCTTTGAAAATCGTAATAAGGAAAACATTAGTAACTTTCACTTGTAAATAGTTAGTAAGTTTCAACAAATGTTTGTAGTAGACGTCTACTCATTCATCCTCCACAGTTACATATAAACTTCTTCATCATTCTTCATGGTTCAAAAATGTTTGCAAAATGTTTGCTCAAATTCCTCAAATGTGCAATTGGGATGATCTTGTGCAAAGTTTTGGCCTCCATAGCCTCCATAACTTCGAAATGTTATTTCATTAAAGTGAAACCAAATAGGTTGATGATATTAGCCTCCATAGTCTCACTAATAGCTTTGATTACCTTCTTGAAAACTCTAATGTGAACATCATGATTAGTATCCTTCATGTATGTTGAATATTAAAATTTCAATATGGTAGTTTATTAGTTGGTTCAAATCGTACTATATTTGGTTGGTATCATCGAAGCATGAATATCCCTGGATCAAGTGTCGATCGTCCATAAAGTCCAACATGTGGATCAAGTGGTGGTCCTCCAAGTGGATTTCGATCAAGTGATCCTCTTCATTTTGATCATTTATTAGGTGAACCTCTTGGTGGTTCTTTACCCAGTTATGGATATGAAATAGCTTTTTTTGTTGTTAAAATGGAACACGATTTTCATAAACAGATAGTCCAGTGGCAACAAGAATGTTAACATATAAAGTTGATGCCATTGCTTGTTGAACATGTACATTTCTTGGAATTAGAATTGATTGTTCTAGTCTAGAAGTTGGAACTATAATAGGGTATTTAATCTACCGTAGTTGTTCAACATGTGGCACCAATTTTAATTGTGTAGTATTGGCAACATATCTCTCCTTTCTTCCAAAAATCAATGGATTAGGTCTTTTGATTCTAGAATAGTACATAGAATATGTGTTAGGATCCATGGGTACAAAAGGTGGATTATATTATGCCACATTAGATATGGTACAACTTTAGGTTGTCTTGTTATTAGTGGTGTAATTGGTTGCTACCAACCTAGGTGTTGATTAATTGGTGTCGAGTTAATAACCAAATTCGGTTGTGGTCGAATTTGTTGTACAGGTACACCAACATGTGTCATCGGTGTGCTTAATACAATAGGTTTAGAGAAGTTTTGAGTTTTTTTTTCGTTAATCGCTTTAACTTATCATCCACAAAGGGAAATCCTTGAACTCATGTCCAACCTGTTGACAATTTGCACATGTTGATGTTCTAGGTTGCATAGCTATTCCAATTAGTTTAAAAGTTGATTGCGCTCTAATTCTAAATCCATTACGATTGGATTCAAAATAAGAAGTGGTTTGGATGTGTAGTACCCAACAACTAATGTTGATTGGGTTGGCATAATAGTTATAGGAATGTAGTAACTAGGCATTGTAGACTACCATCTTTGTCATGTAGAGTTTACTTCATCAACATGTCGAATAGGTGCGATGTTCTAACCATCCAATTATGCATTCGTCTTGCGTTGATGGGACGATTGCTGGGGTGTCAAAAATCGACTAGTTGAAGGTACTTGTAATTCTTTTCTTTCCTCCTATTCTATTGGTATTTGATGAAGAGGTAAATATGTTGTAACCGATTGTTGAGGCTCATTGCCAAGAACATCAATTAATCGAATTCCCTCAGCTTTAGAACATGGTTGTTCCTATGGTTGAACTGCTTCATGAACAAGTTAATGTGGTCTTCTTAATTTTAATTGCCTTTCAAAACCCCTTATGACTACTTTTGACACCTATTCTTATTTTAAAACAATTGTTAATTCAAATTTCTTTTGATAAACATGTTACTATATAGATTTTAAAAAAACATGCAAATTTTAAGAATTCTTTAAATTAACTTTGTAAGAAATCAAAAACTTAGCAAGACATAGAACACTCCTAAAAAACAATTAAAACTAATACAAATCCAAACTTATTTTATTTCATTTTTAAAAACAAAACAACCGTTGAAATTAGAGATTGTACAACATGATTGTTTACAATTTCATCCCACTTCATGGTTGCCAAATGCTAAAGGTGTTTTCAAATCCTTTATATTACAAAATTTCTTTTATAAGTTTTTAATTCTAGTTTACAAAAATCAGCAACTATTGTGTTTATTCCAAATTTGAAAAAGATGGAAACAAAAACATAAAAATTCTACTTATTCACAAAAAAACAAAACAAAAATGAATTCCCACATATAAAATCAAAAAGGAAGAAACTTCAAAAATTAGAAGTGTATTGGTTCAAAAAACAAAAAACTTCAAAAGTTATAAAATAAAATATTATTCATCATCCTAAAAAAATCCTCATATTTATACCAAATCATAGTGTTGTTTCAATGTAAACAGTCACTAATTAATACAAATTCAAAATCAAAGTTTAGGATTTATTGGTCACAAGTTTAAATAAACATCTTTTGTGAACAACTGGTTACTGTAATAGATTGATTACCAATTCACATGCCATATTGATTAACTTAAGGACCTGTTATGCAATAATAACTAAAATAGTCTTAAAATGGTATTGCTTCACTGGTTACTAGTTGGTACAACCAATTATTATATACATACTAAAAAATTGGGTTAACAATATGCAACAACATTGGGTTTTAGCATTGCTATGTTTGTAAGTGACAAAGTTCACATGCAACTATAGGTTCATACAATCAATGATGGTTGATTAATTCATAGGTCTTCTCCCAAACTTAATATCCTATGCCAAATTGCAAAGCCCAATGTGAATGTCATAGTGCTAGTGTTTTATTTGTAAGCATGAGCGACCATTGGAGTTTATGCCTTTTGTTGTTGATGGATGATGGTGCAAAATTGTTGTTGTAAATCTTGTTGCCTCCCATTGGACATGCTCTTAAATTTTTTCTTTCCATTGTCATTATGTACTTTGGTTAAAAACTTCAAACATAACAAGGGCCTTGGAAAGAATCATTCTCCTAGATGTAAAGTCATCATAAGAAAAATTTCCATTAGATTTGGAGGAGACATTATCAAGTGAAGTTTTTCCTTTGCAAAAAGGGGTCGATGTTTTGTTTTCAAAAACACCCTACCTTGTTTTTTAATGTGATAACCATTGAATATCACAAGAAAAAAATGAAAATGAAAAATAAAAATGGTTGGTCCTTGATGTTAGGTAATGCCCTCAAAGCAAGTTTGTCCCAAAATAAATGCCATTGGACTTTGCCTTGGGTAAACACTTATTTTGGGAATGCCCCATTCCTAGGCCATTACTCTACTTTTTTGTGTAGTAATGTGTGCACTTAGTAGGATAAACCGACACATCATCAATTAGGTGCCTTGATCGAACACCTATTCAATGTGTTTTAAGGCTAACATTCATTTTGGTTTATGTCGGTTTATGTTCAAATGGACACCCATGACCAAATGTTTGGCCAAAATTTTGCAATTTTGAAATTAAAAAAATAATTTATGCCTTTGAATAATCCACTATTCAAGAATAGGGGTAAGAATGCCAAGTTTAAAATGTGAGCATGATAGATCACACACATGACTAATGAATTATGTGCAATTTGTGTTCAATAATAGGAATCCAAGGTAACATTCAAAAACAATGAAATGACTGTGAACCAATGAGGAGGTATAATCAACACTAAGCTAAATGTGATAAACATTGGTATAGGCCCAAATAGACTCAAAAGCAAATCCACAAATTCAATGCTTCATTGGAAGGAAGTCCAATAATTTCATATTCACATTTTCATCAAAAATTAAAAGTGTTTGTTAGTGTTAGGTTAACAAAATATTTACAATAATCATTCAAAACCTCATTGAATGTGTAGTTATAGAAAATCAGTAATCAAATCAACTATCAATATTACTACCCAAAGTGATTACTTAGTAATTGCATCTCTAAATTCATATTGCAACACATTTCTAATAAAACCTTTGATAGAACAAACTCATTTCCCCCAAAACAAGTCCGTTCTTGTTAACTCACACTTTGTGTATAATCTGGCATTTCATACTACCACTGCCATATTTTGGTACCAGGTTAAAAAATTAAAAAGTGATGGGAAAACACTCTATAGAACTCCCAATACTTTTGATACTTTAATTACACTATAATATTCAAGAACATATCCAACACCATTTGCTCCATTGTCAACAATTTAAGTCTGCATTAAAGAAGCTATTTATCTTGGGTTAATCCAAAGTACTAACATGGTCTCAGGTTTTGCTAGAACAAACAAATAACTTTTTCAAATTCATGACCTCATTAGATAAGTTGGCAAATACTGAAACAAGAATGGAATCACTCCTCAAGGGAAAATATACACATTGTTGTCATTTAGAGGGTTTCAAGTAGCCTAAGGATGGATTTCAATTAACATCACAATTCATGTGTCAAAAGTGTAATAAGGCAACAATGGAACATCAATTTGACATACTTCCAATAGCAAAATGTTATAGAATGTTGAAGTGCACTATTTGCTTGAGCTCCATTTGGAAACTAAATGTGAAGAATGTTTTTAGTACCTTTGAAACACCCAAGACTGCATGAAAGCTTACAATTAAAATGAGGGACTTGAGAAAACTTGTGAGTAAAATGGTCACAAAAGTAGGCCACACATGAGAAATGCACAAAGTTTGGTCTTGTGTTGTCCTCATTAGCTAAAATAGTGAAGTGCCAAAAAAAACACACTACCCAACAAAAAAAATTGAACAGTTCATATTGTGCCAAATAGTGTACAATACTTTCAATAGTTTGTGGACGTATCTTGAACTTCCATTTAAAAAAAGGCTATCCTAAAATCCATTTGCTTCATTTGATGCCTATGAACTATTAGTTGTTATTCAAGCAATGATTTTTCCATTTAAACATGGTTGTGACTTTGGATTTGACTTTACTTGTAGGCCTTCAAGAGACCCAACTTTCCTCTTTCCATACTAATGAAAAACTTAAGGTCTCATTTCACCCAAAGCAAAGAGCTTTAGTCAAAGGTCTTATGTAGCTTTGCAATTACTTCACATTAGAGATTTTCATTAACTTGATAAGGAACTTTTCAGCACTCTCCTTGAGATAGTTATTAGAAACAAAAACCCATTGCACGACACAATGGAATGAAACATTAAGATCATGAACTATGCACAAACAACAAACTAGGTGAAAATGACAAGAAAAAAGGTTTCTAGAAATGCAAATGTAGAAGCTAATGGTAATAAGTAAATTAACACATGAGAAGTAGCCGTCCATGTAACATTGCATTTCATCTTGCAACATGAGAAGAATCTTGACTTGCACACCACTTGCAACAATAGTCACACAACAACAAGTAGCATTAGCAAGATCACAAGGGAGTTAGATTGTCGACAATAATAGGAGCAACAATGATATTGAGATCATTGATAGGCACACAAAGACAGACATGACCTAGAGTAGACCGATGACAAATAAAGGAGAGTAAGGGAGACCTCCTAGAGACATGAAGGAGACATAAACAAAAAGAATGAAGGAGACATAAACAAAAAGAATTGTGGCAGCCATTGTCGCAATGTTCTTTTGCATCTTGGGAGACACAAATAGATTGGCCCCATGTGGCCTCACAAAGATTGTCAATTTTAGGATATTAGGTTGTTGCTAAAAAAAACTATCTATTTCAAAATCCATAAGGTCATGATTGCATGGCTTGTTCTGCAAATATTTGGCCTTATTATAATTAAAAAATAATGAATAGAAATAAAAAATAGTCCAATCTTAATTAAAAATATATTTTCCTATTTATAGGAGTAAGATGTCCTTTCATAACTTTTTAAGTGTTTGTTCATAAGGTTTAAATGCATGAAAATAATGGCCTTATATGTTCTATCCAATTTTTTTCACACAACAAGACCCCCCTAACTTTGAGAGGTCATAACTTTCTCATTCTAGCTTAGAATCAACTTCCGTAAAGGCCTACTAGTGCTCTAGCTCAAGGGCCAACTAATCTCTTTGAAGACCATGACCAAAAGTGGCCGGTTACTGAACTCTTGGAGTTTGAACCATTAAGTGTTCGGTCATGAGCCGGTTCACCCTAGTGTGTGGGTGTTTTGTATCAAAGCTTGTTGATCGAGGTGTTGACATTAGCGATCAAGATCTCGCTCGAGATGTTGTTTCAAAGGTTCAACATCTTGATGGAGATCTCGATCATGTCAACAACACCTGGATCAAGATCTTGACCTGAAGGAGTTCGTGCTTAAGCTCCTCCTTCTCCTCCTCTTCGTGTGTCTCTCTTGCCATCGTCTGTTTCCTCAAGTCCTTTCCCGAAGAGAGATTTTGCGAATGAAATCTGCAAAGAAATTGGTGAAGAGAAAGATTTGTGGAAAAAATTGTGATCAGACAGATTGCGAACAAAAAAATTCTGAACGGAGATCTCGAGATAGATTGATAGATATTTAGAGATTAGAGAAATTCGGTTGTTCAGGTTTTGCGTTACAATGTCTTCCTCGGTAGTAATAGGGACAATGCCTAAAGCAGCAGCCTGTTGCAACATCGGTTCTTCGTTCTGGAGAGGAGCAGGAGGAGCAGCATTGTCTTCAAGTCCTGTAGGAGGAGGAGGAGGAGGAGGAGGAGGAGGAGAATGCTTGCCCGATAGGAGATTGAAGTTGGTGATGACCAGAGCTGTGTCTTCGACGTCTGTGACGATGGTGCGGAAGGACGCGGGGATGACGACCAAGATCAAGTCCATCAAAGCGCGTCAGATCATCGACATCAGGGGGAATCCAACTGTGGAGGTGGATGTTGTCACCGATCGTTGTTTCACGTCGGCTGTGCCCAGTGGTGCATCTACCGGGATCTATGAGACTCTGGAGCTTCGAGGTGGGGGAGAAGTCCGTCTATGGAGGCAAAGGTGTGGTGAAAACTGTGGAAAATATCAATAACCTGTTGGCTCCAGAGCTTCTTGGCTTTGATACAAGGTCAGTCAGTCAGTCAGTCAGTCAGAATTTGTGCTCGCGTACATACACAGAGCTTCGTCAAGATCTGAGAGTCAGGAGTAGTAGTTTGCAGATGAAGAAAAATCTTTGTGCAACCCCTGGGACTAGGGTTTTATTACTGGATTGAATGAATGATGGCATGGACTCTTCTTTAGTGGAGAAAGATTTTGCAAATTGAATTTTCTTTGCAAAATTTTTGATGCTTCCATTCCTCCTGGATTCAAATGCTGCCTTTGAAAAAATCAATTGTGGACTATGTGAATTCCAAAAAACTGAGAATGGCATTTTTTGGTTCTTCTTCATTTTTCAGGTTTCTTTTGAATTCTGTGGTGTGGCAGGAAGCAGATGGACATTGACAACATAATGTTGGAGCTTGATGGAACACCAAACAAGGGAAAACGTGGTGCAAATGCAATTCTGGGAGTCTCTGTCAGTCTGTGCTGAGCAGGTTCAGGAGCCAAAGGTGTTCTGCTGTGCAGACTTATCCAGTCTCTGTCAGGAATCAAGGAACTTGTCATGCCTGTGCCTGCACTGAATGTTATCAATCATGGCAGCCATGCTGGCAATAAGCTTGCAATGCAGGAGTTCATGATCCTGCCCGTTGGTGCCCAGTCCTTCAAGGAAGCCATGCAAATGGGTCTAAAGGTAGTAGTGATTTATATACATGGTTTTGCATTTGTGGAATTTTGACAAAGCCAGAGCTTTGAAGTCACAGCTATGGCATCGAAACTGATTGAGCACTTGGTTTTTGGGTATGTGACAGTTTACCAGGTGCTGAGGGGAATTATCGAGAAGTATGGACAAGATGCGTGCAACATGGGTGATGAGGGTGGTTCTGTACCCAACATCCAGGACAATCGAAGGGTTTGTCCTCCTTGTTGATGTTATATGAATGGCAGGCTATACTGGCGAGGTGAAGATAGGAATGGATGTGGCAGCATTGGAATTTCTGACTAAAGATGAGCTCTATGATCTTGACTTCAAAGAGCAGCCCAATGATGGCAGCAAGAAGCTTACCAGCCTGAGCTCTTGGGGAGCTTTATAAGGAATCTGTGCTTGACTTTCCTTTTATCTCCATTGAGGTCCCCTATGACTGAATGATTGGTCAGCATGTGTGTCATTTCAAGCTGGCCTTAATGCCCAAATTGTGGGTGATGGCCTCCTGGTCACCAACCCTAGAAAGATTAAGGAAGCAATCAAGGCAAAGGCCTGCAATGCTCTCCTGCTGAAGGTTAACCCTATATTGCCTGCAACCAAGTCTTTCACTGGTGCAGTTCTTCAGACAGAAACCAAGGGCAATGCTCTGTCATAATAGTAACATAGGTGAGGAAACCACATAGCCCAGTATGTTGATTTTATCACTTGAGTTGGCAGGTGAATCAAATTGGTTCTGTGACAGAGTTTATCCAAGCAGCATTGGATTCAAAAGCAGCTGGGTGAGGGGTGATGATCAGCCACCACAGTGGTGAGACAGAGGATACCTTTATTGCTGATCTTGCTGTCAGATTTGCCAGCGGCCAGGTATTACTCTAACTCATTTATTTTGTATGCAACATTATGAGTTCTAAGAGGGTATGAGATAAATGTCACTGTTAAAACATCATCTGCTGCAGGGCTAATACTAAACTCTCTGCTCAAATTCCCAAAGTTCGACCATGCAGTGAGAGTATCATGAAATTTTTCCAGATGAGCAATCCTAGGTGTCAACAAATCAAGTATCCAAACTGTATGGTGTATAGTTTGTGTGCTGTGTGCCATCTGTAATTCCTGTAGAGAGAAGTCAGTTGGTACAACTAATCCATTTGTGATGCACCTAGCTGTGCATGCAGCAGCATAGTGGGCTTTCAGGTTGATGATAAAGGTAGTGACATTCCACATCTGTCATGTGAACTTAAGCCAAAAGAGACCTGATAAGAAGCAAGGCTTTCTTGGGCTTTTGCAACATTATGTCTGGGGTTGCTGATTTTGCAGATCAAGACTGGAGCACCTTGTAGAAGTGAACTACTTGCCAAATACAATCAGGTGCAGTGCAAGAGCATAATGTCTTTCCCACATCAAGGAGCCTGATGTGCTCATTTGTGATATTGAAGGATATTGGGAGTCATAGATTGACTAATCTTGTGTTCTTTTTGTGGCAGTTACTATGAATTGAAGAGGAGCTTGGCAGTGTACGCTATGCTGGTGTGGACTTCTGGCAGCCCTTTTAAGGTTTCTCTCTGGAGGGACTACATTTTTTTACCGTACTTGAAATATTCATCTAGAATTCTTGCTCAGATTCGTTATCAAGAAACTGCTGTTTTGGGATTAGAGAGAATGCAACCCCTTATCATAAGGATGTGGATGACAATTAAGCCAAGCTTGAACCTCCACAACTCAAAAAGGGAGAACTACAAATGCCGTACTCACCAGTGCTTTTTCTTGTTGCCACATGAATGCACCCTTTTGGTCTTCCAAAGGCAATCTAAATGTAGTTGCATTCTGAGAGATGAGGTGGCCAGAATACAATACTCATCCATCTCATTAGTTTGGTGAATTACAATTACTCTAAAGTGCTGTGATAACATCTGTTCTTTTCAGTTCATCTTCGTTAAAGAAAAACAAATATTAGAGAGGTTGGGAATGACAATTACTCCAGCAGATTGGAGAAATATGAAAATTGGCATTTCAGATTTCCATCATACTGAAAATGTTTTTTCAACTCAAAAACTGGGAGTGCTAACCACACTTCAGGAAAGAAACATGGGAGTGTGATCTTCCTGTTTTTCTGAAGATGGGTTTTAGATGCATCGGTTGGAAATTTGTCATGAAGTTATTCACATTCTGCTATGCTGGGGCTTTTGTTGGCTCTGCCTTGGAAGGGAGAGATCATGGAATGATGTAGTTTTCATCTGGTCCCTCAAATCACTTTTGAGCAATGGTACAAGGTGTTACTATGGATTAACTGTGAGTTTGATTTTTTGGGAACTTCATGGAACATTTAAAAACTGTTGCTGGTCTGAACTTGCCATAGGGGAAAGAGCAATTACACAATGAGCTGCTTGTTTTAATGCTGTTTTTCACTGTTGTGGGTAGTACCGACTGTAAAACGGTATGTGCTTGGGGTCTGGCCTACAGACCCAGGCCTTTTCAACTCTGGTCCTGAGGGGAACCTGAAGATCTTGGCTAGAGAGGACAACACCATCAATTGGTATTTCCTCCCTCTGCTGTGCTTTCTTGAGTTCGTTAATTTGTGATGGGGCTGTGTGTACCCCACCCCCACTGTGGGTTTCCTCTGGCCCTGAGGGAAAGCACCATGTCCAGCTTTCCAAATGGTAGACCATCCTGTACAGTACCTAATTGGCTGGCTTATGATTCATCTGCCAAGTTAGCAGTGGGGTCGTGCCTTGCAAAGGCACTTGTTTCATTTTGGCGTAACCACCTTCTTTTTTGGTTGTCTTTTCTCTTTCCTCACCACAGATTCTGCCTGACACCCAGAAGCGCATTTGGCGGTAGTGCCAAGGAATGTGAAGTCTCCAGCACATCACCATTGGAGTGTCGCCTAAGTTAAGTAACATTTAGTAAAGAGCAGATGGGCTCGTGAGCTTAAAAGCATCTCCACCACCCACCCCCTTTTTTGGTGTCTATCTATAAACTGCTTACCATATCCAACCAGGGTTTCATATTTTTCAATTTTGTGGTTTACTCTCATGGGTGATCATCCACAAGAGGATTCGCCAAATTTGGCTACAAGTAAGGGATGAAAGTAAAACAATTTAAGAATCCTGGTATGTTTTGTCTAAATATGGCAAATTCACAAAAAAAAATTTCCTGTAACTTTACTTCATCTTCTTCACAAAATCCTTTGTATGAGTCTGACTATTTTTTTTTTCCTCACCAGAATAAAATGTTGTATCTAACATACCGTTTTAATTGTTCCATCATCCATTATTTCTTTTAACTAGCACTCTTGGAGAGCAATGCATCCTAGGCATATAGTTCTAGACGCAAACTGAGTTTGACGCAACCAATTTAATTGCTGTACTTCATGCAAAATATATTGTACATTATTTTGGGTGGGTGGAGAGAATCCAAAATGTTCATGAAAATAGGACCTCATTTTTCTTTTGTATTTACAAGTAGCTTAGAAAGCATAATAATTTTGTTAAGCTAAATCTTCCTCCATGACTTAATAATGAAAGAGTCTTAACTCTTAACATGGTTTAGCTGAGGCAAACATTGAGTTTATTTGTTTATTTTTTCACTCTGGAGTTTGGGGATTGATGTAATGACCTACTTATAGGTAGGGTGTTCTTAGAAAGGGCTATTAGTCTAGGCCAAAACTAGTGGCGGCCAATTTTAGGAATAGAATTCCCATGCACCCAATGAAAAGCTGGGTCATTGAGTGAAGGCCCTCCCTTTTTTTTCTTGTGGTTGGGGGAGGGGAGGGGGTTTTTTTTTTCAACTTGTGTTTGGTGTGGAGAGTGGACTGTCCATTGTTCACTTTCCACTTGGACAGTGGTCAGTCGACTTTCCATGCAAGTCCTTTTGGGGAGGGGGGCCAAAGCAAAGAGTTCCCAAGTTCATGACATGTTCCCCAAAGAGTTCCCAATAGCACCTCACTTTTATCCCAAATGCTTTAGCAAATGTTGTCCCCTTGTATTTATTCTATTATGATGCTGTTAAATTACCCCATATGTCTTTATTGCAGGCAGGACAAAAGAACTAACAAAAGAACTAACTACCGGTTTCTTCTTTACCTTGTCTGCTTTTGGCCTGATCTTTCTTTTTCTCAAAAAAGATAGGTAATGCCCAGACACATCTTGAGTCCTTTTATGCATGTTTTGGCTTCGTAATAGGTAGACACTTAGATGGAGCATAACTATGAACCCAAAAAGTGTTTATACACAGCACTAGAGAAATCTTGTTTGGGCAAATGGGCAATCGGAGAAAAAAAAAAATAGTCACTACTTTTGTACTACATGCAACAAAGACATGTGGCAGAATTTAACTCCTTTGGATCTGCTGTGAACAACCCTTTCGCTGTGGGTTGTCATTCTTTTGCCTTCAAATGCTGACACAAATTTTTGCAACAATTTGGCATGTTGGACACTAACTAATATGATTTGTAGAACTGTTCAAGTTAATTAATTATTGATTTTTTAAAAACACAATTTTGTGAAGGAAAATAATAGAATGTTCTGGAATATTCAAGAGCATTCATTTTTTTACATAAAAATTTCAAATTTCATTAATTTTTCAGACATGTGTTGAAGCTATCCCTGTACTAGGGTACTCTTGCCTCTCCCTTTTGGCCTGGAAAACATTAACTTTAGGAGAAAAGGGTGGTTTTGGGAGATTGTAAAGCAATTGAAATACTTGCAAACTGAATCCCCAAAACCCACACAGGCTATATAGTGTGAGGGGCAAGTTTCGACCAATTTCAGAAGACACACACTCTGCTCACAGGGCCCATCCATGTTGGCTGCTATCACCAGTGGTCATGTGACTATAATGTGAACATAACTTCTAGTGGCTTTGGTCTCAAGTTGTTCATTCTAAATTGGTTTTATTTTTGGACTTCTCTGTTTTTCTTCCACTTTTTGTCAATTTCTTAGACTTGTCATCCATTTGGATAGAACTCAATGGATGATATTTTAGAGCAACTGTCATCCATTGAGTGGAACTGAAGACTCAACTGCCACCAGTTTATGTACTATTGCTTGCTCCTGAAGTTTAGATAGCATTATCTTCAGACTGTTGGTTACACAAAAGATGAAGATATCATCGTAAAACAGGTGCCAGCTTCAACACATGTTTGTTGAATATGGTAGTACGGTGGCAACTTTGACACATGTTTGTTGAATGATTGGTAATTGTTTTGAAATTTTCATTTTGGAAAATAAAATATTCTTGACTATTTAATATTTTTCTTCAAGAAAAATTTCTTGTTGAAAAAAGTATTTAAAAATTTTAACATTTTGACAATTAATATAAATAGTGTTCCGAAGATCTCAAAGTTCCATGCTAGTCTGTCTCTGTACTTCGAGGGAAATTCCCACCATTAGGGTGTATAGTGTAATATTTTAAGCTAGACAAAGTCATTGGTAGCCTGATGGTTGAGATCAATCCAAAGCCAAAGAGAGGAGATGGTAGAAGAGTTCATCAAATAAACAAGCCAAAAAAGATGCTTGAGAAAAATGCTCAAATAATTCTTGGAAAATTAATTAAAGTCCACCAAAAAGGAAATGTCGAAGAAAGCTTAAGGGAAGGGGAAGCCTAGAGAGGGCTTTTATGTTTTTTGAGGGCATGGCAATGAGGGTAATGGGTAGATAGGTAGGTAGCCCAAATTCCCAAGGCCCTAGAACAATTGACACTCAATGTGACCTGCCCTTCCTGAAGGAAATAGCCTGCTTTTTCTTTATCATTTAGAGGGCAATACAAAAACAAGCATTTCTTTCTACCAGAGTTTTGCAGCTCAATGAAATTCCTACAAGTCTTTTACCATAGAAATCAAGCACATAGAAATTAGAAAAAACATCAATTTTGCTTTTATTTAGCAGGACTAATGAAGCTAATAGAACCAAATTCCAATCATTAATATTATATTGCAGTATAATAATTATTCTATATTGTGTTTATATTCATTATAGACTATAGTAGCTTAAGGGATTTTGGCCTAAGTAATAGGTTTTTTTTGTATGACGATTTTTGAAAGATGATATTTTGGCTTTGTGTTGAAACTTGAGATTAGTTATAGAGTTGTAATATCTTGAAGGATTTTGGTTTCTTTTAGAGGATTTTTTGAAAATTATACTTTTGCATGGTAAAATATTTGAGAAAATTCAACAAAATGGAAACTGAAAATTTTATGGAAAATTTGTGGCAAGGTTTCTCTTGATAATATTGGAAAGCCATTGATGAGTGGGATTTCTTGGAGGTGGTTTCATAATTTTTAGATGTAAGTTTTGATATTGAATTTTGAGTAATTTTTGTCAATAGAAATATATATAATAAAAAATTGATGTTTAAAGTTGTATGTGTCATCCAAACCTTCAGTGGTCAAGATTACCCATCTCATTCCTTTCTCCATTGATATGGAAAATAAATTAACATATGTCTTTTCATGTCCATGTTATGTATATTAAAATAATTTAATAACCTACTTGTTTCAAGCCTATAATGACAAACACTACCATATTTTCTTGGGTAAAATTTTGCACCAAATTCTAAAAAGAAAATGAAATTTAATTTTTATTACTTTTGTTGCAGGTTCGTTGTCATTTTGGAAAAAAAATTGCAAGATTTTGAAACAAAATTTGAAAACATTTTGTCCCATTTCCTCTCTACTTTTTTGGCTTGGTAGCAGTTTTAGTGTGTATTTTTAAAATGTTGAGATAGGTCTAAGAATCCCTAGCCTTTATTGCGAGATCTCTTCGGGATGCTTGAAACTGATACTAAATCAAAAAATTGAAGAAAAAAAAAAAAGGCTGCTGGACATGATGAAAAGGCACAATTTTGAGATCTAGAATAAATAACAACGAATTATTGGAAACCCTAGGCAAAAAAGGGAGGGGAGGGGAGAGGGGGTTTAGGGGATTATTAAACCTTCAATTATTAAATTTAATGGGGTTTAGGGGATTATTAAACCTTCAATTATTAAATTTAATAAAACAGTTTTTTTCACAATTGGGCTCTACTGTCGGGTTCTTGTTCACACTTGGGCCAGGGGTCAATTATGGGAACAGGGTCGGCCAGGTAACACTATTACCAGCTACCGAACTTGAGCACGATATTTTCTCTCAAAAGAATCCAAATTTCCCTTTTTTAATGGATTTAAGTGTAGAGTTCAAAGTTAACACTCACCCAAAAAATCCTTCTTTTGCGCTGTTGCAGCAAGCAAGCTTGCTGGAACCACAGTGCCGATTCTTTTTGTCTTCCAAGCCTCTTTCAGTTTCCTATCAGATTGCAGTTTTTTCCACAACCTTGTTTCACTGAGGATCGAAGCTGTTTTCTTGTGTGTGTGTTTTTGCGAGGGGTTTTTTTTTGGCCTCAAAGATCTGATCTCTCTCTCTCTCTCTCTCTCTCTCTCTCGTGTTGTGTCCGTTTGTTTGATGGTTTGATGCACTGAGTGTGGATGCTTGTTTTGGAGGCTTGAGGTTGTAGACAGTCCTCACTCCGTGGGATTTATTTCTACACTTCGTGAGTTGCTGCTCATTAGATATCAGAGATTAGGTTTTGTCGTTGTTCCGGCCTCCTGCTGGTTTCCACAAGGGTCTGATCCTGATGGTGGGGTTTTGTTGATCCTGAATCCCGAACGATTTGGGTATTTTTGTTGGCGTCGGAATCTAGAGAAATTTCTGTCTTGAGATTCAATTCTATTATCATCAGATGCTAGAATAATATATATTTTTCCTACCAGGGATTCTCGGATCTCAAAGCTCTGCACTCTTGCTCGCTCCATCACAAGCAGAGTTTCTGGTTGTCAAGCGGTTTTCTTCCGAGCTTCGACCAGACGGAGGTAGGAAGAGTCTTTGCGGAAGTAGTAGTGTTTTTTTTTCTCGTTGTGGGGTTTTGGAAACTGCAGGACGCTTGCAGCAACAGCAGGAGGTTTGAAGATGGCGAGGGTTCAAGGGTTGTTCCTCGATGACCTCGCAGCTGCTGTGATGTGTGTCATGATGGCTTTTGCTCTCGCATCTAGTGTTGAAGCTGCTACTGCTGCGGTGAGCAGCGAGAAGTCGTTGGCAACATCGTCTTCGGATGCATACGAGAAGATTGAGACATACGGATTCCCGCGAGGGATTTTGCCACCGACTGTAACAGGGTACAACTTGGAAGCAAACGGGAGGTTCGTTCTGTATCTGGAAGGAGACTGCAGAGTGCTGATAGAAGAGAAGTATCCGTTGGAATACGGCAAGGTGATCACGGGCGTCTTGTCTTACGGTCAGCTCGAAGAGCTTCAAGGCATCAGAGTGAAGGCTTTCTTTGTGTGGTGGGATATCACTGCCATCTCTCGCAATAGCAACGACCTTTTGTTTGTGATTGGGCTCCTCAGCGCCCAATTCCCACTGACCAATTTCGATGACCCTCCTGTGTGTGAAAGAAAAAAACTTGACGTCCTCCTTTTGGCCGGAGGAGGAGGAGTCTCAGGGACAATCTGGTGATGGCGCTGCTGCTGCTGTGGAGCTTCTTCAGTCAAGGATCCTCTTCTGAGGAGCTACATACATCAGCTAAGATATTGCTCCATGAAGCTCTGATGCTTTTGAGAGATCTTTCCCACTCTTTAACTTCAGCCATTTGCTCAAGCATTTTGAGCTTCTCTGTCCATCTTTTTCTTATTGGGTTTCTTGTCTCCTGCTGTGCCATCTTCTTCACCTCAGGCAACTGCAATCTGCACTCATATCAATTAGAAGAACAGAAAATTCTGTTACACAAAAGTGATAGTGACAAAGTTGTTGAAAAAAAAGAATTGCTGCATTTATGATGGGCTCTGGTGTTTGAGGCACAATGCTCAGGTACCTATATCATTTCAGGGTTATGGAGCATCATTATTGCTAGGGTTGTGATCCCAAATCATAGATAGAGATGAAACTGTTCTAGTAGCTACTTTTCTTTTGACAAACGCATTTATTCATGTGATGTCCTTTTGTCACCATCTGGCACCACTATTCCTTCTGTAAAAATCTCATCTACATGGTTTAGTTCTGGTTGTGGAAAACTACTGATGATTGGTTTCATGAGGTTGCTTTTTTTTAGGGTTTGAAGCTGTCATTAGAAAATGTTCTAATGTTCATTGAGTTATTTGATATTGCGATCAAATGATGTCTCATGGAAGTTTATTTGCAGATGAGAAGGATATGATACCATGTCATTTTGTTATTCTACAACCAATACACAGCATTTGTCTGTGCTGTCAGGGAAGTTGCCAGTTCCTCTATTGCCAGCTGGACATGTTGTTTGTCTTAAGGTTCTTCAGATTGTGATCAAATGATGTCTCATGGAAGTCCATTTGCAGATGAGGAGAAAGATGAGACCAAGTAACTTTGTTATTCTACAACCTAGATATACTAGCATTCCTCTGTACTGTCAACAGCATTCCTCTGTGCTGTCAGGAATATCGTTCCTCCTGTGATCATTGACCCATGATGTGCATATCATTGCTTGACCTCACAACCCTTCCCAACTTCCCCATCTCACACTTCGTTCCTTTACCATACTTTTACATTGTAATATAGCCAAACATAACTTTTCACTGTTGCCTAATCACTCATCTTGGTGTTACGCAGTCTTGTTCTTTTTCCCAAGCTTCTGAGGTTGGTTTGTCTCCCTATTTCACACACAGAATGACTATAATCTAGCACCATTGTTACAAACACATTAAGAGCCCAGCATGATTGTAACCCCTTACATTGGGTCAAGCAATTGTTTGTTGTTGTTAGGTTGACTGCTAATGTACAACAGCAACCCAATTGTTTCTTGTAACACCCATAAGAATTTTTACCATCTCTCCTCTCTATTTCATACTTTGACATTCTTTATTATTATTTGACTTGTTTCTTTTTCAAGTTTTTGAGTCTAATTTCAACAGCTACCACAGCTCCAACAACAACAATTGAGGGAATTGAACTGATGTTCGTTCACTTGTAGTCTCTAGGTTTTTGTTTGATCAATGCCTGTTCTTGCTACAGGTTTTGGTTCACATCAACATGAACATCTTCCCTTTTCAAGGGCACTTGCAGGTGAACTCTCAATACCAACCTTGTCTCCCCCCTTGGACGATTAATTGGTAAATAGTTGGATTGATTTCAAGACTATATTTTAGAGTGTTTATAGTTAATACCACCACACCTTATCTAGCATTCTTTTTGATAAAACATATGATGTTCACCAACTTTGCATGCTTTCATGTTTTGGCCAAAGCATCAGAATGCAGTTCATAACATGATTCATCCTCCCCATGTTTTGCTTATCTTTTGCAAATTCTTTCCACTATGTTCCGAACGTGGTTAGAGTTCTTTCATCCTTAACAGCTCTTCTTCTTTAGTATGTTTGTACTCAACCTGTTGGTCCAATGAGTATCCACATTCGAAAATGTGCCCAAGATAATGAGCAGCTAGGGACATATGATGTGATGTGTGATGCCTTTGCATCCATTGTTCACAAAGTTGGCTTGCATGTAACACAAGAATGGTTCCACACAATGTTCCATCAGCAACACTTCAATCCTTTCATTGGTGCACTGACATTGTCCATTCCTTGGTTCCAAAGATGAGATTTGAACTAATATTTGTTGGTTTATGGTATTAGGTTGATTCTCAGCAAACAAACTAGAGATCTAGAACCATCATATTGGAGTGGGACTCAAAACTAGACCATGCAACCAGCCGCCACTTAGAATGAGAACTGAAAATGGAATGAGGTTGTTGTTCCTTTATATATAAGGTTCAGTTTCTATAAGCAAGCATGCACCACTTTTTTGAAAAGGCAACAAACAAGCCTAAACTTTTTAGGCATAATACTTATGTACATTGCAAACAATTGTGAACGTTTCCAATTTGATATCCAACTTGTCCCACCATGTTTGTATAAGGTTCCTATCAAAAGACAACACACTTCCATATTAGCAATAACCCCTACAATCTATTAATTTATGCCCAAACATATTTGACTATGTCACTATTTAACAAAAAACCAAAATGATTTTGTAGTGTTATTCAATCCTTAGCCTCTTACACCAGAATCCCTTGAAAGCCAAACCTCACTTCTCCTTTCTCTTTTCACCATGTAGAATGTTAATCACCTCTTAAAATCTTCCTTCCCACCAACCCATCATAACTAACCATCCATGTAAAAGTAAATATTAGTTAAATTGAGTGACTTAGAAGCAAACACTCTTCAAAATTTGCAAGATTGGATCTAAGTTATTATATTAAACTTTGTGATGAAATGATATTTGTAAGCTATTATTCATTTTATAATTACTTGGCAAATACCTCTCCTTAGGTTGTTTTAATATGGCATCACCATTTTAAGAACATCCCCTAAAGTAGTTCAAAGATCCAACAAAAAGTGTTGAGGACAAAAAAGAACATAATTTTTTTTACATTGTCGAATAGAACTTCTCACATAACAAGAGTAATAAGAGTAACTACTTATGAACATTTCATTTTTATCAATTTTCCTTTCAGGTGTTATCCTTTAAGTCATTGTAAATGGTGTCATAAGGAAAATTCTTCAAGGTGAAAAATGTCAATGGATGCATTCCAACTTGACAATATAAGGAAGATGAATAATTAATTCGTTTCTCAACTTGCTTTTCATGAAGGCCAAGGTGCTGAATGTGTGTACATTTTCTACACTACCTAATACCACAACAACAACAATTTCAATGATATACTGATGTACTCAAATAAAGAGTGCTAAGGAACTTGAGGTCCAAGGATTAGTTGCCATAAATGTGTAAGGGGGTTACCATCAAATGGTGGTTTCATGGCAACTTGGCAATTTGAATACGTAAAAAGTGTGAACATTGAAGTTTGCATGTCAAACTTTATCAGTGATAAAAGGGGTCTAGCTTTTGATTAGGCATGCATATCTTTGGTCTTCAAGAGCCACAAATACGCATAATGCAATTTAATCATTGAAAGGTGATGCAAAAATTTTCCTTCACCTTAGGATTTTGCCAATATTGTGAGCACACCATCCCAAGTGCCTCCATCAACTTAAATCCTTGGAATCTAGCATCAAGTTCCAAAACCCAAGTTGTTTTTTACTTGTGCATTAAATGTTGAAAAATAAGTAATCAAACTATTTAGAAACAATGGAAGAGTTGGACGTAGGTGAAATAAACCTCAATTAAACTACAACAATCTAGAATGATCATGCTACCTCCACTAACCCTCTTGATGCAATACATTAGTATACACTAAGGTTAGTGATGCAATGGTGTCAAATATATTTCAAGTTATAGGCACATTCTAACCAATCATAAAGTTGCAACATGTTGGTCACATGTTGGTTAGTGTGTTTAGTAAATTCAAAAAGCAAATATTCCTCACCTTCATTCTTGAAATAGAATGGATCGGCTACACCCACCACAACGGAATTACGTACATCATGATTTCCATATATAAGTGTTTTGAAATCCTAGAAAACATGATGCTCATGAAGGTTGTGATTATTTCAATGTAAAAATTATTGACATCAATTTGGCACATTTTAATTATTACCAAATAATCATTGACAAGAACATCTTGTTTTAAAGCAAATTGCATGAAGGACTAAACATAATTCAACATGATCAAAAGCAATTCAAACCAACTAAATATGAATGTCAATGAGTTGTTCAAAGTTATTATGGCAAGCTAAAATAATCAACTATCTTACCTCATTTTCACTAAAAGCATGCATGCATGCAGTGAAAGCAAACTATGTTGGCCAAAAAAAGTTCACAAATAATGTTTTTCAAAACTAATGCAACTTTCAACTTCCATTAAGCTAATATTAAAATAGATTTTCATAAATTATATTCAAAATGAGGTAGTTCAATTGCTAAGTGATGCAATCATAAAAGGAAACTACATTTTTTGATTAATATCAAATGATTTTTATTTGTGAGAAAATTAAACATGTAACAAGATATTGCAAAGTGCAAATATATTTTTAAATGATTCAAATAATTACAAAACTTGGTGAAGTATTGAGTTATATATTGAATATGAGTTGATTGTACCATTTCAATTATAGTTGAAAAGTTTGACTCATGTGATTTCACAAAAAATATATGGACAAGTTTTTCATTCAAACAAACATAAATGTGTTGATTTTTTTTTTATTTTAGAAAAATTACTTTCATTTGAAAGGTAACAAGAATTATGTTGGAGGCATTTGTAGCAAAATCCATTTGTTATGTGCATGAAAATGCTAGATGAAATAAAAGAAAAAATACCCTCAAAATAATACAAAATGTACTAAAAAGAAAGTGCATTTTCTTGCCCAAAGTGGGCCCCTTATAAAGTGCTTTCATCACAGTATTCATTCATGTCATAGATTGCTAGGCTAAACATATTTATCCTCTTCTTTTTATATTTTCAATATTTTGAAGCCTTCAATCTCCATGATAACATCCAACTTTACAAACTCACCATGTCACTTAGGCAAATGAGAAAAATAATAGTAAACAAACTACAACAATTTTTTTAATGTGTGCAACCATGGGCAAGTGACCCAATGTTTTGATAGCTAGGTTGGTTCAATGGGCTTAAAAGAATTCATAAACAAAAGACAACAACAATTACATAAGTTGAGCTCTTGGAAATTGAAATAGTAATATAGTTATTCAAAGTTCAATCCATTCAACATGTAGGCTCTTCTAATGAAGCATTTGCACTTACCATGCAATGTATACCTTTGAATGTTGGAGACCAAACAAAATGGCAAACAACACCATGTTGGGTGTTGTGGAAGATTACAACTCCATTTGTAATAATAGAAAACATGTAAGATAAAATATTAAAAAAAGAAGAAACATTTATGGATTAATATAAAAAAATGCAAGTAGGTTGTATACCTATTATGAACCCCAAAAGTTTAATGCAACAATATGAAAATGCTCCAAACCTCCCTTTATAATAAGGGCATCCATATTGGCTTTTTAAAAATTATTTGTGGTTGCACCTTCAATGATTTGTTCTAAGGAGAGCATAATATATTGGGATTTGATGCCACCCTTGCACCATGTAGTCATGGATTTTAACTAACTTTGGTTATCAATGATCATGCCTTCATGACAAGTAATGGACAAGTAACAAACTTTTTACATAGTTTTTCTTGCCTTCAATTCTACTTATTTAAACATGCATTCAATAATTATCCAATAAACATTATTTGATTAATGAGAATTTAACCATCTTTGGTACCCCAAGTAACATAAATAATGGTGTCAAGGCGTTGTACTCCAACATAGTTCCAAATTATTGACCTTTTTTTGGCATGTTCTTTAGTGCAAATAACCTATTTTACTAGAGATCCTAGATTTTGAAACGTGCACTACTACAAAAACAAGTTTATTTGACTAGATTATCTAATAAAAAAGGACAAATTTGGATAGGTGTAAAAAAAACCATCCTATCAATTTAAACATGTTGATTTGGACATGTCTGTTGTGACTTAATGGTCTTTTTTACTAAGAATAATAGACTGTTTGATTGGTCATTTTGATTAACAAACAATGGACCATTTGATTGGTCAAAATTTTACTTAAATTAAAATAATTTTTTCAGGATTATTAAAGAATAATTTTCTTATAACTAAGTAGGTAGGTAATAATAGGTTTAAGTAGGTCATAAAAAGACAGGTAGGTACCTAAATTAACATACTTATCTCAATTCCCTAGGTATGCACATAGGTTACAAGTATAAAGAAATATTGAACCCCTCACCTTCACAATGATAAATCAAGTCCTTGCCAATGGACCATACCATCAAAAAGTGACAATTTTTGTCAAGCTTTTTATTTCACATCATTATTTAAATAGGTAAGTAAAAAGGTTAAATAATTAATAGGTAGGTTGAAAGTAGGTTGGTAAGTAAGTATAAAAGGTATGTAGGTAGGTAGGTAAGTATATAAACTAAAGTTACTTACCTAGCAAGGTAGATTTTATAGGTAGGTCAATGGATGGGTAGGTCGGAAGTAAAAGGTAGATAAATAGATTTAGGTTAATTTTATTAGAAAGCCATTAGCCATCTTGATCAAGGATGTCATTTTGTTTTTTTCAACTTTACTAAATGTCCCACTTGATTACCACCCATTGACCATTTTGACCAAGATGGTTAATTTATTTTTTCAACTTTACTTGATGTCCAATTTGATAGATAATCAAATAAATCATTTGATTAGTCAAGTTCACTAGTCAAAAAATACACATGTCATTTAATCTTTAGGCCTTTAGTCAAAATCTAAATGTTCATTAATCAAGAAGGATTGATTAGTATACTTGGATTGCTTGAAAAATAGGTTGTAATAGTGACATGTGTTGATTAGTCACTACTTACAATTTTTTTTATGAACCATTATTTTTAAAAATCTTCCCATGTCCTTTTCAACATATTTTTTCAATGTGTCCCAATTGAACATCAAGATTTTGTCCTTTCCCATAATATATAATATATGCAACAATTAACAAATTTAAACAAACCATCATTTCCTACAACCAACTTTGCCCATGGGAGTCTAGTAGAACTTCTTGGGCCCTTTCATTAGTTCATGATTTTCATCGTGGGTGGCCACATTGCTTGGTCATTCATTAATCATTTTTGTATTGTAACTACTAAGGTCAATTAGCAAGGTAGGCCTACCACTTACGAACATTGTAGATTGTTATTTTTAAGCAAAATATTAAATTATTGCTGATAACTCCAGAAGAGGCAAATTAGTGGAAATGATAATAGTTACAAGCATAATTTTGATAGTCCTTTGGAAATTTTAATCAAATTTCCAAAATATGAATGAATTTCTCATTATTTAGAATCTTTTCTTTTGGGTATTCAGGGTAACATGATCTACTACATGTGATAACTCAGATTTTGGAGTTTGGGTTGGAATTTATAACCTTGGTAAGAATAATGGTGCTGAAATTTTGCTCTTCCTCTAGGTTCCCAGGTAATAAGTTTCTTTGACCATCTTGTTATCAAAAGAAATTGTATCTTAGCCTTCCAAAATAATAATAACAATAACAATATAGTATTAGGTTGACTTGACAATTTTTCAGGACACTAAATTTTTTTTCCTATAATTTAGGATTACTCATGTGATCACTCAAGTGGGTTGGCTTAGGGGTGGTGCCATTAGCTTGAACATATTTTCATTCTTCTCATGTATAGATTTGGTGTGGGTATGTATGATATTCAACTTTCATCCATTCTTTGGACATGCAATTGACTCTAAAAGGTTTAGGTTGAAGGGGTGGAATCTTTCTCGAGTGACAATTATGAAATCCAATTGGGGAAGGTTAATTGTTATTTTGTAATATTGCGTGTTGTCTTAATTTTGTTATCTTAATCAATCAAATTTTATAGCTTGCATTTCATAAGTGTGACTTTTTTGGAACTCCACTTCTTGACAATTTAGATATGAAATTTTAGGTCAAATCATGGTTGGGGGTACCCAAAAGGAATACAATCTCATTTTATATTCATTGGACCCCTTCATGTAAACATGTTGAAACTTAATGACACATTCATCCTTGAAAGTTTGATTTTATTCATAAATAGATACATTACAAAATTATTATTCTATGCATAAAATGTCAAATTTGAACAAGTTTAAGGATTCATACCAAGTCCTTGACAAAAATCCAAAACTTTGTCTCATGAGAAAAAAAAAGGCTCAAAGACTCATAAGGAATGTTTAAACAAATTTTTTTGGCCCAAGATTTTTACCACAAACACCTTATGTGTTAATGTGTATAAAATATATGAATGTGACAAGAATCAAATGCCCTATTATAATGTAAGAAGTTTCAAAAAGTCTAATTTTTGAGAATTTTGGACGATTAATAGAACATGGCCCATATTGGATAAATTTTACTATTTTCACTTTCATAAGTGAAAAAAATAGATACTTTAAAGGCCTATATAAAATTTGGACCAAAATTATTTCATTTGACATGAAAAAATAATGTGAAATGTAAGATAAATCATGGGAAAAGTGAAGAAAAAGGTGAATTTGGGAGTTCTTGAAGTGAGTCCTTAGGGTTCAAATGTGGTACCCCAATAATACTTGGACCCTTTTGCATAAATATTTCTTTATCCCATGTAGGACCTTTTGTCATGATATAATTGATAATCTTCATGGACATGTTTAGTTCGAACTAATATTATTTGATGTGAATTGATATTGATTTCTTTTGTGCATATTATACATATGTGGTAGACCATTTGGTGGCAAGTTTAATGTGAGGAAGACGATGTTTCATCATTGTTAGTATGAGCTTGAATTATCGAATTGTTGAAGACTTTTTTGTTGAGTTTTATCATCAAAATCACAATAAAAGTTTTTCTTTGAACATAATGAAATGAATTGGGTGGATGTGGCATATTAGTTATAATACATGGGTTATTTTTTTCTGTTTAAATTTGCATGCAAGGAAATTAAGTTAGTTAACTTTGTATTGCATTGTAAATATGAATGCATTTCCTTTCCTGATTATACTCATGGCCCCATACAAACCATTATAAACATGTTTACCCCCCACCCTTCTTATCCTTATATGAAGTTTCATGGATATTCATCAAAGGACAAGTAGGTTGGTATGACTTGAAACAATGGTAACCCGTGCATATTAGTATCAAGGAACTTGCTTTACAGTGTAAAAAAAAACATAATAGTGGCATTGCCATAAGTTAATCACTTTGTATGAGAATACATCATATCTATAAATCGATCATTTTCTGTGGATAGTGATTTGGAACTTTGAGTTGAAGACATTATTGATGTCCTATTGACACCAAGTTGAGTTCATACTTTGAAGACTTTAATTTAGACTGTGTTAGTGCAAAAGTAGCAACTATATTTTATTTGTTAGTGGATCATCAAGCCAAGGTAAATAAACAATAATATTTGTCATGTGCTTGCACCCCTTTGCTACCTTCATAACTTTTAGAAGGCGTAGAACATTTGCATAACATGTGAAGGCCAAATTTTTTGCATAGAGGGCCAAATGTGTGATCAAAACACTAAGAAAACATGATTTTTCAAAAGGTCTAACTTGATTGAAATGTCCACATTGACTAAGGGGGATGGTTGTTTTGATTAAAGGCCTAGGGCATGAAAGACACGAATTATTTTTGATTGAAACATTCGATTAAAGTGACATTTTAACCATGTGACAAACCAAACATCTAGTTAGAAAGGCCAAAGGTCCATCGAAATGATTAAGGTTGAGTCAAATTGATAATACTTAATGGCCATTATGATTTATAATTAATCAAATTGGTCATTTTGATTTGACACTTAGTCAAATCAATCATACTAATTTGGTTATTTAACTTACAAATTTATTTTGCATAGGGTACATACCAAACCTAAGTTCATAGCTAATAGGCCTTAGGTTAGAGAACACTTCAAAAGTTTAGAGAGAAAGGAAGCAAGATCTTCAACTTATTTCAAATCATTTGTAGTTACACCATAACATGAAGCTTTCAACATTTTAGAATCACTCACCAAGTGCACATTGCTCTTGGTTGAATTGCCATCGGTGTTAAGCTTTTGGGACACACAAGGTCCATTTAGGTTTATGCCTTTAGATCTCAAGGCTAAAATTTCCATTCTGTAACATTTTTTTTGGCCGTCCAAGTAGTAGCCCAATTAATTTCAATACCTTTTTCCTATGCTATGAATCTTCTAACTACCCATATTGTAAGATCATTATTTGTGATAAAAGAGGTGCCATAAATTTGCCAACACGACCTCACAAATTTTTTTTTGGGTATCAAGATGCAAAAAAAGGTTTGTGACTTTGTATTTGAGTTGTTTCAATGGACTAGACCTTGTTTAAATTTTCTTGATTAACATGTTCAAATCTAAGTTTAGTTCGGGGGTTCAACCCCTTGTTATGTAAATGCCTGACTACAAAAAAATATTCTTCGATTTGTAAAGAAAAGTCCAAATGTTCCCAAGGAAGAAACTTTGGGTTTCCCTTCTATTTAGATTTTGGTTTTCTAGTGATCTATTCTTTCATTTTGTTGTGTAGGTAACACGTACTCAAGCTCTACAACCATAAAAAAAAATTATAAAAACAAATGCCCAACCTTCAAAATTAAAACCACATAAGAAAGAAACTACAAAATCACAAAAGAAAAAAAAACTTCACGTAACCCAAAAGCATAGTTTAGAAAAACTTGGGCAAGAAAGAGCTTCACGAAGTATAATAGGGATGACAACGTGTTGTCCATAATATTCCAACGCATATAGTATTCCGTGCGATGCCATTTTCCAAATATTGGAAATTTCAATATTCCTACCCTGTTTGTCAACAACCATAAATGTTGGCCACATTAGCATATTTTAGCCCTAAGTCCTTGGTAAGCACTAATCAAAGTAGGTGACCATAGTTCCTTTTTGCATGAATGTACCAAACACTTTGAAATTTTATTTTTCATTACATTATTTTTATATTTTTCATTGTCTTTTCTAACAGAGTTGATCATGAAATGAACATTAGGTTTGATGTTTTTTGTGTAAATTTGAAAAAAACATTGAATGATGCAAAGGAAAGGAAAGGAATTTACCTCTTTGAATGTAGATTGAACATTTGACAATTTGTTGTGTAACTAAGTAGTTTTGTCAACAACCTTTGTTAAAATTATGTCTTCACATATCAATTTCCTTTTAATGCTGTCGTCACATTCTTGATTAAAACCATAACACATTAACCTCCATTATACATCTCAAAAAGTTGTTCATATTATGTTACGAAATTGTTACCAAGAACAAGAATGTTTTGGTCAAATTCACCTTTTCCATCTACACTCAATAATTGTTTTTCACCTTTGCTATCCCCTACTCCCCTTACACCAATGATGATGACAACAATGGAAGCAAACCTCCAACTCTAAATATAATTTCTAAATTGTCTAATGGAATCCATGTGGAAAAACATGGGAATTAACTTAGATTGGAAATGCAAGAATTGATGACACAATGGACCTTGTTGATTCAATTATAATGATAACATTCATGTCATCTTTTTCAAAACCCTTTTTGGACTTTGATTCAATGTTAAAAATCTTCCATCTTCACAAACATGCCTATGCAAATGTTCATACATTTTTATATGAGACGATTTCACCCTCAAAATGATTGTTGTTAGAATTGTCTTATCCAACAAATCACAATGTAAATATGCAGAACTTGGAGCTTCCATGCTCCTATTTGCAATTTGATGAAAGGTGCCATACTCATTAAGCACCTTTGTTTCAAATGCAACATCTTTAATTCCAAAATCCAAATCATCCATTATAATAATTCATCTAGCTTCTTTCACTAGAACATCACCCATTGTGTTAAAAAAAGAAAAAACTTACCAAAATGAATTTGACATCAAACAAATGAAATAGCACTTGGCAAAACTAATAGTTACAAAAGCACACACTTGGAAAAACATGCACTTGCATATACACACACTTATAAAGGAAGTAAAAAAAATAATCAACAAATGGTGAAAGCTTAAACCAAACATTGTTCCTACTATGAAAAAAGAAAGACAAAAAACATACAATGTTATATTTATATGAGATGAAAGACCTAACTTAAACCTAACCCTAAGCCTTTTTAAAAAATTTATATTGACTTTAAGTAATTTTGACTATAGTAGATTTCAATTTAATAATGAAAAATAATATCCATGGTTTGGTGACTAAATTATGGTTTAATACTGAACAAGACATCAATACCCTTAGCATCTTATGAATTTTTATTATGCATCTCATGCTTACACCTAAACCTTAAATATTTCAACCCGGATTTGAAAAATAACACATAATGTTTTCTTCCCATTATTTAACCACTATTTTCATTTTCACTCATATATATATGTTGAACATCAAATTTTTTATCATGTACATAAAAAACCTAAACATTCAAAAAAGTATCTTTACATTTCATAGTGATATGAAACCTGATGATACAAAATGGCAAGTGCCAACCCAAAAAAAAAAATCATATAGAGACATGATTAAATGGGTTACCCAACATTCATATTTTGAGAAGAAAGCCAACAAGTAGATCTGTACACTTCAAAACAAACCATCAATTGGATGGGTGCACCCAAAATTTACACATGCATGTCCATTAGCTTGAGGCGATAAAAAATTTATACGGATACCTATAACCTTATCCCTTCAGCCAACTTTTCATTCTCTGACCCCTATACCCGCCCAGAAGGTTTTCGCACGATGTCTCTTTAGAACAGAGCCAACAAATTTCCTGGAGAAAGAGATTCACCATCCCTCTAGCCAGTCTTGCCGATATTGAGTAAGTGATTTGTGAAGCGGAAATTTGGCCAGTAAGCATTTACAACGGAAGCTCGGCTTAGAGTGAACGACAGGTTTCCGGCCTTGAATCACACACCAGTCACAACAAGCGTTCGTGAAGCTAAGAGTGCAGCAAATTTATATCTCGAATACAAAATCTGTCAGTTTGAAGCTGTTGACAGCATGTCAGGGCTCCCTCCTGTCGAAGAAGATGATGGAAGGCACTCCAGACAGCAAGACATGACGACGGCTGGCGTTGCCGGCGAGTCGAGGGCGAAGTACGCACCTACACGTTTAGGTGCAAAGCGGAAAGCGGCAGATTTGACGATCAGTGAGTCAAGGCTATCTCGTATCAAAGAAGATGCAAGCCACGCCAGACAGAAAGATATGCCGACGGCGAGCGTTGCCAGCATGTCAAGGGTGGACGTAGATGCAACAATTTCAGATAGCTTGAGAGATCGAAGGGTGAAGTTCATGGATGCGGCTCGAAGATTGAGACCCTCGCTTATACCTCGTTTCCGCTCACCTAAGGCAAAGCCGGAAGAGCACTTGATCGACGGTCCTTCAATGTAATCTCCATCTTTGGATCCCTTCTCTGTCAGTGCTTGTAGTTCTTTTCTCCTTTTTGTTGTTGTTCTCGTCCTGTTATGGATATGGTCCAGGTTGTGAGTTCATTTACCTAACTACTTCTGTGAAGCTCACTTAATAGTTATTACGTGTGGGTATGGCAGGTCGGAGGATTGGTTTTCGGTCGGCAATGAGACGTTTAGGTGAAAAGCGAGCTCCCAATAATCCGAAATTTCGTAGCTGGCTCGAGCTTTGCATCCCTCTTCTGCGTGTGCTTATAGTTCGCCTAACTACTTCTATGAAGTTCACTTAATCGTTGTTACTTGGGTATGGCAGGTCGGACGATTGGTTGTCGCTGTCGGTCGATTGGGAACCAGACGATGAAATGAGGTCAGAAGCGGGATCCCATGAAAAATCCGGACTTTCGTAGCTGTTTTGAACATTGCATCCCTCTTCTTCTGCGTTTGCAAGCTTATAGTTTCTTTCTATTTGTTTTCCTATTCTGGATCTAAGGGTGCATGCCATGACTTTGTGTGCCTCTTTTCTGTGAAATTGAGTCTAATTCTGTCGTGCGTGTTCTCTCAAGTTCACTAAATAGTCGTTACCTGGATGTGGCAGTTCGGAGGCTGTCTCGAAGGTCAATCTTGAGACGATGGAAGAAGGGTATGATGATTTGTAAGCTTGAACTTTGCATCCCTTTTCTTTAATTTATGCGCTTATGGGTAGTTACTTTCTAGCCTTTTTTCTGTTATGGAGAGCCGAGCATATGCCCTGACTTTGTGCGCCTTTCTTCTGTGAAATTCATTAAACTTGTGTAGTTGTTACTTGGGTTCGGCAGTATTTTACAGGAGAGATCATTGCCAGAATCGAATCCCACTTTTCCCGTTGGCTCAAGACATCTTCCCGTTCCCCATTCTCAATCTTCACGAGCGATCATGCATGAGAAGTTTGAGAACATACCGACTGATCTACCTTCGATAATGCATGAGAACGTTAAGAACAGTCCGACTGATTTACCTCGTGCCCTCTACGGTGTAGAAGTGAACAGAAATTTGGCAGAGATTCGACCAAGGGCATGGTGGAAAAGTGTTTTGCTGGGGACGTTCGAGACTGACCGAGCCTACGATGCTGGAAATATTTATACTGGCAAGAACAAACCCCTGAACTTCCACGACTCAGAAACCTCCTCCGCCGCACTTCCCCCGATATCAGCGGAGGACTTGCGGGTGTCAAGCATTTCCCAATTCGTGAAGCGGCAAGCCGTGAGGGCTTTAGATGATCCTGCATGGAAACGAACTGATGAGGAGTCGTATTTGCAGGTAATCTGGTTGAGCGTTTGAAGGATCTTTTGGTTGTAGATTCTTCACATTTATTATAGTGCAATTTCCATCAAGCATTCCAAAGTAGAACTGGCCAACCACTTGCAGTAATTGAAAACCAAAGTTATTTTGGCATTCCCTTTGACCAATGGATTCTTATACCTATCTCTGTGAAGGAGTCAGAGAACACTCCTAGTATAGGTATTTGAGTGGCACCTTCAAAAAATATCCATTGATCATGATATCCTTAAAAATAGGAGGCACCATATGCCTACAAGAGGCCTCTTACACCTTAGGTGAGAGGTCTTTTCCTCCTAAATAGTAGGCATAAGGTTCTTCTCACTCCTATCGCCTTGTGATCTATATATGTTTAGGCGCATGACAACATTCGCCAAAGGTGAGGGCCAGTCTTGAAAAAATGGGCCTAGGTTGATATGCAGGTTGGGATCCAACCTAGGCCCCTTATTTCAGGAATGCCCCCACCATAAACTTTCCAATCCCTTCAAATATTGATGAGATGTCTATCCTTGCTACTCTGCAGCCAAACCGCGTTCATTCAGCTGCAAGGAAGGAAAAAGATCAGCATCAAGAAACTTCAGGCTTTGAAAGTCCATCTTATTCAAGGTTAGTCTTTTATATACTTATTACTGTTGTAGGTGCAATGAATTGAACCGTGCCAACAATATACAGCTGTGGTGAAGATTTATTGAAGCTTGAATTTCATGGGACTTATCTAGATATGATTGAGTCCGCAATAACTGGATGGTTTGTTCATGGACAAATATGATGGTTATAATATGTTTTGGTTACCCAAAACTTAAATGGATGAAACAAACATAGTTGCACCCAAATTTGGACTGAAAATCATTCAATTGTCTAAAATAGACTACATGCAAATTACTTATTTGAGATTATGAGGTGCAAGTACAATAGTTGGGGTCCCCTACTTTGTAACATGGGCTGGCCATGAAAAATGACGACACATTTGTTGAGACCAAATGTGATTTGTCATAGAGCTATTGCCTCCTTCTCAAAGATGGAAACTTTTCAAGTGCTGCATTACCAGTGCACCTGTCTGGTTGCCCATGCATTTTGAAACTGTCATGTTGAAACAATTTTGAGGACCTATTTACCTAGTGACCCCATTATGGTTGACCAGTTGGCTATCACGGATAACATCTAACATGAAATTATCATGATTTCAACCCACAACCACTTGCAGGGTCATGATGAACCTTGAGGTTGGGTCAATTCAAATGACAAATCCTTACAAGACTTTTTCACCACAGAAATACATTCCCAACCATATTGATTTAAACAGCATTGGCAGTGATGTGCATCTTTTACTCAATATTAGCTGTCCTCCAAAATGTAGAACACTTTTGATGGGAACCACAACCCCATCATGCTTACCATGGCATGCTTAGTTTAATAGAGTTGAATCCCTTGGCTAAATTCTTTTGTTATGTGTGAGGAGGGTTTATCGTTGGTGTCATATAAGTGCCATCTAATGTCATGATTCTAGGGGGGGGAACTTGCGGGATGTATTCCCCTAATTAATTTACAAAAGCAAATTAAAATGGGTACAATTAAGAACGTGTGTCATATGTTGTAGGTGTTACCTCCTTTTCTTTTTCAAGATTGCTCTAGTTGCAATATTATGTCCAGCTTTAAGTGTTTAACAAAATTGTTTCCTAGGGATGTAGTTTACCCACCTTGGTTCAGCTAAAACCCTCAATAATCAAACACTAGTTTTCATAGTAATTGGATTTCCATGTGCTGAAGATAATTTGCTTCAGATTGTTTTTCTTTTTTAAGTTGTCACTTTCAAATGGACTAACTAGCACTGCAGCAATGATGTATTTAACTGGGATTTTAGAATTTTAGAAAATTGTAATTAACAATTTCTCTTCAAATTTCACAAGATACAAACATTGTATTCGCTGAAGACAAAGTGAAATGCTTAAATTTTTTAATTACCATTCAGAACTACTACTAATGGACAAATTAAAATTTTTGGTGGATGTCCCCTTCGAATTTGTTGATGCTAAGATAGATAAAATTCTTTGAAGTGCACCTGGCAATTTTTCATAGTGTGTCCAATTGTAAAAAAACATAATTTTAAATGGAATTTATCTTGTGTTGTTGGTGCAGACTTGCATTTGGCCCAAATTTTCCATGCACAACTGATGGTCATCTCAAACAAGAAAATCAATTTTCAACAATTGGAATAAGTGACACAACACAAAGTTTCTTCCAAACTGGGCTTCAAGAAATTCTTACTATGGGAAGAAAGGGAAAATTTGAAGGGGCTGATTCAATAGAATTCCTTTTCAAACAAGCTGAAGACATGTCAAAAGTTGTAGGGGTGGGCCTACAGTGGTCCAAGGTTGTGGTGACAAAGCAATTTGGGGTAGTGGTCAAGCACATTGGTGAGCACTTGTGGTCTGACTTGTGGAAGGACACAAGTTTTTCACCAATGAGAATTCCCATTCCAAAGCCCCCAACTAAACTGTCAATGTGCAATTTGACACCAGAAGAATCATCCAAAATATTTGGGGTTGGCTTGATGGGATCTAGACTTGAAAGCCATTGCATGTATGTGGAGGATAACAAAAAACACACCGGTGAAATGTTTCCATTTATATTTGAGCTTGCTGAAAAGCTGGGGCTTAGCGAAAATGCTAAGGATACAAAGTTCCAGCATCGATCAGGCATTTCAAGTGAAGCTGTGGAAGGTGAAAAGAATCATCAAGGGGCTCCTTTACTTGAAACCATGGAAGGTGGAGAGTCTGACCAAGGAGGTACATCAAGTGAACCTATGGATCCTGTGGATGTTGGAGAAAGTTATCAAGGAGGGAACTTAAGTGAAGCTATGGAAGGTGTTGAAAGTGGTCAAGGGGGTCCCTCAAGTGGACCTATGGACGCTGGTGGACAAAGAAATCAGCAATCAAGTCCTTTTAAATTGCGTTTTGACTCTCTTCAAACAAAAGGACCACAAGATTCAAATGAGAATAAGTCTTTGACTGTGATTGTTATACCAAAAGTTGGGGGCACTTTCTATGAAGGATTGTCAAACGAGCATGCTCAACCAGATCATCGGATAAAATGTGCAGCAATTGCCCCTTGGCTTAAGTTCAAGTTTGAAATTCTTGGAGGAGAACGCAAGATAACCACCACAACAGAGACTGAATGCGATTTGGGTGGGGGACAACTTCAATTACATGAAGATTGGAATTTGGGGTATTGTCAAGATAATATCACAATTTCTCTAAGTTGCGAGGATCATCAAGCTGTCCAAGTTTCACCTGGAACTGTGGTTGCAATAGATGTTATGAAAAGAACATTGACAGAAACATTCACAGGTTCAACATCTCGTGCAAACCAAGTATCAAGTCAAGCTAGTGTGCAAGTTCAAATGCCAGTGGTACCCATTGGAATTCAAGCTCAAGGGACTTTGGATGTGACAGACACAATTGCGGATAGTCGTGCCCTTGCAATTACTACTGAGAGTTCAAACACTCAATTTGCTGGTTTTGATGTGAATGAGATTGGGTGTGCAGGTTCTCTAGTTTTTAATTTTGTCTACCCTGAAGATATTGTTGATGTAATGGCTAGAGGGCAAAGACAGTTTATCCGTGCTGGCATAAGCAAAACTCTTTGGCCAGCCATTGTTGGCAACTGGATTCCATTGGATAGAGAAGAGGCTCGTTTCTACACATTCAAAACTAACCGAAACATCTATTCCATTGGAGGTTTGAGGAGGTCACATGCAAAAAGGAAAGAGCCTATGTTCATGCAACAAAGATATGAAGTGCCCTTTTTCATCAACCATGCCATGAGCCACATACATTACTATGAAAACACAGAACTCCGAGGACCTGGTGTGCAATCATTAAACAAAGTGTTGACAAAATATCCAGAAATTTGAAATGTGTTGTTTCAGTATGCCAATTCTATATTGGCACATGGATGATGTATAATCACATGTTTTGTAATTAGTAAGCATTGGCATTCATTGTCTTTGCCATGTGATGAGACTTGCCCCTATGCATTTGCAGTCTTGGGGTGTAAGCTAGAATCTTATTTCTTGCTTCGACCTTTTCATTCTTTAATGAATATAATTTTTCCTTTGTAGGGCCAAGACATAGTGCATATGATGTTAAGAATGTTTTGTATTATTAAATATCAGACATGGGGAGCTTGGGTTCAATGTTGCTCTACACTATCAATGGGGAGAAAATATTCAAATATAATGTATATGATGGAGGGGGCAACCATAAGTGCAGGAAAGTCCTCATTTCTTCATTACAGAAGTTGTAAGGTTTTGGACGCAAGAAAATAGGAATGATTATAGTCGTCTTCCAGGCCTAGTTGTATGGTTCTAGACCATTATGTCTAGAGTTATCTTTTGAGGGATTGAATTCGGAAAGTTGCAATTTCAAGCTCAAGACTTAGGAGATGAATTCAAGCTTTCGCTTTTTTGGGGGTGTTTTATTGCACTAGGGTACTTGTATCCACAACTGGTGAATGACGATGGCACAACTAGATATTTAATATTTTTCCACCGAAATTTTTCATGCTTTTTTCCACAGTGACATTTTTCCATGCTTTTCACCTCCTCCAAGTCATTTATCCACGTTTTTTCAACGCCAATTTTTTCCTCATTTTTTTCCAAAATTTTTCCACGTGAATTTTTCACATTCTTTCACTCTTTGGTTTTTCACATTTCCCCCCACACTTTGTTTCCTCATTTTTTCCACGAAAGTTTTTTCACATTTTTTCCAGATATTTTCCAAACTTTTCCCTTGCTATTATTTCCACATTTTTTTCACACTATTTTTTTCACAGCTTTTCCACATTTCTCCCATGTGTTATTGTTTTCCACACTTTTCCCATGCTATTCTTTTCCACACTATTTTTTTCACAGTTTTTCCACAATTTTCCCATGTTATTGTTTTCCACATATTTTACACATTTTTCTCACAATATTCTTTTCCACATTTTTTACACATTTTTTTCACAATATTCTTTTCCACATTTTTTCCACACTATTCTTTCCACAAATTTTTCTCAGTTTTCCCATGTTATTGTTTTCCACACTTTTTTCACAATATTCTTTTCCACACTATTCTTTTCACAGTTTTCCCACACTTTTTGCATGTTATTGTTTTCCACAGTTTCCCCACATAATTCTTTTCCACATTTTTCCCACACTACCCATACCCACATAGCAAATTCGACGTTTTTTGTGGAATAATTTTTTGTTTTATAAAAATAAGACTTCAACAACTTATTAATATTCCTTCAAATTTTTCATTTTCCTTCATGTTTTTCTACCTCATGACATCCCTAAATAATATTCCATAATGAACAACCTGGTCAAAATAATGCTTAATTTGGTGCAATTGGTTTGTATATCTATGAACAAGTTCCATGATGTCATGGAAAGTTAAGGATATAATGGTTATGACCTAGGTGAGCTTGGAACAATACCAGTTTCAGGCATCTTGGGCTAGCAATGGACAAGCCTGGCAGCTGCAGAGGATTCACAACAAAAGAATTCGTAATAAATTGGGCAAGCCTAGGAAATTGTAAAATTTCAACATTTCCATTACCTTAATTCTACAACATTCCCTTATCCAATGAGAGTAAATATACTATGTCCAACATATAAGGTGCACCAAAACATCACCATCACCTTTGAATCACAGATATACTAAAATAATGTCGCAGGAAAAACTAACACATCCATAAAAGTCATGTGCTTCTCAATTTTCAGAACTTAGAATGCTTAAGAACAGTCCAAAGATCTAAGTTAAATCCAGCCAAATGTACCTTGGTTGAGCTTGATGCATAACCTTTGAAGATGTCCCTATTTATTGACTATTCCAAAACTTCAGCTACCCATTTAACAAGGTGCAAGTCCAAGGTTTCTCACACCTTGGCACATAGGTGGATCACTTTCAAACTCTGGTGTCATAGGTACTGTTTCATTCACAAAGTTTTTTTGTCAGGAACACAACATCTCACATCACATGGCTGGACACAGGAAACATAGTCACAAACATGAAGAATTTACCACACAAAAGATTCCGACAACAACTTTGACTCGGTGATGACGTTGGCTAGCACTCAAGGGACATTGTTAATAAAATAGTCAATAATACCCTAATTCAAGGCTGGCAACAAGCTTGTATATCTTAATGCTTCAAATATGTAAATAAGCATCAAGGGCTTACAAGGACAGTCAGCTCTCGTAAGGTGGCATCACACCAAGTATATATCCGCACTTCATTGTTGGGTTCCTTGCCCCATATGGCAAAATCTTCCACAATATGGTGACCTTCAATCTACAACATCTACAATACATGGTTGTGTTCAACAACCCTTTCTATGCTCTGCAGCTGAGGTATTTGATAAATTACCAATAACAGGAGGCAGAAAACAAACAACAGCCACATGGGGAAGATTATGCCAGAATGGACAAATACTTTGTAAATGAAAGAGGCAGTAGAACAATAAGGCAAACCTTCATAAAGACTTGGAGTAAAATTGGGCAAGTCTGCAATTCAAGACAAAAATCCATTAGTTTCAGTATTACTTTCTTTCTTGCTATAGGTGATGGTTCTTTGAAAATAAAATTTTACAAAGGAATGGACTGAAAATAAGTTGCAAAGAAGCAAATAATCTCACAACACTCTCATGGTAGATTTGGACCTCTTGAGCTAGAATTTCAAATTTTCAAGAGAAAAGAAAAACTTCAGTGGCAACTATTGCAAGAAAACAATCTCTTAATGTGCAACAACAACCTAATTGCGACTTTCATTTGTATTGGATACTCAATACTTCAACCCTGGTAGATGGCTATAAACCTAATCTTATTTTGTGACTAGATCGATCTTGACTATCGATCACAACACCTTCGAACAAAGACAAAAAGACTACGCTAGGTACCGAGAGTGCATTGGGGGGTAGTAATGCATGTGTATTATAACCTTTTCTTGGTCCACAACCGTGGCCAGACAAGGAGGTCCTATAGGTCCTCTTGGAGCAGCCACGGATGCTTTAGTGGGCTTGAGCTATATTTCTGCTCCTGCCGCTGTGTCTATTGTTCCCATGTGTGTAAACAGTAACAAGCTAGCAAAATCTTGAACTTCTCAAAACCAACAAAAAAAACACAACTACCAAATTTGAAACCCCACACCAATGCATGTGCGCACCCACATAAATAAACAAACACCAGACAGAAAGAAAACAGGCAGGAGAGTGAAGAACGCAACTTTGTTTCAACAAGTTCTTGATGAACAATGGTTCTGACATAGTGAATGAGGAACAAATCAATTTCCTTGTTCCATGACATTCATCCAAACACATTACAGAACCCTCTGCCCTGAGTTGTCCACATTACAGAAGAACCAGAAAACTCAGCTATGATACTGCAGAACCTCAAGAGGCATAGCTAATCTGAAAACTCTCATGCATATAACAAGATCTATGCTATTGCAACAACAGAATCATGAGAAGTTGCAAGTTTTCCATGGTGATACAAAGTTTAAAGTGTGCAGAACAGTCCGCCAGATGTTTATCCACTTATCAGACCCAAAGAGAACAAAAAGGCCCCCTGCCACATTGATTTCTGACTTTTCCACCCTCCATAAGTGAAATAAAGTGCACTATGTCACTGCTGGAGTCATGGAGGCTGTGAAAAGCACAAGCAACTGCACATATTTGTACATGTAGCACAAGCAAATGTCCCACTACTCAAATGGACAAAAAATTTCAGTTCTTCAAGCACTCCAAACTTTGATCCGACACACAGGCCTATTGCAAGGGTTATTCATAAAATAAATCATGACACCTACATGCCCAAAAACAGCTCCAGATGTTCAATTAAATATGGATTTAGGTATGATCTTCTATGCAACTAAGTTCTGCATCCACTAGATTTCTAATCCCATCACTCATTGATGAACAGAGGAGGACTCTCAACAGTTGCATCAGCCAGAAATGTAGAAAACTTGACATGGTGATGCTCACAAATTGAATTTATACTACTGTTAACCTTTTAACCTAACATATCCCTGTTTGAATGACTGTGGGGAAGTTTTGACCCTGGGAGTAGTTGGAAGAACATAAGACTTTGATGCATCCAGTGGTTACAAATTTCCTCTGCT
>Ga0116227_10001859_pt1 | contig 48009 bp, 32 predicted proteins | sample S1TSphgellanicum_FD_89693 | JGI IMG/M metagenome (GOLD analysis project Ga0116227, IMG submission 89693) | Host-associated microbial communities from peat moss isolated from Minnesota, USA - S1T2_Fb - Sphagnum magellanicum MG | ecosystem: Host-associated > Plants > Peat moss > Unclassified... | reverse complement strand
TTAACCGAATGTTTACCGAATGTTCACCGGTTGATCTATAAAATTCTTTAAAATTCTTGCTTCTTTGGGCTTCCATAACATTCCCGCACTAAGAATGTCATAACTATGCCTCTAATTTTCTACTCTTGGTCTGAATAGATGGATGAATCTGTTGACTCTATGGTCCCAATTGGCTTCCCAATTCCATGTTTCTTAATATGTTCTGGACTACAAGAATTCCTGATTCTTGTTCTTGTGGTTGATCCATTAATGTTCTTGCCACATTCTATAACTCCACATGCCTAATAATACCTACTCTGATGTGAAAAGGCACAAAAGGACAATCCATGATTGCGTGTGTTTTTTCTTCACAGAATGCACAAACCCTTGAAAGTAACCTGATCATTTCTGAATCAATAGATTCATAATCCCGTGTTTCGACTATGTATCCAACTTTAGATTCCCTTGATGTGAGTATGATTGCGATATTTCATCCAACGCATTCACCTGTGCCTCATACTTAAATGATCTTGGGTAATTTTATTTAGTCTCCTCAAACACATCAACATTGGTGTTTTCATCCATCTCCTAGTGTTCCATTGGTTCATAGTAATCTGGAGATGAAAACTGATGCACAACCTAGGTTGTATACCTCCTATAATATCCTTCCCTTGGTTAGTCACCAACTCTGTATTTGAGATTTCCTGCAATTGATCTAGTACTACAAAAGTTCCTGCTTTGTCTTGATCTCTACAACTTTGAACCATAGTTTGTGGCTGAGAATTATATTACATTCATTCATTCGGATGAATAGTCAATTGCATCTCTCTCCATGGAAATCGTTGTCTAAAACTGTGCCTTCTCTGAAAATCTCTAATCCATACGTCCCACCATACCACTTCTTATGATAGAAATGACCTGTGCCCCACAGGCCTTTCCTCTATTCTTAGAATTTGTCTGTCCAACATTAGATTTTGAAATGGGGTTTCTATAAGCCATGTATACTCCCTTCCATTTTCAAAATTGTTTTATGTCTATCTTTCCATAACTTGCCAATTTACCTCCAAGTCCAATTGTCACTATAAATTTCGAGTCACCATCCGATTCATCTTGTTTCACATTCTTCATCTTTAGAGTCTATAGATTGTTTTATAATCCTTATGACATCAATAATGTAGACCTCCGATACTTTCTAACATACCCTTTAAAATTTTGAATTAAAAAAAACAACATTACTCGTATGAACACTCTCATCTACAATAGACAACAAAATTTGTAAAAACCTTCCCATTATTGAAAGAAAGAACAAAAGAAAAAAAAATTCCCCACAAGATGGTCGCCAAATGGTAGAAGTGAAATTTAAATTCATGTAGGGTTTCACACTATAACAACATATTTGCATTTCACATGTTTATGTTCATTGTTTTTGTCTTAAGTCTCAACAAACTTAACAATACAATTCATTCCAACATCAAATTCATGGTTATTACATATAACTAAAATCTACATTTCAAAATACATTGTAAAAAACTCTAAAAGCAAAATTACAATTCATTTCATCATAATCTAATACTTCAAAAAATTCACACAAAAAATAAACATAAAATTCATTGTACAAGTGTGTGCTTCTCTATATTACTGAAAACATCAATCCAAATTATAGCATAATCCTAGGTTTTGTTGAAAAAAATCCCAAAACAACATTTAAAATTTGTGTTATATCAAAACGAAGTCTATGGTTTTTTACCGCAAGTACCTCTAACTCTTCCTATTCTTCTCTCAAAAAAACTAAAACTCCCTATCTCATCTTCTTCTTCTCCCTTTTGTTATCTATAATTCTCCCCTTTTGAATCATCCCAAGTCACATCATTATGATCCAAAGTAATAAAAATTCAAGATTCAAACTAACAAAGTTCCTTGAATAGTCCCTATCCTAACTACCTTGTTCATCCTGAATCACATACTTAGTTTACTCCCTTAACAAAAATCTTCCTAACTAAGAGTCAAATATGAGTTAATTAAAATTTAACATAAAATTAATTGGGACTTAATTAGGAATTAACTAGGAGTTAACTAAAATTAACTGGGATTTAATTAAAAGTTAACTACAATGTATTAAGAGTTTTTGAATTAACTTTGAGTTAACTAGGAGTTAACTCGAAGTTGACTAAGAGTTAATTAGAAATTGATTAGGAGTTAATTCGAAGTTAACTTGAACTTAGTTAAAACTTTATTAGAGTGAACTTATAATTAAGTAGAAGTGAATTATGAGTTAAGTGGAAATGAATTAAAACTTAACTGGAAGTTAAGTAAGAGTGAATTGAAACTAAATTAAAAATTAGGTACATGGATGCACATACAAATGAATAAACTCCATGGCATTAGCATCCATGATAGATAGCCACAGTATCACCCTAAAAAATAGTAAGGTTGCCAACTTCACATACTTAAACTACATAATAATAACCATTTATGTCACATAGAATTTTTTTATAAAAAACATTGGGTAGAAAGCACTGGGTAGGCATTGGTATATGTGGCATGAATGTAAGATTAATAATGCCATGTTAGTAAAAAAAAACATTTTTAAAAAAGATGTTAGTATTTGCTAGCCCTACCATCATTCATGTGCACAAGCTTTTTTTTGGGGGGCATTTCCATGGTATGGTGTGCACACTTTGTGTCAAAACTAGGAGTAAATAAAATATCAAAAGTCATTATGTGTAAAAATTTACTCACTTTGGATTCTTTTTAAAATCACACATAATTGATTTGGGCCTTTAAAACAAAACAAGTTGCATAAATCATGAATATACAATTGATTCATTTTTTATTTTTATGTAATTGTGCACCAACAATTGGATAAAATTTATTTACAACACCAAGTGTTTAACATTTTTCACAAACTTTTAAATTTTTCATTTCATCTTTGTAGAAAAAAATTAAAAAACACTTAACCCAACTATATCTTTAATAGGAGAAAATTTACAACTTAAAAAAACCATAATCATCAACTTTATCATAACATAATGTATTATTGAACATTTATTTATCATTTAATATAAACATCATGACTTTAAAACAAATTGAAGGAGCAAATTGTTCAATATGGTTTTCTCTTTGTGTATGCAAAATTTCATGGACAAATCTTTATTAAAACTAATTTTTTTCGTGCTTTCATTAATTTCCAATATTTGTTACAAAATCCTACAAGCTAAAAAAAAAACTCCAATCAACCATTGAATTGTTCAAATGTGCCTCAATTTCACAACGTAATGAAAGTATGAGATGTTATTCACCTTTAATTGTACATTTCAATCACAAAATCTTCTCCAAATATCTTGGACCACCACATACAAAATGTGATGTGATGAAAATTGATGAATTATGACAAGTTTTTGTGGACATTGAATACCATGAAAACACCATCTATTCACATTGGAAGATCCATGTATCATTTTGTAATTGATACATGGCAAAATGTCCAATAGATTGTTGATTTCTTTTATCATGAATCTTTCATATAAGCTTCAAATTTGCATTAAAACTTTTTAAATTTGAACTAAACATCATTTGAACTTCATGTGAAAAGAAGGTTGTGACTAAATTACTTTGGTTTTAAAATTATTGCCAAAAGATATGATACCTACAATTGATGTTTGACACAAAATAATTTGTAAAAGGTCTAACCCAAAAAAGAAAAAAAATTATTGATACTTTTTGAAATTGTTGAAACCATTAGGTTACTATTACAAATGCAACAAAACGAGATGTATTTTGCATACTTATGCTTCAACCTTGATTTAAAAAATTAAATTTGAAATTGTTGAACCTCAATATTCAGGAAAAAAATGTTAAATATTAGTCATATCATATGGTATTGAACAAAATTATTTCATGCAAAAGAATCTAGTTAAACATTTTCAATCCCTCCAATCATCATCAATGGTTTTTTTTAACTTGTGTAATTTCACCAAAAAGAAAAATGACAATTCATTTTTTAAGAAATAAGGTGATGTTTGAAATTTTTAATCACCAAAAGTGAGAAAAATAGTAAGAAATAACCAAATTTTTACATTTAAAAAAAAATTATTGCCAAAACTAAAAAAGGATGTTGTGTGGACATGAAATGGTTTTTCATTGTGTTCATGTCCCATAGTTAATCACAATGATTATTTATGTATCAACCATCCACATGTATCTACTTACTTAATAACCACCAAATGCTTTACTTACTTAGAAAATAACCAAATACCTTAATTAATGATTGTTCACACTTGCAAGTTCATTTAATTTATCCTTGACCGAATAAATGTTTTTGTACAACTTTAAAAGTTCATAACAAATTGAATACCAAATATTTGACCATGAAATTTTAACATAGTGTTTTGATGTATAACGTCATTTTTGACATAGAGTCCCATTTCATCATTTGCACATATCAATTGGAATAAAATACTATTAAAAATTAAAAACTATGAAAAATGGACTCTTGGACATCCAAAATGTAACATGTTAATGTGTTTTCACCCATTGGGTGGGTAGGTTTTTCCCTCCACATTATTTGCTCCACTTGGTAGCCACCAAGTTATTAAGTTGTGGTGTTTTACCTTGGTGTACACCAAGTGCGTAATTGCTACATTTTTAGGATTTATCATCACTTAGTGGCCACCATGTTAATAATTTGTGATGTCTCCACTTGCTGGCCACCAAATTGGTATTTGCAAAAACGTCTTTGATGTTTTCTTTACTTGGTGGCCACCAAGTCAAAAATATGTTATATCTCCATTTGGTGGCCACCAGGTGGCTATCAACTTCGCTTTTTGGTTTTATTTTCATCTAGTGGCCACTAGGTGGGTATTTTCTCCTTTCTTTAATAATTTTTTTACTTAATGGCCACCAAGTAAAAAATTAATTATTTCTATAGGTTTTGATAATTCCAACTATGGCCATCAAATTCTTTGCACCTCTTTGTTACAATTATATATCATGTAGGTCAATTCATTCTACTTTATTTTTTGATATTTCCACCTGGCGGCCACCAAGTCCTTCACATCTTTGAGAGAAATACATCTACACCCGATGGCCATTAGGTGTATAAACCTTTGTATATTTTGTGTTTTTATTGTTTTTATTTTTTATAAGATGTTTACATTTTCTATTATAATGGTGTTTTCTTAATGTGTTTTGTCATGTTGGATCAAGATGTTAATTTTTTTTCGCAACATTAATCTTGATGTTTTGCATTATAATTCAATTATAATTCCTTGTTATGTCATGCTTGGCCAGAAGCTTCGTAATCACTAATATTCACCTGGTGGTCACTATTGTTTTCATAATTCCTTTGTTACCATATGTAACTTGTGTTACATATGTGTTTTTAGTAAATCTCCACCACATTTTAATGTTTTCTGCATTCTATTTGCATGTGATGGTTGTCTTGGTTCAAGTGTTCACGCTATTAAAAAAGGAATAGTGAACTTGAATTCAAGTGACAAATCAATGGACTTTTTCCTATGTGGTGCTCAACGGCCATGTAAGGGAAACTTAAAGAATGTACATTGGGTCTTTTTTGAAGTTGATATTACTTAAAGCGTGCTGGTTCTTGTTGTTGATCCTAGGTATGAATCAAAATAGCTCTTCAACAACATTTCTAAAGGTTCAACTAATGTGGGAGAAGTAGTTTTTAGTTCGGGCCTTAGTGAAATATAGACCATGGCCTTTAAATTTGTTGAAAACAAGGCTATCAGTATAATTAAATATAGAAGCATGACCCCATAATCGATTATGGAATTAGATGTTAATTTTGATGGAGGCAATGCTTCTAACAACTTGCTTTCGAAGTTTTCAGATCTCCTTCGCCCGTAAACATAGAGGGTATGAAGGTGAGTCCTTTGCATGTGATTTTCAATTTAAAAGGTGTCATTGTTGGGAAGGATTATTTCAGAATTAATCACTTGTTGCCTCCACCATTTAACTTAACTTGAAGTCGCACCTTATTAGGCAAGAATGTTGTTTTGAGGCTAAGTGTAAAAGAATTCTTGTTGAGGTGTTTAAAGTAATTTATCATTTACATTTGGGCATTTGCTTTACTTAACAAGATGAACACCTATTTGAAAAAAATGACAGAAGAGATGGGTATTGAGATTGATTCGTAAAGGATTATTGGTCGAGATCTATGCAATATTAATAAGCATTTTTTGCAGTTTCCTTCCAAAAGTAACTATAAATGCATTAATCGTCCCACTTGTGATAAAACATAAGAACCTTTTTTATTTTTTCCCTAAGTATCTTAGTACTCACCTTGGAAACACATTGTTGTTAAACAATACACCTTACAAAACCTACCTAAATCCACCCTTTAATGCCATCTTTGTTGAGTTTTATGAAGACCTGCCAAAAGAGGATAATTGTTTCATGAAGATTTTTTTCCCATACTTAGAGTTTCTTCATTACTCTAAGCTTAGTATTCCCACTTTTGTGGAGCTCTATCCTTTTGGCACCATAAGAAGTCTCAAGGAAAACAATGTTAGATTCCAAACATTGGTCGACAATGCACCATGGCCTATAATGTACTTTTGTAAAAATCATTCAACATTCCTAATATGTAGTCCAAATTTTATCTTTTGTTCCTTCCAATTCTTTCTTGGATTTTCCAATCTCATTGAATTATATGGTCCTTTTAGGACTTTCCCAACTTTTCTTTTTTTTCGATTATCAATGTCTATTTCTTGAGGAGGCAAAAGAAGTGGAGTCGCCAAATTCATGCACCTTCGTTGAACTAGGAATAGATGAGATGCCACCAACTTCAAAAGTGGACTCCCTAGTGCCTTGTTCACCTATAGTAGAAGTGAGTCCATTTCATGTCATTTTCGATTTGAATGGAAATCTAGTCACCACCTACTTCAATAAAGGTGGATATGGAAAAGTTACATCTCGCACCATCATTTTCCAACTTGGATTGAAGGAATTCTTGAAGAAATGTGTTAAGTAATTCCATGTTTATATTTGGCCCACAACCCAACATCATAATGTTTATAATTATTTGGATCAAATTTGGGGTGAAATTCAAATTTTCATCGAACCTTCCAAAGTGTTTGATTAAGCATTTTGCATGCAAAATCTTCATTTCTTGCCTGATAAACCTGATAAGCCAATTTTTCATAAGAACCTTGACATTTTCTTTTCAACATTCCTTACACACACATTGGTAACACCTTGCTTATAAATGATATCCCCTATAAAAACATGTTTAGCATGTCATGTAATGTCATTTTTTTGGAGACTTTTGATGACCTTTGTGGGGAAGACAATTATTTGTTGGGGATTATCCTCCTTTATTTATGATCCTTTCATTTTTTTAGATATGGTGTTTGCACATATGTAGAACACAATCTAGGGTAAATGCAAACTATGGCAGCTCATTTTTGTGTCAAAATAATGTTTTTTCCCTAGGTACCCTTTATTCCAATGCATATGACAATTAACATATCTATAGATCTATTAATTAGGACTTAAATCTAAACTAATAAATTCATTATGAAGAAAATTGTGTGCTTATTTATTGATAAAAAATTCATTTGTTAATAGTAATGGACTTTTGAAGTTAAAAAATATGGACTAGTCATTTGACTATAACATCAAAAAATGGGAATTTTTTTATTGATTCATGTTCCAAATTTGTTATTGGGACTCAATATATAATGTTATACAAGATGATAAACTCATATGAGGAATCTTTTTTTAAAAAAATTTAATTGTTTAATAGTTAAGGACTTTTGAATGGTTAAAATTTGACCATATTTTCATAAGTCCATATGAGTTGTAATTTTTGTTTGTTTTTCAATTTCTTTGTCCCAAAAGCATATTTTTTGAAAGTTTTAAATGGGGCATTATTCCTATGGACTTTGTGGGTTTTCCTTTTAGAATTTCCAATATAAAAAATGACATCAACTACATTAAATAAAAGTTTTCACATAGATTTGGGAAGGTTTATAGGTGATTGAACATGTATTATTCAAAGATAATAATAATAATATTTTTTAAAGTAACAACCATCTCCATTTGAATAATTTAAAAAAATCTTATATGGACTTGTAGGGAGTGTAACTTTTGCCAACATTGAACCATTGTTGACGCACTCCCAATCTCCTCAATAAACTCAAATGTGAGTCTAAGATGAAAACAACAAAAGAGTAGGAAGTTGGGCACGTTCTTTGGCTTGCAACACTTCGGGGGTAGAGGGGTGTGCTGGAGCTCCGGAATGGGACTAGGAAAATTGACAAGCACTTTAATCATTCACATGGACCTGCACAAACCAAACAACAATCTGGTTAGCACCTAGCTGGAGCACTTTTAGTGCATGGATGAGCCACGGGCTAATTCAGACTCATAAGATTCACCACGGCCCGGACTTGGGGGAAACCACCACCTTCCCTTTTATAGTGTACTTTGTGCTTGGCCACGGGGCCAACATTCAAATGGCATTTTTGTCCCGAGACTCCCACTTGGGAATCCCGAAATTCCCAAAGTTGGGACTCTTACAACTTTGGAGGCCCATAATTTTGTGTGCAGACCTCCGATGGAGATGAGGTCTAAAACAACGTTATAGCTTTCATCGAAAGCTTTCCAACGGTATGTAGCACACCACCTACACACAAGGAAATCAAAGCGATTCCCGACTTTTAGTGGTCAGGAGTCAAACTATCAATTTGACTCCCAGCCCTTCTTTTGGCCATAACTTGTTTTTTAAGTGTCCAAATGCGTGATGAAAGCCCATTTCTAATATCTAAGTTCCAAAAAATTTCCAATGATATAAGGAACATCTCAATCCAATGAGTTTTGACCCCTATAATTGCTCTTTAAAGATTCAATAGTCCACTGGACTCTAATTCCCAAAGTGGGAACTCATTTGGGAGTGTGGGGGTTCATTCCTTCACACTCTGTTGCACTCCCGGGAGTATGAAATGTGACTCCTGAGCTCACTCTTGGCCCGCACCTTCGCAAGTCCTTGCCTTGGTTGCGAGCCCAAGGCTAGGGTTACGACAACTTTAGCTTGCATTACCCTCCATTTGGTCACATTAGATGAATTAATCGAGATGATCCTAAATAGTTTAAAATGTTATTTGTGAAATGTAGTTGTGATTGTAAACCCACATTTTGTAACAATGAAAAATTGAAATTGAAATAAAAAATATTTTGTTAATTGTTGATCCTAATTTGCTTATTTCAATATTTAAAATATTTCATTTCAAATCTATTCATTTTTAAATTTTATTACTTTGAATGTTACCTCTAGCCTTTGTTTTCAAAACATGTACTTTTAACCTAGTAGCTCCCAAGTTGAACTTCACACCAACTCCCGCCCTGTTTTCTTCCAACAACCATTTGGTTATCACATGGTGTTCTCTATTATAATTTTAAGTTTCTATGTTTGAATCTACTTGGTGGCCACCAGGTGGTAGTTTGTGTGTTTTCAATCCATGTGATTATTAGTTTTGTATGGATGTTGAAGGCCAACCTTCAAATTATAGTTTCATTTTTTGGATATCAATTTAATTCATTTAAATTCTTAGTTGGACTAACAGTTTTTGATTTTTCTAGGTTTTTTTAATTTATGTCCATTTTTTTTAATCTAATGTTTGCACAAACACTTTTGGTCATATTCTCTTGTGCACAATTTTTTTTTTCATTTTTAGTGTCAATAGTATGTTGTGTTACTTCCCCAAATGTGTTATTTTGTAAAATAATCATCATATGAAGGGGAGCAATATTGATATCAACAACTTAAAAATGAAAGCTAAAATGCAACATTTTCTTTTTTGAACTTTCAAAAAAAATTATATTATGATTTGGTCTTGTATGTTATTGGAAAATGTGATGGAAGTTCTTCATTTGTTGATGCCAAAAAAATTTGTTGATCAATTTTTATTTATTTTTGGACATGAACAATGCACTGGGACCTTGGGTCAACTCACATATTATTATTTAAAGGATTTGAATTATGTATACTCTACATGTTGAAGGCTACCCTATGGGATAGAAGACCACACAATGTTCATTAACAACAAGCCAAGTAAAAACCCTTTGAAATTCCAAGTGTAATAGTCTTTTTATTCCGAGAAGGTGCTAATGTTGTTGCATATTTCATAATGGGCCATCATAAAAAAATTAATACTAGGAGGATTTGACAATATTTTTCAAATTATTTTTAAAATTTAGACTGTCATTTTTGGAACTTTTAGAATTTTTGAGTTTTGTTTGTAGTTGGATCTTTATTTTGAGAAGGTGCCAATGTAATTGGTTATCTAACTACTTAAGAACTATAACTATTTTAATTGTGCTAGTAATAATAATATGCTAGCAAAGGTTGATTTCATTGGGCTTTATTTATTTAATAAATATTTATTTGAAATGATGGATCTTTCATTATAACTTTTTTACCTGGAAATGTTTTGAATCCTTCAAATCCATTTTCACTTTTTATCACTTGGTGACCACCAAGTATTAGCTCTATTTCATGTTTTGCTTTTGTGACTTAATTACACAATATTCATATTGTCCTCTTGGGCCTTTTTTTATTTGGGGACTTTTTCCAAATCCTTTCCAATGTTGTTCAGTTCTCCATGTTCATTTTTTATCACCTAGTGACCACCTGATATTGGCCCTTTATTTCATGTTTTCCTTTTGTGATCTACATAGTATTCATATTAGCCCTTTCTCATGGGTGAAAATATTTTAAGGTGTACCACATAAGACAAAAAGGGCCTAGTCCTTATTGTAGTCCTTTTTAACCGTATATTTCGATCCCCATAAAAAATAATGAATCAAAAGTTGTCAAATTTTTCAAAAGGGTTATATTTTAAACATTTCAATTCTAGATTCCATCATAATCATCGATAAACATGTCTTTATATGGTAAAAAAAACTAGGTAAAAAAGACAAAAAATGGTGACATTATGACAAGATTTTGGTACACCTTAAAGAATTTGGACCCTCATATAATTCTTTTGATCACTACTATTAATGATAATATCCATTGGGCTTGTTAGTTACTGGGTTCAATTTATAATTTTGGATTTTTTTAACTATCCAATTTTTAAAAATTACTTTTGGACTTTTCCAAAAACCGAAATTAATTAAATACATGTTATAAGTAGGTAGGTAGGTACCTACCTACCTCCTTTTTATCACATAACAACACATTGACATGTGGCAACATAATAATGTTGCCACATGTCAACTAAATGAATAATAAAATGTGATTACCATTTTGATTGGTTGTATTTTATTAATATCGTAGCCTAGCCTATTAGTTTCCACATTGAAAAATAAATAAAAATCCAAAAAATAAATTGATTTTGAATTTTGAAATTATAAAATTTTCCATCATTTACTAGTTTGATATGAATAGTGAAATTATTCAAAGTGTAGCCTATGATAATTGTGATAATTTTCAACATGCCAACTTCATATTTTCACAAAATTTCATTTCACTATTGTGAGGATTATTTAATGACAAAACTAACCTTAGGGTAAGGTAGTCAAATGGGGAACTTGATATATTGACCAATCAAAAAAACTACTAGTAAAAAATGCCACCCTAAGCCCCTAGACTTGCCTTGGACAATGTTAAAAACAGTTTGACCCAAAATGATTAAACATTGTTATCAACATTAATAAATCTCATTGGCTAAATCCTTTTTTCATCGTTCATGTTAAGTCACATGTGTTCAACAAAAGTTCAATGAAGAAGAATTCAACTTCTTGTATCAATGGAATAAAAAAACATGGATGATTAGAATTTTGTTCCAAAAATGGTTGAAGGAGCTTAACAACAAAATGAAGAAACCAAATTGTTGGATTTTTCTCCACTTCAACAATGGTCCATTCCATATTTTGGGAGATTTGGAGCTTTCCAAGATTGAAACCACATTTTTGTTGCCCAACACCACTTCAAAGATCCAACTTATGGACATTAGGATCATAGGTTTTTCAAACATTGTTACTATCATTATTAACTCCAAAACACCTTTAACAAGGATGAATGAAGAATGATGGACACCTACAAAGTGAACTAATTGATGGCAATGCACTAGTGCAAGGCTACATTGGAACTAAAAAAAATACATAATAAAAAAGATTTGAAAGTTGAAAGAAGGTAATTCAAAAAAAAAGATTACAAAAAAAATTTGAACAAAAAATTTGAACAATGCAAGAGCACAAGGTGCATCTAAAACCTTTTTTTTTTTGGGCTCATAAAATTAATTTTTCTGCGAAATTGTTCTATCAAAACATTTCAATTAGTGGTTCAAATGTTTTTTAAAAATTAAGTTATTTTTCCATTCTAATTCACATGTGTTCCTTGTCTCAATTAGCCACAAGACTTTGCAATGCAATTTTTGTGTCAATATCACTTTAATGCACCCAATGAGTAACCACAAAGACTATTGAGTTTAACATCGAGAAATTACAATTCAAAGTCATTTGTTTCGTAATGTAAGTTGTAAAAACAATTATGTGAAACTTTAAATAAAAACGTGGGCATCCATTTGAAACTTCACATATAAAAATGACAATCATTTGTAGTGTATATCTTTAATATCCATTTCAATTTTTTTAATCTACAATTATGAAGAATTACAAGGACAATCTCATAACATTGTTATTTCTTGAGTAAAAATCAGTCACAATAGTATAAAGTTCAATAACCAAATGCCTTAGTAGAATTGGTGATTAATGGATGAAGAAAGTAGGTTATTTGACATTAAGAGTTGTGGGGCAAGGGCAATTAAAAAGAATTGACTTGTTTCAATGACCTTGATGAAATCTAATGAAAAAACTTAGATGATAAGTTGATCTGGCAATATTATTTTAATGATTACATGTGGGCTTGTTGAAATAATACCTTAAGGAAAACATTCTTTGTAAAAGTTTGACACTAAGAATGTCAAAAAGAATATTGTTTTGGGTATTATGTGAAGGAACATTAAATTTTCCCATCTTATTATTATTTAATAAATTAATATCCATATTTTAAACCACCTAAACTTCAATTTAAATTTTATGTTTGCATTGAATTTTGGTGCCATAATACTTAAGTTGGTCAAATACTAAGTTGCATAATGATTAGATTTTTTGTTAGTTATGTTCTTTAGTAAAAGTAATAATGAAATATAATTTGACATTATAATAAATATTGGAGTTATTGTGCTTGAGAATTTCATTCAAATTTTTAGCATGACAAGAACATATTTTTCAAAATATTCAGTGATTTCAAAAAAAATTAATGCTTAACTAGGCTAAGTATTATAATGAATAATATTTATTTGAAATTTTAGTTTTAATTAACAACATGAAACATGGATGGATGTTATTCAACATGTAAGGACATAATGTTTAAAAAAAACATTATGCCATATCCTTGTTATTTTTTTGTTATCGTTTAAACTTTTAAATGTTAGGAAAAACCAAATTAATTTTTTTTTTAATGTATGTTTTGTTTTCCGTAAAAAATATATAATACCTAATGAATTACTTATGTTCTTCTAAGAAAATGGTTATAATTGTCTTAACCTTAGCCTTGGGCTCGTGACCAAGACAAGGGTTGGTAAGAGTGCGGGACAAAAGGGAGGCCCAGGAAACACATCTTATACTCCTGGGAGTGCAAGGAAGTGTGAGAGAATGAACCCTCACACTCCCAAAGCAACTTTCACTTGGGGAGTTAGAGTCCTGATGAACTCCCAAATTTTTAGGGAGCGATTGCAGGGGTCAAAACCCATTCAATTGAGGAGTTATTTATATCATTAAAAAGCTATTGAAACTTAAATGTCTAAAATGGGCTCGCATGACCCATTTGGACATTTGAAACACATGTTATGGCCAAAAGAAAGGTCGATAGTAAAATTGGCAATTTGACTCCCAACCACTAAAAGTCGAGAATCGACCTAATCTCCTTGCGTGTAAGTGTTGTGCGACATACCGTTTGAAAGTTCTCGATGAGGACTACAACTTTGCTTGAGACTTCATTTCAATCAGAGGTTTGCACACAAAGTTATGGAGCCCCAAAGTCGTGAAAGTCCCAACTTTGGGAATTTCGAGACTCCCATTTGGGAGTCTCGAGACAAAATGCTATTTGGATGTGGGCCTCATGGAGAGGCACAAAGTATACTATAAGGGGGAAGGTGGTGGCTTCCCCCAAGTCTGAGCTGTGGTGATCCTTGTGAGTTCGAAGTTGCCCATGGCTTATCCTAGCACCAAAAATGCTCCAATTATGCACTAACCAATTCGTTATTTGGTTTTATGCAGGTTCATGTGAGTGATTAAGTGCTTGTCATTCTTCCTAGTCCCATCTGGAAACTCCAGCATGCCCCTTTACCCCCAGAGTGCTATGAACCAAAGAACGTGCCAACTCCTTACTCTTCTGTTGGTTTCATTTCAGACTCACATTTGAGTCTATCAAGGAGCTTGGGGGTGTGTCAATAGTGAAATATTTATGTTTTTGTTTTGACAACATTTTCTTGAAATTATTTTATGCTTGTAATATAACTCATGAATAAATACATAAAATATGTTTTTTTGGCAAAAAAAAATGTTAAACTAACTTGTTTCTTTTGCTATCAAAAAATAACAAAAGATAATTCAACTATGTGATAGTGGCCTTGATCAAACTTATAGACACTTAACTAAAAATTCAAAAGCACCATTTGTTTTCCTTTTTAAAAATTGAGGGAAAATTTTGAGATTTTTGGGTGAAAGGATTTGAAGGCTTGTAATTTTTTAATCACCTCAAGCCTTCAAGAACTCATCAAAGTTGAAAGTAAAAACTCAAAAACATTATAGTAAAATGATTTGGTTGATAGGCCTAAAATTGGATAGGATGCAATTATATACAAGCTTGGCACACTCACATGAGTCCCATGTTTTCAGTAAAGTTTACATTATATTCCACTTTGGGTATGAACTCTAAACTTTCAAATCATGAAGGTCCATCTATGTTGGAAATTAAACAATTTATATGTCATAGGAAATTATTTGGTAATTATTTCATTTTTCAAAATTAAATTTGACGATAAAAATGGTCTTTTAAAAAAACATTAGCTTGATATTATATTATATTATGTTGACATAAAAAATTTCAACAATTATGATTGATCATTGCACTTAGTGTCAAGATGAAAATATCTCATTAAAAGAGAAATATTAAGTACACATGTTTTTTTTTCATGACTAGTAACAAGCAACAATGACTCCACTTTATCCAACAACTTAAGGGAGTTCTAATAGAAATTGGAGCTATTATTGAGCACACATAAGTAAATGATTGATAAATCACCTACCTATTAAATTGAATAACAAAAATAACAATAAATTTTTAATACAACTTATATAATTGTTTCAAGTTTTCAAATTTTCCAACATTAACAAGCATGTACTTTCTTTAATTTTCAAGGTTTTAGGCAAATAAGTTTTTTAAAAAACTGACATTTAAAAAATATAATTATTGTTGAATTTGAAAATGCATTATCGGATTTAAACCAAATATTCAAATCAAATCCAAACTAATGTTGGGAAGGTGAATGTAAATGGTTTACACTTACCTTGCCATTTTTTTTGGCGTTTGGACTTACCTTACTTATTGTGTAAATATCATTATTTACAACTAATTTTACATGTGGGAAGAGTTTTTTTTTTTTTTTTTCATTTACACTTACATGGCCACTTGTAAATGTATATTTGAAGATAAGTGTAAATGAATTAGGTTTTGGGGGAAAAAAAAAACTCCACCCACAACCATCATTGTTTAATAACTCATATGTACTTCACCCTACTATATTTTTATTTTATTTTTCTTTACCCTCTTCTTCCTCTTCCCCTTTCTTACTTCTTTAAAAAAGAATCATAGCTACCTAATTAATTCTTTCATGCCTCCACTATTGCCCACCTTTTTTTCTTTTTTCCCTTGCTTTGTTCGACTTTGGTAGTTTCTTTGGTTGCTTTTTGTTGGCTTTTTAAGTTTGTTGTGGGGCATTTTTATAAGGGCGGGGAACAACAGATTGTCCCCCAAAAAATAATCTTAATTTTTTTCACAAGATACCCAACATGTATCATTGAAAAATAAAGGTAAAATAAAAAGGGAGGAGCAAGTTGGTTCTTTGATAATAATTTTTTTACAGGATCATCAAGACATTAAAAACTATCATGGACTTATATGGTGGGTAAATATAGATCATTTACAGTTACACAATTGAACACAATTTTTGAAATGGATTTACACAATTTTACACTTACATAGAGGGTATGCCTAAAACAATGTATTTTATTATTATTATGAACTTTGCATGTAAATCACATGATTCATGTAATATAACAGCGGAAATGAAATGAAGTAAGCCAAACTCCTTGTAAGAATAATGTATTGGCATAACTAATATATGTGGGAACACAATAAAACTTATTATGAAATTGTTGAAATCTTTCTTTCTTTCTTCACTAGAGTTAAAAATAAAAATGAATCAAAAGTCTAGTGATAAAAAATAAATTGCACAATTAATGTACCCAATGAACCCTACCTATTAATATCTTAATATTTGCACCAACAAAGTTTTTGTTGCACAACACTTCATTCCACTTTGTCTCTCCACTTTGCATGTTTTTTGCATGCAAATCATGGGCCACATGCAAAATATGTGTAGATATTGAAAATAACTTATTTGCAACCACTCTCATTGGTTCAATTTATTTTTTTCATTTTTTCATATAAAGAATTTGGAAAATCTTGACCAAAAAAATTTAGCTAAATTAATCAAATTTACACTAGAGAAAAATTCCAAAACTTTCCCACTTTCTTTGTTAAAAACCAGTGAAATTTTGCCAGAAAAAATAATATTACATTGGTTTTGAAAAAAATTCACAAATATATGAAATCCTATTAGAGCATTACAATATTCCTTTAATTAAAATAATTCCACAAAACAATCCAAGGCACCAATTCTAATGATGTCATTGGTCACGAAGGTTTTTTCTTTGCCCATAAGAACAAAGTTATTAAATACCAAAATTGAAAACAACCTTTCTATTCAACCATTCGGTCCATTCACATTTCAATTCATTAGTAGATATAGCCTATGCCATTGACCCACATGCGAATTGGTTATCCAATATTTTCCTTCCAAACCATTTTTTGTAATTTAATTAGATTTGTAATGACAAAAAAAACTCAAAATTTAATATTTCATGCACCTTAGGTCTAAAAGTTTCCAAATCACCTTTGTTAAATCCTACTTAATGAGAGTTTTGTAATAATACCAATAACATGCACAAAATTCTTCTATCGTTTTTTGTTTTGATTCAAACTATTTTTTAGTGAAAAAATTGTTCAACATTCAATAACATTTCCACCAGAAGGTGAAACACTATGAAACCAACACGTTGCACCTCTACTTATTGAAGGCTTTCCAATAATACCAAGAGCATGGCAAGAAGTGCTGTGGTTTGGAAGATTTCAATCCAACAAACAAACAACACAAATTTTTCCTTTGTTCCCAACATTCAAATTCCCAATGGACTCCTAATGCCCTTTCCTAATAGGAACTTGAAGAGAACATGTTGAGAACAAATGAAAAAAATCCTTCCCCCTCCCTCCCTGCCACCCAAAATTTAAAAAGAAAAAAGAAAAAAAATCAAGGCACAGTGAGTGCACACTAAACCTTCCCATTGGCTACATGAAATTTCTATGTTCCAAAACTATTCATCACCATTATTGGCTTGGGCTAATAGCCCCATTATAAATTGAGGGTACTTATTTATTGGAGGAATGAGTGTTTACCCTTTTTGCTCGTATATATAGGTGTGAAATGGAAGAACTTTGGGCAAAACATATGGGATAAAAAGTGTGGTGCTATTGGGAACATATTAGGGAAGCCCTTGGGAACTCTATGGGAACACGTTGCTTTTTCTACAACTTTCTATGGTTGATTGTCATATTGGCTACAAACAAAAAATCTTGACAAAACTCTAAAAGCTACTAATGTTTTTTTTTTTTTTCTAGTCAATTTTGTGGTGTAGCCAAAGTGGCAATCACTTCATAGTAGATTTACCCAAATCTAGTTATAAACTAAATATAAAATTAAAAGATTTTAAACATCTTGCTACATTTTTAGCTACCTACTTGAACCATGTATAGAAATCTAGTTATTTTTCATAAATTATGGTTCATTTCCGCTTATTGAAAATCTACTTATAGGCACAAATAGTATTTCCTTCTTTTCTTTCTTGGTTCTTTTAGCAAGTTGTGGTAGGAGAATTATGTAAATATGTCGAGGCATAATGAGTCAAGGATCATGGGAGTCTTTTTAAGGCCCCTTGATGAAATGTCAGGCCCAACTATTGATATCCTTTGATGGTATAGGTTTTCTCTTTATGGAAGATTGTGCCTCATTTATTTTTTTAGGGAGTTAGATTCTAGTGGCTTCATATTTGTGCTCTAGGTTTCGTATTTTCGATAGGCTTGTTTTGGAGGAATATGTTTCTTAGGTTGAAGGGGCCCACACATGCTTCAGTCATGCTTACGTGTAACATGAGATGGTCTTCCTCTTGCAGCTAAGGAGATGCATCCTTCTTTTGAGAGTTTGGAAGTTTCTAGCGCCCCAAGTTTACAAGCATCTTTGATGAACGTTCACCATGACACATCCCTTAGGTTTATCTTAGAGGATGACTCCATTTCATCAACATCCAAAGCCTACATTCGTTCTTATTCAAGCAAGGGGTAGGGCTATGGTTGGTTGTTAAACCATCTATCTGTTCGTTTCACATCGCACACTTTATTTTCACCTCATCGTTGCATTTTTATCTCAATTTGATTCAACTTTCGACATTTAGTTTTCTCACTTGTGAGTGTGGACACTAATTGAACGCATTTGGCAGGCACTTAACTTGTTGCCTGTTTGGAGGTTAGTAGATAGCCATACATGATGCCATCCAAGATGTCATGTATGCCCTCGTTCAAGAGAATGAACACATTGTATGGAAAGAACAGTGGAACGCCCATATGTCAAAAGTTTCATTATGAACTGATCTTTACATAATTCGAGAGAACTATGTTTTCATTATTGATGTGGTGGTTACTAATCCAACATGAGAGATAATGGTTTCGAATGTCATTAATTGACCGACAAGTGCAACTATGGAACTTAATGCCATTGTTAAGATCCACAAATATAGAGGGCTTCATGAAGGGCACCACTTTATTCTAATGGCCATGGAGGTGCATGACACATTCGAACGTGATATGGATTGTTTTACCAAGGAGTGTGCCCATCTTTCTCACGATAAACAATTGAGAGGTCATTTATCCTTGTTTTGTTGCATTGAATTTTTCAAGCAACATGTTAGTATTTATTTTCAACGTGCTTTAACCTTTGTTATAGAGAGAAAAATTGCATTGACGAGTGATACTTGTTCTAGACCTCCCATTACTATTACATCTCACAATTTGCATGCTGATGACATAGAGGGGTCATGAGTGAAATAACTTCCTACAACAAAAGGGACTAGTTCTTTCCCTTTTTTTTGTTCTTGCAAGTTATGTGTCTTTTGACCTTCCTTTTTTGTTTCCCTTGTGATGGCTCTGGCCATCAATCTTTTATTGGATTTTTATGTTTCGAATCTCACAATACACTTGACTTTAACACTCTTAATTTTTAATTTCTCTTTTTGGTTTTATTTGCCCAATAGGGGTTTTTTATTCCTTTAAGTTCTTCAAGTAGGTTTATTGGCGAGGATCCCCAACATTAATTAGCATTAAATGGTGACTATCCTAGGTGGGCTGTAATAGTTTTACAAAAGTGCTCTTACAAGTGGCAACCTAAAAAATGCTTATATTTAGATGTTGCTAATTTTATTTTATTTATGAAAAATGGTGAAAATTCCCTAAAAATCAGAAATTTTCTGTGTTTTCTTTTTCTTTTTCTGAAAAAAAAAATTTCTGAAAAAAAAGTTTTCCAAGCTACAAAATTTCACTACAAAAGAAAACATGGAATAATACACTGGCGAGGTTCCCAACATTAATTAGCGTTAAATGGTGACTATCCCAAGTGGGCTTCAGGAGTTTTACAAAAGTACTCCTAGAAGTGGCGACCTAGGAAATGCCTAGAACTAGATGTGGCTAATTAGTTATTTTTATTTTGAAAAATGATGAAAAAATCCCTAGAAATCAGAAAAAAATCGTGTTTCTTTTCATTTTCCGAATTTTTAAAGCCAAGTTGCGAAATTTCGCCACAAAAGAAAATACAGTATTAATAGTAGCCAGAAAACAAAAGGCTGGACCTACGTGCCTACTCTCCCCGCGGCCCAGCTATCCGCCTAAGCTACCCTCCCTCTCTTCTCTCTCGCTCTCTCTCGCCAGTGCGGCTTCGTTCGCACTACGTGGTGATGCACCACGTAGTGGCGAAGAATTTCAGCTCCCGAGGAACTTTCCGCAGGTTGCTTCGTTTTCAGGGAGCGCGTAAGCGTGCTTAGTGTGCGCAGGAAAGATCAACAGCTTGCAGCGACCATTCTCATTTCGTCTTATTATCTCGGGAATTGGAACGCGGATCGGACATTACCCCCTTGACATCTTCTTTCGTTGTGGGCTGCGTGGCCGGCGTGGTTCGCAGAATCATCGTCTTGTGGACTTTGAAGGAAGGTTTCAGCAATAGCTGCATTAGATCTGTAAGATTCCTTCTCCACTCTCCGTGTATCCATCTCTTATTTACCCTAGCGGTTGGTGAGGGCAGGGCCCGGATGCATGTAGATCTGAAGGCAGCACTCTGTTCGCTGAAAGGTCGGAAATCTTTTGACTGAGAGTGAATCGAAAGAAAAGTACTCTGCTGACGGTGTACAGGGGATAGAACGTGCCTGACCTCTTTAAGATCTCCTACAGTGTTTTTGTTCTATGCTCGTGTGTTGCTAGACGGTAGTGCCGTGAATGTCGATCGGAAGCCAAAATTTTGCTAACTGAGAGTGTGGAGCTAAGGTTCTTTCTTTTTTGTTGTCCTTGGGATTTTGGTTTGGAGAGAGGCGGATGGGATCAGGAGTGTCCTTTTGACCATAACTGTTATCCCGTGGGTCTGGCCGAGAAAGTTGTTGGTCTCACAGTGCAACAGCGCAGAACTTTTTGAAGTGAGGAGCTTGTAAGTCAGCAGTTTTGAGCCAGACTATTTGCTTGTCCTTCTGTCCTGTATAAGTGAAAGCAGCCAAACTTTTAGGCTATACTTGAACTGAAGAGCTCGGTCTTGATCTTTGTGGTTTCACATGATTGCAGGAAGTCAGATGTGTGTACACTCTTCCTGCTTTATCTCATATTTGTGGTTCCACGAAACGTTACTGTTGTTGTTTGTCTGCAAAATTGATTGTGATAAGAATTTCTCATAGAGAATCTCTATCCAATTGCAGAAGAGGTCGTTGCAATGGGGGAAGCCACATACATCCCCAAGAACATCTTGATAACTGGTGCAGCAGGATTCATTGCATCTCATGTTGCCAACAGGCTGATGCGCAACTATCCACATTACAAGATCGTGGTGCTGGACAAGCTAGATTATTGCTCCAACCTGAAGAATCTTCTGCCATCCAAGGCCTCTCAGAATTTCAAGTTTGTGAAGGGTGACATTGGGAGTGCAGATCTTGTCAACTACCTTCTCATTACTGAGGGTATTGACACCATCATGCACTTTGCCGCCCAAACTCATGTGGACAATTCCTTTGGCAACAGTTTTGAGTTTACAAAGAACAACATCTATGGGACACATGTGTTGCTGGAGGCTTGTAAAGTGACAGGTACTGTTTGCCGCTTCATTCATGTGAGCACAGATGAGGTGTATGGAGAGACTGAAGCAGATGCCATTGTTGGTAACCATGAAGCATCACAGCTGCTTCCTACAAATCCTTATTCAGCCACTAAGGCTGGTGCAGAAATGTTGGTGATGGCATACGGTCGCTCATATGGGCTGCCTGTCATCACCACACGAGGCAATAATGTGTATGGACCTAACCAGTTCCCAGAGAAGCTCATCCCTAAGTTCATTCTTCTAGCCATGCAGGGGAAGCCCCTCCCTATTCATGGAGATGGATCAAATGTGCGCAGCTACCTCTACTGTGAAGATGTGGCTGAAGCGTTTGAGGTTGTGCTTCACAAGGGAAGCATTGGTCATGTTTACAATATTGGGACAAAGAAAGAGCGGACTGTCCTCAATGTTGCTAGAGACATATGCAACCTCTTCAACCTTGACTGTGAAAAGTCTATTCAGTTTGTTGATAATCGGCCTTTCAATGACCAGCGCTACTTCCTGGATGATGCCAAACTGAAGGAGCTTGGATGGCAGGAACGCACAACCTGGGAAGAGGGATTGCGGAAGACATTGCAATGGTACACCAGCCACTCTGACTGGTGGGGAGATGTGTCTGGAGCGCTAGTTCCCCATCCCCGTATGCTTTCCATATCTGGGGTTGAGAAACTTGCTGATCTTCAGAAAGGTCCTGAACAGAAAGATCCTGAAAGTAAAACTGAGGTTGAAGCTACCAGCACCCCAAACAAGGTACCATTAGTTAATGGTACCCACTATGTGGTTGGGAATGTTGCAGTCAATGCTCAGGAGAATGGTGTCCTGGGACAATCCTTGAAATTTCTGATCTACGGACGTACTGGCTGGATTGGTGGTCTTCTTGGAAAAATATGTCAGAAGCAGGGGATATTGTATGAGTATGGATCTGGCCGATTGGAGAATCGTGTGCAATTGGAGGCAGACATTGAATCCACAAAGCCCAGTCATGTATTCAATGCAGCAGGTGTGACAGGTCGGCCAAATGTGGACTGGTGTGAAAGTCACAAGATTGAGACCATCCGTGCAAATGTCGTGGGTACTTTGACTTTGGCAGATGTTTGCAAGCAAAGCAACCTGCTGCTTGTCAATTTTGCCACAGGGTGTATTTTTGAGTATGACAATAGTCACCAGCTTGGCAGTGGCATTGGATTCAAGGAAGAAGACACACCCAACTTTGTAGGCTCATACTACTCCAAGACCAAGGCCATGGTGAGTGATTAAATAATGTCTCATGCTATATACTGTCAAGTGTGAACTTTTTTCGCTTTTGTATCTGACTTTTCATTTTTGCAGTATCAATGAATGCATTGAAGATATGCCTCCATTGTGTTTTTGGCATTAAGTAATAGACTGCTAGGAGTTGTAATACTCTGATTGTATGGTGTAGACTACCAGACTTCACAGTCTGAGAGACAGTTTTCATCAGCATAGAAAAGGACTTAAGATGCAATTTGATTACACTTGTAGAGGATATATGTCCTACCTTGTAAACACTAAGGGTCAGGTGTATGTGTCCGTTGTTTTCAATTTTATTGGCTAACCATTCAGGCATTCGTGTGTATTCAGATAATGTGCTCTTGAGGAAAATTTTGTGCACCAAATCTGGAAATCTGACTAGTTTGCATGCTGGCAGGTTGAAGAGCTTCTCAAAGAATTTGACAATGTGTGCACCTTGCATGTGCGGATGCCCATTTCTTCAGATCTTCAGAACCCACGAAATTTCATCACAAAGATTTCCCAATACCAGAAGGTGGTGAATATACCTAATAGCATGACAATCCTGGATGAATTGCTGCCTATCTCAATAGAAATGGCAAAACGCAACTTGCGGGGGATCTGGAATTTCACCAATCCAGGAGTGGTGAGCCACAATGAGATTTTGGAGATGTATCAACAGTATATTGATGGAGACTTTTCATGGAAGAACTTCACTCTGGAAGAGCAAGCCAAGGTCATCATCGCACCTCGGAGCAACAATGAACTTGATGCATCAAAACTGCAGCAGGAGTTCCCTGAGATCTTGCCAATCAAGGAATCTTTGATCAAGTATGTGTTTGAACCCAACAGGCAGGCGACGGGTAAGTAAGGGAGATTGAACATTGTTCCCTCCTTTGTTTTCTATTATGCTAATAGGTTGAATAGAAAGACATTCTTGACATTGAGCTGATTTCCCAGTGGTGGCTGCAATGCAGGTAGATGTTAGTATTGTACAAGCCTCTATCTTATTGTTTGGGCATATTTGCTCCTCATTAGACTTTAGACTTAAAAGCTGATCTAAAATTGCCTGCCTATCATTAATCCAAGCATTTGTAGAATTTGCATTCTCAACATTGTGTTGAGGTCATTTTTGACAACAAAATTCAGCAATTTATTCTTTGATGCATTGCATAAATTATGGTTCAATCCCCAGATGTGATGAGTTGTGACTCCTTGCTGTTATGCCATTCACCTACATTTGTTCAGTTAAAATTCACGTTATTCTCTGGTACTTCTGGGCACATATGTGGAGATGTCTGATTGTGTGGGATCACTGTGTTTGTAGTACCCCTCACTAACTGGATCTTGCAGTGCCAGCTGCCATTATGTTCTCTGAAGTACAGCCTGTCATATCAAAGTGTAGGAGGGAGGTGCTATGTTTCACTCTGTGGTTTAGGTCTTTTCTGTTTTCCGTTTGTTTTGTTTTTCTAGTTTGGGACTAAATCAAATATGTTACAACCTGGGAAATTTTGATGTGTTCATGGTCCTACTCAGTAACTGGATCTTGCAGCACCAGCTGCAAATATGTTGTCTTAAGTACAGTCAGTTATATCAAAGTGTGGGAGGTGCTCTGTTTCATGCTATGGTTTAGATCTTTCCTGCTTTCCATTACTGTTTATTTTTCTAGTTTCAAATGTGCTAAGATTTTAGTTCAATGCACATCAGGATTCAACGGTTTCTAGCTTTGTGACAAATTCAATCTTGGGGTATTGTTTCACATAGGCTTTCAAGCAAATGATGTCTAGAATCTGTCCAAAAGTAAGAGGTACAGCTGGAATTTCTTTTGTGCCACAACCAGGCCTCTCAATGGCTTTAGCTTATATGCTTGCTTGTACAGGAGCAAGCCAAAATGAAATGAGCTTATCCATCAGTTTCAGCTTGAAGCAGTTGCTGTCATTTGAACTGTGCATCAGTTTTCTGTGTTTTCTCCTGTTTTCTCTTTTCTTTAGGGTTGGGTTTCCCTTTTTTCATGCTTGCTGATTTGTTGTTGTTCTGTTGTCAGGTTCAAGCATTCTGGTATGCACCAATACTTAGTTTTTCCAGTTGTATTCTGCAATTGACATGTTAGTACCCCAACTAATACAGCTAGCTTGACGTTGAATATGCCATGAGGCAGCTCTTTCTTGAAGGGAGACTTTAGATCCAGATCCAGACTGCTGTTTTACTTGAGTTTGTGTTTGTGTGAGAGGGAAACCCAAACTATGCCTGGTACTTCAATTCACTATTTCTCCTTTAGAGGATTCTGGTTGACTCATTGTTTTCCAGAGATGAAACTAAACTCTAGATAATCAGAAGCACCAGACTATGGTTATGATACTTGCCATATGACTAATTTTTATAATGAAATTTGTTTGAGAAACATACAAATAATTGGTTTCAATTCTTTTAAATCTTATTAAGATGAGATTCTTAAAATTTGGATTTCAAAGATTATGCAAGAATTGATTAAATAAAACATGTCAATTTTTTAATAAATTATTATTTTGGAGATATTAATGTTTTTAATTAATTTGATGTTATCGCGCCCGCCCTTTTGGAGCAGGATCGAGCTCTCTACGGCAGGGGCATGTAACACATTCTGAACCGTCGATTGTGTAACCTGAGGGTAGCTTACACAACCCAAATTCTCTCTCTCTTTGGAGCAGAATCTTCCGTATAAGCTCTCTAGGGCAGTGGCGCATAAGGCAATCTTAACCGTCGATTGTTATGGAGGGGAAGGCACTGCTTTTGGTGCCTTCCGCCCTGCGAACAAAGGGTGGAGGCCAAGGTCCAGGGCGGAAGACTCTGCCCTGTGAACTGAAGGTGGAGCCCGAGGTTCAGGTCAGAAGGCTCTGACAGGCAGTGCCTTCCCATATGAGAAGAAAACTAGAGACCAGAACCAAAGGGTTCCAATCAAAATCAAGAACCGGACAACACTCGTCATGAGTGATGAGCCTGTTTTTTTGGCAAAATAATTCTGGGTTTTTGTTTTTGGTCTTTTTGGGTGTTGAAGATAATGAGTGAATGAGCTCTAGAATAGTTTTTGGAACCTGCCTCTGCCTCCAGTTTTATGGTTAGGAGCTTCGCATTTGTCTCATTGTGCAGATCCACAAACACAACCGTCCACAGTCTGTCTGTCTGCAGTGCAGAGTGGTCCTCGTTGTTTTTGCACGTTTCTGACTGTCGTTTCTTGCACCTACAATCACAGTAGCGTACTTCTCACATTTCTGTTTTCTTTTTTTTGGAACTTTTTCCCCTTTTTTTGTGTTTGTTTGTCTTTTTTTTGTTTGCAAGTGCAAGCACGCACTGTTTGCGACAAATTTGGAAGAGAGTCTGAATCAAGAGCTGTGACTTCTCCAACTGCATTAGCAAGCTACATTGCAAATGGTAAGAATAGCGCCAATGAACTGTGGCCTTTGGCCAATCTGCTAGTGTTTTGCTTCCGCCATTGAACCCTAATCTCAATCCTGTTTGCGTAAACAGGCAGACTGATGCAGGAAGGAGAGAGGATTTCAGGCACAGACCACTTGTGACAAATTTGGAACGGAGTCCGAATCCAGAGCTGTGACTTCTCCAACTCCATTGCAATGGTAAGAATAGGGCCGATGAACTGTGTCTTTGGCAAATCTGCTTGTTGTTTGCTTCCGCCATTGAAACCCTAACCTCCATCCTGTTTGTAGAAACAGGCAGACTGATGCAGGAAGGAGAGAGAGCATTACAGGCACACACTGCTTCTGACAAATTTGGAACAGAGTCCGCATCAAGAGCTGCTGTGACTTCTCCAACTGCTTAGCAAAGCTACATTGCAAATGGTAAGAATAGCAGCCATGAGCAGTTTCTTAGTCCTATGTGATTGTTTTTTTGCTTACACCATTGAAACCCTAATCCCAATCCTGTTCATTGAACTGTTTCTTAGGCCGGCCAATGTGCTTGTTTTTTTGCTTCCGCCATCGAAATTACTAATCCCAACTATGTTTGCATAAACAGGCAGACTGATGCAGGAAGGATAGAGGATTTTGTGAAAGGTAGAAGAGTAAGAGATCCATCCACAGGGCTGATTGTAGTCCCAGAAGGAGAGAGAGAGAGAGAGAGAGAGAATATAGTTTTCAATGGTGACTGATGGATCCACCAAGCAGCGGGTACGCCCTGAATGGTTACAACAATATGAACTGGTGGGCAAAATTGGTGAAGGCACTTATGGTTTGGTTTACCTTGCACGCAGCAAACATCCTTCTCACAGGTAGTTTAGTTGCTGCCTTCTTCAATGCTGTCAAGTCAGGATTTGCAGTCATCTTATATGTCCATGCTTGCAGCTTCTTTGTGAACCTATCTACTGCATGAAGTCTAACCCTGTCATGTAGTAATTATCTAAACCTTGTTTGAGTGGCTTTGTTGTCAGGGGCATGAAAATTGCAATCAAGAAATTCAAACAATCCAAGGAAGGAGATGGAGTTTCACCGACTGCAATTCGGGAAATAATGCTTCTGCGAGAGTGCATCCATGAAAATATTGTGAAGCTGGTGAATGTGCACATAAACCATGGTGATATGTCTTTGTATCTAGCATTTGATTATGCTGAGCATGATCTATATGAAATTATCCGACACCACCGAGAGAAGCTCAGTTTTCCTATCAACCAGTACACAGTAAAATCTCTGCTTTGGCAGATTCTCAATGGGTTGAACTACCTACACAGTAATTGGATCATTCACCGTGACTTGAAACCCTCAAACATTCTTGTCATGGGGGAAGGAGAAGAGCAAGGAGTGGTGAAGATTGGTGACTTTGGACTTGCACGGATCTACCAAGCACCATTAAAACCTCTGTGTGACAATGGTGTTGTGGTAACAATCTGGTATCGAGCTCCAGAGCTGCTACTTGGAGTGAAACACTACACAACTGCAGTTGACATGTGGGCAGTTGGATGCATCTTTGCAGAACTGTTGACATTGAAACCGCTCTTTCAAGTGAGAACTTGCTCTATCCTAAGAATTCATTCTCCACTTATAAGCATAAGGAAAAATCTTTGGAACTTTGAATTTGGCGCCAGAAATTGCCAGTTTGCTGTGAACTCTTGCTTCAGAAGGATTTGAAGTCTTTTATGTTGTGTTGTTTGTTTGTGTTGAAGGGAGTTGAAGACAAAAGCACTCCGAATCCATTTCAACTTGACCAATTAGACAAGATCTTCAAAGTGTTGGGCCACCCAACACTGGAGAAGTGGCCAACACTTGCAAATCTACCTCACTGGCAGAGCAATCGCTTACTTATTCAGTCACGAAAGTATGACAATTCTGGGCTCTGCAGCATTGTTCAGTTGCCACCAAAGAGTGCAGCATTCGATCTGCTGAGTCGGATGTTGGAATATGACCCTGCAAAACGTATCACAGCAGCACAAGCTTTAGAACACGAGTACTTCCGCACTGATCCTGTTCCAGGCCGAAATGCTTTAATTCCAGGCCAACCAGGGGAGAAGGTGAGCTGTGATTCTTTTTTTTCCTAAATACCTTCAAAGTGTTGTGGAGTTTTCTGTCCAATCTTATAGATTCATTTTCCTGCAGTGAGCACATCAAGTGTCAAAAAGGGGGTTTGAAAGCAGTGTGGGGAACATAATGTGCAGTGCTTTGCAATGCAAGTCTGATGCTGTCCCATTGATTCTGTCTGTCTTGTGCATATGAAATTTGAGTGGTCAGGTGGTGAGCTATCCTGCTCGCCCTGTTGATGGCTTCACAGACTTTGATGGTGTGAGTGCACCAGCTCCCTCACAGCTCCCTCCATCTTCAAACAGCATGTCAGGGAGTGCAGGCCAAGTGCACCAGTCCATAAATATGGGTATGCAGCAACAACGGGTTCAAAACCCAAGCATGGGGGCTGCCTTGAGTGCCAACCCTCAAGGGTCCATGCATGCAATGAATGCAAGCAGTATGTTTGTCCAACGTGCAAACACAGGTGGTATTCAACAGCAACAGAGTCAACCACAGCCACAACCTCAACAAGGAGGGAGAAGGAAAGATCAAAGTGGTGGAAATCCAAATTACCAACATTACCAACCACCCAACAAGTCAAGGCGTATGTGATTGATGACAAATCCATTGCTCCATTACCCAACACCTCAAATTCCACAAAGTTGGATGGATGAATTAATCTCATAGGTTCCCACCAATTTTGGACAACAGTCCATGCATGAGTGCTGCTGGAGTCTTCATGTCCGCAGAGAAATCTTTATACATTTTCCTTTGGAGAAGAGCAGACTGAAATCAACTTTCAGATCTTAGTGTTACCTCAACACTTTTGTGCGTCATGCTGCACCTTCCAATTTAAGTTGACATAGTTCCTTGCAGTCCCTATTCTGGAGGCAACAGTGGCAGTTTGAACAGGGATCCTGTGGGCCATGTGTGGACGACAGCCTCATGAAATCTACGTTAGGGTCACAATTGGAAGTATCATTCAAAAACAGGGCTTTTGAGTTCAGAGAATTCTGTTTCCTTCCCCACCTACAAGGATAAACTTGGGTGCACACAAAACAATCACAAAACATCTGCATGCTGTGTCAGTAAGAGCTGTCAATTCATCATGCACTTGCAGCTTGACACTGCTATTCATGATGAGGGTGATGGTCTGGTACTTTGTTAGTGACACTCATAAAGGTATGAGCACACCCATTGTTGTCATATTGGTTTTGGTTTTGCTGCAACTGACAGAATGGTTCCCTTCAAAGTTGTGTCGAAGAGTTTTCTCTATACTGTTTTTGCAGTGTCTCCTCTGCAATCTAATAGATTTGTGGTTTGTAACTGCTGTGGGTGTTCAGGCACAGAGAATATGATTTTGATTTTGCTGTGTTGTAGTGAACTTCAAGAAGGCACAACCTTGGGCTGTGATGGGCATGAAGCTGAAAGTCAGTAAGGCTTCACATTGTAAAGCTGTCAAATTTTGGTAAACTGATTTCCACTTTTCACAATATTTTTTCATACTGATTGTTTTTCAAAATTCTCTATCGGTACACAATTCACTTCTTGGAAGCAAAATGTAGTAGGTCTACTGTTAGAATTTACTTAACAGAAAGCCTTGTCTCAAGTACTGATTTTCATTCAAATCTCTACATCTGTTCTGGCCTAGACATTGAATAAGCAGCATGCCAAGCAGTGGTTAGGTTGAGTTCTGTCAAGCAAATCAGAGTAACCTTAACCCTTAAGAGAAATATGGATTAATATACAGAATGCTAGAACGAAAGTCCACACAGAAAAAGTGTCTGAACATGGAAATTGTTGGCATGGGACTAAAAGTGCCCATGTACAAGAACCCAATCAGTACCATATTGTTTCAAACTGGCATAATTTATACATTTTGAGGAAATAACGAGTGTTAGGCTCTTCTTTGATTTTTTTAAAGAATCAACAATACCAGGTATATGACTTTTTTATTTTCAGAAAAGCAGTTGGGTTTGGTTCTTTGAAATTCTTCATTTTTAAAGAACCAGTCAGCTCCATGTGGTTCCTTTTTAGCAAATTGTAAAGAACTGGCCAGGCAAGGGGTTTTGGTAGTTTGAGATGGTTCTCTAGTCTAGTTTTTTTGAGAGAGGAAGCCTACGAGGTAGATGACATGGTTCTTAGTGAAAGAACCTAAATTGTGTATAGTCTGTTGGTTGTGAATAAATCCATGGCTGGTTTTATTTAAATTTACCTTTGGACTAGTCATGCAAGGTCCGAAGGCTTAGAACATCCTACTCGTGGAGCACATTGCGAATTTTCTAATTGTAATTAAAGTCAATAAATTGGTTTTTGTTCACCTTGACAAAAGGCTTAGTGGGTGAATTTATGTGGTGATGCTTCTGAGCCTTGCTTTTTCAAACTCTTCAAAAGCACCTCTTACCCAACAAACTCATCACCACCTCTGTGAATTGCATTAAAAAGGTGCTGTTGTTCTGCACCAATGTTCATAATGCTATTGCCATTACCATATCTTGCTAAGCCCAGAAAGCAACACACAAGTCATTAAAGCTTGGTTGAGGCTACACATTTACATTAACATCCAAAGTTGAAAGTGGTAGAAAAAAGTTATGAGAAAAAGGATCTGTTAGAGTGAAGAGAAATGCACTCAAGTCATGAAGACAATAGAAAGAACAAGGTGAGAAAGTTAAAGAAGCAATAAGGCAAAGAATGGTAGCAAATTAGAGAATGATGAGGTGAGGATTTGACTTGCATCTACCCAAGTCAAAGATTGGCAATAATGGAATCCAAACATTAATAGGAAATAGACACAGAAGATATTTGAGTTCCATAAAACACCTGATGAGAAAAGACAAGATGACAAAATGCAAGACACAAAACATGAGAGGTATAGGCAACAAACAACAAGACAACTTTGCTCAATGAAAAACAAGTGACAAGTTCTCACCTTGTCTAAGTTAGGTTATATTGCACTTTCCATACTTTAGTACAAGCTAAAAGGGGAGTTGTTGATGTAAAGGGTCCTCTTTCACAATGTTCCAAGGTCACATTCAAAAGCAAATCCAAGGAAAAAGGTTGTTGCGATGTACTTGTCAAATGTTGGCTCCCACTTCCCATTTTCTTCATCACATTAAACTCAAACTTGAAAAACCATAAACCCTCGTTTAAAACTGGCAATTCTTACAAACATAAAATGTGGAGTTTTGAGTAAAGAACGTTGAACATATTTTGGTCTCAAGTTTGAGGCAAGCCAAGGTACAAGATTTTTGTTTTGCTAGGTCAAAACAAGGAGCAATTATCTAAAATTTGTAGTTTGTTGAGGCAAAGTTGAGGGCAATTCTTTCCTGAATTGGCCCCCACCTATTGTACACGTATATAACCAGTGAGGAGTTTGGTATAGATTCCAAAAACTATCCGACACTAGAAATAACCTTGATCTCTACTTGTTGAAATGTGTTAAACCTTAAACTCAAAAGCAATTATATGTTCCCTTATTTTTCAACTTGAGCACAAACTTTTGAAAGCTTCTTGATACTTGCTTTCAAGTTAGTTACATAGTGTGTGAATTATCATCTTACATTGGGCTTCTTTTATGTACGCCCTTATTAAAGATGGACTTCTACACCTTCAATGCACAATTTCAATAGAAAATGCACATTGTACCTTTTCAAATGAAGATACGAAACAAAATGTTCAACATAGCTCCATTGTGAATGATATAATGACTTGTAAACTATAATTTGAATGAAGTTTAGATTTTTAATTTCAAATTTGAATTAGTATGAAATTGAATTTAGATTTATAAATATGCATTGAAAGCTACAGTGTTTTTCAAAAACTATCGATTAAGGTTGTTTGTTTATTTGGTTATCATGTTAAGACCTTCTAACCCATGGTACCCCATCAGCACCATTGGAAAGTTGCCAATGAATAAAGGTGCATTAAGGTGGTTTCCTAATGTTTAGACTTACAATGCAAGAGTTATTGAATATTGAATAATTTTATTATTAAAAATTCAATAAATTCAAAACTAAAAATTTGATAAAAATTGCAGCGTGCTTTTGGAAATCCCTCAATGAGTAAGATATTATGAAAATAATTCTATAATTCTATAATGAGTAATCAAAACTAGTATATGTATATGAGAGAGTTTTTGGAATCCTTTGTATGGTTGTCCATAGACCATCCCGAAGACAATTTCCAAAATAACTATGTAATTTTCAAGCCTAACTACTTCATTTTTTTCTTAATAATTATTTCTTTTTTTTATTAACTTTCTTAATAACTATTTCCCACCTTTCTTGATAACTACCTCCAATTTATAACTACCTCACCCTTTTCCCTATTCACCAACATGGATATGAAAAAACAAATTAACATATGTCTTTTCATGTCCATGAAATGTATATTAATTTAAATTACATTTGACATTGACATAAATAATGATGAATCGTGGAAAACCACATGAAAACATAAGAAAACAATAACTCTGTAACTAATCTCAAATTTCAACACAAGCCAAAATATCATCTTTCAAAAATCCTCATATAAAAATAAACCTATTACCTGGGGGCCAAAATTCATTAAACCTACTATACTCTATAATGAATCTAAACACAATATCCTTGCCTTGGTAGGCAAGGCCAATAAATAATTAAAATTAAAATTGGTGCCTGGGTATTTAGTCTTTACACTCAGTAAAGGCCACACAGCCTGGGGCTTTACCCTAAGGTGCGATCAATAAACAGGGCGTTCGGTGTGAAAGGGGTTTCGGAAGAGGAATAGCCAATCTTCCGAAGGATAAGACATTATCCACTAAATTCCATAACGCCGCCACCCAATTGGCTGAATCACCAAACTTTGGTTCCGATTGGGCCTATTGTCCATCCTCTTTTGGACAGTGTGCCCATTGCCTACTGGCTTTGTCGATTGCGCCTCCTGCGCTGCACTGCACTGTATTCTTGCATTCTTTTCTTTCCTTCTTGTTGCTGCCGTGCGTGTTTCCACCGTATTGCATGTGAACGCCAGATCACTTGCTTCCATTTCCCGATTGCTCAGCTTGCGGAATAATCCATACTTCTTCTCTTCAAGCTCTCTAATTTCGAGGTACAAAGCTTTCAGTTTCTTTCATTCGGTCTCGCTTTGCATTCTTGTTTGTGTTTTGAAACGTGTGTGTGTTTTTTTTGGTATAATGTTGTGCTTTTTAATTTGTTTCCTTTGCTCTGTATGAATCTATTTTATTGCGTCTTTTTCAGTTCTGGATTTGATATCTTCTTTGTTGTTGCTTTTGATTTGTTTTCTGCATCAATCTAGCGATGGCGACTACTTCTTTTCTCGGATCTGCTGTCGCATTACCGGCTGCGTTGTCTGTGAGGGAGCTCAAGGGAGTTTCTTCTTCAATTTCGACTGCCAAGGTAGGTTTGACCGTGAGGGCAAACGGCACTGCAACGGATGAGGAATATCAGAAAGTGGAGAGCAGGAGGAGCTTACTGAAGATGGCCGCCGTCGTGGTTGCTGGGACTGCCTTCTCTGCTGCTGCTCCAGGAAACGCCAATGCTGGACTTGTCGAGGATTTGCTCGCCAAAAGCGCTGCTAACAAGGTTTGTGTTCTCTTCACATGCTTCTCCTTGATCAAAGTTCGCAACTAATAACCTTAGATACCGGCCGATCTTTCGTTGTTCACTTTCGCAATTTGCGGATCATATGACACCTTTGCAACTCGAAGTTTTGATCTGAATAATGTGAATAACGATCTCTAATGATGCTCTGTGAATATGGCTAGTCAAGGAACTGTGAAACTATCTAGGTTCTCTTCGGATGTCAGTAGATTTCTTCTACCTCTATGACAAAGCAGCAGGCTTACTAGAGTCAAAGATAGTATTCTTGGATGATAGGGGGAGACCTTGCATTGTCTTCTCTAATTAGTCAAAGATCGTATCTAGTTCAAATCATGATCATCATCCTGAGCAGTGAAGTATCATTCACCAACATATGTATTGGAACTCCAAATCCATTGAGAGAGGATTTCAGCAACCATCTTGCCTTGGTGCAGCAGCTGATTGGAAGTTTGTCGCCTGTATGAGCAGGTCGTAGATCAAGGAAACTACAGTTTAGACTGCTTCAATTAAATAACACATTACACATCTGATATGCATTAGTGTGCCCATTCTGTGGACTCTTGCAAGTGGAGAATTTTCTTGGTGACTTGGAGAAATGGCTATCCCTCCTCCACATCCTAGGCCATATAACCCTTCAGAGTCCTAATGTTTCCAAAGATTGCAGGTTCTCTCTGTGGATTTTGATTGAGTTCTCTGACCTGTGTTCATGATTCCCTTTTCTTTAGCCCTTTCCTAGATTATTTTTTCAATTTTTAAGGAAATTCTTTTAGTATGGTTTTGGTTACCTTTAATCATGCGTATGGAGATTTTTTGGATACTTGTGAGGGTTATTCTTCTCACTGTTGATTTGATGTGTTAGAGGCCCATTATGTATCTGAAGATTCACTCTTACAAATGAAGTTGAGTCTTTGGACCAAATTCAAGAATAGCCAGCAGACTGATGGAGGAATCTCACTGTGGTCCCTGTGTGTATCTATTGCAGGATCTAAATGATAAGAAGAGATTAGCCACAAGTGGTGCCAACACAGCACGAGCTTACACTGTCCTCTTTGGAACCTGCAAGGCCCCTGAAAACTTTACTGGTTGTGAAGACCTTGCCAAGAAGAAGGTTTGTGCCATCTTTTCATGTGCTCACACCCCCATGAATGTGAAATCCTGGTAGGAGGCCTGAACAATTTTTTACTTGCTGTGATGCAATATGCAGCCCTGGAATTTTGAGTTGTGTTTCAAACTTTGCATTTTCTACCATTACAAGCTACTTATTTCTGCGAGCAGAGAACTCTTGCCTGACATTTGAGATATCCACCTATGCAGGAAGTGAAGTTTTTAACTGAAGATCTTAACCTTGAGTGTGAGGGGAAGGACAAGTACAAGTGCGGATCCAATGTATTCTGGAAGTGGGGAAAGTAAGTGAGAGATGCTGAATTCTGCAACACTATCAAGATTGTGAGGAGGTATCTCTCAGTTTTAGGTTCAGTGTGCTGAATCTGATGATTTCAGCTTCAAGCATCGTAAGACATGGGTTGAATTGAATTTTGTTGTGTGGAATAGCTTTGGAACTGCTACTTGTTAAACTTGAGCTATTGTTAACAAGTTTCACAGGTCTGAATCTGCAGTAAAGATTAGTTGGAACATTTCACTTGGTAAAATATTTACCAATATGATTTTCCATCTTTCCAGATCTTCAGCACACAATATCAAGTTTTAAATCTCATTTGCCTGTCACCACTAGTGACATTGTATGCTAAGCAATTGTAACAAGAACTAAAATAATTTCACATGAAATCATGATGTGCCAGAGTTTATGTATGGCATAAATTAATTGAAATTGGCATGCTCTTTTGTGCACCACTTGACATTGTCCTCCTATGACCCAACACTGACTTATATATGAACAGTATCATTCGTTCCACTGCATCCAGTCTGATTTATCTGAAGAGCAAATTTATGTTGTAGAATCGTTTTGCAGAAAGCTCTCAGCACAAAAAACCAATCATCTTTTATGTTTGCCCAACTCTACTTACCACCCATCTTCCATCTCTGCAACCTTCTGGCTGCAAAACTTGGTCATAAGTATCAATTGATAGGAAGAATTTTTCTTATATTGATCGTAGAAGAAAAGGCAAATCTGCATCTCAGAACTGAAGTAATTTCTGGTAAATGTGTTGATAAAGAGTAACTGACAGGGGTGCGAATATCCCATCAATATAGCATAGTTACTTCTCAAAATGCAGCCCCACAGTGTCTGGTACCTATCACAAACTTCAGTAGAAAATGGAGTGGCTGAAGCCTTTACTAGTCTACTTTGAGAACTTTTCACCTCGCTCAGTTGCTGCTAGAACAGCATTCATGAGCGCTGCTCGGAAACCCATCTTCTCTAGCTCATGTATACCTGCTATGGTTGTGCCTGCATGAAAACCCCCACATTGATATCCACATGTAAGCCAAATTTACAAGATGGTGTCTTCATGAGTACTGAGAATTCCTCCATACTTCTGTTCTAAAGTCAACTTGGAAAGAATTGAGAGATGACCTGATAATAGGGTTATGCAATTTTCAAAGCTGCAAACATGAACAAGAGGAAATGCAATCCTAAAGAAAGGAGGAAAAAGAGTCCACAAAACAAAATTGAGGAGCACCACACAAAATTGAGGAGCAAACACAAAACTGAGGATGGGTGTGACAACAGTGATGACAATTTGCATTCCCCCTTAAAGCAAAAACATAAGACTGTGCTAAACAGCATGAAAAATAGCATTCATTACAGTTTTAGGGGTTTATTGTTTAGGGCTTCAGGTTTAGTGCTTCAACCAACTGCCAACCCAGAGAGTAAGTGAAGACATACACAGGCTTTCTGATTGCCCCAACTCTTACACAATGCACATTTTCTAGTAACAATGCTGATAGAGTGGAAACGAGAAAAGCAGAACATCTTTACCTCCAGGTGACGCCACTTCATCTTTGAGTTGACCTGGGTGCTTGTTGGTCTCCAACACCATCTTTGCAGATCCTAATACCTGCATATGCCCCACCAGATGAGACTTCACAAAAGTGAAGTAGATGATCCACAGCTCCATTTGTACTAGTTGGAGGTTGAATGCTGAACTTGCACAAGTCCTCAAAACAGTCCAAATCAGATACACTATGTCATGAAGAACTCACTGTATATTCCATCACACACAGAGAGGCAAGTTATCTATAGCCTTCTCAATGGGAGTCTCAATTGTTTGAGTAACAAGGTAAGCTTCAACCCAACTGGGCAGTATATATGTAAAATTGTACTTGCAGGTAGCATATCACAAACTTCCACTTGCTTTAGCAACGATGTAATCAAAAAAATAGGTTTCTTTGGTGACTTGGATGAATCCATCATGTGACACCACTCAATTTCATATACTCACTGTTTGAGCTGCAAGTGAGAGGGCAATGGGACGAGGGAGGCCTGCAGCAACACCACCATCTGCAAGGGCTTCAATTGCCAAAAACACATACCCTGGTCCACTTCCACTGCAAAACATGAAAAGGCCTTAACATGAGAGAACGCAACCATTAAAAACCTTCAAATATCAATGGCTATAGTAACCCAAATCATCTCAAATACTTCTGAGCTCATTGGGCAAGGTATGCTGTTTATTCAATAGCTTTTTCAATAGAGTAATCTTTCAGCTCTTGGACAGATAAAAGATGGACATACCTAAGACCTGTCACTGCATTCAGGAGCTTCTCATCCACCACATGAATTTTTCCTAGAGCCTCAAAAAGCTTGATGACAAGATCAGAGTCTGCTTGTGTTGCACCGGATCCTAAGCTTAGAGCTGTCACCCACTTATCACCACAATACAAGTCACAACTTTTGCAATATATAGACCAGGGTTACAGGTGGCTCTGACTAGAGACTGCGACTTAATCATATAAAAGCAAAGCAAAAAAATCAGACAATACCCAAAATCTCACAGCAGCACAGATGGGGATGCTAAGAAAGTGAGTGCATCTGGAGATCAAGAAGGATATAGAGACAAATGCACCTGCAGCAGTCGCACCAACAAGGCATGGCAGATTGGGCATTACACGCACCACTCTTGCTTCCCCTGCCCATCTCTGCATATGCAACCACTGAATCTTCAAAAGGCAGAACCCTGAGTGAAGATGATAGTTGGAAAAGTTCAATCATAATCTAAGTTCACAAAATCCTACAGTGTAACAAAAATACAAGATCAAACTTCATGTACACTGGAGCTTTTTGTAAGACCAACGAGCTTCTTTCTTTGTGTACAGACTGGATAAAAAAAGAGAAGAAAATTTTCTGACCTGCAGGTTTACAAGAGTAACACCAGCAGCAATGGAGATCAAGAGATGATTCTTTGACAAACTTGGCTTCAGCTCCGTTGCTACCTTCTCAACTGCAAACATAAAGCATCTAGAAAAAAGTCCTTCAAAATCTGCTAAGTAGTCTAAAATCCAAACATGAAAAGAAGAACATAATGAAATGGGTATATACCACAAAGAACGTAATGCAATGGGTATATACCTATTTGGGGCTTAACTGCAAGTATAAGAACGTCACTGGCTTCCGCCACCTGCCACATCCAATCACCCAAAACAGTCATTTACCACATTCCTAGCATACACCTCCTCTCGACCGCAGCCCCCAAACACAAATCTTGGGACAGACGTCTGTTAACGATATGGGTCAGAGTGAGATTTCCACGAGCAGAGGAGAGTCCCCTGGAGCTGAAGGAGATAAGGGTTTAGGGTTTAGGATTGCACCTCCGCATTGGATCCACAAATGGCTATTCCAAGACTTTGAAACACTTTGCAACGACCAAGATTGACGTCCGCAGCAATCATTTGGTCGCATCGCACCACGCCTGCGGAATTCAGACCTTTGGCTATGGCTTCTGCCATCTGTCCTGCTCCTATGAACCCAATCCTTGTCCCTGCCGCCACCGCCATCTCCAATCCTCTCGTACAATCTACTCTAACCCCCACTACTGAAATGCTTACCCAAAAAATATAAGGCCACAAAAATCGAAGCGGCAACAATGGAAACCAAAAGGATTTTACAAAAATGAAGAAACCCAATGCCCACTAAGAAAAGATAATGCGGAGACTCGTAGACATGGGACACGAAGGGCACACAAAACCACACACTGACCTCGACTACAAAACAAAAATGCAGCACAGAGAGAGCTAAACAAGGAGAACAAGAGAAGGAATCAACTTCAGATCTTACTTCACAAAGAGCAACAGAGCTTAAAACTCGTGACAATAGACATCCTGACGGCACAGGGAGATAGAGAAAGAGAGAATTCCCAATAGGGGATCATCCAGAAGAGGAATGCGCCAAATTTTGGCTATTAGAGCTCAAAGAGTAAAGTAGAAAGTTTTTAGAATCCTGCTATGTTTTGGTGTCCTTCTGCAGAATCGTATTGTTTAAATATGGCGACTTCAGAAAAAAAAAATCCTCAAATTGTGGCGACTTTGGCCCTATTTTGGCCCAAAAAAAGAACCACTGACTCCATAACGCTCGACAAGGGGACCGCGCGGTGAGCTCTGCTACGGTTTGGTCGCTTGCGCGCAATAGAAGCAGCCTAGTGTTTAGGGCTTCAGTCCACAGTGAAGAGGTGGCAGGTTCAATTCCTGCTACGACCATTCTGCCATTTAATTAACTAATTAATGAATTGTTCCAGAGAGAACAGGGAAAAAAAAAATCCACATGGGAAGAAGGGCTTTTTTCCCTTCTTACATGTGAAGGTTGATGAGTAAAGACTGTTCATTGTTGTTTATTGAAAAAAAAATTGCTTGTTGATTTTATTTGACAAAAAACAAGGAAATTTTTAATTTTCTAGTGTAATTCAACTATTTTTTGAGAAATTTGTGCCAGATTTTTTATATCACAAAATTGAGGGGGAAAACCCTGCTAATAATATGTTTCCAACAACCCAAAAGACATTGAGTAAATTTATGTTCTCATCCGCCTGACAACCCATTAGACATGGAATATGTTTGGACATTGAGTGAATTTACATTGTCATCCATCCACCCAACAACCCAATAGACATTGAATATGTTCAGGTTGTCATCCGGAAAAAACATGTTTCCAACAAGCTAATAGCCATTGAATAAGTTTACCAATGTTGTGTCCAAATAATATGTTTCCAACAACCCAATAGATAATGCATACATTTGTCATCCAGCAATATGCTTCCAACAACCCACTAGATATTGAATAAGTTACAATCCCCATGAAGGGTTTCCAAATTCCCATCCATACGCAGGGAATCACTTTGATGTGCTTATGTTTCATCATCTTGATCTCAATCTCTCATGAAAGAAATGTACAATTGATGTAGTTTGATTTGCATCAATATTGATAGGAAGAGTGTTCCATATTTTTCAAGGGTTTTTGCAAAATTCAAAAAAGAGTAGACCGATCCTTCTTGGCCTTTATCTGACTCATGGAATGGAAACTTAAAAGACTAACCCGAGCTCAAGACTTGACTCATCTTGTAAATTCAACGGCCTTGAACACACACCCACATCCTTCAAAGTACTGGTTTTGACCTATGTTGAGCATGTCTAAGAGCATCTCCACCGGTGCTCAGACATACTTTCTCCCTGCACAAATATTTTTCACATCCAAGTTTAGTCATATAATTTTTGCAACCCTTTCATAAAACTGAAACTGGGACAGCAAATAGGTGGAGGACTACTTATAGCAAACCACCTGGACGAATCATTACGATGAGCCAATCAGAAACAGTGAGCAGCAGCAGCAGTCAGATCCTATTTAGTACACGCTTTTATGCAAGTTCACAAGCCACTGCAAACTCTGCAAGTATGCTGAGGCAAAACCATTTTCCTGAGCTAAACCAGCATATTTTGACTTTTCTTCATCCCATTTTACTTTGCAGGATCACATACTGAGCACCGCGGGAGATGCTCTAAGAAGTTGGAATTGACCCACGTCACTTCTACTCATTATTATAATCCGCTTAGTCAGCAAGGGTGACATTGATGACACAGATTCATAACTGTTTTTGTTCTTGGGAACTAATGGAGGTATGTTACTAAAAAGACCATGGAAGTTAAAGAATCTCCAAAGGAAGTTGAAGTACCATGAGTTCAACTGCAATTAGGTTAAGATATGTTAACAATTTAGTTTGGATTAAGGTTTCATTTGCTTGGATATGGGGGAATAGGCAAGGCCCTTTTTTCTTGCGAATATTGTTGCTAAACTTTTCAACCACTTATTATGAATAAAGAATGATTCTTCATGTAAAGAATTGTTCTAAGTTTGGTTATCGAAGAAGGAAAGTAGTTTTTCTTTTCGGTTTGTCATGTTGAGATCTCCTAAACCCTTGAAAATATGGAACACCTTGCCATGGTCTTGGTATCATTGGAAGCATTGAAGGGTGCACCAAGTTGGTTTCATAGCGTTTTGATTATGGTGGAGAAGTTATTGAATATTGAACAATTTTTCACTAAATTTTCATTGAAATCAAAATTAGAGAGGAATTTGAGTGCACTCCTAATATTGTTGGAAAACCTTTTATGAATAGGATTTAATGGAGGTAATTTAGAAGATTTTAAACCTAAGGTGTGAGAATGATGGTTTTTTTTTGTGGCAAATTCCGCCACCTAGCAACAAAAAAAAGGGGTTGGTGAATCCAACAAAGGGATTTTTGAGTTTTTTTTTTTTAATTAACCATATCTTGAAAAAAATAAAATTAGAAATTATCAGATTTAGATAGTGTGTCTCATTACATGGCCAAAATTAGGCAAGATTCCAAAAAAGATCTATTAGTCCACAAAAACAATCATCATTTATTGATAATTAATGTTGAAGATCCTTGCCAATACACCTACTTAAGGAATTTGAAAAAAAAAACCCTAGTGAGAGTTATTGAATTTTGAATAGTTTGTGCCATTAGATATTCAATTAAATACAAAAAATGGTTTTGGAAACAAAACTTTAATTGAGTAGCCAATTCACATTTGGGCCAACCACACAAGCTACATTAGTTTGTATTAATCAATAAGTTTCTTTCAAATTAAAAATATTTCCTTGCTTGGAAGTTTTTCTATATTAAATTGTTTGGTGAACTAAATATGTTTGTTTTTTATAGAATTGGATGACTACCACAATGTTAATTTTGACTATGCATTGTTTTGGGAGGTTTTTATCACAAAATTCAAACATGTAATCATTATTTGTTCATGTTTGCAATCACAAACACACGCACATTTTGAACAAAGCTACAAAATTGTGATAAGGTGATATCAATCAATTATAAAACTTCCTTTCCAAAGTTTGATTGAAGTTTAATCTTCTCCATATCCTTATCATCTTATTGACCTCATAATGAATTAAGTTAGCCTATATGTAAAAAAATCTACTATGAAAAAAACATATTCCAAAAATATTTAAATATCTTTCACCCCCCCCCATATCCACCTTGTCACAAACTTGCATTTGGAACCCATGTATATGAACTAGCAATCAAGCAAAAGAGTTTTTTAAAATTATATTGGGATATGCATTGAACAAAAGAAAACAACTCACCTTTCAACAAGCTTAAACATCATTTCTAAAAAATTTAGTCAAAAAAACAACCCATTCAAATGTTATGGTCACATAATAAAATTATCCATAAAATCCCACAATTAGGAGGCGAGAATGGTCAATGTCGACATAATAAGGCATTAAATGCATAACTAAGAATGAAAAATTTTCAAAGCAAAATAACTAGGACCCAAACTAGTTTTACCACCAAAATTGATTCCTTCTTTCATGAAAACATTTTGGCTTAAAAGAACTAATGTTCACATGTGTGAAAAAACATTATAAGGATTTTATTTTTCTAAGTGTGGAAAAATGTTGAATCTTGACAAGGAGCATGTGAACACAAACACCTTCCAAGCTTAAGAATGGTGTGAAAACATTGTGTGTGCTTTGCGCAACACAAATTTTATTTTTATGTGTGAAAAAGAAAACAAGACCAACTTCAAAACTTAAGCAAAAGGTGGAAGAAAATTTTCAGCAATTTTAAAATGAAGGATCAATTGTGGAGCTTCAAAGAGTGCATCAAGGTAGTGGTACAATTTTTGGTTGTGTAACTCTGTTAAAATTATTACTACTTTAGTGCAAAGTGCATAAGGTTTTTTTAAAGGTGAGAATTTAAGTAGGTTCGTAGGACTCCAACGTTATGATATTAGTAAAAGCTCTTTGCAAGAAGCTTTGAAATTTTCTATGATTGTTGTGATGGATTTCGTAGCCTTTGGGGCCATTTTTTGTTGGTTGTGTGGTCTACATTTGGTTTCTTGCTAAATTATGTGAAATTTTGAAAACAATTGTTGCCACCTTGTTAGCACAATTAGTTACTCCAATTCACCCTAAAACTTTTTTAGAATCTGAAACCATAGCCTATCAAGCAAATGTCTCACCTGCAAAAACCTTGCGCTAGCAATTCATGAACATGTTGGCAACTTGATCCCTAGTTTCACAGATGTCATAGTCATAAACCAAATCTTCCCATGTCTCCCCTTGAATCCCTCTAATTGTTGGTGTTTCCATAAAATGAACAAAACATGGTATCAAATTGTAAGGCAAACTATAATATGGCATGAACATGAAATTGTTTAAAATAATCATGCTTTCCACCTTGAATCCATCACCAAAATGGACCCATAAGCAATCTCTTCAAAAATGCTTAGAAATTGAAATGAATTGTTTGAAAAAATGCTTGTTGAATGAATGTGATTCAAACACAGAATCATATTCTACTTCTCATTTAAGGTCAGAATTCAGTAAATAATTTGGATAGTTGCGTAGAATTATGACATTGCTATAAACATGCTAATTAAGATATACTTATATGAATAACCCCAAGATGTATCACATTTGGACATGGTGTTTGATCTCTAGATTTTTCATTTACAAACCTTGATTTGAGTTGTCAATTCATCATATTGTTCAGTCTAATTGATCAAACCTTAATTAAGGTATGCAACTCATCACCATTTGTTCATTCTAGTTATTCAAATGGTATTCATGCAGTTTTGAATCCACTTCATTATGGTTGATCAAATGGTAATTAAACTATGCAGTTCATGGTACTTTAAATTCTAGTTCATCATACATTCATTAGGGTATGTCCCTCTGCATCATTTTTATTCTAATTTATTGGAACCTAATTAGGGTATGCAAATTATGAATCCTAAATGAAATTTTAGTTTGTCATATGTTGATTAAGGTTTGAAATTCTTTGAAATTCTAATTCAACATACCCTCCTTAGGGTGTATCCTTCATCATCATAGGTATTTTTTATGTATGTGACCTTGGATTAAGGTATGTAGCTTTCAATCTAATTCATTCTAGTTTATCAAATGGTTTATAAGCATTTTACAAAATTTTCAAAGGAATATAATCCAAAAAAATCATCCCTTATTATGGACCAACGTTTTTTATTTTTCTTTTATGTAAGGTTCTTATTTGAAGGTTTCCTTTAGGGTTTTCACTGCATTATTTTTTAGGGCTTGCATAATGGATTGCATAAAATGCCTTTAAAGCTAGTTTCATGGAACTAAATAAATGAATTTATTGATTATTCACCTTTTTTTCACTTTCCCTTGAATTTTTTTTGTTAGTTTTCATTTTAACTTTCACACCACTTTTTCTTACTTGATTTTGTTTGTGTGTGATTTGTCTTAAATTATTTTCATTGAAGTAAAACTTGAATTTTCTTTTAAGGTTTCATTTAGGGTTTGTTTCAAGGGCTATTTTAAGGTTTTTTTAGGGTTTTTTAAAAGACTATTTTAGGGTAATATTTTGTAACAATTGCTTAATGCTATTTTTGTAACCCTAAAAATCACTAAACAAAATTTCTTTCCCAATTATGTGTTTGATGTCTTATTATGTTGAAATTGACCATTATCATCCCATAATCACAAGACTTTACATATAACTTTATTATAAAATTTCATTTTTATAATTTTGATAAACTTTCATTTCCATGAAGATTCAAATATAATAATATAGTTTTATAATTTTCATAATCTTTCATTTCCATGGAGATTCAAATATAAGTCTACCAAGATTATTAACATGTTTTGTGTCATGTTTCCAAAATAATACAACATGGACCACAAGAAAGATTTAAATATTGCACCTCATTTTTTATTCGATCTTGACATATTAAAAAACTCTATTTTATTATAACAACCCACAAAAAGTTTCATAAGTGCGCTTGATGGCAAGGTGTAAACTACAAACCATTACAACAATGAAAACAACATTCCACAAATCCAACAAAAACTAATGTTGTTAACTATGGTTCAAAACATGAATATCATGAACTAGATTCAATATTTTCATTGTTACCTAAATAATCATCCATGTTTTCAATAATTATTGGTCTTGAGTGTGTAACTTTATTACATTAATATACCCATGGGTATATAATAAAATAAATAAATATCATAATCCCTTCCTAATTGATAAAGATTTTTAGTCAACCTTTAAATTATTACATCCAATTGGTAAATATTTCAAACATATCGTGTCTTTAATTTACCTAGGTAGTCTATAGTTGAGGTTTACACTTACCCAATAGAGGGTAAATGTTTTGAAGAAGGTATATGATAAATCATTATACAACACATGCATTTCCATATTTTGGAATGCATTTGGTTATGATGGATTTGGTCATATTATGGTGACGAACTTTTGAATGCATTTGCTTTTGGCATTTTATTTCTATTCATTACATTAATTGCTTTGGAAAAACTCTTATGATATATGTTCTTGGAAACCCCTTTATACCAATTGGATTTATAAAAATACTTTGAATATATTTTTGACATTATTCATTGATTTTAATTTTATTTATTTATTATTTTTTATAGGATGTTTGGAATTTCATGTTTCCTTGTTTGTGCTGCCAATTCAGGCGTGATAATTGCCTTTCATCATTTTGAAATGTGCCATACTTGTGTAAATATACATATACCAACATACACCCAAATGGTAGGTATAGGGTAGAATGATAAAAATATTGACCTTCACCTTTACCTAGATTGATTATTTTGCAAAGCATTCATACCCTTATTGTTACCTTAACCTGGAAAATAAATTATTTAAAGCTTATATACTTTTTACCAAACTAGTTATTTTTTTATAAAAAACTTAACTTTATCTAATATATTAATTCAGCAAGTCTATTAGTTAGTTAGTCTGTGACAGTGACTCCGGACAGACAGTGATTTTATCGCGCCGTTACTTGTAGGGTAGGTAGTAAGTACTTATTAGCCTAGGTCATAGAGCCTGCTGAAACCACGGGATCATCGTAGGTACTTACCACCCTACCCTAGACCGGACCAGACAGGGCCCTGGAGACAATGAGCTCGTCTCCCGAAAATGGTGCCCGAGCCACGGACAGTTGTTTGAAAAGAAAAGTTTTTTTAAAAAACCAAAAACATCAACCAAACATTGTTGAAATAACACACATGTGCATTATGCAGAAGGTTCACACTAGTCTAACTAAATTATTAATATCAATATATGCACTTAACACTGATATTGACAATTGTTGTTTCAAGGCCAATGAGATATTAGTAGCCTTAAAGGCATTCCTTTTGTATATTGTTTTAATGGTCATGTACAATTTAGTGTCACCAATTAAGTTGAAATTTGTCTAGGGATGTTTGGGCATTACCCTAAAAATTTGAAAAAATAAACATTAGTTTTATCCCATATGAGCCTTTACTTCCCTAATGGATTAAACCGATCACAAACAAAAGTGGTGTGGCCAATCCTGGTGGGGTTGGGGGACCCTTGAAGGTTGGGGTTTTAGTCGAGGAGCCAAAAAAAATCTATTATCTTGTTATTAAAATTGAAATTTAATACCCAGTTTGTGAGCACCTTTTGAGAAATATTGGTTTTTCTTATATTTGTAAGAATTGATAACTTTAAGAATCAACTAAAATTAAAAAGGATAAAAATCATGATCTACCTTGACCAATTCTCACAGAACCAAAAAATATTTTTTTGAAAGAACTGGGCTCTAAAAATAGTGGTGTAGGGGATGAAATTTTATCAATTTAATAATTTTTTAAAAATTATTTACTCTAATAGTTAAATTAATCTTTAATTATTTTTTAATGATCATTTAGCTTCACTTTGTACTAGAAAGGAATAGAAATAATGGTAAAAAAAGGCGAAGGTTTACAATCAATTTAACAATAATGTTCTTATAAATATAAAATTTGTAAAGTTATGGGATTTCCTTTAAATAAATCTTTAAATTTTTATTTTGAGCTTCATTTTTGAAAGGGGAAATTTTCAAAGCATAGGTATGTGAAAAAGACATGAAAATAATGGTAAAAGAGGTGGATATTTTGAAAGGGTAACAAGATTAATCACTCAATAGGAATGAATTAGAAAAATGGTTCAAACTCGTGATTAAGCCCATTCATGAGTCAGGACATTCCCATACAAAAAATTGAATTTAAAATGGGAATAATAATAATAATAACAGTTTTGAATAGGGTTTTGTTTTTCCAATTTTTTGAGATCAAAGAATTTGGCAAGTTTTTCCAAAAAACTTAGCAAAATAGTCGATTTGCACTAGAAAAACTATTTATTTTTCCCCTTTTTTTTGTCAAAAAATGTCAAATTTTGTCACCATAAAAAAACATTGGGTTATGATTCATGATTCTTATGCGGTTCTGGTTTGGAAAATAAATAAAATTAAATTATAGCGTAAATCCAACTACTTTTTCTTTGGGGGGGGGGGGGGGGGGGGTTGGGGTTGGGCCTTTTTTGGGTTCAAAATTTTTTTTTAAAAAAAACCCACCTCTCCCGGGGGGGG
>Ga0116227_10001858_pt1 | contig 48014 bp, 27 predicted proteins | sample S1TSphgellanicum_FD_89693 | JGI IMG/M metagenome (GOLD analysis project Ga0116227, IMG submission 89693) | Host-associated microbial communities from peat moss isolated from Minnesota, USA - S1T2_Fb - Sphagnum magellanicum MG | ecosystem: Host-associated > Plants > Peat moss > Unclassified... | reverse complement strand
CGTGATCGCTCTCTAATTCTGGTTGTTTGTTTTTGTGTTTCTTGTTTTATTTTTTTTTTTGTTTTTTTTTGTGTTTTTTTTTTGGTGGAGGATTGGTGGCAGGGGGGTGGGGTAGGGTGTGGGGTGTGTGTGTGGGGTGGTGGTGGTGAGGGGGTAGGTGTAGGTGGTGCGGTAGGGGGGGGAGGGGCCCAGCACAGGCCAAGGGGGGCACGGGTGGGGAGAAGCTCGACGAGTGCATTATGCACCAGGTTCACACTAGTTATTGAGATTTGGAATTTATTTTTAAAAAACCTGAAATTGAATTGAACTAGTGGCATGTGTGGAAGTACCAAACAACCAAAAAGAGTTGGAAATTCTTCTTATTATCACCAAAAGCAAGTTAGAAAGTAGAAACATACATTTTACACTTGGGTTTTGATTTCTTCTTTGTGAGAATCTTTTGCACACCTAGTAGACCACCTATTGGGATTTTATAATTATTTTTGGAATTGCATGTTCAATTATTACAAAAATATATAACTACAATTATTTATGGGTTTATTTTGAATGAACCCACATGATATGGAAGACATGAGCTTAAAGTGCATTGTGTTGGAATGTATACCTTGTGTTATTATTATAAACTAGAAGTTACATACATCCAATATGTAGGATGACATAAGAAGATCAAATGCAATACACCCACATTTGCCATAGTGTAACTAAAATAGGGAAATGTCACTATAATGAAATTGGAAAAAGCCAATCTAAATAAATGGAGAAATGTTATTAAAAGTTACAAGGAGTTGTTGAAAATGAAAAACATACTAAGTCAACCCTTGAATGCACTCAAGTCACAACTCAACAAAGAGATCACCAAACATACAAATCAAGTAGCATAGTTGACAAAGGATGATTACATAAGTATATTAAACACAACATTAGTTGGGAAATTTTGAAGACGTACCTTGTTTATACTCATCACAAACTTACCAGACTTCATAGGGTCGTACAAATTTTGTGTGAAATTCAGTTTTCATAAGTTTGTACAATAATCATACAATTTTTTTGCTATGGTTAATATGGATGATATTTGTATGTATTAAATATCTTAAATATTCAAATAGATGAAACATTGTTTTTGAATTACATATGTGAATGTTCATGTTTAATCCACAAAAATCGCATAGTTTTATCCAAAATTACATCACAATGTTTTCATTTTTCTATAGAAATATGGTTATACTTGGATTATTGTAATATTTTGCAAATGTTTGGGTTTGTGTTATAAATGAATAATATTTTGAATCCATAAAACTTGGTTATTGCATTTTGTGTAGCTCCAAAAACTTGATTGTTTTTTTTTAATGGGATTTGATTGCAACAAATGTCATGGGTTGGAAGCTTAATTCACTAGAGGAATTTTTTTTTAAAAAATTACCATTTGCAATTATATTCTAGTTGCAAAGGACATTTGCTACAAACAATTACTTAGTTGCATTAAACAATTGCATAAGACATTAGTTACAAATGTACATGAAGTCAATTGTCAATTAATATTGCACCATCCATATGTTATTGTATGCCATTTGTATATTACCATAAAAATCAACAACTTACATAATGACATGTGGCAAATGAAAAAGGCTTGGAATTTTTGTTTTAAAAATAGATGATGGATTTTCATCATCTATTTTAAATGGTTTTAGATTGTGACACGTGGCACAATACAGATCTACCATGTGGAATTTTTTTGCAAAAATCAATTAAAATCAATATTTAAATAGGTAGGTAGGTAGGTTAGGGGGTTGGTAAGTAAATATCTTTAATTTTTTTAGAATTAACCTTTAAGGTTAAGCTCTTTTGATTGGTTCATCCCAAATGACACATATTTTTTAATATGAAAATGTAAGACAAAACCTCTTCATTATATATATTTCAAAGTGGAAATGAAAGATAAATCATATGAAACAAAATTTGAAGTTGCAATTTAGTTGCAAACTAGGTTGCAACTAGAAGTTTATTTCATATTCTTTGTCCTTTTTATTTTGTAAATTATATAACTAAGTAGATAATTGATTAATTAACTAATTAACATATTAGATATATTATTAATTAATTTTTCAAAAATAAATAAATAAAATATTAATAATCAATTAATTAATTAATTAAACTTATCATAAAATTTCATTAACATTTGTTAAATAATCAAATAAATAACTAAATATTAACTAATTAATAATTAATATTTAAGTAATAATTGATCAAATAATATTTTTATTATTTTTATTAATTAATAAGTAGGTAACCTACCTTAAGTAGGCAGGTAACCTAGGTTAGAGGTACACCAACATATGTAGATAGGTACATAGTTAACTTGCTTTATATATAAAATTTTGTAAATACACCTATGGAAACATACCCCCATTATACCTTTAAATTCTAATAAAACTTAGCAAAAATACACATAGCTCTCAAAATGTTCCTAATACCTATGTATACACTGGGAGCTATGTTGACCCTTTAATGGTGTGATTAAATTTGGTTTCATTTGCAATTAATGGGACATATGAACATGATCATGGATGAAAACAATCCTAGAATGTATGATGAAGAAGTCATTAATCACAAATGTAGTTGTAGCATAATTGTAAGAATGGTCAAGGGTGCAAAATAGTTACAAAAACAATTAAAATTAGTTGCAAATGACAATTAATTGTTATAAATGCATTAGTTGCATTTTGGGGGATTTCTTTTAGTAATTAATCTTCAGTTTATGGTATTGAATGTTTTGTATCACTCCTTTGGGAATTGAACCCAAATAAGGCCTATTACCTTAGATAGTTGAAAGAAAGGAAAAAAAAGGCCTTGAATAACCCCCCTTTTGTGTTCTATTTGTTGTGTTAAAACAAGTGGCCAACCAACAAGTTGGCTAGCCAAAAGTTGTCATTTTTTTCAAGCAACAAGTTGTTGCCATCAGTACCATTGCCACTAGAATTTGAAGATTTAATTAAATTGTTTATCCTTAGTAACAAAGGGGGGCAACAAGGGGGGGGTAGGGATGCCACTTAATTGTGGATTCAAATGTGACTAATCACACACACCATATTGTTATTGAATAAAATATGATGTGAACATAACAAGTGTAATTTTAAATTAAAAAATGTATTTGCAACTTTTCAAAGTAGGCCTTGAATGATAACTTCACATTCCTTATTTTGCCACAATTCAACATACACATAATTTGAAAGAGACAACTCACCAAAACATGACAACTAGGCACATACTTAAAAGCTCAAAACAACAATTAAAATGAACATGAACACAAAGATTTAAAGACCACTTGAATGTCTATAAGAATTAAGATCTCAAACTTTAGTATCCATCTCACCTACCATAGAAAAATCTACACAAATGTATAGATGACTTGCTATTGTCCATTACATCAATGCAAAAACCCCAACTTTCCACACCCCACATTATGAAATTCATGCACAAATTCAAACATAATTAGTTCTTCTATTTAATAAAGGCATCAAATCACACAAATCATATAATAACATACACATCAATGACTCGTGCTAACTTGATAAACAAATGTAGCCATTCATTTAATGGAAGCTGTGAAACACTTCATAACATCTTCACTTCCATCATGTAACAAATCACCATTTACCCACATTTTTTAACAATGTGCCCATTTCAAAGGCATATTTTTATTCTACCTTTTCTAAACATCCATGTAAACACTAACAACACAATAACACATATTTGAAAAACCAAATAACCTCCATGAAGGGCTACAATTCTTTTTCCCAAAATTTTAAAAGTTTTACCATGTTTAAATGTCTTCAATATTGGCACACTAAGTTGGATAGCCAAAGCCTCACACCATATTTGTTAACCCAAAACAACAAATTGTAGGTGTTTTCAACATCTTTATTAAATTTTTAAAAAGTTGTAGAGCCATCTTCATTGTTCAAATTAACACCCTTGTATAGCTAGTCCCACTATTCATTATAAACAAGACCAAGTTGTATCTATCAAAAGATGACAGCACAATCTTCACCATCATTTTTTGGAAATTTTTTATAAATTGATAACACCATCAATCCATCTCTATAAGTAAAAGGAAACACATAAGTTGTGATATATAAGCCTTGAACCTTACCCAACATTTAATGAATATAAAATGAATTGAAAATTTCCTCTTAAATAGCTAATTGTATTTGCACCCAAGGAGCTAAGATGTATCATCTTATGATTTCAAATGCCATTGTTGAATGTTTCAATTCGATTATGTCAAAATATATGTTGTTCCTTTCCAATATATATGTAGGCATCTCAAGTCACATTTTTAATTTTGGAGTGCCATTGTTGAAACAACTAATGATTAGTAGAAAGGGTTTATTCTATGAATTTGACTAAACACAAAGGTTAGTTTGATATAGAAGTCATATTGTTTAGTGTAAGTCAAATTTATTAAACAATAAGAGCATCATTGTGATGGGGGATTTAGGGTCTCTTCCCATTAGGTTATTGTGATTACAAATACACAAAATGTGCTCTAATCACAAACCTTCTAATGGGAAGCCACTAACATTGGGCCTTGTTTTTTTATTGCAAGGACAATCCATTTTCATTAGAGAACTACAAGTGTGGTGAAAATATGTAATTAATCATGTTAAGAACTCTAGGAACACATCATTGTATAGTCAGTCACAATTTGATTCACAAGTCTCACAACTCTTGTGATTGATTAATGTTTTAATTAGAAGAAATATGAAATGATAATGAGCACAACTAGTGAAGATAATGAAATGTTGTTGTCATCATCACGACAACCTAATGGAAAAATATCCTTAATCATGCACTTGTATATTGTGTGAAATTCTTACACATCTATATGATAAAACTAAAGAACCAATTCTATTTGTTTGTGTGAAGGCTTTGTACTTATCAACAAACTTATTATATCCCATTACAAACCTACTTACATGTTTTTTCAACTTCCCTTTTATTTGGAATGGGATGAGCAATCAGCTTTTTTTTTTTCTTTTTCTTTTTCTTTTGCAATGATTAAATTATTATGTTTTCCTTCCAACCTTTGTCAATTTTGTAATGGACAAACAAATTTTATTTTGTTTCAATCTTTTTCTACTTCAAAATCACATCCTTTGTGAATTAGTAGATTATTATTTTCCCCCTTTAACTTCTTCTTTTAGAATGGGTGGACATTCACTCCCCTTCACCCGCATTTTCTTCATGAAGAGGTAAAAAATGCATATTAATTTATCCATACCAAGCAAGGCAATCTCATCTCACTTTCATGTGATTTGATTTTGAAATGTCTCTTCACCATGCATCTCATGTTCATGAAAATCATGAGCAACCCAACTAAACATTTAAAACTTTAATTTGAAGCTTTGCAAAAATTAATTGCAAAAGCCCTACCAAATGATATTGTTCCTAATTTAGGACACATACATTCATTGATCTAGAATTAGAAGCCTAATGATCTTAATGACTTTTCCTTGATTGTCAAGAATTATCTTAATGATTCTCACATAAGGTTTGAAGGAGGCAAGGATATTTTTTGGTTTGAAATTATGGATTTGGATTACTAATTAAAACAAAAACATAATCAATGAGAAGGCAAATTTCATAGACAAGTTATTTTTTGATTCATCCTTGACACAAGTGCTATTTCTTATGACCTATGAACTTCTTTACGTGTAGATGAAGTAATACATGTTTCATCCATGAAAAACACTTTCTATTTGTGAAAAGGGCTTGTTAATCGAAATAACACTTGATTATAGTAGGACATGAATGGTTTCAGCTTAAATTAAATTATTTGACACTTAATGGCTTTGCCCTCATGTTTATTATTATTTGTTTTAAATGATATAGCTGAAGCGACAATCATTCATAAATCAATTTTATTAGATTTGGTTACAAAAAATGAAACAATTAAAAAAAAACATCCTTCAATATTTTTGCTACCTCATGGAACTTAATTTTGTAATTTTAGGGTTTAGGGTTTTAGGGTTAGGGGTTTAGGATAAAGCCCGGCCCCTCGGCCTTTAACCCTTACACAAAAACACCTTGTGAACAGTCCTCAAAATGTGAGACCAAATGAAACCTACAGGGTCTCTCCAATAGGGACAGAGCCAATGGGGTTCTAGGGTTTTAGGGTTGCTGTAGTTCCTGAAATGGGTCTTTGCTCTGGAGGACAGACCTTCAACAGGATTTGAGAGCAATGAAAGCGTTACAGACTCCACATAGTCTTTCAACTCTTTTGGGTGTCTCCTGTTTGCACTAAATCTCTCTCTCTCTCTCTCAAGAGAATTGGGTTCTCACTGGAAAGATTGGTCGGAGGTTTAGGGTTTGGGATTAATCAGAAGCTTGCTGTAATGGAGCTGGTGTCCTTGAAGCAGTTGTTCCAGCGACTGAATGGTGGTCGCTTATTAGGTCTTGATGTAGGGAGCCGAAACATTGGTGTAGCTATTTCAGATCCACAATGCCGAATTGCCTCTCCTCACAGGTGGGTGTCAGTCACATGATGCCCCCTAACAATCACCAATGCAGTTTAGTAATTCCCATGAAAAACCCTACTAGAAAATTTCTGTCTGTCAGTTCAAACACATTTGAGAATCATGACAGATCTTGTTGAGTTATGTGCTGTGGAGAGTTGCTTTTGTTTGTAACATTTAGCTGCTGAGGTGGTGAAGATCACTTGCTCCACTATGATGGGCAAATCAGAGAAGTCTTTGCCATTCATGCCATATTGCTCTTGCATCTCGAATCTATTGTGTAGGGTTTAGGGTCACCTCTGAACAGGCGGATTCCCAGGAAAATATGGTGCTTTGGGTACCTTAAGATGACAGAGGAATAAACCGATCACATTTCCAATGAACATGATGTTATCTTGTTCATACTGATTGGGAAAACTTGCCTGATTTCTCAGACTTTATCTGTAAGTCTGGCAAAGATAGCTCAAAAAATTCTGTTTTTATTTTTTTTGGCCAACTCTTTTGGGAATTATTTAACACTGAACATCAGTGACAGGTAAGTAACTAGGGTTTTCTTGCTAGGATACTCTAGAAATCTTGCTGCAGATCTGATTTGTTATTTGATGGATGCAGTGTTCTTTATCGGACCCAATCGACAATGCTCAAAAACATTAGTCGGCTAGAAACCTTGGTAAGTTGTGAATTCTTTTTCACTACAAGAAGCAAAGGTGACACCTTCTGTGTAGCTTTCTGTACTTTCTGCAGATGCCTGGCAAATGGGTTCTAGTTTTAGTTGATATCCATTTAGTTGAGCGATTTACAAAGTTTCATTAGCTGCAGCATGGTGGTTGGATTTCCTTCATATTCTACCATTTGGAGTGTTCGGTAATTGGGTAATTCTTTTGTTGTTGTTGTTGCAGGTCCAGGAGTTTTCAATCACAGGGTTTGTGATAGGGTATCCTCTTGAGTTGACAGGGTTCCAAGGCAAGCAGGTTTGCATCTTCTGACTCAGAAGTTCTCATCTAGTCTGGATCTTCTAGAAGTTGAAATATAACAACTTAGTGTCTTGTCTCTGTTGCTGTTCTGAACTGTTCTTCTTCTGGAACACTGTCTGGCTGTAAGTGCTCAAATCTGACATTGCAAAGTCTGAGTAATGTATGGCTTAACATGTAGGTGCTTGATGACATGTGTTGTGAGAGCATGCTTGACGTTTGTGAGATAAAACACTTGCAGGGGGCGCAAGTAAAGTTGTTTGTTAGAGAGCTTCAACTGAGCAAACGGTTTCCTACAATTTCTTATGTTTATTGGGATGAGCGTCTTACTTCTATGGTATATCCTCTGCACTGACCTCATGTTCCATATGGTTCATATGATGGTTATGAAAATTACCATTGTGATAAAACTTTAAAGTATGATTGGGGTTGTGTATTCTTGGTGCTTAATGGTTGGGATTCCTGAACAAGAATGCCAAGCATAAGTATGTATTGTCACAGATCAGCATTAGTATGATGGTCAAAACCTGATCACAGGAGTCTTCTTGATTTTTACAGGCAGTTATGAATGTGATTGGGTCAATGGACATAAGTGGGCGGCGTAGGAAGAGCATCATGGACAAAATGTCTGCTCTTTGCATCTTACAGGTTTTGGATCTTTTCCTTGTGTAATGCTTTGTGTTATTGAGCTTAGTACACTCACACCATTGGTAATCTCTTCATTCAAAAACTGGGATTTGTTGTTTTCTGTCTCTTTGAATGTGTGCTGGAATGGACTGCATGTATTGATACATTTTTGTCCCTGTGTTTGTGTATATAAGATCTTTTGCTCATTTTCATTATTGGTTACACAGGGTTGCTTGGATAGTCTTGCACGACTGGAAAAAGGCACCAATGGCTCTTGATGCAAGTAATAAAATATGGGTTTCTTTATTGCCTCTACCATTCTTTATATGTGAAGGGAGTTTTGGATTGATCTTGAGTATACATGAGGGCTTTCTCGGATCTCTGTCATCACTTTTTCGGTTGGTCAGCTCACATGTGGTCTGTATCAGGATCTAAATCTTGGCTTTTTCATACTTTCTTGTTTCACATATGCTTTTCTTCTTTTCCACGATTGTTGGCTGAGACTTTTTCTCCTTAGAAGGCTAACAGTATGTGAGATGCTTTCATGAAGAATATGAAAACTTATCATTTGCTTAGTGTTCAATTGTAACGTGCATTTCTTCTAATGGCTGTCAAAGCTACTTCAATGTACACAGTAAGATGATTCACTTGGACTGGGGCAGCATCATTGTTTTTGTTCCTTCCCATGCCATGTCCTCTGTATCACTTTCTGTACTGTTTTACTTCCCTTTCTTTAGAAGCAGGAGTTGTTGGTTGATTGGTGTCACATGCTTGGCCATTGACATCTCCTGCAGATTGAAATTCTTCTACTGAGCTTCAGGAAAGAAGCCCATTGAGAAGCAGATAGTAGATGTCCAGTTGTCCACAAGCTGTTCAGTTCCAGGCACTTGTCGACACATTAAAAAATTATCTTTAGAAGAATGTATGTATTGCAGGAAGAAAAACCCAAGGAAAGGAAGACAAAAACATATATGACTGGCTGCCTCACATGGACAAAGCATTTTCTCTTTTGATTGCTATGTTGGTGATAATGTGTTTTAATAATAAAGCCCAACATCCATTAGACATCAAGCCCTGCCACTGTGTTGTGTTGTGGCAGGGCATGTTAAAAAGCATAATAGTTCCTCTGTTTTGCAGGCAAACTTTTGAACCTTAAAAAAAAGTTCCTCTTTCCTACTTCCCTCATTAGTTCATTACCTCATTAGTTGCCAACCACTGATGTTTTCTCATTTTGTAGCCATGCAAACACACAAGCGCCTTAATACAATTGAAGCGTGTGCATTTGCAAATTTACTCAACAATTCAAATCAGAAATGTAGGTAAACTTTACATGGCATTTGAACACACATTGGGATTGTCATATGGTGCTTACACTAGTTAAATTAATTCCCAGGAGGGGTTAACAGTAGGAGACCGGATGGAACTGTTGAATTTTTCCAAATGCACAAAAATCAAAGAACCTATGATTTGATTCTGAATTGTGTAGTAGAATTTATGGATCCATTTTATCTATTAACTAAAGTACCAGATTATTGCTTGCAACCAAAAAAATTCCTTTCATAGGAAAAGAGGTTGACTATTTTCAAGAGTCATACTCTAGGACAGACCCACAACGATAGGACAATATTTGCTATCAATCTCAATTGTTCATGCATTATGATTCTTAAACTAATTAGGATTTCATTCAAATGAACACTCAAAATATTACATTAATTATTGCCATCTTAACAGTTCGTTTAACTACAGGTGTGAACTGACCTTTATAATGTTAGAGGGTGGTATGTAGGAATGTGCTTGCAAATCATTGAAAGGGGAGTTGGAAGAGGGCAGCACAAACAAATACTGGCAAATTTTTTCCATGTTTCAAACCAAGAAGTATCTATAGTATCTTGATGATGGGCCTTGGGAAGCAAAAAGTCAATTTGTTAACAAATTAGGTTTTGAGGGAAATTTTAATTTGTTAATAAATGACGGTTTGCATAGATCTTCAATGGCTCATGTTCTCAATGAGAATTCTATTCTACATTAAGTTATATGAGAAATGTTAAGAAGCAAGTAATCACATCAATTTTGATGAATGTTGAATCCATCAAAATGCAATTCCTCACTTATTTCTATACATTGCTCTGGGCAAACAAATTTTGATTGAATATGATACAGTGTTGGATTTTCTTTTCCATAAGGGGGGTGCCTGAGTGAAAGTTGAACAGCCCATTTGTTGATTTGTGAGATCCAATCTTCATGATGAAGATTTCCAAGTCAAATCTGTTGTTCTGAGGGGTTGGAATATTTTAGAGTGTACTTGACTATGAGTCTATTCCATCATGCATGGTTTCTTTTTTTTCAAATTTGTGATGTTGCCATGCTGGGGATCATCCACAAGAGGAATTAGCCACATTTGGCTACAGGTCAGAGAGGAAAGTAGAAAAACTTAAAAATCATGCAGTAGTTTGGTGATTTGCTGGAACCTATAGCCTAAATATGGCAATTTCAGAAAATTTTCCCTCAAAACCTTGCAGATTTGGCACATTTATAATTTGGCACATTTTTTTCCCCAAAAATCCTTTGTATGACTCACACTGGATTTTACTTTCGTCTCCAAGTGACAAACATTCACCAAGGAAAAAACACTGGTCTCATGTTAATGAACCTTATGTTTTGAGAAATTTCTATTGAACATTTAAGCATTTCTATTCTCTAGGAAATTCAATTCAGAAAATATGGTGCACATTTTCGTTGAGATTTCTAAATCTCAAAACTTCAGCCATTTCCACATATATGCTACATGATAACATCTGAAAATGGGACTTTTAGTGAAGTTTCAGAGAGTGGGTCTCAAACTGTTGGCAAGAGAGTTTTAGGATTACAAGGTTATGAGACATACAATGTTAATTTATGGTTCTCCTGGAGTGAAGTTTTTGAACCCTAAAATGCTAGGTTTGCTTTGTCTACCTTGATATAACATGAACACCACTATTGGACATGTTCTCTACATGCAGTGTTAGAGAACATTTCCAACCTGGTTGATGCATATGTAGAAGACCAAATAAGTGTGAAGATGTATACAATGCAAAAACTTCTGAAGAGTTTATGATCAAGATTTGATCCTTTGCCATAAGAGTGTTGTGGAAGTTGGAAGAACAGAATCATTGCTGATCACATAATATCTTCCTGAAAGTTGATAGGATTCCTTCAAATCATTCCCATTTTGTAATTCCACTTCTACTCACATTATTTAGCAAGTTACCGCAAATTTCATGTGCAAAGTATTCTAAAAGCATATTCAGAATATAAGTAAGCTCCTACCAATTGGACAATGAGTTTTACATGCACATTAATTTGTAGGCTAAGAAATCAATGGAAGTACGGTGCTTGCAGCTCTCTTTGCTAAATGAAATTGTCTTGCAGGAGCTGCAGTGACCATAAACAAACTCAATGACCCACTACATGATTACTGTTGCTCAATACTTTTGTGTCCACTCTCATCCTTGTGGAATTAGAACAAAATATCATCGATGAACCAGTCCTGCAATGAATCAGGTAATATTTCACTTTGAAGTTGGGATTCCAGATAGCGAGACTTGTACAGACATTCAAATGTCACCTGGAGCATATAAGCACATTTGTGTTGCCTATCAACACCAAAAGTCTGAGCTTCTTGGGGTCATGCAATGAATTGTGCATTTATGAACAAGTTCTAGCCTCAACCTCCAGCTGTGAAACTGGAAGTACCTATTGAGATCCAGAATATATTGAACTAGAGCAATTTTGAAACATCATTCTCACTATTTCCTGATGTGATGATTTGATCCCAATATTCATTCATAATATGTGAGTAGGAAGCAGTGGGCTTCTGGAGAGGAAGAGGAGGAAGGCTAGAGTTTCCTTTCAGCACTTGACAAACATACCCCATTGTTGGCCTTGCATCTGGATCTGGATGTGAGCAGACAAGACCAAGGAGTAAAATTGTGCTCACTTGTTCTTTATCAAAATTGTTCACTAGCCTGACATCCACGACATTCAGGAGCTCTCCATTTTCATAACACCTCCATACATCATCAAGGAGGAGATGCGATTCCTCAATGTTTGAGACTTGGGGGTTGAGGGGAGAGCGCCCACAGATAACTGCAAGTATCAAAGCACCATAGCTAAACACATCAGTTTTGGTTGATGCCTTTCCTGTGATGATAAGCTCTGGCGCCATGTAGCCTCTTGTTCCTGCCATCATTGTGGTTTTTGCATTCTTGGTTCGCGCTATCACTCTAGCAAGCCCAAAGTCCCCAAGGCGTGGGTTGAAATGTTCGTCGAGCATCACATTGCTAGGTTTCACATCTCGATGAACCACACATTGTTCCCATCCTTCATGAAGGTAGGTGAGTGCAGATGCCACCCCAATCAAAATGTTTTTGCGCAAATCCCAAGTGAGTTCGACCGCATTCAAAATCATTTCTGACTCATGATGAAACAAAAACTTATCAAGACTTCTGTTTGGCATGTAATCATACACGAGCATGAGTTGACCTCGTTCACAACACCAACCTTGTAGTTTTACCAAATTATAATGCCTTGTGCGACTGATAATGGAAACTTCAGCGAAAAATTCACGTTCACCTTGATCTGAATTTTCAGCAATCTTTTTCACAGCCACAAGAGCACCATCTCGTAAAGTGCCCTTGTACACACTACCAAACCCGCCACACCCAAGCATTTCCTCTTTATGGAAACCCCGAGTTGCAATGCTGAGTTGCTTGTAGCTGAAGATCCGAGGTCCATCCAAAAATTCTGCATATTTAGCTTGATTGCTACGTTTCACCTCTTGAGGGCCTCTTGATGGTTTCTTTTTGAAAAAGAAGAAGATGGCCGCAAGGACTCCTGCTGCAACCAATAGCATAGCACCAAAGATCCCCAAAAGTACCCAAACAAGGGTTCTTTTCTTCTTGGCATTTCTCAGCATTGCTGTTGGTGCTGCTGTCCCTCCGGATGGTGTGGACAGTTGCACTGAAAGACCACTGGTAGAGAAGTTCCAGGAATGGACATAATGGCTTTCCAAATATGCTCCAGTAGCACTAGAAAATCCAACATACATGTAACCATCATCTACTAACACATCTGAAAGGGTGAAATTGGAGATTACAATTTGAAAGGATGGGGGAATGCTAACATTGACAGTCTCGTCATAAAGATGGACGGCTACTTGAAGTGTTTTAGTACCTCCTGTGTAAACAATCCAAGCTCCAAACTTCCCTTGATTTGCGAAATATGATGGAATACATGTAGGGCAAAAATCAAAGGTGTGAATTGATTGTAGACTATTGACATCAACACCCACATGGCTCCAACTTGGATCTTGAAGGTCAGTATTTTTAAATGTATCTATCTCAACTGCAAAGACATGATTCCTAAAACTTCCATCATCTGAAGCATCTAAAAGGCCAATTGCTTCACCACCAAACCCACCCGTGTCTTGACCACTGAGTCCTTCCAAGGGATTAGTATTGCTGCCCACAATAATGAATGCTAATCCATCTGAGCTAGAACTAATGGAACTATTCACAGAAAATGTGAAAAAGGTGTTGAATGAGGCAAATTTTTCGGAGCTAGGGTCTTGAAATTGGACCCTCTCAGAGTATAAGACCCTACCGATAGCAGCAACCTGCGCAGTATTCAGCTGTAAGAACTCTGACTGTATTTGCACATCTCCAAATGAAATCAAGTTAGTTATGTTCTCAAAGTTGTCATAAGAAAAATTCAAATCTTGTGCAGCAGCATAAGATAAAGATGCAGAAGAAGATAGTGTTACCACAAGGCATAGGATTAATAAGAACTTCTCACTACAAACTAACCATGAAAGAGACATCGCCATAGAGGAATCTCACAACCCAAATATTAAAAAAAACAAAAGGAAAGGACTACATTAGGGACATCAAACCCAAAGACAATTTTGTGTGGCCTTTCCTCTAGGTATTAGGATGGTGCAACCATGGGCGACATTTTGAGATTGGCATCAAAAACATGGTGTGAGAAAAACTCCTAGAGCTATTATGTATGTGAGGGGGAAAAAAAAAACAACATCTTGAAGAAGCTGATAACTTTTACAAATCAAAAGGAGCTTGAATCTTATACAAGTGCACAAGAAGTTAGATTTGAGAGAGCTTTACAGGAACATATTTTTTTGAAACGTTCAAAACTCCGAAACCGCATAGTACCTAGTCTTCCTCCCCATATTGCCAGAGCTGATTTGTTTTGCGCAAGCGTTTTGTCGGTGCTTGAACCTCCCACGCAGAGAGCTTCGAACCGTACGTGTGACCCCGATTGAAATTTCCCGAAACTGAAAAGTACGTGCGGAGAATTTACATCACATTTTAATTATTTCAATGAGACCAACAACCAAACACACTTTGGAAGGTCACGGGAAGTTGCCCGCCTCCGTATCAGTCTTGTTTTTTAGAGAAATTTTTGTTTGTAGCTGAAACGGCGATTATTCATTGCAAGATGTAGAAAAAAAGTGGAAGATTTAGCCAAATCTGGCTATAAACCAGAAATAAAGTACAAACCTTTTAATCATCTTTCTATATGTTTTAGCTCCACAATGAAAAGTCACGTACAGGAATCTATGGTAAATTCCTATGGGAATTTTGTGGTGAATTTTCGCCATTTAGTGAAAAATATTTTCTGAAAGGAATATTGTGTCACAAATTCCCTTTTATGAAAAAAAAATCGTCAAAAAAGAAATATATATATCACTAAAAATCATAATTAACATATTATATTTTCATATTTTGAATATCTCCAAATTTGACTAAATATATTTATGGACTATCACCACTTGAGCAACATAACAAAATTGGAGGGGAGATTTTCAGTTGTCAGTTCTCTGACAACTGAAAATCTCCAAAATTCATTTTTTCCAGGGTGTCTGTGTAGCCTGATAAATGTTGGTTATCCGTGAATAGAAGCAAATAAGCTTAACTATTCTAACATTTGCAAAGGACTAGGTGACCAGGAAGAGGACACTGCCTATCAGATATAGTCAAGGTGCGGGAGCGTTGAGACTGTATCTGGTAGCTGGTGGCCTGGAGTTGGTTGCGGGACATAGTCAATAGAGAAGGCAAATAAGTCATGGTGCGGTGATTTTCCTGTCTGGGGAATCTCTAGACTGGAATTTTAAAAGCATTAGTAGCTTTTGACAGCCCAGCGAGGTGCACGCGGAGAGGAAGAGACAGTGGCCGGTGTTTCTACTGTTTACAGCAGAAGAAGATGAAGAAGTAGAGAGCTTTGGTCCTGTGTTCCTTCTAGGAAATTAGTCGGACCTTTTTTTCCTCTTTTTACCTGCGCACACGGCTTCTGTAACGTGGAAGGGCCCGGGGGAGTTGTCTGACACAAACAACGAGGAGACAGAGAAACAGAGTGCGGAAGAGGTTGCGAGACAGAAGAATCCTGCGACAGATTGGTCGAACCCCAGAAGAAAGAAAGAAAGGAGAGGCCGCAGAAGGAACGCAACGTAGAGGATCGCACCGGGAGAAGAAACGGGAAGCGAAGTTTTAGGGTTTGGAGAGGATCAGAAACGTGCATCCAACCCAAAAAAAAGAAAAGAAAAATGAAGGCCACCAAAGTGGACTCCGTTTTCCTTTAAAGGCCACTCTATCTGGGTAACCAATCCACTAAAGGGTTGATTTAGGGGTTTTTTTGAAATGTTTTTTCTTTCCTCTTGTATCCGGTTTGTGACATAGGTGGATTTCGGGACCTGGGCACCAGGGGAAAGTCACTGAGAACATTAACATTTGGCATTAGAGGTTCCTTATAATGCAAGTAAAGGTCAATGCAACGTAAAATACATATCTCATCGGGCCACCCAACCAACCATCTAGCCAAGAGCGCCATGGTGTGTCTCACAAGTGTGTGAAGACACATTAAGCTTTCCACTTCAAAATTAGGTATAATTTGAAACTTGGTTGTACATAGTTTTTGAAATGGATTGAGATCCTTGTGAAAAGGGTAACTAATCCATTACAATTTTTTTTTAGGAAGTTTTTGTGTGGCATTACTTGTTTCAAATCCTAAAGGACTAGGAACAAGGAGTGAAACATCTAATATTTTGGTATTAAATTGTCTTGGTCATGTTGAACTTAGTAGAATAATGAATAAAACACTTAGGCCTATAGCGAAATTAGAGTTTGGCTTTGGCATAATGCCCTAGCCAAGGACCTAAGGAGGTTTCCTATCTTTTCCCTTTTATTTTATTAGTCTTGTGTAGTTGGCCTTGTAAATTTAAGATTGCATTATAATAAAAAATAATTTTTAGACAATGAAACATGTGCTCTCAATAGGATTCCTTCCTCATGGGCACCAAACGTCCCATGTCCCCTAGTTCATCATGTTTCATCAAACCTTGTAGTTCCCATCACTCATTTGTTTCATTATGCACCACCATAGATTTATTTTCCACCCCATCTCCCATATAAACCATGAACCACCCATTAGTTCCCCTTCCCATTCTAACAAACCATACACCATCTATTAGTTCCCCTTACTAGCCCCCCACCTTTCATGTGAATGTGAGGCCCCAACTTTATTCTTTCCCAAACCTCCTTATCATGCATAGGTGGGATCTTTTCCCCCTTCCATACTATTGACCCCTACAATTCCCCATGATCATACCCCTCAACTTACCCTCATCTCTTCGACACATTCACACTCTCCACCTAAAGTTTTTTGCCCCACCTATGGGCACCAATTTATCAATCAAAGGTTAATTCGTCATCATTGTTTTTGTCAAGCACCCAATTCATCTAATTCAAACCCCTATGACCATCCCGGTTCAATACCTTCCTTTGCTCCCACCTTGCTTACATTATCTTGGACTTGGGTTGTGTCATTGGATGTTCTCAGGTTCTTTCATTTAGGATTTTCTCATTTTTGATATACAACCACATCCCTACCGCTTTATGGCATGATGTACAAATGGAATTTCATTTTCCATTGAATAAACTAACATAGGACACCTATGATGTGGCAGCTTGACACTTGTTATTTTTGTTACCCCAATGGTGTCTCGCTTTGCCCTTTCGTGATAGGGCAATAAAACATAAGGTAACGCAAGTACAATTTAAGCACTTTTTAATAAATGATTAAAAAAACTTGCAAGATTTTTTTTTGTGAGCCCAAGCTTTGGCGGCAAGTTTGAGTTTAATGCCTTTTCCCCAACATGATCCACCAACTCATAAATACCTTCTCCATAGTTTAGTTCTTGGATGTTTAAAGGAATACTTTCGAGCAACTCACATTTTGGCACCATTTTCCCTTACACCCATGTCTTTCAACACCACTTCAACTTTCATTACATTACACTCTAATTCAAATGGTTACCTCCCACCTTTCCTGGAAGATTACAAGTTAGACTAAAACTTTGAACTTTTTTATAATTCCTTCAAATTAGCATTTCAACACATGTTACATTTATCGACAAATGGTCCTTCCAGGATGGTTTTTTAACACCTTTGGGATTGTTTTCTCCTAGAAGATTTAGCAAATGGATTCCTTCAATTGTTTCAACTTTGTTTTCATATTGCATAGGGTCACATTCCACATCAAATTGCACATGTTCTTAGAACAACCTTGCCTCTTAACCATAATTAAGGCTTTAGGTGGAGTTCATACCATTGCAATGGGGGAAGCATTATATCGATTCACAAGCTACGTTTTATATATTCAATTCCATAATGCATTTGCAACACATTTTTTCACACCAATTCAAAATCGTAATTAAAGGCGATTATGAAACAATAATCCATAACATTAGGTGCACCTTGGACTTTCACCTTGACTAGGTTGTTTTCTAACTAAAAGTGACAAATGCCTTCAATTTGATGTCAAGAAGGGTCATATTTCAAGAACTTTGTTGACGTGCTTCCAAGTGACGGGGTGAAACCCACTTGAGGGTTTCACAAAGTCAAGTTGCGGAAATTGTGACTTAATGGCACACTCCCGGCTTCCAATTTTAAAAAGGGGTAGAGGGTCGAGTTGGGAGCCCAGGGATTAGACTAGGAAGAGGGACTAGTTTAGCTCGTGTGAATCTGCATCCAAAAACCAACCACAAAAAGGTTAGTTTAGCATTCGAGACACCCTTGGGTGTTGGGACTTGCCACGGGCACTTGGACACACAAGACTCACCACGGCCCGGACTCAGGAGTAAGCCACCACCTTACTCCCTATAGTATTCTCTGCAGCTCGCCGCCGAGTCTACATCCAAATGGCACATTTTGTTGGGACTCCCGAAATGGAGTCCCAAAACTGTCCCGGTTGGACTCCCGGAACTTTGAACGGCCATAACTCCTAATTGCAAAGTCCGATCGCAACGAGGTCTAAACCAAAGTTGTAACCCTCGTCAAATTCTTCCAACGTCATGTCGCACTCCCTGACGTGACGTCGGTTAGGGTCGATTCTCGACTTTTAGTGGTCGGGAGTCAAACTGCTAATTTGACTTCTGGCCCTTCTTTTGCCCATAACTTGGGTTGCATATGTCCGAATGGCCAATGCGAGGCCATTTTCGATATTTACGTTTCAAGACCTTTCCAATGACACTAAGAACACCTCAATGCAAGGTGTTTTGGGCCTTGTTGTCGATCTCTAAACATTCGGGAGTCCCGAAGGGCTCCAAACCTCCAACTTTTCCAAGTGTTGGGCTTCACCCCCACACTTGACCAAATTGGGGTTGCAACATTTGTGTAGTAGGTGGAAACATCATATAACTTGTCCCCTTTGTTCATGCACCCTATGCATTTTTGTTTCCTTTGTTTTATAATCATCGTAATTGTGAAAGCAATGTCATAATCATCCCATTTACCATGGGAACCCATCAAGGTAATCCTTTGGGAGGGGCACTATTTGTTTTAGCTTATTTTAGGGCTTTACATTTTACATCTAATTATTTCCCTTCTTATCTATTTCCATCCATTACAAATGACACTCCATGTGATAAGTCTTTCTATCCAACCTCAAGAATGTGTAACACGATCACCTTCTAGTTTGCCACTTGACTTCAACACCCCATCAAATATAATTAGAGTTTTGGGGTTCCATTAGACATTTCATCATTGAAAATGTTTTGCTAAAAGATGTTTGGCATGTGGACCTTCTCCTGAAAATGGATGATGTTTAGGTAACGTTTGGAATTCTAACTCATTACTTCATGTAATAACCAACGTATTTCTTACAATGCACACCTCCCTCTTCCACCTTCATAAAGTTTTTTATTTATTTTGATTTTCCCTCCTTCAAGTGTTTGGGAGCCTCTTGGGTCTAGGATGCTTTGATAGCCCAAAAGGACTTTTAGCCCATAAATAGGCTTCTTTTCTAATATCTTTCGATGGCATCAGGCTCATACTAATAGCCACTATTACCCCAAGAACCTATTTAGGGTATTAAGCCTTTGTAACTTCAATCACAACTACTAAGTTTATGGTTGATCAATGTCCTTCCCTTTTTTAAACCTTAGCATGAGTTGATAACAACACCTTCCCTTTCTAGTAACACCCTAAGGTGGCATGTGATCTTCAACCACCCCTACCTCGCATGTGTCTTCCTTTATTTAAACAACTCATTGGGTAACAAATGGTTCATTTAAAAATTCCATTTTGAAACGTTTACACCATCACACCCTTTCTAGCATGTTCTCTGACAAGATACTTAAGGCTCATCATTTTTGAATTTTATCATGTTCTAGCCCAAAGGCAGGTGTTTGGCTTACAGTTTGGTTAGTCTTTCCAACCTTTCGATTATTTCCCCTAGTTTTTTCCATAACACTTCAAACACAACTTGGACTACCCCATCCTTTAATTACAGGTATCCCTTTATGTGTGTGAACACATCCCATCGACCCTATTAGTATCCACCTCTTAAGTTGCGTTCATGGCAATGAGCGCATGGGAACCCATGATGCAATTCATGACACCTTTGCTACCATTGCACAAGATGTTACTTTCCACATGGGACAAAAATAACTACATACATTTTTTTCAGCCACATTCAACTCCTTTCATCAACAAGTCGACATTGTGTTCACCAAAGATGGTATTCACACCATAGTCAACATTGTCGTTGTCAACCCAATGCAAACAAGTTTACTTCTTCGATCTTGCGCAACATAAGGATTTACTACCTCCGATGCGGCTCAAGCCAAAAAATGGAGCTATTGTGACCGACACCCCACCAATCAATTCCTCCCTTTAGCAATTGAATTATTTGAATGTCTACACAAACATGTTAATGTGTTTTTACACAATTGTGCCACTACCATTTGGAGCTTGATAGGACCAAAAGGCCCTCATCTTTTTGTTTTAGTTACTTTTCTTCGTAAAAAAATTCAATCACTTTGCAAAGGATGCAAGCATCTTCCATCTTAAATCAGGCAATAGCCATAGGCCTAAATATTTCTTGACTTCACCGCTTCAAGACACACCTCCCATCTCCATGGCCAACCTATTGCAACCGATTAGTTTTTGACATGGATAAATACAACCAACTTATTACAAGTGGTCAGTTTTTAACATGGAAATATTTCGACATTTAGTTTGAACTAACTTGGCGTTTTGTAATTTTTCTTTTTTCTTTTTATTATTCCTTTGTACATTTTCCAAATCTATGGTGTGTTTATAAACAAATTTTTGCAAGGTTACATCAACTTATAAAATAGTAGAATTATTTATAAAGTTAAACAATTAGGGGGTGAGAATGGCCAATTTTAGCATAATAGGGCATTCCTTATTTTGTGGATACCACTAAAAAAGGGGATAGGGGGTAAAAGCAAAGGAAAAGGGGGTGAAAAAAAGTGTGATTTTACATATAACTTTAATGTATAATGTAAATAATGTGTAATGCAAGGTGGACTCAAATGTAGGTTCAAATCTAATAAAAACTCCTACCAAGGGCTATACCGAGTGCTTGGGCCCTTAGGCATTAACACACTTGCCTCTTCAAAGTAACCTTTTTTCTATTGGCAAAATATAACGAAATTCCAAAATAAAAAAAGGATTGCAAATTTCATTAAAGGAAAATTTGGGGAAAAAAGGAAAATACCACCACATTATGTCATTGTTGACTAATTCAATTATCAATAAACACCTTGTTAAATAATTATTAATCCCTATTGCATAACGTTTCTTCTTTGTGTAATAGTGATCATCATTGTGCAACATTATTGTCCATTGGATGTAGGTTAATCGCCCAAAGAAAATCAATGATAATTGTATTTCAAACTTCATTGCCATTCCATGTGCTCATTACAAGCAAACTTACACCAAATCGAGCAATGAGTGTTGTGAGCTTGAGTTGTAACAAAATAGGGCTTGTAAATACTAAGTTGTAATGTAATGATGAATCCTTATTAATGGTAATGATGAATCCTTATTAATGGTTGTTGAAGTAGGTTAAAGTTGTATGATTTAACTCATAGTTTTTCATTATGGAGAATCAAGAGTAGAAGTAGTGGGGCATGGATTTTTCATCACCGATTGATGGATCAAAAGTAAAAAATCTATGGAGTTTAAAGTTTTGTAAAAATTTGACATTGAAACAAGTATGGATTTTGGACTCTTGAATTTTTATGTTGTTTTGATTTTACAATGTACATTGTTGTTTTCTATTGTGATTCTCACAAGGTGAACACCTTTAGAGTGTAAGTTTGTATAGTCATTAACGTGAAGGTCATCTTGGGAGTCAAATCTATGTTGTTCGAATTCGTCAAGAACTTGAAAAGATCTTCAACTCATACCCTTGTTACAATTCATGAAAGCATGAGAGCCCAATTGAACTATGTGAATATGTGGTGTTTCGATCTATGAAAACTTGAGGTAGTGAAAATATCCTCCCCCTTGTTGCAATTTGTGAGAGCTTGGTCAAGTTTTGTGAATTTGTGTTGTTCTGATATGTGATCTAACCCAAGGTAGTGAGAAACATCCTCCCCTTTGTTGTGATTCATGAAAGCTTAGTCAAGTTCTATGAGTATGTGTTGTTCCAATTTGTGAAAACTTAAAAGTAGTGACAAGGTCTTCCTTGTTGCAATTTGTGAGAACTTGAGAGCTTAAACCTTAAACCCTGATCAAATCTTTTGTGTTGTTCCAATTTTGAAAGCCTGAAATAATGGAAAGGTCCTCCCCCTTGTTCCAATCTGTGAAAGCCTAAGAACTTTGTCTTCAATGTTTTGTGTTATTTTGATTTGAAAAAACTCGAGACTTGGTCCTCCCCCTTGTTTCAATTCATGAAATCTTGAGAGGCTAAGTGGCAAGTGTTAAACAGTGAGCCATTAAACATTGTACTATTGACAACTTTACATGCATTTTGTGAGAAGTTAATAATATACAATGAACATGAAGGCACTAGAGCAAAAGCAAAATGTAGATAATGTTCTACCATAGTTTTTCAAATCTAGTTGAAATGCTAATGACTCATTTTGTCTAGTGATCCCTCCTTTTATGACCACCCCCATCTTTTGAAGCAAGTTTTAACGAAAGCAAGGTCGCTTCCTATTTTAATTCAACTAGTAGCAATCCTTTTGTTAAGCTAGTTTGCCCTAGTGGATTACCCCCTTTTGTTGCCATTGTGCCAAGTTTGTCATGGATTTTTGTTGTTCCAGACAAAGAAGGAAATGTACCCCTACCAAAAAAAACAAAGAAAAACTATGACATTTCACACAAATGTAGAGAGGCTTGGGCTACTCAATTCCCTTGAACAAAGATGTTGAATTTTTTTTTGGAAAAATTAATTAGGTGAAATGCATGGTATGTTATTTTGTGAAGGGCAAGGATGTGTTTTTAAAGTCGAAGGCTAACATTCTTGAAAAACGTTAGAAAAACAAACGCTATTTGAGACATGTTTCATTTGGGCAAGAAGAAAGGATAATGGTACTACAACAAGAAATGAAATCATGCAAAGAATCGGGTGGTTTACTATGAACATAATCACATATCAATTCCTGAACAAATTTAGAGTAAGGTTAAAAGGGAACATGGAAAAAAAAAACAACTTACCACCATCTTTCACTTACTATAACAAGGCGAACCGATGCTAGAATTTGAAGCTTTGAAGCCTTTTTTTTCTTTTTTGAATCTCCCAATGATGCCCAGAAAGCATTGGAGTGATTTTGCAGGGTGGGTTATGACTAAATGCATGCACTAGTAGGTCATTAAGAAGGTGAAAAAGGTCATTGTAGGTTTGAAGTATCTTGCCTTATATTGTGATGAGGTTATCACGATTAACAAGCAATTGTGGGCTTCCATCCATCTTATACCTTTGTTATAGATTGGTGCCATATGCCTATATTAATTTCTTTAGATCAGGTTATTAAGGGAAAGGGTTCAGATAATCTAACTAAGGTTGTCATGGGTGTTTTGAAAAAACATGGGGTATTTTTATGCAGATGCTACTGGAAAATTGATCTTTTTTGGAGTTGATGGTGTGAGTGTTTTCAAAGGGTGTGCAATAGTGTCACCTACCAAATTCAAAATAGGTTTGTTCCCCATTTGGAAGGCATACATTAGATGGCACATTGCATTAACTTAGATGTGTAAACTTTGTTTAAAATCCTCATTGTGAACCATATAAAAGACTTGCTTTAGTCCTTTTACTTTCTTTTTTCTCACAAATCGAAAAGGCACATTGAGTTTTTGAAGCCGGTAGATTTAATGAAAGCAAAAAGGAGCAAGATTTTGCTAAATATCAAAACATGTTGGATCAACATGCTCAATCTAACTAAACGAATGATGTCCATGTACATGCCATTTGTGGCAAAAATGGTTGAAAACATCCCATCTATCATGATTACCAAACATAATTTTGAGTTGTTTTATGATGTTAACTTACTAATTTCCCTTTCTTTTTTGTTGCCCATGTTGGAAACAATCCATGTTCTAATCAAATTTGCACAAAAAAAAAAAGTGTTTGTATGTGATTTTATTGCAGCCATCAAGATTTGCTAAGGGCAACTATATCTCACTATTCTAATCTAGAGACAAAGTATGTGTTTAACATTTCAAAGAGTTCCAAGATTTGGTTGCTTACAATCACAACATTGTACATCTAAAATGGAGGGCAACTTTACTAAACTTCAACACCCTAAAAGTTGAATACTTTTATTTTGAACCATTAAGTTACACATTTTGGGTACATGTTTATATGTCAATGGCAAGAAGGCCCTAGTGACCCGAAAGATCTTTGGCAATTTCGTAAATAACATAAAGGCATCTTGTTCAAGTTCATAATTTCCAACCATGATTCCTTTAGTTTGAATTTTTTGAGCATGTGTTTATGTATTTGGATTTTGCAGGTTTATATGTTTCTATTTGTGTTTTTAAACTATAAACTTAAACCATTGCAATTGAATATTTGGTTGTATCTTGTAGGTGTATTTGGATATTTGGTTTGAGAATTGACCACAAAATTTCCAACATTTCATCTCATCAATGCCATGGGGATTTGTTATTTCTAATATTGGCTTCATATTGATGCTAAGGAACATTTCAACTGCCATCTAATGTTGATCAAATCCCATTGTTATTTTGAATGGCGTTTAAAACTTGTCAGAATCTCAAAGGCAAATACTCCCTTGGAAGTAATTAGGGTTTGTCCATCCAATTAATCCATAGTTATTCTAGATTTACACATGTGTAAAATCACTATGAAATCTAATGTTGTTACTGCAATGGAGGTTCCATTCCATGTTAATCCTTTAATTTGACTTTAACACATTTTGGAAGCTTCCTGCATTTTACAACATTCATTCCCTAAGTTTTTCAAACTAACAAAGATTGCAATAGTGCAAGTTTTAGGTTCATTGGAAGATGAATTAACCTTTTCCACCTTTTTTTCATGAAATCAAAATTGAGAAACCACATCAATAAACACCTACACATGGTTATTGGTATGTATTATTAAACTTTATAGACTTTGAACATCTTCCCATATGACACATGTTTTGATGATTGGAAGGAGCAAAAACCTATGCGAGGTTTGAATTATAATATAATGGAAATGGTTTAGGGCCATTTCGATGATGAAATATTTTGGCCAAAGCTGGGTGATTTTTTTCTAAAGAAATTATAAAATTAGGTTTGACCTAGAAGTTGAGGATGTTGCTACCTTACAGTAATGAACCATTGAAGGTTTGTTTGTTTGAATTTTACTAAGTTTATTTGATTTTGTCTCCGTGTTTGTTTGAATATGTATATGTTTGAGTAATGATATATGTCTGATTATATATCTTTCTAAGTTTATGTGAGTTAAAGGGTTTATGTATGTTTGAATCTTCTTGAGGTGGTATGTTTATTTTTGAATATGTGTTTGACTTTTTTTGAGTTTGTTTGAAGGTCTATTTGTTTGACTCTGGTTCAAGCATCGTATTTCTAAGTTTGTTTAAGTCTAAGTTTGGAATTTTGAATTTTGATTTGAGTTTAAGTCTTGATGTTCAATTGAGGTTCAAGAAAGTTTGAAGGTTTGTGTATATATGTTTGAGTGTCTCCTATTTGAAGTGAATGTCTAATATCTATCCATTGTCCATTATGTTTTATTATGTATTATATTCCAATTTTGAATTTGAGCTTGTGTGTCATATGTACATTGTATGTCCATTATGTTTGAGCTTTTGTGTCATATGTATGTCCAATGTCCACTCTGTATGTTTGATTGTGTGTTTAACTCTTAAGTCCTAAATTTTAAATCATGTTGTGAACAATCACATAATGATGAAAGATGCCTTTTGTATGCATGTTTCAAAGATTTCAACACATAGATAGCTCCATCCTACATAATGCATTGTGATAAAATTATGTAGTATATAAGGTCCATAACCATATTTAGATTATGTTTTGTACATTTTGCCAATTTTTGTTGGTGAAAGTTTCCATATCTCGCCAACTTGTAATGATTTTTTTGTTGCACATAGCCATATTTCTATTTATTAAAAACAAAGTTAGCCATAAGTTCCGCAATACAATGTTCATAATGTTGCTAGATATGCACTGCAATTGTATTTCTAAAAGCCACCCATTCGAGATTACAAAATCTTTTTTAAAAATGTTACTTTTAAAAGCAAAGTTTTCATAAATTTTTAAGATAATAATGAGAAAATCCAATAAGTCAATTGAGCCTTATCTTAATTATATGCAAATGCAATGTGTCAAAGATCGTGTCAATGTTTTTGGAAAAACCTTGGATAGAATCACTATTTGAACCAAATATATCAACCATTTTAATGATTTGGGGTGAAACATTCCTCGAAAATTTCAATTTACCTAAAGTTCCAAAATGTTGTTGTTAGCCTTTCAAGGAAAAAATATCCTTGGTCTATTTATTCAATTATTTGACTATGATTTTAATAGTCATGTATTTAGTAATGATCATTCATGATTTGACCTTTCCTACATCTAACCTTTTCATACAATTACATATTTACATAACTTTAAATATTTTTTGGTCATTCACAAAAGGCAATAAACTGTATTTACAAATTATTTTAAACTTAAAACACTTCCACTTGCAAAATAAGTCCTTTAAAAGTAAAGAACAAGCTAGATGCTAGCACTTTTATATATAGATATTATGTATAACAAATTATACATTGACATATGTGTGTTTATATACATGTGAGACTAATATGATTGCATATGTTATATGTCCAAATATAACATTTTTTAGAAAGTCCACTACAGAGGTTTTAGATTCAAGGTAAACTAGTAAAAGATCTAATGATTATAGGTTTTGGGAACTAGACATGAAACAAATAAGTTTAAGAAGAATTTTCATAAATTGATTCTTGACATGTTTGTAAAAAAACATGAATATGTTCAGAGGGAAATACTAATATTTTATATTCAAATGTAGATTGTCTTTCAATCATACAAATATTGAATTTGCTTTTGGCATATTATGTAAATTAAAAGGTATGATGTTATTTCAAGGGAAAAAAATTTCATTGTAAATGGATTTAATCATTTTTGTTGTTTGTTATGACATATGTAGTTCATGATATTATGGATAAAATATAAATTTGATTTTGAAGCAACATTCAATGATATAAAATTGTCTTAAATTTGAATTTGTAAAATTTTCATTCAAAACTTGCTCTATATATGCTATGTAAAATTTAGAAAACGTAAAAGGTGCATTTCTTTTGTTGGTTATTGCTACAAAAAAAGAAAAAAAGAAAAGTGTATAATCATTTTTTATTTGTTTCTTTACATACAAACATAAGTTCAAAAAAATCATAGAACATGATAGAGTGGGACTAATATACAAGAACACAAATTTTGATCATTTTGACCACATCCATATCCTTACGATTTTAGATTTTTTTTTAATCATTTGCAAAGGGCAATGAACCCAATTTATAAATAAGCATAAACATGGAATATTTCCACTTGTAAATTTTGTCCTTTGATTTCAACTAATGGGAAATTGGTGTTGAGCATCTTTAAATGTGTAAATCGATGTAAAACAATTTGTTCATTAACATCATTTTTTTAATGATAATTTTAAATATAAAATGAATACTTAAATATGATGTGCATTGTATGTATTTCCTAAAGGGTCCACTATAGAGGCTTTAATTTAAAGGTAAACTACTAGAGGATTATATATTCAAAAAAAGAAAGGATGGTTGTTTGAAGGTTTCCCAAAGTAGGAGCTACAAGTTTGGGGAATTATAAGCAATATTTGTAACATAATTATTGAACATGCTTTGTAAACAAATTTGAATGTTTGTTGAAACATGATAGGTTTTATTACAATAATTTTCAATGGTTTAAAATGATATTAAAAAACTTGGGAATAATGAATTAAGAAATTCATTTTAAGCATAATTTCTACATGAACATGATCCATAAATTTTGTGATGTAGCTCGAGTGGCAATCATCCATAAGATGATTTAGCCATATTTGGCTATAGACTAGATATGAGACTTTGAAAGTAGAAAAAAAAACATGATTCTTTTATATTCTCTACTACTTGCTAAAACTTATCATAAAAATTTGCGAATCTAGAAAAGAATTTCCTTGAAATCTAGTGAATTTAGTCCATTTTCTTCCATGGAAAATTCTTTGTATAGGTTGAAATCATATTTTTCAGGTTGAAATTTGGTGAAATTTTGCCCAAAAAAAGCATTGGTTTGCATCATTTCAATTAATATATTAAAATTTATGAGATGAAAAAATGGATGTGGAAATGTGTTGTAAATTGACATACATTGAATTTGTTTATCCAAAGGTGTTTTTCTCAATGGATAATATATCTCATTAAAGGTTTGCAAGGTTTCATAAGGGCAACTAAAAGGACTTGGGAACAAAAAAATTGGAAACTATGGGCTTTTTAAAGACTACAAATTTGGATCCTTTTAGGATTTTTTTGGATAATTTTATTCTTGACTACATTATTTTACAAATATTTCATCAAACATATTAATAATTAAACATTCATACTTCCTATGTATTTAGGCTATTAGATTGTAAACCATTTAAATTATTCAACATGCTTTTATTATACATATATGAATGTTCATGATATGACATTTGGTATTTTTTCTTGTTGAGTACTTTGTTGACATTTGTCAATTCAAGTGTGATAACATTGAATACATATTATGAAGCATTATGAACACAATTCAAAACTTAAAAAAATTTGTTATGAATAAATTTTATCAAAGCATTTAGATTTCAATAACATGCAACAAATATATATTTGATATGTAATGGAATACAACAAATTTTGTGACTTGTATTAACATGGAAATGTCAATAAGTATACAATTGATTGTGACTTTACATTCAATATATTAACATGTGAATGTTGATATATGTAGATATGTGATTACATGAAAGTTCAAAAACTACATGGGTGCCAATATCATGCTAAAGAGGTAACAATGCAAGGTTTTTAAAGGCTAGTTACAAGTTTTGGGAATAAATTCAAAATCAACTCATGAAAGAAACCGTTTGCAATTCCATGGTTGGGTGTGTTTTGTGAATCTCTTAAAACATGACATTGATACATGAAAAATAAAGGTCATTATGTCCAATATTTGAAATACTTGTATTTTTATGTCATTTAAATATTTACATAATATGAAAATTGTATGTTTATGTTTACATGAATATTGCAATAAAAAGTGTTAATGTGCTTTAATAACTCCAATAATGATAATGTGAGTATTTTCAATATTTTCATTCAATAGAAAGATATTTGCAAACATACATGCAAAACTTGAAATTAGGACACATTTGAAATAGTCAATTGCCAAAATAAATGTATGTTGTAATTGGGTGTGACATGAATGTTGGGCATGTTCTATAGACAAACATGAATGTTTGAAGTATTGTAGAATTTGCATATTCACAATGCACACTATTGTAAATGATTGGTTTTTTAAATAATATAATTTTTCATGACAATATTTGGTCCATGGGTGAAATAAACACTACAAAGGTTTTCTAAAGCTAATTACAAAATTTGCGAACTACAAGAAAATGGGATTTTTCTAGGAAGGTCTTTTTAATATTTCCATTGTTTAACATGCATTTGAAAGTATTTTTTCAAACATCAGAAGTGTTTCTTTAAATTTTAAATGACCATTTTTCATTGATTCCTAAATTATATATTTACATATGTTTTGGAAAATCACATGTGAATATGCAAATTTATGTTTATGTTTTACATGCATATGCAATTGAACATATGTATAATAGAATGATAGAATGATAAAAGCAAATAACTTTTTAAAGTTAATTTTGATTCAAATATGGATATGTTTCATAAATTTACAATGTATAAATCAAAGATTGATGTTAAACACCTCTAAATATATAAGATAATAAAAAATAAATTGTACATCAAAATATGAATATTTACACTATGCATTCGAATATAAAGTGATGATGTATTATGTATTTAAATACAATACTTCCTAGAGGCTCCATGAAAAAAGTTTTAATTTCAAGGTAAATTATTTGGGGATCTAAAGATTATAGTTTCTATGAATCAAAGGAAAATGCACAATGTCGTTTGTATTCGATTTTAAGAAATAGATGAAAATGTTCAATTTATCATGTAAATGAATGTGTATGTATTTTGTATGAAAACATGATGCCTTAATATTGTGGCTGAATTTTAATTTTCTCTACAATGTGTGTTAACATATAGTATGGTATTTTCGATAAAACATATATTTTGTTACAATTCAATATCCAATATATCACCAAAAATAAGAATGAATATATGTTTCAACAATTGCATGACTATTATTATAATAATTATCAAATGATTAAAACAACAAATTGTATTTAAATGAAAATATAACCTTCCATTGCAGAAACCTTCTCTTTGATAATGGAGTCTGGCATCTTACTTCCATAAGATACCAAGGAACTTCTATGCCCAACTAGTTATCTCAATAACTGACAAACCAAAAGACTTGTTTGACATTCATCTACTATACCAAGCCAGACATTTATTTTGAAGCAACTTGAAGCTGAGATTCCCATAACCCTCTTTTCAATACCAAAGAACATTCACTATTGAACTTCGATCATCGACATATGATGTACATACTAAGATATGTCTTTTGCATCCACTAACATTAACTAACACATACTACACTTCTAACTTGAAGTTGATTTGTAGATAAATGAAATCAAAAGCTCCATAGTGATTTTGAGGTATGACTCAAGTGATTCACCTCGGTAGCTATGCCACCTCTCAATTTGAGAAGGTTCCCTTAGTGGAGCTGAACTAATATGGTGGCAGGACAAAATTGTGTTCATGAGATTCCCTTAGGATCTAGCTATTGTGACTGAAGGATTGTCCAACTGCTGACTATTTAGCCAAAGCACTGGAAGGGAACTTTGTGTGTGTTGATTGTTTGGGTTTGGGTTTCCCCACATGAATTAGTCACTAGACAATAAACCATTCCCATTGAAGCTTGAGCTTGGAAAAAAATATGCCAATGTACTAGAGACACCTAACAATGGAACCATTCAGACAAGATTGAATTAGTAAAAGGTTCTCAAGGGAAAGTGTTGAGGTTCGTCCCTCTTTTTTCAGGTTTGTGCTTTGATATGTAAGTGTGCAAGATATTAAGTCCCATTACCTATTAATATTCAAGAGCCTACAAACAAGCAACTTTCAACAATCCAAGCAATAAATAATATGACAACCATGGATGCAAGTGGCGGCCCCAAGATCAAGGTGCTTTCAGAGCCTAAGAAGAGAGAAAGGAGTAGCACACCTTAGCTGCCATGATCAAACAACAAGCTAGATCATTTAGGCTCCCACTCATTGAATGCTACAAATGACATCCTTCTCCAAACCTTTACAGGATTTGAAGGGCAACTGGGCTCCAGCTTGATACACTTCCTAGTTATGTGTATCAAGCTGGATACACTTCTGGGAATAAATGATATTTTATTGTTTCAAAATTAAATGTGAATTGGCTTCCCAAACGTATGTGTATGTTTTTTTTGTCCTTGGGATGATCACAAGGCCAAACAATCATAAATTAAAATGTTATAATTTAGTTTGGCCTGAAGACTCCTGGACTCTAGTGCAAAGCCCTTAGGACTGATTTTCGCAGCAACACCAATAAGATTGCTCGATTTGAGTTTAATATGGGGTTCCACTCCTTGTGTAAAGTGGGGCCTCAAATGATCTAACCTTATTCAAGGCCTCAGAAGGAATGACTATTTGCCTTAAACACTCAAGATAATGTTTTCAGTGTGAAAAACAAGCATTGGGCTGTTCCTGCGATAAGGGACTACCGATGGTGAAGTTGTGGCGGCCCATATTTTGGGAGTTGTTTGGTCCGAGTGCATTAGACGGCATAAAGATTGAAACAATGTAAAGATGGAGAACATGTTTATCTTTTCTTTATCGATTGTTGAGTTTCTTCATCAAATGAAGCAACTGTGGGAAAGATAAATACTGAGATCATGTCAACACATAACGAAACAACATAAAAGAAAAAAATATAGAATAGCCTACTCAAAAATGGCAATGAAATAGCCCGCCCTTGGGTGTCGCAACCCCACTTTGGCCAAGTGTGGGGGTGAAGCACAACACTTGGAAAAGTTGGAGGTTTGGAGCCCTCCGGGACCCGGAATGTTCAGAGCTCAATAGCAAGGCCCAAAACACCTCGCATTGGGGTGTTCTTAATGTCGTTGGAAAGCTCTTGAAACGTAGATATCGAAAATGGCCTCGCATTGGCCATTCGGACATTTGCAGCCCAAGTTATGGGCAAAAGAAGGGCTGGGAGTCAAACTGGTAGTTTGACTCCCGACCACTAAAAGTCAGGAATCAACCTCTTCCTGACGTCGCATTGAAGAGTGCAACATGGCGTTGGAAAGCTCTCGATGAAAGCTACAACTTTGATTTAGGACTCGTCCCGATCTGAGTTTGGAGCGAGGAGCTATGGCCGTTCAAAGGTCTGGGAGTCCAGCCTGGACAGTTTCGGGACTCCATTTCGGGAGTCCCAACAAAATGTGCCATTTGGATATAGCCTCGACGACCAACTACAAAGAATACTATAAGGGGAAGGTGGTGGCTTCCCCCGAGTCCGGGCCGTGGTGTGTCTCGTGGTCCAAAGTGCCCGTGGCTTGTCCCAACACCCAAGGGTGTCCCGGAAATGTGAACTAACCACTTTGTGGTTTGTTTTTGATGCAGATTCAAGCTTGATCAACTAATACCTCTTCCTAGTCTAATCCCTGGGCTCCCAACTCGACCCTCTACCCCTTTTTAGAGTTGGAAGCCGGGAGCGTGCCTCCAAGTCCCAACTTTCCGCAACTTGACTTTGTGAAACCCTCAAGTGGGTTTCACCCTGTGACTTGGGAGTGCATCATTGGGTGAACAGAAATTTTCATTTAGAACATGCCCTTTGTTCACTACATAATTACACCCAGGTGTTTAGTCTTGTGGTGTATTTGGCATCTTACATTTACTCCTCAAGAATGGGAGGGAAATTACACCTATCTATAAGTGTAGGATCCCTTTCACTCATGATAAATAGGTGTAAGGATCCTCCCTTCCTATACCAAGTCATCTAGGCATGTCAAGCGGTAGGTAAGACTCATATATGGGGGCGAAAATACCCAAAATAAGGCATCCACCCAAGGTGATGGCTGAGGTCATCATCAAATTTTGGTAATGTGTTTATTTGAAGGCCTTACTCTTGCACCCAAATACGCTTTGGCGTCATTCCATCATCACCTTTATTTCGTTCATGTGTCGCTTTAAATACCTACATTACCTACACAAGAAAAACCACACACTTGGTGAAGCTTCGACATTTAGACTTACTTTGCAACCTGGGCTATTCTTGACCTCTAGATAGGTGGGACTAAAACCCATTGGGGACTTCCCAAATGGTCTAAGGCCTTGTCACCTAGGATTATCATCTCCCATTTTTTGGCCTAACCACAGACTTTGTGTAGTTTGAAAATTTAGTGTGTCGAGACCAACACCCTAAGCCCCCTTCCTCAAACCCTCACTCACCGACGCCTATGTAGCTTGTGAATCTATCAAACCGAGAGTTGAACCCAGCCCAACATTTAAACTTGTAACCCAAGCCACCATGGGGGCCACCCCACGGTGGTCCAAACTTTGGCCCAAACTAAACGAGCCCCCACTATTGACGATTTACCTAAAAAGGCATGTCGTTCTCCCCCACTTTAAAAATGTTAACATCCTCGTTGACATTTTTCTAGGATAATTGCACTTAGTGCTACCACCAATTTGTTTTTTGACCCTTTTGATGGGATTAGCTACTTTTCGATTGAAAAAGCCCATTCGCATAGTGTCTTTGTGTTTTCAACATAGGAGGTTTAATTGAATGTGACTTCTATTTTCATCTAGTGCACTCTTTAACCTTTTCCTCAAATTCCCTTTATTTGACAATCACTTTTTCATATTTGGAGTCCATTTCAAGTTTTGGTTTAGGAGTTCTGACCACCATGCCGGACAAGGGTTACAAACGTGCTAACAAATGGTGTTGGACCGGGTTTTACAATCCAAGTCCCCTTTACCCAAGTAGGACATGATTCACAACTTCATGCACATGAAGTTTGATTTATCCACTTAGGGACGTGCCATTTTATTCCCATGCACCACCACCTTGACCTCACCTAATTGAGCCTTGAAGTTTTTCAAATTGAGTTCAATTCCAAGTCCATTTTCGTTGGTTGCCACTCCTTTGCCTATTTAAACTGCTTCTTCCCTCGTGAACTTTAAACCTTTTCACAATCGACCACACTCACAAAAACCTATAATTTTCATTCAGTGAAAGTAATTAATTTGGTGGGAGCTTTCCCCCACTTTAAAGCTTGATTTCCTCATCAACACTTAGGCCATTTATAAATGGGTCTTTCTTTTTCTTCCAAGTCCTTTTCATTCCAAGTTCATATCATGTTCAAACTTGTTTACCATTTTTGGCAAGTGGTCCAAATGAGTAGGCCTCATCCACATTGCCTTTTTATGATGGCAGCCTTTATATTTCACCAAGTACACCTTGCCTCTACTGCATGTATATTATGCTCAGACTATGCTTTCGATTTTGGTAGCAAGCTTATGTTCAATGGCATCAACTTCTAGTCACACTCTTTACTTTCAGTTTGGTCTTTGTTCATCACACAAAAATAATTTAAATTTCAAAACATGGAAGGTTGGATATGCCACAAAATTAGGTGGCAACTTTAGGGTGTACAAGTTGGGATGCGACTTGTGCAAAATTTCATAAGGCCCCGTATACTTGACAATGAAACATGGGGCTAGTCCATTGGCATTTTAAAATCCTGGATGTTCAGCCACACATGTTGCCGAACCTTTAACTGAAAATGCCTTCATGTTTTATTAACATGTTTTTCATACTGCTTTTGAACCTACTCCAAAAGATTCTTGGCTTGGGCATATTTTTATTCATGCCCCTAGACCATCTTCACAACTTCCTTTGAGTGATCTCTTCATCCCATGGGAATGGCTAAGTCCATCAACTTTTTGACTTCTTGGCTTCCTTTCCCAATGTTAATTCAAATGAAGACATTTCATTGCCAATTGCGTTGTGAACTTATGACAAAACTTTACTAAGCCTAGATGTTCACCCCAATCCTTCTTATTAACACTCACATAATTCTTGAGGTATTAATTCAACACCCCATTGACCTTTTTTATTTGACCATCAGTTTGTGGGTGAAATGTCATACTGAATGACAATTTTGTTCCCACTTTCCAGAATAGATGTTTCCAAAAACTTGCAGTAAACTTGGCGTCCCTATTGCTTACAATAAATTATGGCATCTTGTGATGTTTAACTGACATATCAAAAAACAATTTTGTCAAGTTGAAAATTGTTGCGATCGTCTAAGTTGGAGCCATTTTTGCCAACTTGGAAAATCAATCAACTACCATGAAAATGGCATCCACTCCATTCCATTCAGGTAGTTGGGTCATGAAGTCTATGGAAACACATTTTTATAGTTCGTTCAAGATTGGTAAAGGTCTATACAGCCCATACTTCTTTTTGTATATGACCTTCATGTTTAGGCACTTAACACAAATGCACACAAAATGATTTGCATCTTGTTTCATTTTGAGCCAATAAAATTTCTTCCCTATGACCACTCTTGTGGTTCATTCACCATAGCGCCTTGCCATGGGCACATCACGTTCTTCCTGCATGATTTTCATGTGTAACTTCCTTGTTGGCACATAGATTCGAGATTATTTTCATATGAACAACCCTTCCTTTGAGGTGATACCTTTCACATTTTTTCATGCACATAACTTTTTAAAAAGGTGTGCACAAAGTCATGAGTCTAACAACTAAGGATGGAGCCATGTGGTTAGTAGATGTTCAAGCTCAATTTGTATTTAACCTTGAAGAAACGCAAAGGCGATACAAGGAGAATGTTGATGCACATTAGAAGGAACAACCTAACTTCAAGGTCGGGGACCAGGATTACTTTCGACAACAACATATCAAGACAACAAGGCCATTAGAAAGTTAAATCATCAAAGGCTAGGTCCATTCCTCATTGTGAAACAAATCAATGCCATGAATCCATCTTGTGTTTCTTGTTTCCTTGTTGGAACCTTACCATGCGTCTACCATTCCAAGAAAAATCCATGATCCCCCCTCCACTTATTGAAGTCAATGCTGAACATGAATATGAAGTGGAATACATTTTGGATTTAAGGATCTTTAATCTTCAACTTCAACATCTTATTCATTAGTATGGGTATAATGATGTGAGTGAGCACATTTGAAAACCAATCAAAAACTTGTCAAATGCTATGGAAAAGGTGCATGAATTTCATCAATGATATCTAAACAAGCCCAAGTTCATTCTTCGTGCAACTTGTCGATAAAAAAGGAGGTGATGTCATGAATGCCATTGCCATAAACTTCATTCATTTGAATGTTCATCCATGTACCTAACTTTTAATTAAGTTTCAGTTCAATTTTAATTAATTTTCAGTTAAATTTTAGTTCATTTCCATTTGATTCATAATTCATTTTCAGTTGACTCTTCATTCGCTTTAATTATGTTTTAATTCATTTCTAGTTAACTTTTAATTAAGTTCTAATTAAGTTTTAATTAATTATCAATTAATTTCTAATCAATGACAAGAAAAGTGGGCAAGTAGGCCCTAGAATGTCCAGTTGTGGAAAAATTTCCTAAAAAATGGGAAGAAGAGGTTCCAAAAGTGGAGAACTCATCCAAGAATTTTTGGCTTTTGTGGATGCCTTCTGTGTGTTTGTGGACCAACAAGGGGAAACCACTACACAAAACCAAGAAACAACCAAGCTTATGGGCTGCATTACGGAAGGTTTTGGTGCCATTGGCAGTGCCCCAAGTGGGGGTTCTACCAAGGTGACCATCAAAGCAAGGTTGCCAAACTCCTTCGCAAGGAAGGAAACTAAAACCAAATGAGTGTAACCATGGTTGCACCAAGTAAACGTGTATATGGAAACGTAATGCCTCAAAACTAATGAAACATGAATTCATTTCATTCAAACCTTATTGAAAAAGCACGCATGTGGGAATGGTGGATGTCCCAAAAGTAAGAAACATTTAGCCTCTTTGAAACCCTCACGTAGGAAGAGTTCAAATTACGATTGGATGGGAGCTTCACGTTGCACCACCTTACGCTACGGGATGGGACGGAACTTTTGGAGTTCACCCAAGGGGACGATATGGGCCTATTAACTGCCTATGTTTAGGATTTCAATCGCATGCTAATTGTGGTCCCCCTTAAAGATGAGTATGTTCAAAAGTTGATATTCTTGCATGGATTCAAGCCCTAGGTGTGGAAAATAGTCTACCAAAGGATTAACATCTCGGATACTTGCCAAAGGTTGATGAAGATGGTGGAGTGCATGGAGGATGAAGCCCATGCACATCCCAAGGGTGAAACCAAAAGTAGAATCACCCAAAAGAACTTAGTTGGCCCAACCAGTGCCACAACAAACACAAATGGGGCCAAGGGAAACCTGGGTGTCCAAGTGACAAGGTAAAGTTGGTGGGCAAGGAATCATTAGTCAAGAAGGTGAACTAGGACCTATCCAAGGTCAAATGTTTTAATTGTGACACAATGGACATTTGGCCAAAGATTGTGCCCCAAACCACTTCAAGTAAATGATTACATTGCCCAAGGTAAGTTGTTTCTCCATGGGGTTTCATGGCCAAAATAAATGCTCATGAATGCGAAACTTCCAACTTATTAAAATTGAATTGTAAGATAAATCATGAAATTGTGGGTTGTCTCTTAGACTTAAAGGTGACAAATTGGTTCCCGATTTCACAAGCAGTGGAACGACTTACAATCAAAACCACATTAGTGGCAAACCCCATTACGATGTAATTGGCACAAAACATAGCTAGACCCTCATTTAATATAATGTTAGGTGTTAAGTTGTTTTGTGGAGGAATTCAATTTTTTGAAAACTGGCCCCATTGTCCAAAGCACCTTACAGGTTAAATCAAAAGGAATTGAAACAATTTAAAAGACAATTAAATGACTTCTTTAGTTGAAGGTATATTTGGCAAAGTAAGTCACCCTATGGGGCACCTATTTTGTTTATTGATAAAAAGGATGGCAAGTTGAAAATTTGTAATGACTATTGTGCATTGAATCAAATAACAATAAAGAATAATTATCTTCCACCCCACATTAACAATATATTAGATCAACTTAACGAAGCAAAATATTTTAGCCAAATTGATCTCGAATTGGGGTACTATCAAATCCTCATCACAGACAAGGATGTGGAAAAAATAGCAATGAGGACCAAGTATGGTTTTTATGAGTTCTTGGTGATGTCATCCAAGTTGTGTAATGTTCCATCGATGTTCATGACCTTCATGAACTCCATTTTCCACGAAAAGTTGGACAAATTTGTGATCACTTATTGTCAAGGACACGAAGATCCATAAGAACAAAAGCGAAAGGAAATGTTTAAGTGTAACTTTCAAACAAGGAATAAGACAAGATTATGTGATTAAAAAATAAGAACATAAGAACTAAAAACAAAAACATGAAATGCATAAGACCAACGTGAAAATGGATATTTATTATGTTAACATAAGCAAACATGAACATGAAAAGAACATGACAAGGCTATGGTGTAAGATCGTGCCTAATACTAATGTTGAATAGACTTAAGGAAATGAAGGGTTTTACTTTTATTTATACTCCTTTGGGGACCTAGCTCAAATAAGCTTTCAAGGAGGCTTTTACATGTGCATCACGTAAAAAAATTTCTTGAAAACCTTCATAACTAAAAGTCAATTGTGAATTAATTGAAATTTATTGAAAGTTAATTAGGATTTAATTAGGAATTAATTAAAATTTAACTACATTTAATTATCAAATTAAATTATTTCATTTGCATAGGTTAAAAAATCACATAAATGATGCCAAGGTTCTTGGAATTGGAAGGAGGTAGTGATGTGGAAGGAAATGTGACGTTTTGAATCAATGGAATTACAATTGTTAAAGGGTGGATGATTGCATGTGGCCTTAGGGAACTTGTTCTTGATGACAACCTTAATGAAAATCATGTCAAACTAATAATATATGGAATTGCCAAATCACAAATCACAAATTATGTCCATTTGGATATATGACCATGGATTCCAACAATTTTTTATGGATGTTATCTTTGGTCATTGTTTTCTTCCTATGATCAACATCACATGTTGGAAGATGATGAGGAAAAACAATTGGTGGAAGGAAAAAAAAATAATACATGATTGTTAAAATAACACATAAATATTTAAATGTGGATAGTTTTGTTTCAAAGATTGAAAAACCTATGTATGATGAATTGATTATAATGTGAACACATGCATATTGATGCACCCCCAAACTCTTAAGAGACCCAAAGGTGGGTCTTAAACCAAAAACAATAAAAGAAGAAAAGAGTTAGGGCACGTTTTTTAATTTGTAACATTTCGAGGGTAGGAGGGTGTGCTAGAGCTCCGAGATGGGACTAGGATGAATTCACATGTAGGAGTTCAAAATGATATCAATTTGCACAACCAAAAAGAGGCCCATTGGTGTAAGTTGAATGGAAGTGGTGCGTCGGACTTAATAAGGATGATTTCAAGCACAAGCTTCACACAACTCACAACATTTGGGAAGAGGCACCACTCCCCTCCTTATAATATACTTTGTGCCTCTTCGCAGAAACTACATCCAAATGTCACTTTTCCTTAAGATTCTCAAATGAGAGTCCCAAAATTGGGACTTTTCGTGTCCCAAAACTTTGGACATTCATATATTTCTCAAATCAAGTTTGCGTTGAAAATGCAAGGGCAATATCTTATAGCCCTTGAAAATATCTTTCCAACATTGTATAACACACTCCAACCATACCTCAGTTGACCCCTACTTTCAAAGGATTTGTGGTCAAGAGTTAAATTTCCAATTTGATTTACTCCCCTTCTTTTGATCATAACTCATGCCAATCAAGTTTAAATGAACAATGAGAGGGGATTTGAAGCATCTACGCTTCAAGACCTTTCTAATGGTGTTTTGGGGGCCTAATTTGGTGTTTGTTTGCCTTTCCAACCAAGGTTTTGAACATTTGGAACTCTCATATGAGTGCAATTCCCAAAGTGGGAGTGCACTTGGGAGTCATTGGGCTTCATCCTTTGCATTCTTCCCCATTTGTGAAAGTGGGTTTCACACCTAAACACATTCTCGCCTTCCTAGGCCTTTGGATTTCACATTTAGTCGCAAACCCAAGGTTAGGGTTATGACACATATGTTGTTCTATCAACTAGAACTTTTAATTTTGGGACTTGTTATTTGGAAATAAAAAATCCTATATCTTGGATGTTCCAAACATGTTGCATGAAAGAATAATAATAATAAATGAAAATTCATTAAAATACAAGGAAATGATATTCATGAAAATTTTAGTATGGTATCTCATTGGGTTGGCACAATTTATTTACATGTCGTAGAAGGCAAGAAAGATAACGCGGTTATAGACATAAACCACAAGGCAACATTGGGATGAAGAAATAACATTGTGCAACTAAGGAAGTGGAATCCAATGTTCAATCACTCATTGAACATTGTGTTGATATAATGCTACATGAAATGAAAAGAATTAGATATGGTTGACAAAACATTCACCTTCTAATTCCAAACACATGGAAAAATATTCGAGAATGGAACAATGATGTATGCCAAATTTCACACATATGTAAACTTTTCATGTTGATTAACAATTATGTAAATATGAGATGATGCATAAAATTAGTTCCAACAATTTTCATTATCATATGTGTGTGATTGTAAATTAATAAGGAACTAAAATATTGATCAAATATCTTAATATGTTATGAGTTGATTAAAAGGAAATGTCATCTCAATGTGGATGTTTGAAAAAAAGGTTCAACCTTTTCCAAATGCATAGTTTAAGAGTCCTCGAAAAAAATGAATTCTAAAGTTGGAAAAAACAATGTTAATGACAAGGAACACAAATTGAAACTCAAAAGGCATAAGAAACACCAATAATCATATAAGTAATTTTCTCCTCATTGGAAAGCAAAATCCATTCAATCAAAGGAGTTTTTGTGCATCATTCATAATAAAATGGATCATTGCAAGATTCATTACCAAGGTTCCAAGAGAAAAACAAAATGGTTGTTGGGCTTGGTCAATTTCCAATGGCATTGACTAACATGATTTTTCAGAGGCATGGGGATAATGCACTTGCTCAATATTCCAACAAATTTTGAATAAATGACCCTATTTCATTATTGGATTGTTCTCACATTTGTTAAGAGCTTTGGGGGATGGAACCAATTTGTAAGTTGAGAAATTTTAATATTTTTGATTTTATAATCAACCTCTATTTTTTTTTTACGTTGAAAACACATTTTTTATTGGATCATTATTAAACTCGTAACATGCTTTAACATTTGTTCCTTCCCACCCTTTGTACATATAACTCTCACATGATATTTGAATAACTTTTTAAAATATCAAAAAATTGTACAAATTATGATCTATGAAACAAAAGTAAAAACAAAATAAAATTTGAATACCATGAATAATATTGAAATGACTCCATTATGGTTGTTTCCATGTGCATTTTTGTATTCTTATGTTTTGCATTGGCATCTACTTATTTGTTAATAATTTTTTGAATCATGTCAACATATTCACATGAAGCTTAAATAAACAACACATGCTCATATGTCAATAACATAACATGTTGAAATAACCTTGATACAAATGAGTTTTGACCAATGGGTGATAATGATATGATGCAATGTGTGACAAAAAAAAAAAAATCCTTATTTGCACGAAAATTAAAAGCATCGAATTTTAAAAATAAAATCAAATGTTCTTGCGGAGCAAGACAAAATTCAAGTGTTTTAAAACAAGAGATATTAATTGATGCCAATATTAAATAATTAATTTTCATTTCTCTAAAATTTGAATCAACTTTTTGAGCAAACGACTTGGTTAGCATGTAACTAATTATCAATTGTCCTTTGCATTGTGCCCCAGATGTCATGTAAATTGTTGGTGTTTGAAAATCCAACTTGGTAGGTTACAGGTATTTTCTTCTTTTCTTTTGTTTGACATGAGTTTTGAAACCCTTTTTATGTTGGGGCTTGTGTGCATTGAGACTAAATTTAAGTTGATACAATTTCCAATGTAATTAAGACTTTTTTTTTTTACACAAAAAGAATGGGTGAGGAGAAGGGGGACTAGAAAAAAAAATGTAATTTTTTAACTGCAGTTTGTGATTAAAAAATAGTTGTCAACAACATTAACAATGAAAATTACATGGGTTGGATAAGGCATGTTTTACACTAAGAGTCAGGGCCAAAAAAACTTGGGGCCAACTTTGAGCATTTTTGGGTTGCAAATTGGCCCCAAATTACTAATAAATGTTAGAACATTGATGTCAAGATATTAATAAATGTTAGAAAATTGTAAATAGTGCTCCTTGGTCTAAAGTTCTTGTAACAATCACCAAACTTGAAGTTTGATTCTCACAAATGTGCAACGTTTAGATTCCAATATTTAATAACAATTTATGTAATAGCAAGCTTAATGCAAGATCCTGATTCCCAACTTCAACGATAAAAAACCGAATAATCACTGAATCTAAAGCTGAATTATCCCAAGTTTGCAACATTTAAACTCTAAATTCCAAACACAAATTACTTAAATCGCAAGCTTAATGCAAGATTTTGGCTTCAACAATAAAAAAACTATAAAAACAAATTCAATTTGTAAGGAAGATTTTTACTCACCTTAAACCTCCAAAGTTTGTGGTCTTTGTGCAATAGCCATTGTGCTCCAATAATGGTTACAAAATTCAAACCGTTGATGTTAAGGAACTATCATTAAAAAAACCATGAGCTAAACAAGTAAAGATGACATCTTATTAGAATAGGTCAAAAATTGGAGGCAACATTGTGGAGTTGATTGAAAAGGGAACAACAACATTATAACTTTGTTTTGCAAAACTTTGCAAACACAAAAATACTTGTAGCAACACAATGATGACTTATGATGTGCCTCTTTCAAAATGCGACATCTTGTGGTCCTCTTGCATTGTATAAATTGACAACCATCTTTGTCCTTGATAGGAAAGATGACCTCTTTCTAAAAGGGATGTCAAATGATGGCGATTTGGACAAAATACAAGCCTTGATTTAGGACAAGGAGGTTGAAAGGCTTTTTTTAGGTCGTAAATGTGTGAAATTTTGCCACTACAAAAACGCTAGTGCTATTAGAGAAAAGAAACTAAAACACAAAAAGATAGAAATTAAAAGAAGTGCTCTCCATAACTTTGGAAGGCATTATTACAAGTTGATGCTTTAAAGTACACTTGAGGAATGTGAAGCAAACAATACATTATTCTTTTTTGACGCATGTTAATGAATACGCTTAACATTCATCCCTTGTAGTCATATTTTTTTCAGGAGTTAGGTTAGGGTTAAATGGTGACAACTGTAGTATGGTTAGATGCTGGCCAGGTTAGGGTTAAATGGCGGCTATTTTAGGGTTAGAAAGCTGCATATATTATAGTGATTTTGAACAAGACTTTAGAACTTCCTACCAAGTTTTGAAGTTCAAAGTTTGTCGTACAATCAAATTTGTAGCTTCTGAGTGCACATAGAGATTGTTCATAATAGTAGTTTTGGAGTGCAGATAGATTTTGAAATTAGTTTGTTGCAACTTATAACTCATAGTTTACGGTTGTAACTTGAGACATCTAACTCATTTAGTCAATACAATTGCAGCCTTTCAGAAAACATGAGGTAGTGGTTCATGCTTTGTTTTCTAATGATTTGGAAAAATGCATTGGCTCCTCTTTTGCACATATTTTTGAAAGCGCTCTAGAAGAAGGCCAGGAGGAGAATTTCGCCCCTTCATCTTCTCTGCTCACCCCAGTACTACTTACTATGCTTTCTTACAGCTCTTGGCTGGCCTCTAAGATTGAGCCACGCTTAACGGAATTGTATAGCTTGCCATTGCGAGATCAGGTTACTGGAGCAGGTTCGAATACTACTTGCCGCGTGCGAGCTTGCTTCATACATCGAGTACCATCCGCTGAGCTGTCTAGCATGTCGGTAGGAAGCATTTCCATCATCTATTGAAGAGCCCTGAAGATTGTGTGGCCTGCCATTGTGAAATCAGGTCATCGCAAGGGTTTGGAATGCTCCTTGCTGTTTACGTCTGCTATAATAGAACCAGTGTTCGAGCTTCATGCAGCTTCACTGAACTGTACTGTCCAATGTAGTGTGGAGAGTACAGAAGATCAGTCATGTGTGTCTTGGTCTTGTGTCGTTTCTGCAAGGAGAACAGCCACGGAAAAGCACACGGTTGCTATATTGCTAATTTGGATGGTTTTCCTGTCTCCCATGAGAAGTGAGTGCTGTACTCTAGCGTCGATAGTTCTCAACCCTCGGCGGTTTGAGGGTTTGCTAGTAGTTTTCGACTCTGACTACTCTGGAGTCTCCACTCTCGCAGCCGATGACCATCTCCTGGTATGCGACCAGCTTGCAAGCAATTTTATTTCCTAGGGCATCTACAAAGTCACAATTTGTGATGTTGTACTAGATGGACTCCTACTGCCATGTTTACTTGTTGGTTGTGCATTGATTGTGTGCTGAACACTTGGAATCTGGCGTATCAGTTCAGTAAATTGCTTTCCAATGACACTTGAATTTTTAGTTTTGAGAGTTGCAGAAATCGCATTCCAGAAGGAGGGAGTCCTACCTGTTGTTGGTCAAGGACCTTGAATTATTTGAAGGCTTGTCTTCTACAAACTGCCTTTGCATCAGCAGGATTAAACCTCCCTCTATGCGCCAAATTTTTGAGGTACTAAGCATATAAGTTTCTTTCTGAAGAGATTATGTTGTCCAAATTCAAAGGAAAGTTTTCAGCGTGTCATCTGTTGATGGCTATTCCTTCTTAGGGTACTTCCAGACGCAGGAGCTTCAGATATTGTTTTTGATGATGCAACATTTTGGGGTGCTGGACTCTGTTTGTTTATGTGTTTATGGCTGAACATCTCTTGCTTAGGGCCTAATGATTTGTGAACTATTGATCACATATTAGTAATTCTTTGTTTAAGAGTCAACAAATGTCTACTAATCATGTCAGCAGATCCAATCACTCAAGGGCTAAAAATCAGGTGAACAAAATATTATATATTGTTTTCTTACCCTTCAGGGTTTTTCCAAATAATGTATAGTCTGACTTTTAGAGTGGTACTGTATATGTATCTGTGCCTAGGTCGCAGAGGCTTCAAATTGACTCTCTATTGTTTGATTGGGAGTTGAGAGAAGAGTTTGACAATGTGCAACAGGATATGATATTTGGAACTGCACAAGTTTAGCAGGGATAATTTCCTCTTGTGAAAGAGAGGAAAATGGATGCTTGAGCAACACTGCCATTTGTATGGCAGCTCCCAACATGTTGTTTTTCACTTATCAACTCAATGAAGAATGAAAAGCCATTAGTTCTTGAGAGCAACGCCCCCCCTCTTATATGTTACAGGAGCCACTTATACAAGCATTGAGGATTTTTGGAATATTCTCAGCTCTTAAAAGTAAAGCTGAATGACAATTTACCAGTTAATGATGCTACCAAGGCACATGCTATCTATGAGTGTTACCATATCATGCACTCATATATGACTACGATAAGCCATCTTGATCATCATGGACGCTAGCTCTGTGAGTTCCTTTCACCTTGCAGATTGGTCCAGTCTGTGGTACTAAATTATTTCCAAGCATTTTGGTTTGATTTGCCCATTATGTTGTGTTCATAAATCAATTGGTGGCCTGTCCTCTCAGCAATTTCAGATGCCTACTTGTGCTGTGATTTGGATTTTGGTTATTGCACAATTTTTTGAATGTGGAGTTTTGGTGGCAGAGTGATAGCCCAGTGCATCAGCTATGGCCGCTTTCTGTAGGCAAGGAAAGGACTGAATTGGATGTGCTGTTGTTCCATGGGCTCCAATTAACTGCAAATGACACTAGTGACGCCTGGAGTAGCACATGGACACAACGAGGTTATGATAATGTATGTTGGCCTCAAGAATGGCTGCCGTTTGATTTGGGGGAAGCTGTGCGCATTTTCTCCGTATCATACAATGCACATGTATATGATCATGTATCAGAGATTGCACATAACCTATTCCAGAATCTCATGAGTCCTAGGTACAAAGTCACCTTTCTTTCATTGTCAAAACGGCATGCTTGGGCAAATATAGTGGTTTCACTCCCAAATATATCAACCAACTAAGATTTTCAGATCTGAGATTTGTAACCCAACCATTTGGTCATCTCTCAATTGCATAGAAAATCTGTATGCTTATCAGTGAGACTATATCACCCAATTATAGATGGTGTTGCAATGCTTCCTGAAAAATTAACATAGCACAGTAATGTATTGTGCACGTTCAGTGGAATCATCCTTATTTGTAAAAAGACATTGTTTTCTAAGATTGGTGTTTAAATGCTTGGTTTTGAAAGTGGAAAGGGCTTTTGACTTTCTAAATTCTGAGAATGCCATGAGGAGAGCTGCAGTGCAGGAGTGTGGAATGGTTTTTTTGTATAATGTCAGACATGTGCACTCCCAAGATATATTTCAGTCACACATAAATATAGACTTAACTACTATGAAATGTAGAAGTCAATTAAATATTTCTTGACAAATGAGTATAGCAAATGAATGTATTTTGTGCAGGTATGGATGGCATCATCCTATTGTGTTAATAGGCCATAGTTTTGGAGGGTTGGTGTTGAAGAGCTTGGTTGTAGAATTGAAGAGGAGATTAGCCATCGAAAATGCTATGGATTCATGGTCCAAAGCTACAGTGCAGTGTGCGAAAATGTTTTTGAGTAATGTGAGGGGGGTGACCTTCTACGCTGTTCCACATGGTGGATCAAGGAATCTTGCTGAATATGTGAACAAGTTGTCAAGCATCAAATATCATCCTGGAATAATGGATAATATTAAGCCTGAGCAACGAGATATGGAACAGTTATCGGGGGATTTTGATCGCATTATTGAGGAAAATGAAATCAGTATATATGGTTTTTGTGAGGGCAGGCCAATGGAACAATCGGTACGTATGTGTTGGATGAAATGGATTGTTTGCAGCCAAACACTTGTGATGATTGATGTTGTTTGGCACTGACATGTGCAATTTGGGTTCTATGATTGGACTAGGCAATTTTGGTGGCTTTTAGCTCGGCACAACGATCAGCACGAGATAATTGTTACAAGGTTGAGGATGCTGATCACATGGAGGTGTGCAAGCCCCCAAGTAAAGAACATCCCAGCTACACCTTGCTTCTACAATTTATCATTACTTGTGGGAAGGTGAGTTTCAATGACCTAGTTAGTTCAATATTTCAATAACATGGAAGCATTAGCTACTACATAAAATACAATAGAATTTTTCTGTTAGGAGGTAAGCAAGAATGCTTTAGATTTTGATGAATTTTGAATGTGTAGAGTGATTGCCCCATGCAAATTTCGTGGTATAGAGTATTCACCTGATAAGGTGAATACTCTATACTGATATTTCCTGGTAAGTCAGTGATGATGTATTGAAATTTTTTCTATAAGCAACAAATGGACTAACCCTTTGATAGTGTATGTTGAATCTGAAGGTGGCAAGAGAATGTGATCAACCTTTACAAGAGAATCATGACTTGCCACCAATGTTTGGTCTGGAGAGCTATGTGAAGAGGGTAGAAACATTGTTGACCTCAGAAGGAAGTGATGCAGCTCCTCAATATGTGGGAGTATGGGGCATGGGTGGAGTTGGGAAAACTCTTCTTCTTCAAAGAGTGTATGGGAGCCCAAAGGTACATG
>Ga0116227_10001857_pt1 | contig 48026 bp, 32 predicted proteins | sample S1TSphgellanicum_FD_89693 | JGI IMG/M metagenome (GOLD analysis project Ga0116227, IMG submission 89693) | Host-associated microbial communities from peat moss isolated from Minnesota, USA - S1T2_Fb - Sphagnum magellanicum MG | ecosystem: Host-associated > Plants > Peat moss > Unclassified... | reverse complement strand
TTGTGTGTTTAAAGTAGTAAAGTATACAAATAGGTTCATATCATATGACATCAACACTATAAATCTATCCCACCAATCCCCACCCCCCCCCCTCCTCACTAAAAAAAAAAAAAAAAAAACAAAAGAAAAAAAAAAAAAAAAAAAAAAAAAAAAAAAAAAAAAACCTTAACACTAAAACCTATACAATAACGTACAGGATATATTCTCCACTTGCGCTTCTGACACACACAAACAGAAAACGCAACTGGCGACTCTCCCTTGTACCCAAAGGGTGATTAGACTTGAACACGAATGTCTAGTAAGTGAACAAAATTTGCTAAAGACTTTTCTCCTAAAAAGTCGCTTCCAATCGGAACCCCAAACCATCCTCTGATGTCACGCTCTCACCAACATTTCATAAGAAAACTCAGAAAACTATGTGAAACCATATCTTTCTGCCGTTGCCGAAACATTCTATTTAGAAACAGGGCAGCGTAAAGCACCACTGTAGTAAGTGAGTCTATACCCCCATTGAACAAGAGAGATATATGGAAAAAACGTTTGCCCTGACAACAACAACAAGAAATTCACACGAAAAGAAACAATCGAAGAAGCTACTTGCGCAACAATCAAACTTCACAAAGCAGACACAGTCGTACCTTTCAAAATCAAAGCAGGCGACAAGCAGCGAGCTCGCGACAGGCAGTCGTCGAAGACGGTAGAGGAAGCCCCGCAGAGCCAGGGGAGGAGGAATTAAGACGAAGGGGAAATTACGGGCAGAACAAGACCCTCGACTCTATTTATGGGCGCGAAAACCCCCCGCAATCTTCCTCCTCACGCCCCGTGATCTACGACATAGGTCTCTACGCCTCGTGTAGGTCTCTACGCCTCGTGATCTACGACATAGGCCTTTACGCCTCGTGATCTACGTCGTAGGCCCTTAGGACTTAGATGCTGGGCCCCGGCCTTTTTTTTGCGGGGCTAGCTATATATAGCCAGAAAGTGAAATTTATTTTTTTAAAAGGGGCTACAATCGAGTGCTGTTTGGGATTCAATAGCCATAATTCGACAAAAATTTAAGAAAAAAATTCCAGATTTTTCTGTAGATCTGTTCAACTAGATAGCCAAAAATATAGAAAGAGGTTTTTTTAAAAATATATACTTTCATATTTAGCTTGTAGCCAAATTTGGCTAAATCTTATTATGGATGAATGATCACCACTTTCGCTACATCACAAAATTGACCCAAAACAAAACAAAACAAAACATTGATGCTGGCTTTCCATTTTCAAGACAGCCCACAAAAAGCAGAGCCAAAAATGGGGAGTAACATGCCCTAATATTACACTAAAAACATGTGAGTGGGGCTGTTAAGTGGTAGGGCGAGCACCTTACTAGAATAATAAGGGCCTATGCACGACAGAGTTGAGCACCTCTCTTGTTTCGGAAAAGGGACAGGTTTAAACCCTAAACCCTAAGAAGAGGGAGAGGTTTAGGGTTTAGGGTTTACCAAAATGCCCTTGGAAACAACTTGCTCCTCTAAGGGGTGTTACTTGACATAAAAACCTATGACCCCTTCTTTTTTTCATTTTTTGTCTCATGATACCTAAGAGATGATACTTAATGGGTATCATCCGAAACAAATGAAAAAAGAGGACGCGCATTTCAAAAAGCAAAATGCCTATGCAAATGAAAAAATTTCACATTAATGTAACCCTAAAGTGAGAAAAGATAATCTTCAAACACACCTATATAACATATGTAATAATTTTAAATTAGCCCAAAAGCCAATAATTTGGCCTTAAAGCTTTCTAGAAGTAAGCAAGGGGAGGAAGAAAATGATTTGACATTCAAATTATTTCATCTACCTATCCCAATTCTCATTGTGTGCATCTCATTTTATTTCATGAATCCGTACACAATTTTGGTTAATTGTGTTTTTAAATCTTATGTCAATGAATAGCAAAAATGGGGTTGCAAGACACACGACTCTATGATGGGACCTGATGTTCTAAACTTACTTAACACTAGCTTTTAAGTTCACGTGCCTAGCCATTGAAATGGAGGCAACAAAATGTCAATTGAGACGAGTGAGAACACAATATAACATTAAGAGATATATACATAAAACTCAACTTGAAAAGCAACCTATATAGAACATCTTGGTTAAGAAACCATAAAAAAAAACACATTGAAACAATGGAGTAGATAAAGGGTCAATTTCAAAACTTATGGTGAAAATTGCAAAGAGGGTTGCATGTCCACGTCACATGAATGTTGTGCACATGCAACATCATGTCCATTACTACCAAATCACAATCAAATCTCGCATGGAGGATAAACAAGAGGTGACAATGTAGCAACAATGACCATGATGATTTAGAGCTGAAGAAAGTGAGAGGTGTTTCAAAAGTCATTGAAATGGACAATGGAGGGAGTACACAATTGGGAAGTGGGTGCAAATAGAGTGAGTGTGATAGAGACAAGTAGTAGTTTAGAACATTATTTGGGAGACATGCTTCAATTCCCATTCAACATAAGTAGCCCTTTGAAATGATGATAGTGACACCAAGTGAGGTGAAACAAGTATTAGGAAGGACCCAAAGTGAGTTTCATGAATGCTCTCGGTGTGTACATGGAGTTAGCCACCTACCATTTAAGAATGACTTTGTTGTGGGTTGAGACTTTGACAAGCCAAATTGATACACCATAATGGACCCAAGTTGTGGACTAGATGGTGCAATTGTAGTCCACAACTTGTTTAGAATTGTGAACAGTCTAATTCCACATATTGCAACATGTAGTCCACAAAATCAGAATGTTTTTGCTAACGAATTTTGTTATATTGCAACAAAAATTTGAGAAAACTATGCTTTTCTAGTGCAAATTATGCAAACCCTAAAAATCCTCATTACAATGGAGTGGATCCTTGAAATAAACCCTAAGCATCTACCTTCACCTTTTGGAGCTTTGAGTCCAAAGAACTAAGACAATTAAGCTAGTTCTAAGTTACCAGGCATTTTATATAGGTAAGCTTCAAGATCATCTATTTTTGGTCACAAGGTCCAAGCTCACACTTGATGTTGTAGACCCAAGTGGATGTGTAGTCTTCACCTAAAGCCATGGCCCAAATCCTCTAAGAAAAACTCATGCCAATGCCCTGAACAACAAAAACCAAGTATTGATACCAAGAAGGACCAATGTTGGACAGTTATCAAAAACCACAATAAACCCCTCCAGTTCTTTAACCAGTTCTGTACTCAACAATTGCCGGTGGTGGCAAAACACATCTATCTATGAAGGAGAAGGAGGTAGTTTGTTTTGTAGTTATGAGGTCCACCAAACCAGGATGCTTCAGATCATGTTCTTGGTGTCTTTGGAAAGCTCTCGACAAGCAGGGGTGCATGGGCTTCAAACCATGATGTCAGCACTTGCGGTGCAAAAGTTCTTGAATATTGAATGATTTCTTCCCTGAAAATTAAATTAAATCATAGCTGAAAATCTCAGAGCAACTGGAATGTGCCTTTGATGTCGTTGGAAAGATCTCGATGAGCAGGATGTAATATTTATTTAGTAGGATTTGGATTCAGAATGTGGGAGATATTGATTTTTAAGTGATTTCTGCCACTGAAAACTCAAATAAATTTCAAAAAACCAGGTTTTTTGGAAGGAGAAATCAGTTGAGGAGATGGTAACACTTGGGCCAACAGCCCAGGCCACACTAGTTAATATTAAATGATCATCAATCATAAGAACCTCCAGATGTCAGAACATGAAAGAATCACATGTGCCTGAGAACCGCCAACCATGGTAAGAGCATTGGGAGACTTTTGCCAATAACTCTGATTTCATGCCAACCATGGTAAAGTATTGGGAGACTATCTCTGAAACCTCTGATTTCATGCACAGACTACTATACACCTTCGAAGTCGCAATTGAACCCAGAAAAAAGAAAATCAGGCATTAAAGATGGGATATTGAACCCAGAAAAAATTAAATTGGGCACCAAAAATAGGATAGTGAACCCAGAAAAAACTAAATTGGGCATCAAAGATGAGATATTGAACCCAGAAAAAATAAATTGGGCATCAAAGATGGGATATCGAACCCAGAAAAAATAAAATTGGGTATCAGAGATGGGATATTGAACCCAGAAAAAAATAAAATTGGGCATCAAAAATTGGGATTTTGAACCCAGAAAAAATTAAATTGGGTATCAAAGATGGGATATTGAACCCAGAAAAAACAAATTGGGCATCAAAGATCGGATATTGAACCCAGAAAAAATGAATTGGGCATCAAAGACGGGATATTGAACCCAAGAAAAATAATAGCTAGCAAGGTAAACAATCTGGAGCTTCTCTTACTTCAAAGGGATGTCAAGAACACTACTACTTGCTATTTCAATTGTACACAGTTTTACATTATTGCATGAGCAGGAGCCAAAAAAGCTCAACCACACACGACCGATTTGAGGGGGAGCTTTCTAGGTTGAAAGGAGAAGAGGGTCAGGCATAATTTTCAGTCAGGCAGCAAATGAAAATAGTTTCCAAACCATACCTGCAAAACTCACTCGCTCCCTCACTCAGTGGCTTGCACCGTTGTTGTTGTTGTTGTTGTTGTTGCTGTTGTTGTAGCGCTGTTTCAATCGCCAACTTGTCCTGCCACGAAGTATCTCTGTTCCATCAGATTGCATCCTCAGCAGGTGTGTGTAATGCACACACATTACAGTTGGAGGGCTCAAAGTTGCACTTTTAAGAGCTCCAGATGAGCAAGACACTGCACCAGGGGAGCCATCGAGGGCTCCATTTCCTAACAAGGCACTCCCGTTGTTGTTGTTGTTGTTGTGGCTTTGCTGTGATGATGATGATGATGATGATGAAGATGAAGAGGAGTTTGAAATGGGTAGAGGAGAGTCAGGGCAAGAGAGCGACTGAACTATGTCTGATGGCGTGCACTCTCTTCTGTATTCCAGTGTCATGCTCGTCAGCTCATGGGCTACAGATAGTGATTGTGGCACACTCTGTGTTACACACAAAAAATTGTTCAGTTCAGTAATCGTGAACAGGAGAGTACCAAACATGGCAGACCAATTGTTTGATCAAACAATTGGGTGGGTGTTATCAGCAAGACCCCATATGTGCAAGACAATTATTGCTGTTGTGAACCTAGAGGGGGAGTGCAAAACCAAACAAGGATGGAGAGGAACCAAGCAAGTACATACCTCTAGCACCCAGCCAATGTACTTCACATTGTTGACATGCTGGTTCATATCCATGTCGTTCAGACGTGGCTGCAACAACTCCCACGTTCAAACCCATGTGAGAATGCACCTTTGATTACAACAATTGGCATTTGACAAATGCTCCTGTTGTCAGAATATGAGAAGTTCAAAGAGGGCTCACATGAGAATGTAATTTGTGAGCACTCTCAGCCATCCAGATGCATTTGCATCAAATTCATGGAATCGTCATTAAGCTTACCACAAGGTTGGAGCGGATGTAGGGTGCAGAGTCCGTCAGTTTCTTGATCCTCTGACATCTGTCATCATCCTTAATCACACTTTGATCCAGAAAGTATGTGGAAATCTCGTCTAGGACATCCTTGGGCATCTTTGAAAGTCGCCTTGTGTCCTGGTTCATCATCACCCATGTGCTGCAGCAAAAAGCAGCATTTTCAGTTTCCTGTAGTACTACACTTTTGATTGAGAATTATGAGTACGCATCCCATTAACAACAACAACAGCTGGAGTTACTTCTTTTTGAACTGGTTATACACTTGATTCTCTACTGAGCAACAAAAAGCACTAAACTTTGGTGCAAACCCTAAGAGCAAGCAAGTGAGCAAGTGTGCAACACACCTGGTAGCACGAGAGATGACTTGACCTGTAGTAATGTCACGAACCAGAAAGTCACGACGCATTCCATTCTTCCCTTCTGCTGCCACCCATGAATCTATTTCTACCACATCCCCCCTGCAAGAATTGCCACTCCCAACATCCTGAAAATTGGTTTGACCACACTGACGTATTTGGAGATGGCAGGTAATTGAAAATTGGGAAATATGCAGACATTTGAGCATATGCAACAAATGTGTCTTGGCAAAACATAGCTTTTCTCTTCAGCATCACATTCACACAATCTATGTAAATTCTTGATGGATGGCACAAGAAACTTCAGCAGTTTGCCAGGAGATTACCAAACAGGGTAGCGATTGACTTCAACGTGCATTCGAGTAACAACCCAGATGAGACGGTGTCGCATCATGGCATGGGTAGTGCCCATTCCATCTCCCACAAATGTTGACATGCCCACATGGTTCAGTGCTGTCTCCTGCCACATCAAAACCTACATGGATTAGGAAACTCTCTTACTTACAAAATGAAAGCTGCAAAATGAATCTGCTTCTCAGAGCTCTTGTTTTGTGCACTGCCCTGATGGTTGTCAGCATGAGATTCTGCAGCATAACCAGAGATTCTTGAGTCACCATGAAGAGAGAAGCTTCCCACAATGCAGACACAATTTATTTATGTGGGAAGAAACAGGATTCATATCAGATAAACAAATGTTATCATTGAGAGAGCCTGTGGTAACTGTGGGAAATTTGTTCTCAATCCCTGCAGTGGCAGGAGGATTAGCACCATCCAGACAACCATCACCCATTTACCTGGAAGAGGTTTGAGAGAGTTTCGATAGAGGCAATCCTGTCGAAGCCAGCTTCATATGACCGGATGATGAATGCTTGCCGATAAACCAAATCATTTTCCACAAGTTGGCCTCGTCGCAAAGTGTCGATGGGTACCAACCTTGTGGCAGCAGTTGATTCTTCTTCCTCCCTCTTTTGTCTGTCCATCTCAAAGATTGCAGCTGCCACTGCAACAGCAATCCATATCCCTGACGTCCCTGGATCCACACTTTTGTTTGGAGCTCTGGAAGACGATGATAATGATGGTGGCATCAATGCCCCCCCACGATTCTTCTCCCCCTGTGGTGAAGTTAGCTCCAACCCTTGCATCTTTGATGCATGCAGCTTCCTTCCCTCTACCTTTGTTCCATTCACTTCTGGTACTTCCCTAGCCACTGCACTGGCACGGGAACAGCTCACACGATTGTCCTGCTGCAGCTGAACTCCTGCAGACAACTCCTGTCTACACAGACGACCCCAAATCTAAGCACCCTTCCCAAACAAAACACACACACACGAAAAAAGGGAGGAAAAAGCCAACCCAAAAGCATTTGACCCGAGGGGGTAGAGAGAGCTTGATCTGTAGACCAGACCCAGCAACAAACCCAACACCCAAAAGATGGGCATTGCCTCACCTACAATTGGTTTCCACAGCTCCATATTCTACACTAGTTTCAGAAGAGGTTTAACAGACTGGATTCAACTCAACAAAGCCTAACTATATCTTTGAACTAGAAAAGAAACAAAACCAAGCTGCAATGCAGGAAGGGGGTGGGAGGTTATTTGAGTGACCTACCTGGAGCAAGGAAAGGAAGTGACTCTCTTCTGGTTGTGCGAAGGGAAGTGACTTGTCCCTGAGCATTGTTGCCAGTGAGCTGAAGTCGAAGCAGCTGCTGCAGATCCCACTCTTACTCCAATGCCTCCATCCATACCACTCAATCCTTCCAACTCATAAAACAAAACGCTTCCCCAAACTCCCTCCCTTCCTCCTCCTATTCTTCAGCTAAGCTTGAAACAGTTCCTCCCACCTACCTGAAACCTTGAACAAAGGTCTCAACTGTGTGCTAATCTCAGAGCTGCTAGTAGGTAGGGGTGGGGGCGGGGGGGGGGAACCACAAACTGACCAAGTCCAGCACAGCTTAGAAGAACAATACCTAGTGGGAGGAGGAAGAGAGGCAATGCAGTAGTAATAAGAACAAAGGCATCTAGCCTGTTCCAGTACAAGCCCTTCCGTGATTTGAGATGCAGTAATAAGAACAAAGGCTAGATGTCTTTGGGTGTGTGAGTGTGACTTGCAAACCTGTTGTTGACAGCTCTCTAAGTCATCACCACCACCACCACCATCACCACCAGCAAGCAAACAGAAGGAAGGTTGCAAAGGCATTCATGGTGACAGGCACTTCCTCCCTACCCTCCTCTCCCTCCCCCTCCCCCTCCCCCTCCCCTTGGAGGCATGTTTCATTAAGTCCCCATTAGAATTTAGTAATGTCACCCACCCTCTGCCCCCTGCCTGCTTTTTACTGCTTGATTCTAACTGGTACTGCTCCCTCCTGCAACTAACTGGTCCTGGGCCCACTGCAACTAACTGATCCTGGGTCCACCACACCACACACTCCACCAGCCACTCCCACTTCTGTCACTTCATTAACCCATCTCCCACCTTTTATCTTTCCATGGTTCTGCCAACCCACAAACCCCAGGAAACCCCCTATTTGAGTACAGACCCTTCGGTGATTTGAGATCTGTGCCCAAGGCTGGTATCCTCCTACCCCCCGCCCCATCAAACTTCACAGGGCTTCTCATTTGTGCCCTGAATAGTTTTGTGCAGAACCATCTGGTTCATGTTCTAATATTCTACACAGAACATATATATATATCTATATATATCTATGTATGTTCTGCAACTTCTCATGCCATTCAAATTATATATATATATATATATATATATATAATTTTTATTTTTTAAATTTTTTTTGGCAACTTCTCATGGGATTCAAACCAATGTGTTGAGCAATTCTTGGAATTGAGGTGAGATCCATTCTAGCTTAGTTTTCAGGTCAATTCTTACCTTGATAATTGTTAACCATCACCATTGGTCATTCCTACACTTAAACCCCCATCTGGAAACCTACCCCCTCCAATTCTCACTTCAATGAAAATCACTCACTCCACAGCCATTACTATAAATAAAAAGTGAGAATTATGAGAATTGCCCAAGGTATTTAAAAATATTAAAGGCGATTTTCAATTTTCAAGGTCTAAGATTACAGGGTTACCTACTTTAAGGGTAGGTAATATGCAATTATTTATTAGTTCCTTGTCAATACATCCCAAAGCTCAATGTTTTTATTTTAATGGATCATTTCAATTGACACTATTTTTTTAATGCTCTCCAATGTGTTGGTAACTAACATAAGAAGGGCTTGTTTCAAACTAAGCTCTATACAATACATGCCCACACCTTTGAGCAGAGAATATGGGACAAACTATGGTGATGAATTGAAGAATATCTTGAGTGCCCATTTTTAATGCACATTGCTCACCTTGTTGTTTGAATAATATAAATTCAATGATCGAATTGTTGGAATCATTGGAAATGATAATTTCTTAAAATATTTGGAATCAATAACTTTGAAAATTGACTGAAATTTTAAAAACAATTTTTTTCATAATTTGAATGGTTTTCATAAAAAGAAATTTATTTTGAAAACAACCAAGTTGGTTCTTACAACTTTATGAGAGAACTGGAACCATCAATTCTCAGAAAAATGTAAAAATTGCCCAACACTAATTCAAGTAGGATTACACTAGTAAGAATTTGTCCCTGTTTCACTGGAAGTTTTATTAATCATTCAGTTGAAATCATCATTAATTCAATAGATTTAAAATTTAATAAAATCATTACATTACTTAGTGATCGAAACAATTGGTACAAATAAGTGAATCCACTAAAAATTAATCAAATTAAAATTTTCCATGTAGCATTTTTTTAATTAATTTAATTTTTTTGAATTACTTATTTATATTTTATTTAATACTAATTGGATTTTTATTTTTAATTATTGATAATAAATATCATTTTACATAAATATGATCAACATACATTATTGATGACATGGAAGTATTACTGAGGTTTGAACCATGGATTCCAAGGTGATAACCCATTGCCATTTCCATCCAACCAATTGATTTGACATGAAACAAGTGGGGTGATATGTAGATTTTTTTTTTTATTCCAAATGTTATGCAAAAGCCAATTTTAACTATTATTATTTTTCTCATACTATGTCCAAATGAAAAAAAAATTAAAGTTCATTTAAAAAGATTTTTTAAAAAATGTAATCATCTTTATTTTTTTAAAAGAAAAAACTATTTAATTTGATTGAAAATGCATTTGAATCTTGCAATTTAATACATTTCAACAATGATGTCTTGAAATTTTTTTATTTCTTTTAACCGTTATTATCTTTTTCATAGTTTGCCCACAAGGGAAAAAAAAATTCATTCTAAGACATTATGTACACATCTTTAAAAAATTTAAAGAAAGAGATAACTATTTAATATGATTCAAAATATATTTGAAACTTGCAATTGAATACATTTCGACAATGGTGTCTTGAAATTTCTTTCTTTCTTTAATCATTTTTTTCCATACTTTGTCAAATGAATTTCATTCTATATTTTTTTCTAAGATTTTCAAACATATAATTTTTTTAAAGGAAAATAAATTTTCTAACTGAAAATGCATTTGACTTTTTTTATTTCATACATTTCAACAACATGCTTTGAGGAAGAAAACAATCTTGCAAATAACATAATTTGTGAATAAACCTATATAAAAATAACATTGATTTTTTGTTTCAGAAAACATATGATTGTTAATGATAATATATTATATTATGTATCCCCACATAATATTATGTTAATTTCTTTTATACTTTATAATGTTGTATAAAGTATATAAAATAATTACTAATTTCTGCACATATATATTTTGAATATTGTTATTTTTATTAAATTTTATCATGAATAGTAAAGTTTCATCTTTTTAAGGGTTTTTCAAATTTTTAAATTATTTTTTATATAAATATTTTTAAAATGAATTCATAAATTATAAACTAATAATTAAAATTTTTATTCTAATCAATGTTTAATTTGAATAACACAAAAATGGGCCCTAAAATGAATTATTTTGATTTAGGGGTAAGTGAGTTTATCATCTAATTTTAACATCATGTAAACTACTAACATTATATGTTTTAATTATTAGTTTATAAACATATATATTTTTCGGTATTGTAAATTGTATTAAATTTTATTTTGAATAATATTTTCATCTAATTTTTTGAAAGGTACTTTCTTTCATGAAAATAAATTTAATACAAATTATAACATATGAATATCTTAATGAATTAATAAATATACACATTCAATATATATATATATATATATATATAGTTACAAATAATTTTAATGAATTAGGTGTAAATGATTTTACCCATGGTGAAATCACACTAGGCTAAAACATTAGCTAGTGAATTCATTTCATTTTTAAAGGCTAATAGTGAAATGGGTTAGTGAATTGAACCCATGTTTCCAATAATGTTATCATTAGCTTATGTTTTACTACTTGAAACAACTCCATCCAAATTTATATTTATTTTTCACTTTTCAAATCAAACCTTGTGGCAAAATTGCATATGGCACCACAATCGTTTTTCTAACACCCCTTCAAAGTTTAATATATGGGGGTGTTTAACATTATCTTATTAGTGTTACTTTGGTTAATAATGTCCGTTACAACTCATGTGAAGGATTTTGAAAGGCAAATTCTACCACTTTCTAGGCATATTAAATTTTAAATTTGACCTTCTTGAAGGAAATGTTGATTTGAAGCATGTGCCATTTTTTCCCAAAAGAACTAAAGATCCATTTTGAACAAAATTAACCCTAAAATTTTATTTAGGTAGCCCCCTACCATGCATTTTACACCCTATATGGTATGCCTTTAAAAAATGTCGATAAAAGGTCAATGGAGCCATAAAGATGCAATACAAGGGCACAAAATGTGTCGTTAAAAATATTTTCTCTAGTACGTGAAGGACCAACTTAGTTATTATACAAATTTAAATGATGTTTTAAATAATAAAGTGGTCAATGGGAGATGATTTTGTCATTTCCCACTTATGTTATTGTGAATTGTGTCCCTCCAAACAAATATTTGTGGGTTTGTGTGCAATTGTGTGCATTTTAATGTGACAACTCTCATCTTATCACCAAATACCTTTTCAAAAAATTTGAACACATACTAAAAACAAGTGTTATGCATTACATGTATGACCAAACACAATTACAATAGCCCTAGTTGCTTGTGCAAGAAAAGCAATTTCATTTTTTCCCATTGAATATTTAATCCTAAGTTCTATGATGAATGATAGTGGATGATTCACCATTTCGACATAGGTCAACATGTCAACTATTTGGCCATTCAATGATAAAAGTGTGTTTAGTGATAGGTGTAGTTGCCCTATTACAATCAATTGATAAAATTGAAAATTATAAAGCCATGAAAGGGATTTCAACTATGTAATATTTGGGGCAATATCATTTGTTTATCACATCCAATTTTAGTGTTAATTGTTTGCCCCTCCCTCAATGTGTAATGTTCACCAATAAACAATAAATAGTGAACATTACACATTGAGAGAGCATTTAAATGCACCCATGGGCCAATCACTAAGGTCATCGATCAATAATAATCAATGTGTAGCCAAACATTATAACCAACTAGTCAAAAGTGGTCACTTTCTTTTTTGGGGTCTTTTAACATCCAAAGATCATGTGCAAATTTACAAGAGTTGAATTAATTTTTACACCATTGTGGTATTAACTTCATTTGAAATATTAATTTTTTCGGTCTCCCTAGAGCAAATTGGACCCAAAAAATGCAATTTAAAAAAAAAAAAAACCAAACTATTGAACCCACAAAACTAAAGAAAAAAAATCATTTATTGGATGTGGGTGGACCTATTTTGATAAAATAATGTTGTTAAATACTTCTTTTTTTTGGAATCTTGAATTTAGATCAAATAGCAAATAATTTAATAAATATTTTTTAAAGTCACCCAAATAGGGGACCAATGTCAAAACTAAGGATGAGATCATGAAAAAGAAAACACATTTTCAATGTTCCTTGCTTGTAATAAATAAATTAAATTAAATTAAATTAACAACAATTATTTTTAAGGTGGCTCATGTTTCGGGAAAAGCCATATCAAAGCAAGTCTTTGACAAAAGAAGATGTAATACTCCATTTACTCAAATCATGCATCAATTGCAAAGAATAATTTTCCTCTTTTCAATAAGTCATCACATGAATCAATTATAACAAGATTAGCTTTTTCAATTTTCCATTTCATGCATCTTGGAAAGTCAAATAAATAATGTTACAACTCCACAAAACAAAAAAAAGTCATATTCTCCAACTTTCTCTAAATGGTATTCCCATGTATCACTTAAAGCAAGAATTTCAAGAAGCCAAAAAATCATTAATCTATCACATTTGCAAGTCAAAGACAACTACATTCTCTATAATTCAAAGTTATATTCCATCAAAAACCCAATTGATGATCTTTAACCCTACATTGTTTTTTTTACACATTTTTCCTTATTGCTAGTATTTGTTTCTTTGAGATGTGACAAAAGAAAAAATAAATGTGACCTCATCAAAAAACCAATAAATAAATAAATGTGTGAGATGAGTAGAGCCTTACAATGCTAAGAAAGTCCTCTCTTATCTATGACCTCTCTTCAAATCATCACATAAAAATCATGTTGTTCTTCCAAATTGTACACAAACAAATTGACAAGAATTGTCTATTCCATATTTCACAAACTAAAATGAATTCTTACACACAAAACTAATGTGCCACTCCTTAAAATTGCACACACAAAAATGACAAGAATCTTTTGCTCCAAATCTCACATATGAAAAAAAGAAAAAAAATTACACACATTGCCAAACACTTGAAAACACAACATATAAGATCAAATTCCAATTACCACAAATTTTAGTGGTCATTGGAGTTCAATATGCTATTATTATGTTATGTTGTATGTCAATTGTCTATCTCGCCTCTCACCTTCTATTTCAATTAAAAACAAAACTAAAACACCCTATCTTGGGTACTTTACACACAATCTTAATGTCTAAATTGAAAAATGAAAGAAGTGTCAAATTGTGAATTCGAAAACATAGTTTCAAATCCTATTGTTTACTAGAAGAACACCTCACATGTATCAACTTCAAAATTTTAAGAATCTTGGGGAAGGATATTTTTGGGAACAAAAAAAAAATTCTTTCAAAAAAATTCAAATTCATGTTGTAAAACTTTTTTCTATAATTAGGCGCATAAAACTAAAAATATAGCATGTTGGTTAAACAATCAATTTTTTTTCACTCATAATCATTCTTATACCTAATGCAATTTCAAGTTCTTAGCATATGACTTGCTGTATAATGGTAGTTCTATTGGTGCCCCTTAGTATTACCACATCCAAGATTCAACTTTAATTAGTCCCCCTTCCCCACCCATTCCAGGAAAAATTACTAATGTAATCTAAGAAATCATTTAAATCTCACCATGTAATTTAATAATTGTTAACATTGGCTAATCAAAAGCATTCATTTATTTGTAGTGAAGCTCTCAAATAGGTGTCACTATCTTGAACAAATTTAGTGTGAATATGGCAATTTCATATAATTATAATTATGCCATGGGCCACTTTTATTAACCCTTCACAAAAAATTCAAATGCTTTTAATGCTCCCAAATATAATTTTTTACCATCAATAAGGTGTATTTTCACACAATTTGATTACTATACTTCATATGAAATTGTAAGTACAATGGTTCATATTTCATAGAAAGTCTCTAAAGGCCAAAGTGAACTAACACCCATCAACATACCATGCAAGATGGATGTTTTCTAGATAGGAAAAAAGAATTCATTGTATTCTCATCCCATAGCTAATGACAATGTATCGTATACTAACCATCCACATGCATCAACGTACCTAGTAACCACCAAATGGCTTACTTACATGCCTAAATAATATTTTACATTCCCTACATACTTACCTATGATAAATACCCACTTATATAGGTTGATACTAGATTGTTAAGTGAAGCGAGGGAAAAATAAGTAGGTGTATAGGGTATGTTACCTTGGTAATTCAAATGTGGTTCATCCACACCTATGCCATAATGCATTTCTAATGGATGGTGTACATGCACTTGTGGGTGGTAGGACACATTGTTTTTCATTTTCTTGCATGCATTGGGGTTACAAATTTTAGGAAATTCCTTAGGTTCAAAACACACAAATTGCCTTTGGAAAGCTCTTAAAATATGTGCATGCAATTTTGGTAGCTAATTTATGTACATGCCATAACCATTATTTTGGGTGTTGGGCAGTTACCATGTTGGAACCATGGTATATGGACAAAAAACTTGTTATGATATCAAAAAACTAACTAGCCTAATATGACCCAAGGCAATATTAGCTTCATAAGAATATTTGTTTAATAGGGGCATGATGTCATATAATCTCATACCAATATTTGCTTTATAAGGACTTGAAATGATAACATGACCATGCCAATTTCAATACTAGGTCAATATTCACAACATACTAACCAAAAATTACCTTTGGACCCTGACACCATTACTAAGCTAGTATGAAAACTTGTTAAAAAATTCAATATTGTAAATAATTTGTTTGTTTAAAAGTTGATAGCCACCCAATACTAGTTATTTCTAGTGTTGGGTTGTTCTTTAATTTTTTTAAAAATTGTTGGTTTTGTTGTTTCAAAAGTTAAAAAATCAAAGAGCCTTTGATTTTGAATTTTTTGAAAACTTTCCAAATCAAACAACCTACCTATTTTGATATTAAAATTTTAAAAGTTTTTTTAGTACCTAATTGAACCAATTATATCATGATAAAATAATAAGCAATTATATGCCATGATTATTTAATTTAAAGAACATGACCATTGATGGTTATGAAAAGGTTGTTAACAATTTTGAACATGTTCTTTGAATCACTAATTAAAATTTTTTGATGAAGATCTTTTATGTCATTGATTTTCAATTTACTTTCAATGACAAGCTTTCAAAGGCAAAATACAAAGAAATAAGGGGTTGGTAGTTGGAAAAATGCAATTAAAAAAATATTCATAATTAGTTCCTTTTCAATGTTAAAATGATAACCAAACACCAAACATCTATTGCATCTCAAATGCAACAATCTTCATTGCAACATTTTGCCCTTTCTTTGTTGGTTTAAAAATTAAAACTAACAACTAATTCTAACAAGTTCAAAACCAACAATAGCTCAAAACTAATTGAAAACATCAAAATTATCAAACATAAGATTGTTTAAAATCTAGAGGGCTTTACAATATTGCATTAGCTCCAATGCATGCTGACAAAATGAATGATACTACACATTTAATTGCCACCACATGTTTACATGTTTGCCCACATCATTCTAATGTTTGATTATGGATGTCTCAACATAAACAAACAAGTTCATGGCATCCAATTAAATCAAAGTAATTCACAAAATTGATCCAAGAAGAAGGACAAAATGTTTCCAAACAAAAATCCCCAATTTATGGTATTTTATATTCATCCAACCCACAAAAGCTCATTCTTGCATCCTTTTGTGATTGCCTCCACTTATAGCCATTACGCAAACCATGGCATATTGTAAATAATAACTAGTTACCCCTTCTTAGGACAAACTACAAACAATAACCAATAACCCCTTCCAAGTCCCTAGTCACATGCATAGAACACATATAAAAAACATTCAATGTAAGGAAAATTAAAAGAAAAACATAAATGTACTAGCATCAAAATGGAAGGCAACAATATCAATGAAAAACAACAACATCAAAATTGAAAGTAGCACAATCAAAATGTCTTGTTTGTTTTTCATTTACAAGATATAAATTGAAGGGAAGTTGTGAACTAACATAATTTACATGGGCATTAACATGTACATCAAACATCAAAACTCTTTCATATTCTTCTTCCAATTTTTTTAAAGATTTATTTCAAGTTCAACCATATTTACCATACTTTCGGGGCCACCCTTACAACTCAACCTAGGACCATGAGGCCAATTTTTGTGAACAAAAATTTACTTTTCAAGATTATTAATTTGTAGCTTACATTGATGTAGATTAGTTAGAATACTAGTAAGATTAGAGAAAATGTGTTTTGTTTCAATATGAGATTTTGCAATTTCCAAATTTTTTTTTGTAAACAATCACATGGTAAGGAACATAGTTTTGTGATTGTTACACCATTGCAAAAGACATTTTATTCATTTGACGTCAACTTGAAACTAGAATAACAAGAATTTTCAATTAACACATTCCTACATAGGGTCATTGGCACAAGTTCCCATTTCAAATATGTCCTTGAATTACATTTTGCATCAATATCCATTTGAACATACTATGAATATGGAGTTCTAGAAATGTGATGCAAATGTTCATTACACTTCAACAATATTGGGATTAATGACTTGTGATCATATTCATCAATAATCAAAATGCCAGTATTGCACCCAATGAATGGAAACACAAAGTTCAAGATCTTATATCTAGGATCCAACATAAGACATAACATGTTGTGAGCCCTTTCATATTGAAACTATCACATGAAAGACACAAATGGATCTAACATGCATATGACTTACATTTTGAAGTTTTACTAATTTAACATTTGAATACCCACCAATCACATCATCAACCATGTCATTTGGTATGGTAGGATTTGTATGTTTTGTTGAAACTTCAAGCTCATCATGATTGCCACATTCAACACATCATTGAATAGCTAGTGTCTAAAAGATTAGTTCAACATGCAAGCTAAAACAACATGATTCAAATTGTCCACAATAGTTTGAGCAATTTTCCATGACATAATGGTGGAAGAACTTGACCAACAATATATGATTACATTTAACAATTGTAACACAACAATGTCATTTTTCGATGCAATAATACATTTTAAAACATTACAATTTTATTTGTGAACCTAAAAAATCCAACACAATTTTTTTTTTCCATTTATTTAAATATATAAGGCAATTGTTCCTTTAAAAAAATCCACTGAAGTTCAAATCTAGATCCTCTTGTTTATAATAAGAAAGTATCAAACCTTGTTAATTGTCAACATCCACCACAACCAACAAACCACCTAGAAGAAATGAGGTCCTTTGGAATGCTCAAAGGCATGACCCAAATATTATATTTGCAAAACCAAAAGCTATAATAAATAAAACATAAGTCCATGCTTAAAAGATTTAGGCAATTGTTGTAACATAATATAAACATCAACAAACATGTGCATTTAGATAACAAAGTGATAGCAAAATTATTGGTCCATATTGCAAATTCATATATCACAAACATCAATGATCCAAAGAAGAGTTTAAAAGGTTCAATACTTAGAAAAAATCAAATTGGAAAAGATACAATAATCATATTTGTTTGATTGAATTAAGTTTCATCACCCATTTGGTAGAAGGGCCTAAAAAACTTCAACAACCAATTGTTGCAAAAACCCACTTATAACAATGTTGTTTGCTTTCCCTCCCCAAGAAAAATAACAACCCATAGCACCTTTACCCACACTTGATCACGGCAATCCCATTTGCAACATCAAAATTGAATTTGATGCACTTCACCCATGGCATTGAATTATTCTTTAAATGGAACCCTTTCAATTGGTGCTAACCTACTACATATCATATCCCAAAAAAAAGGACTACCCAATAATTGCTATAGCAAAATATAAATATCAACAAACTTGGCAACTTTCTAGTTGCAACTTTTACCTAAAAACAATTCCATAAGAAATAACAACACATAGGAAAGAATATATATATATAAATAGTGTTCTTAATGAATTGAATCTTAGTGATTCATTAACAATTTGCACACTAAAATAAATTTTCTTTTATTTCATATAATCAAACCCACATCAAAACATTTAAAATGTTTAACATCAATGACAACTAGAGGTAGTTTTCATCAACCTAAAATTCAAAAGCTAATGTTTTTTGTTTACAACAAAAAAAAAAACCCAACACATTTAAAATTTAGAAATTTAACATTTTCATGGTTGGACTCCTACATTTGACATTGAAGAAATTAGAAATCATATTAAAATTCAGTAATTCCATGCTTCTTATTAGAAATTTGTTAGATATGTGGATCTCTTATGGTGTTCATCATTTCTTTAGATAGTTTTTAAAAAAGCTTGGAGTTTCGACACACATGTCTTTTATCATTTTTTGTGATCCCATTCACTTTGAAATGAGTGATCAAACTTTTCTTACATTTCATTTGTTGAATAAGGATAGTTGGACCAATTGTTCATTGTAATAAACTATGCACAACAAAATTTGAACGTTGATAATGTCTACAAGTTTGTCATCATTCATGCAAAAAAAGGCCCAAGTAAGGTTGGTTTGACTCTAAGATTTCCAAAAAAAATCTTGTTCATGTAAAACTTTAAAATACCTTCTATAATTGGCAACCCTTTTGTAGTCAATGATCTTAGATCATTAGCTCCCCTTCCATGCAACAAGGTTGGTACCCTAAACATGGCAAGATCTTGATTCTCTTGTGAAGAACTTGATACCTTGTCAAAGTAGTTCCACTTTCAACATTTTTGAAGATTTGTAGCAAAATTTTGAGGAGTGCAACAAAGGTCATAAACAAATTAGATTGGTAGTCTTGATTGTCAAGCTTTATTTCTATAGACAATGGGTTGTGGTTGGACATTGGACATTATGAACATTTTGCATTATTAAAGATTACAAAGTTTCATTGAGCAAAGAACTATAAATTGCCGGTCATTGGAAGTTGGAGCAAAATTCAAACCTCAAAATTGTAAACTTCACACAAACATAAAACTCACCCAAAAAAGAAAACCACCAAGAATCATACATTCTATCCCAGATGTTAATGTCACTATCACCATTTCTTTTCAATGTTGCAGCTACAACATATAAAATGTAACCTTCAACAACAAAAGATGTACTCCTCAAAAGCTATGAGGAATTACAATTTGAATATATTGCATTAAAGATATATTTATATAATTTAAATTAAATATAAAAAATACATACTTAAAAGAGAAATGGATTATTGATAATTAAAGATTGTAGTTCGTGGGGAATTTATATTTGAATCACTAGAGGACATAATTGTAAGTACCAAAAATGCCACCACAATTGCTTCCATGTGCAAACAAGCAAACTCCCACAAACTCAATTACCAACTTCCTTAACAGTTTTATGCATTCAATAGTTAGATTTTTCATTGCATGGAAATTGCTTTGCTACAAGATTGTCATAATGTATATGTATTGTTACTAGTCTTAGTGAGAGTGTCTGAAGAGGTTTTTGGTAGTGTAAAGCGCCAAGAGAAAAAAATAAAGTCTATTTGCAGGCCATTTTATTTGAGCTGCATTCATACTTAGTGTTAGGGACATTAAGCTTGAGTCCCCTAGCACCATCCATGCTACCCATATAGGACTTAAACCTTGTTACCATTAAAATTTTATGTTAAGTTAACATTCACTTAACATTAAGCTATGGCCCATTTAACATTCAGTGCCATCTAGGATGCCACCTAGATTTTCATTTAACATTGACTTAACATCAAGTGTGAATGCACCATAATAGTGGAATCTTTCCTCCACCAAAGGCAAGGCATTTCAAAAATTGAAATGTCCATTGTGACCGACCAACAAATGGGTCCAAACACTAAACCCTAAGTTCTCAACCTAATTTTTTTCATTTCCCCATGATACATGGTGGATATCAATTCAATATCACAAGACAAAATGAAAAAAATAAAATAAAATCTGATGATGCTTTACATTAGGTAATGCCTCAAGGTGAGGCATTCCCAAATAAGAACTACCTTGGTTTTGGCTTGGGTGGTTGTTTATTTCGAGAATTAATGTCACAAATCCAAGGCAATATTACCCTACATTGTAACAATTTGGGACCTATAGCCTTGGGTATGTTCTCTCCTTCCAAAAGGCTTCTATGCGATTATGGTTTTTTTTAGATGTTTAACTTACCCTTTGACCCTTTAGAGCATCTCCACCTAGAGGAGTAAAACAACATGCACAAAATACTTTGGATGAAGCATGGCCTTCAAATGGTGTGAAATTGAGTTTGGACTTGTAAATACGCACTAGATTATAGGGATCTTGAAAAAAAGTCAATAAAACAAAATGACTAGCTTCAATTGGTTCACCATAATGATTGGCTCATGTGATTGCATTTCAATAGTCTCTCACTTTATATTGTTCAATTTTTCATGTTTATACTTTATAAGTAGGGATGGGAGAATAAAAACACTCTATGTCCAATATGGTAATTATTGATAGAGGCCCAAATAGGGGGCCCAAGTTGGTGGAGATGCTCTTAGAACAAAATTGGGTTTATGTTGTGGTTCACAATCAAAGGCTTTATCATCTTTGCTTTAAATCAATTGTGACCCATATTCATTTGGAGTAGTCCATATTTAATAGAGCCATGGTTCACAACACATTAATGCCATAAAGTTTGTGGTTTCATTCATTTCTATGTAAAAAACTATTTGGTGCTTATCATAATGTGACATGAGCATAATATGTTCGATTTATTGTCTTTTGCGTTGAATTTGGTAGTGTAGCGACCAAAATTTTTTAAAACAAAATAATTCATTATGGATTTATAAAAAATTTGCTTGAAAGATTGAAAAAAAAATTGATTTTTGAAGTCAAGTTGCCACTTTCATGCTATATGAATAAAAGTTTGGACAACTTTTTAAGAACTTTGATCATTTTTTAATGTTAAATTTACCTTGGGGTGCTTGTTGCTTATTCCCATTTCACAAAAATTAGAGAAAAAAAAAGATGTGCAATATACCACATTTAAAAAAAACATGGTCATGAACAAAGTAGGTTGAACTTTATAATTAAACATTAATTTTCATTAGTTGTTGAACTTCATACTTACATAAAACCTTATTTTAATTTGTAGTAAAACTTTGTACATGTACAATTTTTAGCATGAAGGAATGTGTAATTTATACATGAAATTAAACTTGGTTTTTGAATTGAATCCAAAGGCTTTTAAATTTGAGAAATTGTGCTAGAACTAAAACCAAAAGGTTTAAAATTTGAAAAAGAAACCAAGCTCAAACCCGAACTTGAAAAACCTCCAAATAAATTCTGCAATGTCAAAATTGGGACCAAAAGCTTCTCTCTTTTCTAAGAGAAGAACCCCACAACATTCCCAATATACCCTAGACCAAGGTACCTAGTTGGGCTCCCATCACCACTTGCTTATGCCATCATCATCAACAACTAGTTCTAGAAGGAATGAGATGCCAAATGGTGGCATTTTATGTGAACCTCACATGATACTACTACTCATTAAATGTCCACTTTGAATTTCCACCTACTATTGATCCTCAAGCTTTTGGAGTTGAAGGTTATGTCCTTCCATGATGTGGGTTCTACTAGATTCCTTAGAAGCAAGGATTTCCAAAACATAGAAACAAAAATACACTCACACACATCCCCTCCCTCCCCCACCATATCACTGACCAGGGTTAGTTAGTCCTCAAGACAAAGGTGGGAAGAGTGATGATGGCATAAGCCATAAACATGGGGGCCCAACTTTTGGGGTTAAAAAGGAAAGTTGTCCATAGGTTAACCAGCATCCACACGCATAGGTACCTAGTAGTAGGGTATAAAACCAAGTTGGTTGGTTATTGAGTTTTGACTTGGTTATCAAGCTAGTTATTAATAACCTATCAATCGGTTCTTGATTTTTTGATAGCCAATTAAATTGATAATTTTATGGCATTTAATTTTCAAATTCTAATAACTTACTACTTGGTTGACCTGAATATCATCTATAAAAGTTATTAATATTTTTAAATTAATGAAATTTTAATTTAAAAAAAAATCGAAAAAAAACCCCTATTCCAACTTTCCCAATGGATGTTGGGGGGGGGAGTGGGTGGCTATATTGTGATCAGAACAGCCTAATGGAAAGAGATGGAGTCTTGGTCTTGTTGCATGGATAAGCACTTTCCATGGGAGAGTTACACGTTGCAATTGGGTTGAAAATATGTAAGTAATCAAATATTGGGAACAGTAGGAATATTTCATACCTAGAACTGTCTAAAGGAAAGGGCATAGAATGAACATTTGTTTCAATTTTAAGAAAGACGAATGTCATGTTCCAATCACACTCAGAGGTTGTCGACTCTCAGCTTTTCATTTTGTCAATGCTTTGACCTGTAGAGCTTTGAGGTGACTACGAGCACAATTAGATGGACAAAATGTAATGAAAAGCTACTATTGAAGTAGAATTTGTGATCAGAGTAGCCTAATGGAAAGAGACACTTAGCCTGTATAATATATTTCAGATGTAAAATACTTATATGTCAGAGCATGCCCAATGGAAGCCATAAAATGCCCTTGTACAGTACTTTTTGGATGAGGACTTGCTAAGAATTACACTGTGAAACTGCTTGGGGCCTTCAAAAGAAATGACTGTTTCTCAGCAATAAATGATTGTTTATCATTGGCCAACTACAATGATTGGCCCAGGTGGTGAGAGTTAAGTAGTCTCTCATTTTTGTAGATTCCATCTTTTCAGGTTCATGGATGGGGATGGGGGAGAAACTAAGGATTGCACACGAAAACTAAAGTCCTTTTTCATAAAGTGACAGAAAGTGAGGCTCTAATAACAAGACTCAACCTTTCCCTCATAGTTACCTCTCTCCTCCATCTAACATGGACTTTACTTCTTGAGAGCATCATTGGTTTTTTTAACACAGTTTTTGGACTCCTGAATCCTCCTCACTCCTCACCCAATGAGCACCCTTCAGCATTTCATACCCAGATTTAATAAAATTTCCTTACTTTATGGATACCACTGAAAGAGGGGTTAGGGGGTGAAAGGAGGCCCAAAGACAGGGTGAAGACAGGGTGACTTTACATTACCGACTTCTTTAATGTTTCTAGAGGGTGAGGGTTTAATCAAATTATCGGTCTTAGAGCATCTCCAGCGGAGTCACTGGAAACTACTTAGCGTCACAAAATATGACAGCCAGTTTTAACATAATTGCTTACCCCTCGCTCACTCGTAAGCACTATAGCTTATATCATATTTTCTTTAATTAACAACAAAATTAACACATTGATCAATTTGGTGAATTTGCTATTCGGACCTTTTAAAGTTCCCTGACCCCCACCCTTTTTTTTTGGGCCTAGTGGTGATATTTCGCCCAAAAAAAATGCTAAATAAGGTTTTCATATAATATAAGTTTTTTTTTTGAAATTTATTATTTAATCAAGGCAGGTTGTTTTAAAGAATTTTTTAATTGTTCTTATTTTGATCAAGGGACTTGGTAGTTTTGAGCTTTCACCCATATGAGTACAAAGTCTTGAATGACAATCCCATTGAACATCAATCAACATACTTCATAGTTACATAAAAAATGCTCAATTAATATTCAAAATCTGTTGGATACCCCCCACACCCCTAACTTTTACACTGTAGCAAGGTGAAGTTATAGATACTCTACTATGCCATTGGCCCATGTGAGAACTGATTACCCAACTAATTTTTTCTTTCAAAATCATTTTTTTTTAGTTTAATTAAATTTCCAATGACAAAAACTATTCAAAATTCAATATCTCCCACCAATGTTTTTTTTTTTTTTTTCAAATTCCTCAAGTAGGTGCACTAGCTAGGATCCTCAGCATTAATTAGGAGTAAATGGCGACTGTCCTAATGGACTAGTAGGTTTTTTTGGCGACCTACAGAAACACATTGTCTAAATTTGATGACTTCTAAGTTTTATTTGTCAATATATGGTGATTTGTTTTAAAATTTTCAAAAATCGCTTTGTTGGATTTGTCAGCCCTTTTTTTTTTGTTGTCAAGTTGTGAAAATTTGCGAAAAAAAAAAAAAAAACATTGTCTCCCACACTTCATGTCTAAAGATTTTCAAATCACCTTGGTTAAATCTTATTTATTGAATGTCTAACAATATCAAGAGCGGGCCCAAATTCCCTTATAAATTTAGTTTTGATTTAAATGAATTGTTCATGAACAAATTGTTCAATATTCAATAACTTCTCCATTGTAAGTCAAAACATTATGAAACCAACTTGACACACCCATACTCATCAAGAGCTTTCCAATGATACAAAGAGTGTGACAAAAGGCATCATGGTTTGAGAAATTTCAATGTGACAAACAAACAAAATAAACAAACAACCTTCCTTCATAGATCCAGATGTTTTCATAAGTTTGTTAGATAATCTAGAACAAGGTTTGGTGGTGCTTGAGTGACACATGTTGAGCTAAGAGGAGTTGAACATGCATCTATGATCTCACAAGATGATAACAATCTTTAGTTTTGTCAGGCTATATAATCTTAAAAGCAAATTCAAAATTTGAGCGAGGACCAAAATTACAAATTCAACATGAGTGAAATTGCATATCCATTATTAAAATGCAAAATTAATCATACAAAATTACATGCATACTAATTCAAAATTAGTGAAATTGTTGCAATAGTTGGTTATAATTACATATTCATGAATGAGGTTGTACTCCTACAATAAAATGTGTCTTAATACACCATGTGATTTCATTGGATCTTGAATGAATTCATTTGTATCATTGAACAAGACCTAATGGAAGGCAATGAATTCATTGGTCCACTGAACTAGTGAACTGCACGCATATTTTGTAATAGCGTACAAATAGCCTCTAGTCCTTTCTCTAGAACAAGAAAAAAAGAAATGGAGTTAGTTCCAGTACTTGGATCCACAAGCTCATGTAGTAAGTACTTAAGGCCTTTTCAGACCAATCCTGAAATTTGAACACTGTAATACTGAACTTTTGACTCTGAAAAAGTGGTGCAGTTTGAGACAATTATAGTGGAATTCATCAGCCCGAACTGATTCTAATGCTCAAATCTAGTTTGCCTGCAATGTGAGGTTCAACAAGGCGTCACAAACAGGCTGGCCCTGCCAATAGATAAGATGTTGTACATCTACCTCCTGTGTCCACACTCTGAACACCAAAACAATCCATTCCAATCTAAACAGTCTAAACACTTTCACCAAAGAAACCACATTACATGAAACCGATTCTAAGAAGGTAAAACTTCCAAAAGTTGGATCGAATGCAAGAGTCCCTGAGCCCAATAGACTAAACACTAGACATGTAAAATAATTTACACTACAATTTTTGTTTTGGGTCCTTGAGCCTGTTGCTGACAACAAGAAGTTGCACAACAAGCATGCCTTCTAGTGTTGGCTGGGTACTGGGTATGAAGCTGGAACCCTGGTATATATAGATATAGAGATTGGTATTGATCTTGGTATCAATCAAAGAACTGACAAGAGTGGTAGTATGACCTGTGTGTGGCAAATAGGCTGATTTCCATTCAGCTTGAGGAAACCTTTGCATGCCTTCATAAGGTAATGGAGGCATGCAAAGGTTTCCTCAAGCTGAAGGGAAATCAGCCCCCTTCATATGAGTATATAGCACTTGAGATAATACCAGTTTAATACCCGGGCTACATGGGTCTTCTTTCTGCTCTTGATGCTTCCTTCAATGAAGCTCAAAAGTGGATTTCCTTCCATGCAACATCTCAAACAGTTGGACCTAATGTGAAGAATGCAAATGATTGCAAAAGAGGCAGGCACACCACCAGAGGAGAATATCTGCCACAGGAAGGACATGTGGAAAGGAAAAGGGTCTCAATTTCCTTTTTTACAATGGGTTCCCAACGAGAGTTCCTAACCCATTTAAGTGCTTAATTTAAGAAACAAGTGCAACTTGGTATGTGCAGGTATGTCTCGAATGCAAATACTACATGAATAAGGGTGTGCTTGATATTGGTGCACAATAGAATAAAATCATTGTTCAAATTGTTTTGCATGTATTCATGTGTATGATCATGCTCTAGTTACCCCTTAAATTCAATGTATTTCAATGAAAACATGTGATGTGTGGGTTAATCCTTTTAGTGGAAGGAATGAGAGTTCGAATACAGTGAGATCATTTAACCACTCGTTCATTTTCCATGGTAATCAATTTTTTAAAATGTCAACTTTTGTCAAATGCCTTACACATTTTTTGAAAGTTGAATAATGAAGGGATGAATGAAAGTTGGGACATGGAGGGGACACCAAATATAAGTTTTACACCACATGTGTCAAATAAGGAATTGTTTACGGGTATTGGGTGAGGGGTTTTTTTTTTTCCTCACCCTATTATTACCTTTTTATAAAAAAATACACAATATTTAATTCACTATAAATTTTTGTTTGCATTGAATTTAGATATTCTATATTTATTTATATTTTTGGTTTTAATACTTGTCAAGAAAAAAATATTTTTTGAACATTCTTATATGGATTTGTAAATAAAAAACATCCAATGTGTGACCTTGTACCATTGAGGCTTGATATCATAGGTCCACCATGTACATTCTTCTTTCAAATCTAAAGCCAATGTATGAAGTGAAAACACATGCAAGGAATCTAAAGTTGGTGATTCACTAAGGAAGGGTGTCCATTTCACATAAACAATCCAAGTGCATTGTATGGGCACATTGCAAAACTATAATCAATGTCTTTTACTAAATCAAACAAGTAGTGCATAGAAGATGAACGTATAATGAGTTGACAAACTACTTCAAAATCACCAACAAAAATTCCTTAACAAACAAAATCCAATTTCATTTTTTATAATTTATTTTACAAACTATTACCACTAAATATTAGAAAAAATACTTATTGATATTAGTTCATTTTCTAATTTATTAATTGAACCTACTAACAACTTATAAGCAAAATATTTGATATTGTGACTTTTTCCTATTTTGTCTTGATACTAGGAATCAAAGCATATTTTATATTAATTATAAATTAGTTTTCAAAATAAGAATAACACTATTGTAGAATTAATTATATTATAATTTTAATCCAACAACTAATTCATGGCATGAAATATTTTTACTCACATATCTTTTAAATTTTAAAAAGAATGACTCCCCAAGAATTGGGAAATATCAAACCCAAGAAATTGAATTTGAAAAAGTTGAAAAATGTAAAACCATGGGGCAATTCAACAATGGATGAACTTGGGGAAATGGAAAATTCATCAATCTTTCTTTCAATAATTCTTTTTACAAAATTATGTAACACCTAGCTTCATGCTTATAAGTTATTTGCTTGGAGTTTCATTTAAGGATAGCTTCATGGGTGGTTTAAAGAGGCACAAGGTTAGAAGACCATTTATAGGTTTTGATTATTGAGATTATTGGCTCCCTAATTGTGGTGTCAATGGTTTATTCAACTTGTAACATCTTCATAAAATATGATTAAATGTGGTATGAATGAATGGATCATGTTCATAATTTAAATGTTCTTATATGCTTTTTGGCAAATATGTACATGGTAGAATGTTTTGAGTTTTTACATACTTGTCACTTTAGATATTATTACTTTGAACATTGTTGAATGTTCAAATGTTTATTAAGAACTTATTGAATCTCATAGTTTAATTTCAACAAGGTTTTGAAAAGTTTCGACACATTCATATTGTTATTTCATTGTAATTGAATATTGAAATATCATGACTCAAATTGTTTTGGAAGAGGAAACATTTTATTGAAAAAACAATTAAGTGGAAAGAGAAATGTTGAAATATTTACTTCATATAGTTGTGTTTACTAAATACATTTTGACATGAATAAACTTTGGATTGTGCATTGTTTCACACTACCATTGATGATCAATTAACATATGGTCAAAATATTAATATATTTAAAAGCTAAATGATATTGAAGGAAATAGAATTAGATACAAGACATTGGTTATCCATGATTAGATCAATTGTCCACAAAATCATTTCCACTTCCATTAATTGTCAAATATGAGATTTAATCTTCATCTATTAAAAACATTAATCTTTTTGGCTTGCTTAACATCCCTTGGCATCTTACTTGGCAATCCCACCATTATTGACATTTTTTTGGGTGCCCCCTATTGCCCCAAAAACAATCTATTGGGCCTCCCAAGATCAACCGATGTCCTTCCTAAAGTGCTTCCCAATGGCTCTAGACACCCTTCATGGTTTGAAAATGATAAAATACAAAATATTTTCAACTTTAGTGCCCCCAATGTTCCTTACATATTTCTTGGAACCCCTAACATCCTCCAAAATCATATCCAACACCCTCAACATCCCTTGGTGCCCCCAATTGTCATATATATATATAGTCCAACCTAATGCCTTTTTTAAGTGTGCATTTTCAATTGCCTTGGTATTGCTTATCCCCGTTTCACCATTCATTATTAGTGTTCCCCACCATCTTTCATCATCCTTGGTGTTGTCCAAGTGTGTATTTGATATTGACCAAACTTAAGTTATCCTTAAATCAAAACATCCCATTAATCCAAATTTTTACAAAGGACATCTGGATTTGGGACTTTTGGTAGGTCAATGTCCCATCTTGTTAGGTCTTTTTGAGACCTTGGCTTAACAACCCTATTCTTGAACAATCACAATGGTTTAAAAGCTCAAGAAGCTTTGGAAATGTTAGACTCTTTTGGTTTGAAATAACATTTTTAATGAGAATTTAATTTAATTCTTTTCACTAAAATTCCAAACATGTGTATTTATTCTTTGGCTTAATCTTATATGTAAACATACATCATGATAAAAAATCCAACCTTCTCAACATGGGTGGTACATATTATGTGTATATATTGTTGGATTCGCATTAAACTAAGTCAATTTGGGATGCACACATTTGGATAAGCATGATAGGTTGACATGTGTTGAAACTTGGCATAAAATGCGTCTTCAAATTAAACTTAATAAATGACACAAATTGAAAAAAACCTTTAAAATTCTTTGGGAATGTTGTGTATGCATCCACACACTATAGGTTCTACATGTATCATTAACCATAGTCAATAAACACATTTTAATGTAATGAATTTGCGTTGCGAGCTAAAATTATGCAACATATCTTGAAACTAATTAAACATTTCAAAAGTACAAAAGCATGCAAATTTTCATGCAAATAAACGTAGATCAACATACAAAGAATTTGAAATAAGTGACAAGGTATTCTTGAAGGTCAAGCCCACAAGTAGTGTCAATATGACGCTTTGTTGGGACATGATCACCTCATTACTCTTCACTATTATTACCAAGTTGTAGGATTTATAATCCGCTTGTAGATTGAGCCACATTGTTGCTCCTACAATTTTGGTCAACTATGGCCATGAACATTTCTTTAGATCATATTAAGTTATCTTGTAATTTTAATTGGGTAGGATATTTTATCTTTGAAAGGAGCCTCCAAGCTCTTTCTCCACGTTAATAAAATGTGTTAACAATTGAACAACGTAGATTTTCTATATGGTATCAAAACACTAGGTTCATGATTTGAAGACAACAAGGAGAATAGTACTAGGAGGATAAGTCAACATATTCTTTGATCACAACTCTAAAATATAGACCCAAAGTTGTGTAGTTTAGCTCCTTAACATAGAGAGGCTAGTTGCCAAGATTGAAGTTTTAAGTGTTATGAGGAGATCATTCATTCCTTCACAATGGTGAATGTCAAAGACTATAATTCTAGATTCCAAGGAGCTTGCAAAATCGATGTGCTTTCACAATTGTGGGATTTGCGTGACTAGCCATCTAAAGAAGGAAAAGATTGTTCAAGTATTGGGAGCAATTCCCGCAAATGTTGCAACATGCAGTGGACTGAATCCAAACATGAGCTCTGTTGTTGATTCCACTCTGTGTACTGGAAAATTAAGGCAATGTCTATTCTCATCTCTTTTGGAAAAGACGATCTTTCATATAAGATCGCTGACTTCCAAGATCTGCATGAAGCTCGCCCACATTTGTCGACTCGAATATCAAGTGGGTTCTTGGTCTAGTATACACTTCCAGGTATGGTACAAGCCCAGATTGAAGATGCAGCTTTCCTTGAATTCAGCTCACATGGAAAAAGAGATATCTGATGAGTTCCATTCTTTTCACAGCACATTCACAAAACCAAACAGCAATGACAACAAAGTCCTTGAACCCAAAGAGAAGTGCACAAAAATAGTACATTTTCACTAAACAGAATTTCACTCAAAGAACACAGCAAAATGAAGTATACCCACTATATTTAATTTGCCAAGAAAAATCTGTATTTGCCAGAAGAATAAAATTTTATTTGAGGAGACAGAATATATATATCCTGTTTCCAAGACTAATCCCACATGTTGTAAGTGTACAAGATCTCTAAATAAACATGCTTATACTTCAGCTCCTTCATGCAATTTTTACAGGTTACATACCAAACATTTGACACAGAGGTCATTGATTGAGTAGCAGTGAAGATGGGTGGTTTCTTTTCCCAGGTTGATAAGTTCTTCAGGTGGAGATGCTTTGTTTTTCCGAGCTTGAATAATCATTTTGTTCAAGTTCTATAAATGTTTAATTATCATTGATGGCCATGGAAGGTATACTATCATCTGTATGCTAACAACATTCATTAATTGAATTTGGTGCTGGAAAGCTGATGACCAGCACCACAAATGAAAAAATATATATATATATTTCATAAAATGGAAATTAAGGCTACAGATCATTGAGTGTGGAAAGGTAGCTTCTTCAATCTCCAAAGAGTACTGCCACGGACAATCTCAACACCATCCACTTGCAACCGAAGCAAGTGTGTAAATTGCAAGGGACCAATTTGATCTGCTGAATTGCTGATCTCCTGCAATTCTGATGATGATGATAAGGACCCATCCAAGCAAAGAGGTGCTGTTGCTTCTTCTTTGCTGTTAACTGTGCAGCCATTATTTGATTCTTCTGCTTCAGCCCATGCAGTATAAGAAGAAGAAGAAGAAGAAGAAGACTCTGTACTTGCCAGCGACTGCACAACTTCAGATTGGCCACACTCTCTCCTGTATTCGAGTACAAGAGTTTCCAATTCATGGCCCTCCTGAATTGCATTTGGAATACTCTGCAAACAACAAAACTTTCATTTGAGTTGCAGGAGGCAAAACTTTGTATCTGGCAGCCTTTCAGTCAATTGGCTTCTAACCTTGCAATTGAAACCAATTCACTAAATCTAAATTTCAGAGAAACTCTTGATCGACAGAAATTCATGCACCCCATATGGACAAGATAAAATACTTGTGAAAGCAGTAGCTATCAAACTTACAGTTCTTTGACTTTCCTGCAAGATTATGAATACCAACTGCAAATGCAATTTGAACACTGTTCAAACAATATCACTCTTTTCAAGGTCAGATTGCTTATTTCTTACCTCCATCATCCACCCAATGTACTTCACATTGTTAACATGTTGGTTCATGTCCAAATCATTTCGTCTTGGCTGCAAGAAAGACAACTGGCAAGAAGAATAAGAGATGAAATGGCTATTGTCCTTGTTCCCCTTAAAAGGTTCACCTTGAAAGGATATCTGTATTTTGATCAGTATGAGTCAAAGTATCCACACTGAGTGAGGCTGCAAAAGAAAAAAATTCATTGGCAAAAAGGGGACAATTGAAAGTGGAGTTCATACAGTCAATCCAGAGCAAACAAGCTGTGCAGAGTCATCGCCAAGTTTTTTGATTTTTTGTGTCACTAAATCCTTGTTGTCAATTGCAGAGCGTTCAAGAAAGTGTGGAGAAATTTCCCCTCGTACTTCATTGGGCATCTTTGAGAAGCGTCTTGTTTTCTTGTTCATCATCACCCATGTACTGCACATATATATCCAAAAAGGAAAAAGAAAAAGAAAAAAAGCCTGCAAAATGAGAAAAAATCACACTTACAGAATCTGCACAAGTAAATGATATTAACTGTATCAAATGAATAAGCAACACAGCAGTTGTGGCAATTGCAAATTCACAATGTGATCTGCACCACCTCTGCAAGCAAAAAATTGTAAGAAAAAGAATTTACCTGGTGGCACGAGCCAGGATCTGCCCTGTTTTGTAATCTCGCACAAGCCAGTCCCGTCTCATCCCATTCTTCCCTGACCCTGCCACCCAAGTATCCATCTCCACCACATCTCCCCTGCAACACAATTAGACACTGGTCACTAAATGAGTTCACAGAGTCTCTCTTCTCATAATTTTTTCCTTCCGCAAATGGGAAGCTTGCAATGTGCACGTTTTCATCAGCTCTGAATTTTACTGCACTCATGATGCACTATGCATCCTAGGAAGGAACCTGGGCACACTCCCACAGACTCAAAATAACTCTCAGGAGAATTGAGAAAATCTCCCACAGACTATCCATCCCCAGATCACAATTGGGTGCCATTGGGAAGCACCCGATTTGATTTCTTGTGGCGCATGCATACACTCTCAGGTATGATCTTATGGTACATGCATATCTGATTCAATATCAAGCACATGATACTTTTGTTTTGATTTAAATTCAGAAAAAGGAGGGGGTTTCAGGGCAAGATGTACCAAGCTGGATATTGCTCCACTTGCACTTGCATGCGTGAGACAACCCAAATGAGGTTGTGGCAGATCATAGAATGTGTTGCTCCAAACCCATCTCCAGCCAGACCGGCCATCCAGACATGATTCAATGCAGTTTCCTAGACCCACAAAGGAAAGAAAAAAAAAGAAAATCACCAAATACTCAAGACTTAGATGAGAAAAAGATAGTTTTCTTCTTGGACTGCAAAAACCAAATTGCATCTTCTGCTGCAAACCAGAAATTACCATGTCTAGGGGACATATATCCACCAGACATGATGATTTAATGCATGCAGTTTCCTAAGCAACCTAAGACTTAGAGCATTCCGAGCTGTGGTGCTCAGCATATGACCCCGCACATTAATATTGGATGAAGAAAAGTCAAAACATCCTGGTTTGGCTGAGCAAAATGGCTTTGACCCAGCATTTTTTCGCAGTTTCCTGAGGCTGCTGGTGGAAGTGCACAGCAAAGCTGTGCACCTGCCAGAGAAGAGTGTAATAAATATGATCTGACTGCTGCTCCCTGTTTGTAATTGGCCAGGTGGTCCAGCTGATTGGTCCAGGTTAGTTGCTATTAGTAGTCTCCCATCTATTTGTAGTCCCAGTTTTAGTTTTATGGGTGGGGCTGAAAAAAAAAAGGAATCAAAACTCGGATGTGAGAATAACTTTGCAAGGTCACATACTGAGCACCGCTGGAGATGCTGCTACTCTAGGAGATCACCTTCAAATCTTCTTCTGCAAACCAAAGAAGAAAAAGAAGAAGAAAAAGAAGACGATGAGGACAATCTTAGACTGCAAATTGGCAGACCAACATGCAGGAAGAAGGAGTTCATGATTTCTGCAGAGTTTGAAAACCCTAAACTACTGTTGCCCACCATATATTGTGTCTGGTGCAAGGAGAGGGGCGAACTAACTTTAGGGTTTGCCAGTTAGCCAGCCACAAACAAAACAGAACCAAACCAAACCAAATCAAACCTGAAAGTGGTTCATGAGAGTCTCAATGGAAGCCGTCTTGTCAGCTCCCACTTCGTAAGATCGAATCACAAAAGTCTGGCGATACACGAGTCTGGCCTCCACCAATCTTCCCTGCCGCAATGCATCCACAGGAACCTCCGTCTTGCCAGCAGCAATAGTAGTGATCTGCTGCTGCTGCTGCTTCTTCTCTACAGCTAACAATGCCACATTGGCCATTGCGACTAGCACCGCTTGCATTGCCGGATTCTGGACATATGATTCCAGGTCAGCAGCAACAGCAGGAGGCATTGAAGAAAACATGGACTTGGACTCATGTTCTTCTTCTTCTCGGTCCAAGCTGCTTTTCTTGCCTATCTCCACCTTGGTCCCGTTCACTTTGCTAGCATTAACCTTACCCATTCTTGACAAATTTGCAACAAGCTTCAAGGGCAACAAAGGCTTGAACTCTGTTGCAGCAGTAGCAGGAGGCACTACTACTCTTAGACTGCTTAGGCACCCATTCTGTGAGAAACCCATTTTCAAATTACAGTGCAAAGCTCCAGGCTTGCTGTTGCAGCCAAGGACCTCATGATGATGATGACGCCGCAGCAGCAAGCTTCTACTGTGGCAGGATTTATTAGCTTCTATGCGTATGAATCTCCCTACTGCAACTGCTGCTTCCATGATTCCAACTTCCATTGTACAAAACATAAAAAAAACACAAAGCACAAGGTACCAGACAAAAACAACCACCGCCCACTCCCTCCCTTGCAAACAAAATTCAGAGGCTGGATGATCCACAAATCCTAATCCTTGCACAAATTCTTCCTTCCTTCCCACTGGTTAGCAATTTCTTCTTCAACAAATTCTCTTCCAACACACATAACAGGCAGACTGTAACGGGAGCTTCTTCTGGAATTCTTTCTTTTTTGGCTTTTTTCTCCTGCAAAAAGAAAGAAGACACAAACTTGGAATCAATCAAGAGAGAGTTTGTCTTTTATACATGAGTGTTCCAGTCTGCTGCTCCATGATGTCTGCTCTCGCAAATGAGTTCTTGAATGGAGGAGAAGGAGGAGAGGAGGAGCATCACAAATGCATCATCACAAACGGAAAGAAGTCTTACAGAGAAGAACGTAACAACAAAGCTCTAATATAGAAACAAAACTCTTCTTGCCAACCACCCCCTGGACTTACTGAAAAACTTGTGAGTCTACCCACTCTTCACTGATTCACTCAATCGAGCAATCAAGCACAACGGCATCACAAAAAAATGCGCAACAACAACGACAAACAAACAAACACAAACATCGGTGCTGCATTTGGAGCATTTGGAGCAGGAAAAAAAAAAGAAAAAAGAGATGGATTCCACTCTCGCGTCTGTTGTACGAGTACATATGAAAGTTGAGCAATCGGGTACTGCAATCACGAGATTTAGCGCAATGGGTTGGTGTGATATTTGCAAATTGATGAGCCAAATCGCGCCCGCGCGCGCGCACGAGAGAGACGCAGAGAGGAGAGAGAGCACGAGGGTGGTGGCGCGCAATACGCCACTCTCTCTTGCCTATAAATAGCCACTTTTGTGGAGAAATGGGGCCTTTGGGGACAAAAACAAGTGGTAACTTTCTACCATACAAAGAAAAGAAGGAGAAATAAATCGCCACTTTTCTGGCCAATTACGTGACCCGGCGAGTAATGCTAGAGTCCGAAAGGCATACAAAAGGGCCAATTGTTCGCTGGGTTAAGTCTTCTACCAGGATTTACCCTTGGGTCAAATCATTTCTAAAGGGTAAAATGCATGTTAGCTTACCTCTTAGAGGTAGAGAGTTTTTTTTAATATATATATATATATATATTGGAGGAAATTTTTTGGGGTTTTTCAGCAAAAAAATGGGGGAATTTTGGATTTTTTTTAATTTTTAATTTTTTTGGGATTGTAAACTCCACTAATTTTGCTACTTTTTGGGGGAAAAGTTCACCAACTTTTTTATATTGAAGTTTTGAAAAACCCCTAGTTGTGAGCAATGTTTTTTTTGGGGAAAAGATTGTTATTTCAACAAATGAATTTGGAAAATGTTGGATTTTTTTTTTCTAGGTGTAAATTAACTAATGTTTTGGAAAATGTTTGCCAAATTATTGATATCACAAAATTGAACAAAAAAAATTTTATTTTTAATTTTTAATTTTTAATTTTAAAAAAATTAAAAATTAAAAATTAAACTTGGTAGGGAAAGATGTTGGTGAATTTGTCTTTGCCAACCCTTTTGTGATTCATTTTACCCAAGTTGATGAATAGTTTTCATATATTTACCTTTCTTTAAATTTTCACCTTGAAGGGTTGGTGACTCCCAATATTTGTAGACATGCTTATGTAAAGGGCCATTCATACTTAGAGATAGCCACTTTATTGCTAGTCATCCTAACATTAGGGTTAACATTTAATTTACAATAATTTAACACTAACCTAACATGGTGCCCATTTGCTCCATGATTCAAACCTAAGGTGGACAAGGTTACAAATAATTAACTTACCAATGCCATAAGGGACTTTAGTTGTTGCTTGTTTAGATTGCTCTTTGTTGTGTTTTTATCTCATTTGAGGTTTTTTCCACTCCTTCCTTTTGTAGTCTACACAATTTCTTTTTCAATCTTTTCTTTTTTTTAAAAAAAAGTTTACACAATTTAAATTTATATGTTTGATTTGTAGGTGATTAATGTATTATTTTTGTTGCGTTGCATGTTTGATTCATGGATTTTGGTTTACATTAATGTATTATTTTTGTTGCATTGCATGTTTGTATCATGGATTTTGGTTTACATTAATGTATTATTTTTGTTGCATTGCATGTTTGATACATGGATTTTGGTTTACATGTCTTGTTATTTTTACTAAAAATTTCAAATTGTTGCATCTTTATTTTTTCCATTACAAGTTTGGTTTGATTTTTTTTCTCACTCATGGATGATGATGAAGTTCTTGTTGTCGTATATTTTTTGACTTTCGTTGAGTTGCTTAAAGCGTTTTTTCAAACAAAACTTGTGAATCATTTCTTAAAGTTTGAAAATTAGTTTCTAATCAACATTTTTTATTTGATGTCTATACATTGCATTGTTATCGTCCTTGTTTTGCATGACTATCCATTAATTTTACATTCAAAGATTTTAGGTTCAAATCTTGGCCATGTTGCCATTGGGTAAAACCTAGATCTACCACTTGCTTCTTTCAATTTCTCATAATTAAATTTGATGATGGGAGGTGGGTAGATTTTAGGGAAAAAAAAAAACCATATAGAATGATTAACATTTGGAATTTATTTATTTTTTCAAGGAATTATTTGGGAAGTTTGAACTCCATTTGATTTGCTTTTTTAATGTGTTAATTTGTGCTTTCATTTTTCAAAACATATTGAGGTTTGAAAGAGAATTACACATGTGGTGATTGAAGTTTATGCATTATTGACTTGAAATACAAGGAGATCATTTTGAGAAGATGTTCAATGAGCACTTGATATGCAATTAGTTCATATTGAGCTAACACAATATGAAATTGGAAGGCAAGGGCAATTCAAAATAATTATGTCAAAAGGAATTGACCATTTGCTTTGGTTGTTAGCAATTTTTTTTAAAAAAATCCTACAAGACTTGGCAATTATTTCTTACAAATTAATTTTTTAATTTCTTGATAAATAATATAAAGAAATAAACATGAAAGACTCTTTTGGTCCTAAATATAAACAACAATAAAATTGGTGATCCATTTATAAATAAGTAAATAAATAACAAGAAAAATTAAACCCTTTGAGGAAATAATTTGCTAGAGTTGCTAATATTTATAATACCTTCAAACACAACTACTCTAACAAGGTAGAAGGCAACTAAACCCTTGTTTCCTTCTTTAACCCTTGAAAAACTAATGTTCACTTCTTCCATTTGTACACTATGACAAAAAAAAAAAAACATTTATACCAACTAAGGATTATAAAACAATACATTTTTTTCCTTATTCCCATCTAGTACTACCATCATCATTACAAAAGAAATTCACACAACACACTCATGTACTCAATGGACTTTCACACCTTATATTCACATGTTTTTTCAATGTACATCATCCCTAGGGAAGTGGTAGAGAGGGAATGGGGAGTCCTTAAGTTGTTCTTTTGTGCCTTCTAAAAACATTGTGGCTCTTCCAAATCTATCCACTAGCCCTTAAATTAGTGGGATCTATGGTAAGTCTACCTACCCCTCATATTTCATAGTTATTGTGATGCCTATTAAACTAATTGGTTTAAGGACTACCCTCCAATTGTTTGTTTTCACATAAATTGAATTTTTTTTGGGCCTACTATTTCTTCAATCAATCTATCGTGCATGATACCAATTCTTGTCAAATGTATCATTCTTCATCGTTGAACTCCAATTGAAGCTTAATAAAAAATTACATACATGCAATAATTCAAAATATTATCATCATTTGAAAATTGAACATGAATTTGAAAATAGTTTTCGAATTGTTTATTCTTTTTTCTTAAACTTCTAAATAGAATCGAGTTCTAACATGTGATTATGAATTGAATGGTTATTGGTGTTGTGTAAGAATTGTAGTGTTGTTGACATTGCTTTTATTTGCAAAAGCTAATCTCATGACATTTAAGAGATTGATAATGCCATTCATCAAGCTTTTACACATAAATTGAGAAATAGTTTCTTTTGTTGTTTTGGCTCCCAATTAATCAACTTTGAATCTTTTCTTTTCTTGTTGATTGAAACTAGAGTTACTAGATTGGGTTAGGGGATTTGTGAAGTTGACATTAGACCTTCTTGTTCTCGGATTGTTGGGATTGATGTGATGTTTTTGCAACACTTGGGATGGGGCATGAACATCCAATTGTTTTCATGTGGATTATTAGGTCCATATTGTTTCACACATTTAGTTTGTTCATCACAATATTCAATATGACTATCTCCATTGCAATCAACTGGATCTTTTGGTGTGAGACTTGATGCTAGCCACATACACTATCTAGGTCATTAATGTGAGGAGGCTAGTAAATTGGTCTATCTGCTATAAATTCACTCATCTTGTCATAGATCTCATAGTCAAAATGGTGATGTAAATGTAATGTTACCTTTTCTTGAGGACTTAATGACTAGTAATCTTCATTGTGGCTTGTTCTCGCCATGTAGTATAGAAAAATTCAAAATCACCACTCAATGTTCCCCATTTGTCTTTGTAAATGGGTTCATTCCTTAAATGTTGGTAGTAATTTTCATTAACCACACAGGAAAAACCTTCTTCCATGCTTCATCACTATTGCTTGGAATTGATCGCAAGGGTCTACTTAATCAAAAGCAATAATATGCTCTTGTTTCTTGGCTTTAGTTAAATTGATAACTAATTCTCCATCTTCTTGCATGTTGGTGAGGTTTCATGGATGGATTTCAATTTCAATTGAATTTAGAAAACTTGTTTTCTCTTATTCTTGTAAATTTTATAGCTTGATGAAGTGCTTTTATCATAAGGATGTAGTTTCTAAAAGATGCGATGAATTTTGTTTTATAACAACAATTTTAATGTGTTCTATGTGTTTTATGTTTGTGCAAAATTGAGAATACAACATGAGTACATCATAAGTTGTTTGTAGAATTGAATTAAATGACAAGAGTCATGAATGCAACATAATTGGTTTTCAAAAATGGATTAAAAGACATTGACATTTGAACATAACAAATGACTAGTAAAATAACACTTGAAGAAGATGGAAAACATGAAAAACCTTATTTTTTGAAATTTTTTTCCCATCATGGAAAATTGATATTGCAAGTATAAACATCTCCATTGCACTTTATAATTGTTCGCTTATGTAGAATAGGTCATAAAAATCTTTAAAACACTTACTTTGCAAAGAATAATGCAATATTCAAATACATTTGTGCTCCTCACATTTGTTTCTTGCAAAAGATTATTACAACATTGTGCTAGGGTGCAAACATGATAAAATGAGCTATCAGAACCTTTTGAATAACCGTTATAAACTCATTAATAGCATGAGGTTGATCAAACAATGTTAAAATAATGTTAAACAAAAATGTTTTTTCATTTTTTAATATTTTTTTAAAACACATAAACATTCGTTACAAGCTTTTAAAAATGTTGAAAAACATTACATATTTTTTGGATTATTTTCAAACTTATCCAAATGTTAATTTTTTTCTAAAAACATTGCTATATAAATACAACACACATATCCAACATTAAATTAATTTACGATACTTGTAAACAATGTGTTAAAAAATCATTAGCGACATGTGAAATGACTCCTATTAACTTGGTTGGATTCATTGCACTTTTGTCTATGCAATATGCAAGATGGAGATGTAATAAGAGATAACACTTAATACTAAATTATTTGATTGTTTTTGATAATTCTATGTAACATGAATTTTCAAATTGCAAAATTAAAATGATAGCAAACACCTCTTCTAACATTGAGTTATACTATGCATTGCAATTTCATCTTTTTTGTTAGTTAACATTTTATATGTGAATGTTCTTTTCTTGATTCATAATAGTGAGTTATTACTTAGTTAGCACTAGGTGTGAATGGCCCACAAAGTTTGTAAATGCACCTCATTTACCTTTTGTCTTAATGGGATCCATACCATTTGCAAAACCCTAAGATAGGCCTTTTACCTTTTCTTGGATTACAAAATCATGAAAGCCTTATATTACCTTTACCCAACCCTTCTATATATCTATGGTTTTTTTAAAAAAATTATCCTTACTCAATTGACATATGAAAATTGATAAATACACCACCCATGTGCTTTATCTTAAATATTTTGACTTTGCAAGTGTGACAAAGTTTTGCTTGGGAAAAAAAGACATTTAATTACATTGAAAAACCATGTTTAACCAAGCTTTTCTCAATTTTTTTTCTTCTTAAAAACAGGGAAAATTTGTGAAGTTTGTATAAAAAATGTATATAAATTTCTAGTACTATTAATAATAATAATAATAATATCCATTCTTTTACCATTTTGTTGGTTGACTTTACTAGAGTTTCTTCTTGTTGTCTTGGAGTTGTTGGGTTTGTGTTATAAAGGGTTTTCCAGGTTCTCCTTTTCCTCTTTCTCTAGCTGTAAAGAAAAGGGGGAGGAGAAAGAAAAAGGAAAAAAGAGTAAAGCTTATGGGACTATCCAAGTGGGGGTGAAATTGATACGTCGCCGCCTTCTACCTTTCACCAAAAAAAGAGAGATGGCCATGCCTTCTTTCATGATGTTTCCAAAATGATGAAAATATGGATTTATTTTATTTATTTTTTCTAGCCATGAAATGTGGAGAAAGCGCACAAAATAAATTACGAGCTTCCATAATTCTCATAATGGAAATTTGATTTTTTATTATTTAAAAAAAATAAAATTTCATGTTTGTCTTCTTCATCTTTTCTTCTTCTTCTTCAAAGTTATGAAATTCCAAAAAGGATTAGGGCTAAATCTACTCCCCATTAGTGTGTATGTGTGTGTGTTGGTTTTGAAAGTACTTAAAAGTAAAAGACTACACCATTTCACTTGAAAGCTCACATTTCATGAATTCGGTATGCTAAATTCATAAGTGTTACTCACCAACAAGACTATCATTTTGGGTTTTGACCCATCACCTAATTTGTATTTTGGGTGACAATTGGATGACCCTAATTACAAGGGCTTTGGTATGTAACATGTATTTAATATGCAATCAAATTATATTTCTACCAAATTAGTAGGACTTGTTTGGTTGAGAAAAACTAGAGTCACCCTTTTTGTTTCTTTTTTCTTTTTTCTTTTTGGTTTTCTTCTAGAGATGCTATCAAGATTTGGATAAGAAGGAAACATAATAATAATTTTTATTTATTTATTTATTTATTTTTAAAAAATTGGGAAAAATAATATTCTTTTGTTTGAAGACATTTAGCAAAAGTTGTTGTTTGCTACTTATTTGACATTTTGTCATACGGCTTTCTTTTTGTTGGAATAATATCTAATTTGAGCTCCGATTTGGAAGACTTTTGGAGTTTCTACAAAAAAATTTGTCACTTGTATTTGTTTGAGATGTTCATAAAAAAAAGGGGCCAAAATCACCAAATATCACTCAATTGTTTGTCCACAACAAACAACTTTTTTTCACAAAAGATTTATTTTCTTTAATACCCTCTTCTCACTTTCCTTTCTCATGTTGAATGAACAGATTCTGTCTGTCTTTGTTGTTTGTTTGGGGGGATTGGGATTTTCGGGGGGGGGGTGGGAAAAGCAATCCTCTCTCTTCACAAAGCTTGTGGGTTGACATTCATGTGTGAAATTTTTTGTTCATGCACCATGTTTCATTCAAGAACATGTTCTTCACCTCCCCCAAGAGTATTTTTATAAATGTATAGTGGGTTTCGTATTTCTATTATGATGTGAAAACCTTGAAGAAAGCAATTTACATGTTCAATATCCCACTCAAGATGGGAATTACACAACAAATGCCTTACTATCATCTTCCATCCTTAGCTATAAATCTTCCTCCTTAGCTATATATAAGGCCCTTTTACAAATCTATAAGGTCTCTCTAGATTAATTAATTCTTGTTATTTTTAGTGACGAGTAATCGAAACTAGTATATGAGGTATTTTTTTTGGAATCCCTTGTATGGTTGTCCATGGACCATTCCAAAGACGATTTGAAAAAGAACTACCTGATTCATTTTCAAGCCTAACTATTTCAATTTCTTTCTTCATAACTACTTCCTTTTCCTAACAACTTTCTTAATAGTTATTTCTCACCTTTCCTAATAACAACCTCCATTTAATAATTACCTCATTTAAAAAAAAAATCAGTATCCATCAATATGAATATGAAAAAACAAATTAACATGTGTCTTTTCATGTCCATGAAATGTGTATTAAATTAAACTTTACATTTAGACATCGACAGAAATAATGACAAACTATTGAAAACCATATGAAAACATAAGAAAAAAAACTAAAATAACACTCGGGTCCTTCTGACTGTATGGGCAAACCTCATTTATTACACCGTGTAATGCCCCGATAGTGGTGCATTACACCCTAGACCTCAAGCTCCTCCGCCCTTGGTTGGTTAGGGTTTAGGGTTTTCATAGAAGGCATAGCGGGCCCCAATTATGCATCAGAATCCACACTTGAAATACAATACAGAAATTTGTTAAGGTACTGTAATACATTCCTCAAAATGTGCAGCAAGACAACCTTTTTTCTGCTGGATGTGCAATGAAATGAAAACTACATTGCTCAGTAGTCTCTTCCTTACAGACAGAGCCAATAACAAACCTGCTAGTTTTTGTATTGAAAGTGGAGTTAACTGGCTACTGGGATAGATTAAGTTGGAAGTGCTATATATACCTTCAGCCATTTTAGTTGAGAGATTCCTCATGATTAATGAAGAAAATCCATAAAGCGATCCTTTGATGAGGTGGATTGTAGCGTCAACTTTTGGATAAACTTGCAAGATCTACATCTGATTTTTTTTTGGATGTTCATACGCTCCCACTGACTCACTACAGGTTGCATAAGACGCTTCAAAAAAATCCAGGAATTGCTGGAATGGTGAAAAATTCTCACATAAGAAAGGGGGTGGGGCTGTCTTCAATGCCTGGTATGTCTGCACTAGCCCTGGTTCTGCACTCACAGAAAGGCAATAATCCTTGAATCATTCATGCTTTCACTAGTCCTGGTTCTACACTGGAAAACTTTCAACCTGTATATTCCAACCCTCTTGACACTATATAACTCTAATATGTAACCAACCCAAACCAAAAATTCTGGAGTCCTGACCAAAACAACAGGAGCAAAAGGACAAGAGACATTGAAAGACTTAATGTGCTGCTCATACAGGCCACTCAAAACTAAGTGTTCTTAGCAAGAAAATGGAGTACGAGGGGCTATTCCATTAAATACCTCTGGTGCAGGAAGTCTAGTTGGCTCCTGTGTCTGTGAAGTTGCTGCTTGATGCCAGAATCCCCTCTAGATGAGAAGGTGAATACTAGTGTCCACGGCAAGAGAAAATTTCTTACATGCAGCACTATAAAACCACATGTATAAGTATCAAATATACAAGATGTGCCTTGAACAAACAGATTAAGCCATGTGACTGCTGAATCTACTGGTTACCTGAGTAATCAAATATGATGGGTTCAGTACATGTACCATTATGGACAAGCTCAACCCCGGGTCCTGGATTACTGCTGCAAAATCAAACAGTGAGATGAACATATTCACAAGCTAATATCTATCTATAATAAAATCACCAAACTTCACAATCACAAAAATTCCATCTCTGAAGTGCAGGAGGATGTGCTCAACAAGGCATCCAAGCTATATTGCATGTGGTCATGGGTTCCAATATGTTCAAATTGGTAGAAATCACACCAGTAGTGTGAAAGATGCATGGAGCTTGCCCTGCTCAATGGGGAGCCATTTGTTGGTAAATATCAACTAGTTTGGAATCTTGGGGCCACCCCTAGTACTTGAGGGAAAAATTGGACAAAACATGCAAGTTAAGTAGCTGCTGCATGCAATCATCTCAAAAAGTACAATTCCAATAGGCAAGCATCTCCAATAAAGAATGAGGACACTTGCAGCCACACCTGACAGCAGACACAGCATTGATTCTTCAATTCTGGACAATCAGAATGCAGGGTGCTGACTTTTGTAAGCTAGACACACCTGGGAGGAGGTGGGGGGGTGGGGTTGAGAAGGATAAAAAGAGTCCCACAGACTTGGTCAACCATCCTCCGTGCAAGAGGTGGACAACAAAACAGCACATTGAATAAACAACTTCTGCAAAACTAAGCACTCCTAACCCGTCTTTTCAGCTCTTAGCATTGTCAACTTTGACTTTGTGAACCAAGAATACTATGAATCCCCTCTTTCTACTCCACTGACTAATAATATACCAGGGACCACAAGTCCCTACAATATCCTTACATATACACTATCCTTTGAATGTTACACCTTCACTTCTGACATCTCTTCCTCTGACTCAAACCTGCCATGCCAAACAATACAAAAGGTTACTGGTATGGTCTCAAGCATGAGATGTGCCACCTTTGACTGTTCAGCTTTAAGTTGTCTGCTAATTGGTTTAAAGATTCTAACATTTGAAAATCCTTCACACAGAAACAAAGGCACCAAAATCTAGTGATTATGACCTAGTGCACTGGTGTGTGGAATCTGCAGGAGAATTTACAAGCAAAACCATCTCTTGTAATGTACTGACAATGCCACAGGAACATTTTTGGCTCTAAGAGTTGACCTATGACACTTACACTGGATGAGTGCAAGATACTTATGTTGCTGCACCCATTGAAGAATATCCAAATAGAACAATTTGTTGATTACAAGTCACTGAGCTTCATCAGTCCTTTGCTGCAGCCATTCCAGCTGCAATGCCACAGATTCCCCACATTATAGAAGTTCACAGTACACTGTTTCCATATTTTGCCAATACTATTTTTACTTTGATACCCATTGCTGAGGGAATTAACTACTGTCGGAAATGCTAAAAGCTGTTCAGCTGCTATACTGCAACTAGTAACTAAATCCAAGACCCCTAGAGTGACCTGTGTGGACACAAACATTTAGAAACAGAAACTTAGTATATAAGCATAAAAAGGACCAACATTAAAAATGTAAATCATTTCATTCCCTGCACACTTTTTGATTGCCATGGCCATGAAGGCACAGACTGTGCATTATGGAATCTTTCAGCAGGGATTTGAGAGGATTGCACCTACCACATATATATTTCAAGATTACAGAGAAATCTCTACAAAAATGCTTAACATGACAATGAGAGTGTATCATAATCTTATGAGAGTTGCTCAGAACATGTCAGACCTTCACCTTCATCACAAATAGCAGTGAGGAGCTGTTGCCATGACTACTTCATCACTTCCCAGTGGTGGGCATAGATATATGTAAAATAATCTGCCCAAAATTATGGGCAAACCATGGATTGCACACCGAAACATGCAGAACAGCTAAAGATAGGCATTAAGAAAAAGGGAACAGAATGCTTGGAGTAATTTCAAACACAGAAGAAAAAAGATGTTACCTTCCATGCATACATAGCTAGGAAAGCTATGACGTCTGCTGACCAAACTGCAGCAAATGACTTCCAGACAAGTGGGAGTGTGACATTGATGAGTGGAATGGCAAGGAATAGATAATTCAAAGCATCCTTTTCTTTAGTGGAACAGTCTCGTGCCCGTAGAGATGGTATCGCTGTTTACACACAGCAATCAGAGACCAAAAAATGCGCAACATCAACCAGTCACACTTTTGTGCATTTATGGATTGATCAAAGCAATGGCTTATCAATCAAGCAGGAAGCACAATTGAACAACAACATGATGCATAGTTCTATGTATTATATTCTAGAATCAAAGCCCATATGCCCTTGGGTTCTTCTGAAATTGCAGAAGAGAAAAAAAGGTGACTTACTGAACATCCAGACAGACCACATGCCCATGAGGCGCCAGATATCTGGCTGGTCTGATGGGAAGAGCAGATTGAAGGACAGCACACCGCCAACCAGCATTGATGCATATGCTTGCACCTCAAAGATGGTGTACAGTGTGCTGCCTGGTTGAGCTGGGTTCTTGCTTTTAGCACTTGATGCTCTGGGAGCAAATGTTGCTGCTGTCTTTCGCACTGCCTGGCCCCAGATAAGAAGATCATCATAAGAGTGATGGTACCAAGATTTTAAAAGTCTATGGGGATGATGACTGAGGTTTTGCATTCTTGTACAGCTGACAGTAGAGGTATGATAATGCTTACAAAAATCAGCAGTCATGCAGACAAACAACAAATTTGTGAACAGTTCAAGCTAGAAACTTCAGAAGAAGAGCTGCACAACAGAATTCTTCCCTTTCTTCTTCAATCTGTTCAGAATGAAATTCACAAAACATTTCAACGTGGTTTCTTCTAGAGTGCATACAACAAGCTCAGATTCATCTGTCCGGGAAAGCTCTGAAACTCTTAGGTTCCTCACACGTCTTACACAAGGAATCATTCGGGAAAAAAAAATGCAAAGGAAAACATACCTTGGAGAGATCCTTCTCAAGCCCCGGCGAGAAACTCGAGAGTGTAGATTGCGTCGTGGTCTGTTGTTCCTTCTCCTCAGTCTCCAACTGCCCATCGTCTGTGCCAGTCTCCGCCTTCACACTTGCCCTGCACCTCCCCCTCCTCCTCGCCAATTTCCTGCTGCTGATTGAGAGAAGAGACAAGTCAGGAACAACAGACGACGATATCCTGTTGGGAACAACGACCACAGGATTCCGAGTTCGATAGGAAGACGGAAGAAGATTCATCAACCCCGACATCCTCATAGGCAGCAGAAGACGAAGGTGCGCATGCGGGCACGTTGTTTGTGCCATCGTCGCCGTTGGCTGCATTCTCCCTCCTCTGCCGTGTAAACAAAAATTGGACGCGTCTGCGTTGCGCCTTGACTGCGTCCCGGCGTCGTGTCTTTCTTTCTGCAAGCAATCGGATAAGTTTTCCAGGATTTGCACAAAACCCTGCACGGCGGCGTTAGGATCTATTGCCTGGCAACTTCTGTCATCTACAGTAATAGAATTGCGGGTATAAAGAGAGACAGAATCACAAACCAGAGAGAGAGCGAGAGAGAGAGCGAGAGCTCCAAACCCTAATCCACAGAGAGAGAGAGAGAGAGAGAGAGAGAGAGAGAGAGAGAGAGAGAGAGAG